>Ga0233385_1000284_pt1 | contig 27913 bp, 26 predicted proteins | sample ElkDunMinimDraft_16_FD_191543 | JGI IMG/M metagenome (GOLD analysis project Ga0233385, IMG submission 191543) | Fecal eukaryotic communites from dung pellets of Tule Elk in California, USA - Elk Dung G36 | ecosystem: Host-associated > Mammals > Digestive system > Large intestine > Fecal | place...
GGCGTCCCGACGACGCAGCCGCACCGCTCGGGTGTGAGCCAGCCGCTCGGTGGTTTCAGCCGGCTGGCGCAGCAGGTCGGAGAACGGTACGGACTCCAACGGCATCGACATGACATCAACACTACTTCAGAAGTCAGCTGACAGCTAGTCGTCGCACCGCTGACCTGTACCGGGGCCCGGCGTGCCGGCTGCGGTGAGAACGACGGGGCCCGGAGCGCGACGTGCGCTCCGGGCCCCGTTACGGCAGGTTCAGTCGTTTGCGTGCAGCGCCGCGTTCAGTTCGATGCCCTTGCCGGTACGCGGCTTCGCCTCCAGTGCGCCGGTGACGGAGTTGCGCCAGAAGAGCAGGCCGTCGGCGCCGGAGAGCTCCAGCGCCTTCACGGTCCGCCCGTCCGGGAGGACGACCTTGGAGGCGGCGGTGAGGTAGCAGCCGGCCTCGACCACGCAGTCGTCGCCGAGGGAGATGCCCACACCGGAGTTCGCGCCGAGCAGGCTCCGCTCACCGATGCGGATCTTCTCCTTGCCGCCGCCGGAGAGGGTCCCCATCGTGGACGCGCCGCCGCCGATGTCGGAGCCGTCGCCGACCACCACACCGGCGGAGATCCGCCCCTCGACCATCGAGGCGCCGAGCGTGCCGGCGTTGTAGTTGACGAAGCCCTCGTGCATGACCGTGGTCCCCGGCGCCAGGTGCGCGCCGAGCCGGACCCGGTCCGCGTCGGCGATCCGCACCCCGGCCGGCGTCACGTAGTCGGCCATCCGCGGGAACTTGTCCACGCCGTAGACGGCCAGGTGCCGCCCGGCGGCCCGTTCGATGATCCGCAGCTCGTCGACCCGCTCCGGCGGGCACGGCCCGGCCGAGGTCCAGGCCACGTTCGGCAGCTTGCCGAAGATGCCGTCCAGGTTCAGCTCGTTCGGCCGCACCAGGCGGTGGGAGAGCAGGTGCAGCCGCAGGTACGCGTCGGCCGTGTCGGAGATCGGCTCGTCGAGCGAGCTGATCTCGGTGACCACCTCGACCGTACGCAGACCGGGCAGTGACCGGTCGCCGAGCGCACCGGCCGGCACGCCGAGGGTGCGGTCGGCGTCGGCGGGAAGCTCGCCGAGCCCCAGCTTGCCGGCCGGGTACCAGGTGTCGAGCACCTGGCCGTCGGCGGTCGTCGTGGCCAGTCCAATGCCCCACGCGGGCTGCGCAGTCGTCACAGGTCACCTCTCGCTTTCAGGCCGCTGCCGTGCTCGGCCGGATGCCGCTGACGGTACCGTTCGCAGACATGGAGAACCCGCTGACCCCTGAGGTCCTGGCCGATCCGGTGAAGCTCACCCGGGCGCTGGTGGACATCGAGTCCGTCTCGCTCGACGAGAAGCACATCGCCGACTGCGTCGAGGAGGTGCTGCGCGGGGTGCCGCACCTGAGCACGTACCGGCACGGCAACACGGTGATGGCGCGTACGGAGCTGGGGCGGGCGCAGCGGGTGGTGCTCGCCGGGCACCTGGACACCGTGCCGATCAACAACAACTTCCCCTCCGAGCTCCGTGGCGACCTGCTCTACGGCTGCGGCACCTCCGACATGAAGTCCGGGGTGGCGCTGGCGTTGAACCTCGCGGTCACCGTCGCCGAGCCGCGCTACGACGTGACGTACTTCTTCTACGAGGCCGAGGAGATCGAGGCCCGCTACAACGGGCTGACCCTGGTCTCGCAGGCGCATCCCGAGTGGCTGGAGGCGGACTTCGCGGTCCTGCTGGAGCCGACCCACGGCGTGGTCGAGGCGGGCTGTCAGGGCACCATGCGGGTCTTGGTGAGCACCACCGGCGCGCGGGCCCACTCGGCGCGCTCCTGGCACGGCTCCAACGCCATCCACGCCGCCGGTGAGGTGCTGCGCCGGCTGGAGGCCTACGAGGCGCGGCAGGTGGAGATCGACGGCTGTGCGTACCGGGAAGGGCTCAACGCGGTGAAGATCAGCGGTGGGGTCGCGGGCAACGTGATCCCGGACCGCTGCGAGATCGAGGTCAACTACCGCTTCGCCCCGGACCGCACGCCCGAGCAGGCGGAGCAGCACCTGCGGGAGGTCTTCGCCGGCTACGAGATGCGGGTGACCGACTCCGCTCCCGGCGCGGTGCCCGGGCTGACGGCCGCGCCGGCGCAGGAGTTCCTGGCGGCGGTCGGCGCGGCGCCGGTCGGCAAGCTCGGCTGGACGGACGTGGCGCGCTTCGCCGCGATGGGGATTCCGGCGCTGAACTTCGGCCCGGGCGACCCGAACCTGGCCCACCATGCCGACGAGCACGTGGAGCTCGACAAGATCAGGGCGGGCGACGCGATCCTGCGCCGCTGGTTGAGCGGGGTCTGAGCGCCCGCGTTCAGCAGGCGCAGGCCGCCGTCTCGGCGGTCTCGGCGATGTCGTCGGCGGTGACCGCCGTCCGCGCGGCTTCCTGCCGGGCGCGGCGGCGGTCGGCGACCACGTCCCGGATCCGCTGCCGCATCTGCCGCCGGATGCGGCTCATCTCGCGGTCACTGATCACGTATTCCTCCCGCTGCCACTCGACCAGATCACCATACTCGGTATGCATGCCCGGGGCATACCGCGTATGTAACTTTAAAGACGCGCCGCAACCGATTTTGGTTGCCGCCTCCGACACTTTTTTCTCAGCGTGCCTGCCTCAACTGCCCGCTGATCACCTCCTCCACTACCGTTGGCCGTATGGATCACACCAGTGCGGCGGGGGGCGACCGGGTCAGCCCCGAACGGCAGCGGGCGATGCGGTTCCGGTATCGGGCACCGGCGGCGCACACCGCCGACCAGGGGCTGCTCGACTCCTGGGGACGCAACGAGTGGAAGACCCGGGACTCCTGGCGCTCCCTGCGGATCCTCTCCGAGTTCGTCGAAGGCTTCGACACCCTCGCCGACCTGCCGCCGGGCGTCAGCGTCTTCGGCTCCGCCCGCTCCAAGCGGGACAGCCCGGAGTACCAGCTGGCCCAGGAGGTTGGCGCCGCCCTGGCACGAGCCGGCTACACGGTGATCACGGGCGGCGGGCCGGGCCTGATGGAGGCGGCCAACCGCGGTGCCGCCGAGGCCGACGGACTCTCGGTCGGTCTCGGCATCGAACTCCCCTTCGAGCAGGGGCTCAACGAGTGGGTGGACCTCGGCATCGAGTTCCGCTACTTCTTCGCCCGCAAGACCATGTTCGTGAAGTACTCCGAAGCCTTCGTCGTGCTGCCCGGCGGTTTCGGCACCCTCGACGAGCTCTTCGAGGCGCTCACCCTGGTGCAGACCGGCAAGATCACCCGGTTCCCGGTGGTGCTGATGGGCACCGACTACTGGCAGGGCCTGATCGACTGGATCCGCGCCACGATGGTCGCCGAGGGCAAGGTCGGACCCAACGACCTCGATCTGCTCTGCCTCACCGACGACCCGGCGGTCGCCGTCCGGCACATCATCGACTCGGCCGAGGCCCGCACCACCGAGCAGGAGTCGGTGCAGGAGACCGCCGTCGCCCAGCAGGCCGCCGACGCGTCCGCGCCGGACCCGAAGGGCTGAGTGGAGATGGCGAACATCTGCGTCTTCTGCGCCTCGTCCCAGCGGCTGGAGCAGCGCTGGCTGGACCTCGCCTTCGCCGTCGGCGCGGAGATCGCCCGGCGGGGCCACACCCTGGTCTCGGGTGGGGGCTGCGTCGGGATGATGGGCGCGGTCACCGACGGCGCCCGCTCGGCCGGTGGCCGTACGGTCGGGATCATTCCGCAGTCGCTGCTGGACCTGGAGGTCGCCGACCGGGCCGCCGACGAACTCGTCGTCACCGCGGACATGGCCAGCCGCAAGACCGCAATGGTGGAGCGCTCCGACGCCTTCCTCACCCTCCCCGGTGGGCTCGGCACCCTCGACGAGCTCTTCGAGGTCTGGACCACCGCGACGCTGGCCCAGCACGCCAAACCGATGGTGCTGCTCGACACCGAGGGCTTCTATCAGCCGATGCTGGCCTGGCTGAGCCAGCTCAGCGCCGCCGGGTTCATTCGCCCCTCCGGGCTGGAGCTGCTCGCCGTCACCACCACCGTGCCGGCCGCCGTCGACCTGATGGAGGAGCGGATCGGCGTCACCGGTCTGCGACAGGCCTCCCCGGCCGAGCCGCCGTCAGCCGGCAACGGTCGCGGCTGACGCCGGGCGGGGCGAGCACGACGGCCGACCACCTCGCCCCGGGCGGCGCTGACGGGCGGGCGAGCACGACGGCCGACCGCCTCGCCCCCGCGCGGCGCTGACGGGTGGGGCGCAAACGCGTGGCAGCATGCCGGGGCGCGGGCGGTGGCCGTCACCCCGGCGTGATGAGATGGACGGCATGCAGGCGTACCGGCTGGTCCGCCGGCCGGCTGCGGCCGCGCCGGCGCGCCTCACCGACCCTGCCCAGCAGCAGGTGATCGCGCACACCGCCGGCCCGGCGCTGGTGCTCGGCGGCCCCGGCACCGGCAAGACCAGCACCCTGGTCGAGGCGGTCGCGGCAAGGGTCACCGAGGGCACCGACCCGGAGCACATCCTGGTGCTCACCTTCGGCCGCCGTGCCGCCAGCACGCTGCGCCACCGCATCGAGGCGCGGATCGCCGGCGCCGGGCACCGCGTGGTCCACGAGCCGCTGGTACGCACCTTCCCGGCGTACGCCTTCGGGCTGCTGCGCCGCATCGCCGCCGAGCGCGGTGAGCCCTCGCCCCGGCTGCTCACCGGCCCGGAGCAGGACCTCATCATCCGGGAGCTGCTGGAGGTGGTCGGGGAGGAGCCCGAGGCCGAGGAGGCGGACCCGGTCGGCTGGCCGGAGGAGCTGCGACCGGCGCTGCGGACCCGCGCCTTCGCCGCCCAGCTGCGCGACCTGCTCCAGCGCGCCGCCGAACGCGGCGTCGGACCGGTCGAGCTGGCCCGCCTCGGTGAGCAGCTCGGCCGCGCCGACTGGCCCGCCGCCGCCCGCTTCCTGCGCGAGTACGTCGCCGTGCTCGCCCTGCGTGACGTCGCCAACCGCGGCTCGATCGCCTACGACAACGCCGAACTTGTCCGCGCCGCAGCCGGCATGCTCCGCGACGACCCCGACCTGCTCGCCGCCGAGCGCCGCCGGCTCGCCTACGTCTACGTCGACGAACTCGCCGAGACCGACCCGGCCCAGCTCGACCTGCTGGAGCTGATCGCCGGCGGCGGCAAGAACCTCATCGCCTTCGGCGACCCCGACTCCTCGACGTACGCCTTCCGCGGCGCCGACCCCAGCGGTGTGAGCGCCTTCCCGGCCCGGTTCCGCACCGCCTCCGGGGCGCCGGCGCGGACCACGGTGCTGCGCACCTGCCACCGGCACGGCCCGGAGCTGCTCGCCGCCACCGGCCGGGTCGCCCGCCGGCTGCGGGGTCCGCGTACCCGTTCCGAGCTGGTCGCCGCGCCGCAGGCCGAGCCGGGCCGGGTGGAGGTGGCCACCTTCCGGTCGGCGACCAGCGAAGCCGCCCACCTGGCGCACACACTGCGGGCGGCGCACCTGCTCGACGGCGTGCCCTGGTCGCGGATGGCGGTGGTGATGCGCTCCAGTGCCCGGACCCTGCCGACCCTGCAGCGCGCCCTGCACGCCGCCGGGGTGCCGACCGTCGTGCACGGCGAGGACCTGCCCCTGCACCTGCAGCCGGCGGTCGCGCCGCTGCTGCTGTTGCTGCGCTGCGGACTGGAGCCGCACCGGCTCGACGAGGAGACCGCCGTCGCGCTGCTGCACTCCCCGCTCGGTGGCGCCGATCCGCTCGCCGAGCGGCGGCTGCGGCAGGGACTGCGGGCATTGGCGCTCGCCCGCGGTGACCGCACTCCCTCCGGTGACCTGCTGGTGGCGGCGTTACGCGACCCGGACGCGCTGGCGGCGATCGACCGGCGCTGGGCCGAACCGGCGCAGACGGTGGCGCGGCTGCTCGCCGTGGTCGGCGAGACCGCGGCCCGTCCCGGCGCCACCGTCGAGGACGTGCTCTGGGCCGCCTGGTCGGCCAGCGGGCTCGCCGAGCGCTGGTCGGCGGCGATCTGGCAGGCCGGGACAGTCTCCGGTGAGGACGACAGCGCCGCCCGCTGGCGTACCGCCGCCGCCGACCGGGACCTGGACGCGGTGCTGGTCCTCTTCGACGCCGCCGCGCGCTTCGTCGACCGGCTGCCCGGTGCGCGGACCGAGGTCTTCCTCGACCACGTGCTCGGGCAGGAACTGCCGGCCGACACGCTCGCCGCGACCGCCGACCGGGGGGACGCCGTCCGGCTGCTCACCGCCCACGCGGCCAAGGGGCTCGAGTGGGACCTGGTCGCCGTGGTCGGCGTACAGGAGGGGGTCTGGCCGGACCTGCGGCTGCGCGGCAGCGTGCTCGGCTCCGAACGGCTGGTCGACATCCTCGCCGGCCGGGCCGCGGGCGCCGGCAAGGTCGCCACCCTGGTCGGGCAGACCTCGGCCCTGCTCGACGAGGAGCGGCGGCTCTTCTACGTCGCGATCACCCGCGCCCGCCGGCGGCTCGTTGTCAGCGCGGTCGCCTCCGCCGCCGGTGGCGGCATCGACCACGACGAACAGCCGAGCAGGTTCCTGTACGAGCTCGGCGCGGTGCCGGTCGAGGCCGAACCGGGCGCGCAGCCGGCGGTCGAGGCGGCCACGCGGCCGGCGGGGGAGGTGGACGACGCGGACGAGGAGGCCGAGCCCTCGGCGCTGCCGCTGATCCGCCCGCCCCGGGCGCTCACCCTCGCCTCGCTCGTGGCCGAACTGCGCACCGCCGCCACCGACGCCGCCGCCCCCTACCACCACCGCCGTGCCGCGGCCGCCGAGCTGGCCCGCCTCGCTGCCGCCGGCGTCCGGGGCGCCCACCCCGACCAGTGGTGGGGGCTGCGCGGGCTCTCCGACGACCGCCCCCTGGTCGACGAGGGCGAACCGGTCAAGGTCACTCCGTCCAGCATGGAGAGCGCACTGCGGTGCAGTCTGCGCTGGCTGCTGGAACGCCACGGCGGCAGCGGTCCGGCCAGCGCCGCCCAGGGCGTCGGCAACCTGGTGCACGCCGCGGCGATGCTCGCCGAGGACGCCCACGCCGACCGGGCCAAGCTGCTGGAGTACGTCACCGCCCGCTTCGACGTGATCGACCTGGCTGCCCGCTGGATGGCCGGGCCGGAGCTGTCCCGGGCCGAGGCGATGGTGGACAAGCTGCTGCGCTGGCTGGCGACCAACCCGCGCCGGCTGCTCGCCATCGAGCAGGAGTTCGCCGTCCGCCTCGACGACCCGGTCCACCCGATCGACCTCACCGGCCGGGTCGACCGGCTGGAGATCGACGACCAGGGCCGGCTGGTGGTGGTGGACCTCAAGACCGGCAAGACCACCGCCGTCGCCGGGACGGAGCTGGCCGAGCATCCGCAGCTCGGGGCGTATCAGGTCGCCGTCGCCGAAGGCGCCTTCGACGAGTTCGGGGCGGAGCCGGGCGGGGCCACGCTGGTGCAGCTCGGCACCGGCGCCGAGGCCCGGGAGCAGGCCCAGGAGGCGATCGCCGCCGACGCCGGCTGGGCGCAGGCGATGGTGCGGCGCACCGCCGAGACGATGGCCGCCTCCACCTTCGCCGCGGTCGCCAACTCCAAGTGCCGGGTCTGCCCGGTACGCAGCAGCTGCCCGATCTCCGGCCAGGGCCGTCAGGTCGTCGAGCCGCCACCCGGACCGGAGCCCGCATGAGCACCGACACCAGCGCCGGCCCGGCACCGGCGCAGCGCAGCCCCGGCGCCGGTGGGTCGTACACGCCGGTCCAGCTGGCGAAGCTGCTGCGGCTGCACGCGCCCACCCGGGAGCAGGCGGAGATCATCGCCGCGCCGGTGGAGCCGCTGCTGGTGGTCGCCGGCGCGGGCTCCGGCAAGACCGAGACGATGGCGGCCCGGGTGGTCTGGCTGGTCGCCAACGGCCACGTCGCACCCGAGCAGATCCTCGGCCTCACCTTCACCCGCAAGGCCGCCGGCGAGCTCGGCACCCGGATCCGCACCCGGCTTGACCAGCTCGTACGCCGGCTGGGACGGCAGCAGCGCGACCCGGTCGCCGAGCTGCTCGCCGGCGAGCCGACAGTCGCCACCTACCACTCGTACGCGGCGCGGATCGTCACCGAACACGGCATCCGCGGCGGCCACGAACCCGCCACCCGGTTGCTCACCGAGGCGGCCCGCTGGCAGCTGGTCGACACCCTGGTCCGCGCCTACGACGGCGACATGTCCGGGGTGGACAGGATGCCCGGCACCATCACCGACGCGGTGCTGGCGCTCTCCGCCGAGCTCGCCGAGCACCTGCGTACCCCCGGGGATCTGGCCGCCTGGACCGGGCGTTTCTTCGCCGAGGTGCAGGCCCGCCCCGGACGGGTCTACGCCGACGTGCGCAAGGCGCTGACGCTGGCTCAGGCGCGGCTGCGGCTGCTGCCGCTGGTGCGCGCGTACGAGCAGCGCAAGGAGCTCTTCGAGGCGATGGACTTCGGCGATCAGCTGGCCCGGGCCGCGCAGGTCGCCCGCGACCATCCCGAGGTCGGCGCGATCGAGCGGGAGCGCTACCGGGTGGTCCTGCTGGACGAGTACCAGGACACCAGCCACGCCCAGGTGGTGCTCCTCAACTCCCTCTTCGGCGGCGGCCACCCGGTGACCGCGGTCGGCGACCCCTGCCAGTCCATCTACGGCTGGCGCGGCGCCAGCGCCGGCACCCTGGACCGGTTCCCGGCGGAGTTCACCACCCGGGCGGGCCGGCCGGCCCGGACCCTGTCGCTGACAACGAGCTGGCGCAACCGGCCGGAGATCCTGACGGTCGCCAACCACCTCGCCGAGCCGCTGCGGGCGGCCGGGGCGCGGGTGCCCCGGCTGCGTCCCGCGTTCAGCGTCGACGAGCCGATCCCCACCCGCACCCCGCACGGAGCAGCCGGTGGCACAGTGCACTGCGCGCTGCTGCCCAGCTACGCCGACGAGGCCGAGTGGATCGCCGACAGTGTGCTCGCCGCCTGGCGGGGCAACGCCCGGATGCCGGACGCTCTGCCGGAGCAGATCCCGGTCACGAAGCGCCCCACCACGGCGGTGCTGGTCCGGGTCCGCAGCCAGATCCCGCCGATCGAGGCGGCGCTGCGCCGCCGGGGCCTGCCGGTCGAGGTGGTCGGACTCGGTGGGCTGCTCGACACCCCCGAGGTGCGCGACGTGATCTGCACGCTGCGGGTGCTCGCCGATCCCACCGACGGGGCGGCGCTGCTGCGCCTGCTCACCGGCGCCCGGTGGCGCATCGGTCCCCGCGACCTGGTTGCCCTGCACCGCCGGGCCCGGGTGATCGCCAACGCGCGCAAGGAGCTGATCCGCGGCGGGGAGACCGACGAGGAGATCGTCACCGACGTACTGGACGAGGCGACCCTGGTGGAGGCGCTGGCCGATCTCGGCCCCGCGCAGGCGTACTCCGCCGAGGGGTACGCCCGGCTGCGGGCGTACGGCCGGGAGCTGGCGCTGCTGCGCTACCGGATGGAGCAGTCGCTGCCGGACCTCATCGCCGACGTCGAACGCACCATCGGGCTGGACGTGGAGGTGGCGGTCCGGGCCGGCTGGGCCGCGGGTGGCGGTGACGCCGGGCTGGCCCGGGGGCACCTGGACGCCTTCGGTGACGTCGCCGCGCGCTTCGCCGGGGAGTCCCCGCAGGCCACCCTCTCCGGGTTCCTGGCGTTCCTGGCCGCGGCCGAGGACGAGGAGCGCGGACTCGCCCCCGGCGAGGTGGAGGTCGTCGAGGGGGCGGTGCAGATCCTCACCGCCCACGCCGCCAAAGGGCTGGAGTGGGAGGTCGTGGCCGCCGCCGGGCTGACCCGGGCGGTCTGGCCGGGGCCGGTGCGCAATTCCGACCACTACCTCGGCGGTCTCGGCGTGCTGCCCTTCCCGATGCGGGGCGACGCCGACGGGCTGCCGCTGCTGGAGCTCGCCGACACCGCCGACCAGCGGGGCGTGGCCGAGGCGTTCGGCGCCTTCACCGACCGCTGGCGCGAGCACGACGAGCGGGAGGAGCGGCGCCTGGCGTACGTGGCGGTGACCCGGCCCCGGCGGCTGCTGCTCTGCTCCGGTTACTGGTGGGGCGACGGCACGAAGCGCCCGCGTGGGCCGTCGGCCTTCCTGGAGGAGATCCGGGCGAGTTGCGCGGCCGGCGGGGACGGTTTCCTGGTGGACGCCTGGGCGTCGGAGCCGTCCCCGGAGAGCGCGAATCCGACGGCCGCGCAGGTGCTGCGGGCGCAGTGGCCGGCCGACCCGCTCGGCAGCCGCCGGCCGGTGATGGCCGAGGCCGCGGCGATGGTGCGCAGCTTCCTCATCGGCGACGGCGAGACCGCCGCCGGGCCGGCGAAGCCTGCGGACGAGGAAGGTCCGGCGAAGCCGGCGAGCGCAGGGGAGGCCGGGGTGCCGGCCGTGCCGGCCCAGGTGGCCGAGCCGCCGCCGGACGCCGTGGTGCTGCGCTGGCGACGCGAGGCGGATCTGCTCCTCGCCGAGCGGGCGCGCCGCGCCGACCACAGCGGTCCGGCGCAGGTCGTGTTGCCCGAGCACCTGACGGTGTCGCAGCTGGTGTCGCTGCGCCGGGATCCGCAGGCGCTGGCCCGGACACTGCGGCGGCCGGTGCCGGCCCCACCCGACCCGTACGCCCGGCGGGGCACCGCCTTCCACACCTGGCTGGAGCAGCGCTTCGGCGCCGACCGGCTGCTCGACCTGGACGAGCTGCCCGGCGCCGCCGACGCCGACGCCGCGCCGGACGAGGAGCTGGCGTTGCTGCAGGAGCGCTTCCTGGCCGGCGAGTGGGCCGATCGGACGCCGGTGGAGGTGGAGGTCCCCTTCGCGACCGTGGTCGGGGGCGTCGTTGTCCGGGGCCGGATGGATGCTGTCTTCACCGCACCCGGTGGCCGCTTCGACGTGGTCGACTGGAAGACCGGGCGACAGCCCGCCGGTGCGGCTGCCGAGGCGGCCGCGGTGCAGTTGGCGGCGTACCGGCTGGCCTGGGCGGAGCTGGCCGGGGTGCCGGTGGAGCGGGTGCGGGCGGCGTTCCACTACGTCCGGGACTCGGTGACCGTACGGCCGGCTGATCTTCTCGACGCCGAAGGGCTCGCGGCGCTGGTGGCGGGCCTTCCGGAGCACTCGGACCGGGGGTGAGTGCGAGACAGTGGCCGCCGACTCACCCACGACCCCCTTTCTCGTGCTAGGCTGATGCCGTTGCAGTTTTGGTTCCCAGAGACTCTTCCTTCTCCCCGGGCACTTGCGCGCGGAGAAGCTGGCTCTCAGATGCTCTGTAAGCGCCTGGTGAGTTCGAACCCAGGCGCGCTTTGTTGTGCCCGGATTCTTCGGGCGGGGCGACCAGAAGCGACAGACTGTCCAGGCCGATCTGGCCTGGGCGATCCTCTTCGGCCCGCAACACCTGCGGGTTCGATCGTTCCGTCAAGGAGACGAAACAAATGGCTATTGGCACCGTCAAGTGGTTCAACGCTGACAAGGGCTTCGGCTTCATCACCCCCGACGGCGGCGGCGCCGACGTCTTCGCCCACTTCTCGGCGATCCAGACCTCCGGCTACCGGAGCCTGGACGAGAACCAGCGGGTCGAGTTCGAGGTGACCCAGGGCCAGAAGGGCCCGCAGGCGGAGAACATCCGCCCGGTCTGAAGCTTGCCGGCACCCTGCCGCATCCCCTGATGCGGTAACTGGCAGTTCGCCACACCCGACCGGTGTGGTGGCGCGACCGGCCCGCGTCCCTCGTGGACGCGGGCCGGTACCGCGCACATTCACAGGTTCGTGCTTGCGACCACCGGCTGATTGCCGGTGACAAGCGCTATCTCGGCGGCTCTCGCCGGTGCGGCGCCCTTCCTCGACACGTGCCGCTTCGAGGGAAGGTCCCCGGATGAGCAGTACCGCCGTATCTTTTTCTGATGTCCCGCTCGCTCCGGCCCTGCTGGCCGAGCTGACCGCACAGGGCATCATCAGCCCGTTTCCGATCCAGGTGGCCACGCTGCCCGACTCGCTGGCCGGACGTGACGTCCTCGGCCGCGGCCGGACCGGATCGGGCAAGACCCTCGCCTTCGGGCTCCCGCTGCTGTCCCGCACCGCCGGTCGTCAGTCGCGTCCCGGCCGTCCGCTGGCCCTGGTGCTGGTCCCGACCCGGGAACTCGCCCAGCAGGTGACCACCGCGCTGGCCCCGTACGCCCGCGCCGTCGGACTGCGCTGCGCCACGGTCGTCGGCGGCCTCTCGCTGCAGCGCCAGGCCGACGCGCTGCGCGCCGGCGCCGAGGTGGTCGTGGCGACCCCCGGCCGGCTGCACGACCTGATCAACCGCGGCGACTGCCGGCTGGACCAGGTCACCATCACGGTCCTCGACGAGGCCGACCAGATGGCCGACATGGGCTTCCTGCCGCAGGTCACCAAGCTGCTGGAGCAGGTCGCGCCGAAGGGGCAGCGAATGCTCTTCTCGGCCACTCTCGACGGTGGCGTCGACCGGCTGGTCCGCCGCTTCCTCACCAACCCGGTGTCGCACTCGGTCGACCCGGGCACCGCCACGGTCACCGCGATGACCCACCACGTGCTGCACGTGGATGCCGGCGACAAGAACAGCGCCCTGGCACACATCGCCGCCCGCGAGGGTCGGACGATCATGTTCATGGGTACCAAGCACCGCGCGGACCGCCTGGCCCGCCAGCTGCTCGCCAGTGGCGTACGGGCCGCGGCCCTGCACGGTGGCAAGTCCCAGCCGCAGCGCACCCGCATCCTGGAGCAGTTCCGCACCGGCCAGATCGACGCCCTGGTCGCCACCGACGTGGCGGCCCGCGGCATCCACGTCGACGGTCTCGACCTGGTGGTCAATGTGGACCCGCCGACGGAGGCCAAGGACTACCTGCACCGGGGCGGTCGGACCGCCCGGGCCGGCGAGTCCGGCACCGTTGTCACGCTGGTCCTTCCCGAGCAGCGGCGCGACATGGCCCGGCTGATGGCCGCGGCCGGTATCCGCCCGGAGTCGGCGAACGTACGCGCCGGCGACGCCGAGCTGGCCCGGGTCACCGGCGCCCGCGCGCCGTCCGGAGTCCCGGTGACCATCACCGCGCCCGCGCCCGCCGTGGCGCAGCGCCCCGCGCGCGCCGGCGCCGGCCGGTCGCGTCGCCCGCGTCGCCCCGCGAGCCGCGCCGCCTGACCCGGTTTCGCCACAGGCTCCACTCGTTCGTGCACCACGGCGCCCCGCGCCGCCTGACTCCGTTGCACCACGGGCTCCGGTTCTGAGTATCCGGGCTCTGTCCGCCTCGCCGGCCGCCGCACAGGATCGTCCTTAGGTCCGGCACTTCGAACCTGATCGGTGAGGGTGCCATCCGGCCGGATCGGCGAGGCTGGACATTTGCTGGTGGACAACGAGGTCGAAGGGGCGGATGCGGTGGCGGGGGCCGGCACGGCGGCACGGGAGTACCTGATGATCCTCCTGCTGGCCGGGGTGGGCCTGCTGCTCGCCGCGTTCGTGGCGTTCGCGCCCTGGTTGCCGCACGCGGACACCGGCGACTCCCGGGGCCGGGTGGTGGAGCTGCACCACCCCGGACCGCCATCGCCGCCGCACCCCGAGTTGAAGCTCGCCGGCTCCTGAACAGCCGGCACCGGTTTCGGCCGCGCCCCGGCTCTCTCCGCGGGGGTGAACCGGCCATGGGCGCGACCGCGGGGAGACCACGCGCGGGTAGGGTCGGTGCGTGGCCGAGAGACCCGACATCCCAGCAACGCACTATCCGGTCGAGCGGTTCACCCTCGACAACGGCCTGCGGGTGGTTCTCACCCCGGATCGCAGCGCCCCGGTCATCGGGGTGGCGGTCGTCTACGACGTGGGCATCCGCTCCGAGCCGGAGGGGCGTACCGGTTTCGCCCATCTCTTCGAGCACCTGATGTTCCAGGGCTCGCAGAACCTGGAGAAACTGGCGCACTTCCGCCACGTCCAGGGCGCCGGCGGCACCTTCAACGGCTCGACCCACCTGGACTACACCGACTACTTCGAGACGCTGCCCAGCAACGCCCTGGAACGGGCGCTCTTCCTGGAGGCCGACCGGATGCGCGGCCCTCGGCTGACCGAGGAGAACCTGCGCAACCAGGTCGACGTGGTCAAGGAGGAGATCCGGGTCAACGTGCTCAACCGGCCGTACGGCGGCTTCCCGTGGCTGAAGCTGCCGCCGGTCATGTTCGACACCTTCGCCAACGCCCACGACGGGTACGGCTCCTTCGTCGACCTGGAGAGCGCCACCGTCGACGACGCCGCCGACTTCTTCCACCGCTACTACGCCTGCGGCAACGCCGTCCTGGCGGTCAGCGGGGACATCGACACCGCCGAGACGGCCCGGCTCATCGAACGGCACTTCGGTGACGTGCCGGCCCGGCCGGCACCGGAGCGGCCCAGCTTCGCCGAGCCGCCGTTGACGCAGGAACGGCGTGAGCAGTACACCGACGCGCTGGCCCCGCTGCCGGCCGTGGCGAGCGGCTGGCGGGTGCCGGACCCGATCAACGACTTCGCCGCCTACCTGCCGTACGTGGTGCTCGCCGAGGTACTCACCGACGGTGACGCCTCGCGGCTGGTCGAGCGGCTCGTGCAGCGCGACCGCACGGTCACCGGCATCGGCGGCTACCTCGGGTTCATGGGCGACCCGTTCGACGTGCGCGACCCCACGGCCCTGCTGCTGCAGGCGCACCTGCCGCCCGGCGGGGACGTCGGCAAGGTGCTGCGCAGCGTCGACGAGGAGCTGGAGCGGCTCGCCGCCGACGGGCTCGGCGCGGGCGAACTCGCCCGGACCCAGGCGCGGATGGCCACCCACCTGCTGCGCGATACCGACGCGGTGCTCGGCCGGGCGCTGCAGATGGCGGTGCTGGAGCAGCAGCGCGGCAACCCGGGCCTGCTCAACGAGTTGCCCCATCTGATCGGCGAGGTCACCGAGGAACAGGTGCGGGCCGCCGCCGCGACACTGCGTCCGCAGGGCCGGGCGTCGATCGAGGTCGTACCCGGAGGTGCCAAGTGACCGTCGCTGCCGCCGCGCCCCGCGCGCTTCCCGCGCTGGGACCCAACCGTGAGCTCACCGTGCCGCAGGAGGCCGAGCGGACCCTCGCCAACGGGCTGACCGTGATCGCCGTACGGCGGCCGAGCGTGCCCCTGATCGAGCTGCGGCTCTGGATCCCGTTCGGTCAGACGCCGTTGGCCGCGGCGGCGGTGATGTCGCAGACGCTGCTGTCGGGCACCACGACGATGTCGACGGTGCAGATCGCCGCGGAGCTGCAGAAGGTCGGCGGCGGGCTCTCCGCCGGGCTCGATCCGGACCGGTTGATGATCTCCGGGACCGGACTGGTCACCGGGCTGGACCGGATCCTGGAGATCCTCGGCGAGGTCCTCACCGGCGCAGCCTTCCCCGATGACGAGGTCGCCACCGAGCGGGACCGGCTGGTCGACCGCATCGAGGTGGCGCTGAGCCAGCCCGCGCACCTGGTCCGGGCGGCACTGCTCAAGCGGATCTACGGCACCCACCCGTACGCGGTGCAGACCCCGGAGATCGCCGAGGTGCGCGACGTCGAACCCGCGCAGCTGCGGGCGGTGCACGCCGAGCGGGTGCATCCGGCCGGCGCGGTGCTGGTGCTGGTCGGCGACGTGGAGCCGCAGCGGGCGCTCGACGTCGCCGAGCGGGCGCTGGGGAGCTGGAGCGGTCCGGGGCGCCCGCCGCAGCTGCCGCCGGTGCCGCAGTTTGCTCCCGGGCCGCTGTTGCTGCTGGACCGGCCCGGTTCGGTGCAGTCATCGGTGCGCATCGCGCTGCCCGCGGTGGGGCGTACCCATCCGGACCACGCCGCGCTGCAGCTGGCGAACCTGGTCTTCGGCGGTTACTTCTCGTCCCGCTGGGTGGAGAACATCCGCGAGGACAAGGGCTACACCTACAGCCCGCACTCGCTGGTCGAGCACTCCGTCGCCGGGTCGACGCTGCTGCTCGCCACCGATGTGTCGACCGAGGTGACGGGTGCGGCGCTGCTGGAGACCTGGTACGAGCTGGGCCGGCTGGCGAGCCTGCCGCCGGAGCCCGAGGAGCTGGAGCAGGCGCGCCAGTACGCCCTGGGCACCTTGCAGCTCGGCATGTCCACCCAGGCCGGGCTGGCCGCGCTGACCAGCGCGTACGCCGGAAGTGGGCTGCGGTTGGCGTTCCTCGCCGAGCACGCGCACCGGCTGGCGACGGCGACCGCGGAGCAGGTCGCGCAGGCGGCGACACGGTATCTGGCGCCGGCGCGGGCCGCGACGGTGGTGCTCGGCGACGCTTCGGTGGTCGAACCGCAGCTCGCCGCGCTCACCCCGGTCATGCTCTCGACGGCCCCGTGAGCGATCCGCTCGTGCCGCCGCTGGCGCGCGGTTCGCTGGACAGGGCCGCGCACCGGCGGACCGATGGGCAGTGGTTGCGCCGGGCGTGGCAGCGGGCCCGGGTGCTGGTGGTCGCCCCGGTCGACGACGGACAGGCACTGGTGCGCGACGCGGGGGATCCGGAGCTGGTGCTGCTGCCGGCGGCGCGGGTGCCGGCGGGGGCCGAGGAACGCCGCCTCTTCCTCGGGGTCGAGTCCGACGGCACGCCGGTTTTCGCCGTCGAGGGCGCGTTGCCGTCGGTGCCGGGGGCCCGTGCGGCGGGGCTGCGCGAGGTGGGGCATCTGCTTCCCGAGCGGGACGCCGGGCTGCTGACCACAGCGGTGGCGCTGGTCAACTGGCACGCCCGGCATCGCTTCTCGCCGCTGACGGGCCGCCCGACGGTGGCGACGGAGGCCGGCTGGTGCCGGGTCGACGACACGGGCCACCGGATGTGGCCGCGCACCGACCCGGCGATGATCGTGATGGTGCAGGACGGGCTGCCGGGGGAGCGGGGACGCTGCCTGCTCGGCAACAACGTCGCCTGGCCGCAGCAGCCGGGTCTGCGTCGGTACTCCTGTCTGGCCGGGTACGTCGAGCCGGGGGAGTCGGCCGAGGCCGCGGTGGCGCGGGAGGTCGCCGAGGAGACCGGCGTGCCGGTCACCGACGTGCGGTACGTCGGCAGCCAGTCCTGGCCGTTCCCCGGTTCGCTGATGCTGGGCTACTTCGCCGGCGCCGATCCGGCGGCACCGGTGCGGGTCGATCCCACCGAGATCGCCGATGCCCGCTGGTTCTCGCGCCGGGAGATCGGTGACGTGCTCGCCGGCCGGCGGGTGCCGCTGGAGGACGGCCGGGATCTGATGCTCCCGCCGCCGTTGTCGATCGCGCACTTCCTGATCCGGCGCTGGCTGGCCGACTAGGCCACGCAGTTCTTCGCGGTGGCGCGACGTTAGCAGAGGCACTGACCGCCGATCGTGCCGGTCGGCGACCGCCGGCGCCGTGGAGAGTCGACAGGGATGGGGCTGGCCCGCGGCTGCCGTTGCCGCGGCGCCGCGGGCCAGGTTCTCCTCCGTCCTCGCCGGGCCGGGTGTCTGCGATGGCCGGCGGCGTGGCGGATGTCGCGCCGGTCAGCCGTGCGGCAGGCCGGTCGGGTCGGCGAAGCCCGACCCGGTGGGATGGGCGGGGTCGCCGATGGGAAGCACCTTGACGCGCTGGCGGCCGGATCGGACGGCGCCGACCGCGGCGAGCGCCCGGGCCACGCAGAGTGCGGCGTCCCGGTCGTCGGCGTGCAGGATCTGCCGGCGTGGTTCGGGGCTGGACTGCTCGTCCCGCAGTCGGCCGCCTCGGGCCCAGACAGCGGCCAGGTCGGTGTCGGCTGCGCTGCGGATCTCGGTTCGGACGATCAGAAACCGCATTGTGTCTCCGAGTGGACTGCGGCCACGCGACGGCGGATACCGTCGTGGAACTTCCACATCACTTATCGACATGTTACGCAGTGAAGTCGCACTGGCAAGTGAAATCGGCGAATGCATTAATCATTCGCCTTCGCTGGCCTGCGTGAATGAGCGCATACGGCAACCGCCGGGCCGCCCGTGTGGGCGCCCCGGCGGTTACTGTCCGACATCGGTCAGTTCAGGTCGTACCGGCCGCGCTTCGCTGCGGCGATGAACTCCTGCCAGTCGGCCCGGCCGAAGAGCAGGACCGCGCCGTCGCGGTCCTTGCTGTCGCGCAGGGCGACGGTCGTCTGTCCTGGCCCGAGCGGAGCGACCTGCACGCAGTTGGACATCTGGCTGCGAGTGCTGGTGCGCCACGCGGCATGCGCCAGGTGTGCGGGGCAGGCGGGGTAGGACGTAGCGGTCCTGGTTGTTTCCATGGCTGTCGCTCCTGGTCGTGAAGTGATGCGGCCGAGTGGCTGCCGTATCAGGACCGGTCGCGGTGGCCTGTGGGTCGTCGATCGGTCAGGGCTGCGGTGCTGCGGCTGCGCTGGGTCGGCGTCATCGCCGGCACCGGTGCGTCGCCCGCCCGGGCCGCCGCGAGGGAGAGCCAGGCGAGCGAGTCCGTCGCGGAGAGCGCCGCGGCGCTCAGCCACTCAAAAACCATCTTATATTGGTCGATGCCTGATTTATTGCTAATTAAGAAGTTCTTGAAGTCGCTCTCGATCGCCAGCATCTCCGGATCCCGTGGGTCGGCGAAGCGGTAGAGCGAGAACGCCGTCGGCGGCAGATACCAGTCGGCGATCCGGGCGTCGCGGGGCAGGATCAGCAGCGTCACATGCGGCAGCCGGGCCAGCTCGCAGAGGCGGGCCAGCTGCTCGTCCATCATCTCCGGCGGCCCGGCCCGCAGTCCCAGCGCGGACTCCTCCAGCACCGCCGTGTACCGGGGCGCCACGGCCTCGTCGGCGAGCAGCACCTGCCGGGACAGGCGCGCCGCCACCTCCGTGTCCGGGTCCGCCAGGTCGCCGCCGTTCTCCGGCTCGCCGTGATCGGCGCCGAGCGCGGCGGTGGAGAGGATGCGCACGCGCGCGTACTCCGGGGTCTGCAACAGCCCCGGCACCAGAGTCGGGCTGTACTCCCGGATCTCGGCGCAACCGGCCTCCAGCTCGGCGTAGCCGCGCTGGCGCGCCGTCATCACCGGGTACGACCGCAGCCAGACCCGGATGTCGCCGGCCTGCGCCGCGATGTGCATCAGATGCGCCCGCTGCGCCGGGCCGGCCCGGTACAGGTCGAGCAGATCGGCGACGTCGCCCGGGTCCGGACGGCTGCGGCCGTTCTCCAGCCGGGAGAGCTTCGACGCCGAGGCCCACCCCACCCGTTCGATGACCTGATCGCCGGTGAGGCCGGCCGCCTCACGCAGTGCGCGCAACTCCGCGCCGAGTCGCCGGCGACGAAGGATCGGGCTAACGGCAGGCACGCCAGTCCCCTTTGCACGTCGACCGGCCAATGGTGCGAACGGCCGGTAACCGTATGAAGTTCGCCCTCGACGCTCAGTATGGACTTTCCGCCCGCCGGAGGATGCCCCGGCGGGCGCGTGTCTCGGCGCAATCCGCGCCGCGCGGGTCAGCCGCCGATCTCGGCCAGGTGCTTCTTGACCTGCGTGATCGACGGGTTGGTCATGGCCGAGCCGTCCGGGAACTTGATGGTGGGCACGGTCTGGTTGCCGCCGTTGACGCTCATCACGTACTCGGCCGAGGCCGGGTCCTGCTCGATGTCGATCACCTCGTAGGCGATGCCCTCCCGGTCGAACTGCGACTTGAGCCGGTGGCAGTAGCCGCACCAGGGGGTGGAGTACATCGTCAGCATGATCGCTGCCCTTCGGTAGTCGGTTCGGTTTCAGTGGATCTTCGGCCAGGCTAGCCGCTGCGCCGCCGGCCCGAACTGACATGATTGCGTGCTGTGGCGGTCGACGCAGCGGTGCAACGCGTACTGGCCGGGCTGGACCCGGAGCAGTCCGCGGCCGTGACCGCGCCCGCCGGCCCGGTCTGCATCCTCGCCGGCGCCGGCACCGGCAAGACCCGCGCCATCACCTCCCGCATCGCCCACCGGGTTCTCATCGGTCAGGTCGTTCCCCGGCAGGTGCTCGCCGTCACCTTCACCGCCCGCGCCGCCGCCGAGATGCGGGCCCGGCTCACCGCCCTGGGCGCGACCGGAGTGCAGGCCCGCACCTTCCACGCCGCCGCGCTGCGCCAGGTGCGCTACTTCGCCCCCCGGCTGCTGCACGGCCGGGCGATGCCCGAACTGCTGGAGAGCAAGATCCGCCTGGTCACCGCCGCGGCCGCCCGCACCGGCCTGCGTACCGACCGGGCCGCGGCGCGGGACCTGGCCGGGGAGATCGAGTGGGCGAAGTCCTCGCTCGTCGAGCCGGGGGAGTACACCGTGGCCGCGGCGAAGGCCGCCCGCGAGACGCCGCACGAGCCGGCCCGGGTCGCCGAGGTCTTCGCCGCGTACGAGCAGCTCAAGCGCTCCGGCGGGGTGATCGACTTCGAGGACATGCTTCGCGCGGCGGTCTGGGGGATCGAGGAGCACCCGGACGTCGCCGAGGAGATCCGCAACCAGTACCGGCACTTCGTGGTCGACGAGTACCAGGACGTCAACCCGCTCCAGCAGCGGCTGCTGGAGGCCTGGATGGGACGGCGCGACGACCTGACGGTGGTCGGCGACGCCAGCCAGACGATCTATTCCTTCACCGGAGCCACCGCCGGTTACCTGATCGACTTCGCGAAGCGGCACCGCAACGCCGTGGTGGTGCGGCTGGTACGCGACTACCGCTCCACCCCGCAGGTCGTCGGGCTCGCCAACGCGGTGATCCGGCAGGCCCGGGGCGCCGAGGCCCGGCTGCGGCTGGACCTGGTCGGGCAGCGCCCGCCCGGCCCCGAGCCGGAGTTGCGGATCTTCACCGACGAACCGGCCGAGGCGGCGGCAGTGGCGACGCGCTGCCGCAGCCTGATCGCCGCCGGCACACCGGCGCGGGAGATCGCCGTGCTCTTCCGGGTCAATGCCCAGTCCGAGGCGTACGAGAAGGCGCTCGCCGACGCGGAGGTGCCGTACGTCGTACAGGGTGCCGAACGCTTCTTCGAGCGTCCCGAGGTGCGCCAGGCAGTGGTGGCGATGCGGGCGGCGACCCGCTCCCTCGACGGCGCGATGCCCCTGGTCGAGGCGGTGGTGCAGGCGCTGACGGCCACCGGCTGGAGTCCACAGACGCCGCCGCCGGGCGGCGCGGCCCGGGAGCGCTGGGAGGCGGTCGCCGCCCTGGTCGCCCTCGCCGAGGAGTACGCCGCCACGCCGGTGGTCCTGCCGATCGGCGACTCGGCATCGGTGCAGCGCGCGCCGACGCTGGCCGACTTCTGCGAGGAGCTCGCACGGCGGGCCGCGGCACAGCACGCTCCCGCGGTGGAGGGGGTGACCCTCGCGTCGCTGCACTCGGCCAAGGGGCTGGAGTGGGACGCGGTCTTCCTGGTCGGCCTCGCCGACGGCACGCTCCCCACGATCCACGCCCGCACCCCCGAGCAGGTCGAGGAGGAGCGGCGCCTGCTCTACGTCGGCGTGACCCGGGCCCGGCAGTGGCTCTGGCTCTCCTACGGCGCGGCGCGTTCCCCAGGGGGCCGGCAGCGGCGGCCCTGCCGCTTCCTGCCCCAACTGGACCGTTCGGGCGCTGCGGGCACCGGGGCGGGCGCCGGGGCCGGTGGCGCCGCGGTGGCGGGCGGGAAGTCCGCTGCGGCACGCCGGCCGGCGCGCATCGTCTCCTGCCGGGTCTGCGGTGCGACCCTGCTGGCCGGGGCCGAGCGCAAACTCGGCCGCTGTGCCGGCTGCCCGTCCGATCTCGACGAGGAGCTGTACGCGCGGCTGCTCGACTGGCGGGCCCGGGCCGCCGCGCAGCAGCAGGTGCCGGCGTACGTGGTTTTCACCGATGCCACCATCACCGCGCTGGCGGAGCGGCGGCCGCAGCGGGCCGAGGAGCTGCTGGCCATCGGCGGTATCGGCGCGCGCAAGCTGGGCCTTTACGGCGAGGCGGTGCTGGCGCTGGTGGCCGGCGCGGCGGTCGACGAGATCGTGGCGGAAAAAAAGTTTTGAACTCGACCCGGAAATTCGTTTGCCCTCGCCCATAGGCGAGGAATAGCCTCAGTGCGCACCTGAGAGATGGCGGCATTGTCGCTGCTCAAAGGGGTATGACAGCCGTTCATCACGAGGTTAGGCCAGGAGGTGGCATCCATGGAGATCTACAACTACGCGATCACCGCGGCGCTACCGGCTGCCCTGCCGTTGCGTGAGCGAGCTTCGGTCGTCTCCGTGTGGCACCCGATGCCGGCGGTCCTCGCCCCGGCGCCGGCGGCCGTCCCGGCTCCGGTCACGGCGGCCGTCCCGGTCCCGCAGCAGGGGATCAGTGTCTTCGGCACCGAACACGGCCGCACCCTCTCGGGCGTCATCGGCGGCGTTCGCGTCAACGGCACGACTGGCATCAATGGCACCACTGGCATCACCAGCATCACCAAGAAGCGGATGGATCTCCGCGGTGTTCCACCTCGAGGCAGGCCGGTCTGACAACTCAGACCTCCGGCTCACCTCGAGGCCGCGGAACCCGTAACCGGGATCCGCGGCCTTAATTTTTTGTCCCGACTTTGTCGGAAGCAACGCGATCCACGAGATCGGCAACGAGAGAGAGGTGACCGGGCGATGAGCCTGGCCTTGGCCCCCGTCAGTCTTCCCGTCGACCTGGAGACGGCACTGCCGTGCCGCAAGTTCGACCCCGACCTGTGGTTCTCCGACGCGCCGGCGGAGCTCGAGCTGGCGAAGGCGCTCTGCGGCGACTGCCCGCTGCGGGTGGAGTGCCTCGCCGGGGCGCTGGAGCGGAACGAGCCCTGGGGTGTCTGGGGTGGCGAGATCTTCGAGCGCGGCGCGGTGGTGCCGCGCAAGCGGCCCCGTGGCCGTCCGCGCAAGGAGGACGCCGCCCGGGACGCCGCCCTGCGGGCGCAGACCGCCGCGCGCCCCGAGGACGTCCGTTCGGCAGCCTCCCGCGCGAAGGTCGGACTGGCGGCCTGAGATGCGAACCATCCGAATGCCAAACATCAGCAAGCCCGCCGGCGGCGGGAGCACCGAACAGACCACGACCGTCCGAAACGGAGTCACCGAGATGTATCTACTCACCGAAGCGTTGTCGAAGGTGCGAATGCGCCGGCCTCAGGCCGGCGGCAACACGCGCACTGAGGCACCCCGATCTGCCCGTTCCGTCACGATCGAGGCCCGTCGCCGGGCCGAGCGGGACCTGGGACTGTAGTGACCGGTCGCCGGGGTCTCCCGGCGACCGGACTTCAGGGGCGCGTGTCGCGGCGTGAGCAACGCCGGGGGACGCGCCCCTAACTCGTCCGGGCGTCCGGGTCGAGATCCGCCTCGGCGTCCGGGTCGAAGCCGGGCAGCCAATCGATCATGATCTGCCGGTACGGCGCCTTCGCCTGAAGCTGGCAGAGCACCCCGATGGAGCCGAGCGTGACGCGGTGGATCAGCAGGTACGACGGTGGCAGGTTGAGCCGTCGGCTCAGCTGGTACGCCGGGGAGCGGGGGTTGCCGAGCCGGGCGGCCTCGCCGCGCAGCCAGGCCCGGGTGAAGCGGAACTCGTCCTCGATCACCGGGGCGAGCATCGGGGTCAGGAAGTCCAGCACCGCCTGCGCGTCGATCTTGTCGTCCGATTTGACGAAGCCCTCGACCCGCAGGCCCGCCACCACGCCCTCGGCGTCACCGGCCACGGCCAGGCCGAGGATCTCGCCGATCGGGTGCGGGGTGCCCTCGGGGAGCCGGGCCACCGCGCCGAAGTCGATCACACCGAGGCGGCCGTCGGGCAGGATGCGGAAGTTGCCGGGGTGCGGATCGGCGTGCAGCAGGCCGGCCCGCTCCGGCGCGGAGAGATGCAGCACGGCCATCAGCCGGCCCGCCTCGTCCCGCTGCTCCTCGGTGCCGTTGGCGATGATCTCCGACAGCGGGGTCCCCTCGACCCACTCGCTGATCAGCACCTGGGGCGCGACGGCGACGACCTCGGGGACGAAGATCTCCGGATCCTTTGCGTACGCCGCGGCGAAGGCGCGCTGTGACTCCGCCTCCATCTCGTAGTCGAGCTCTTCGGCGATGCGGTCGCGCATCTCGTTGAGCAGCGGCTTGATGTCGATGCCGGGCTGGATGGCCTTGAACATGCCGCTGAGCCGGGCGAGCTGTTTCATGTCGCCGAGCAGGGCGTCGCCCGCCCCCGGGTACTGGATCTTCACGGCTACCGGGCGCTGCGGTCGCCGCCGTCGGCGCCCGGTGGCGGTTGTCTCCACCGGGCCCCGCCAGATGGCCCGGTGCACCTGGCCGATGCTGGCCGCGGCGGTGGGGGTGTCGTCGAATTCGACGAAGAGTTCCCGCCAGTCGGGACCGAGCTGGTCGGCGAGCACCTTGTGCACGCTTGCGACGGGCAGCGGCGGCGCCGCCTCCTGGAGCTTCGTCAGGGCCTGCCGGTACGGCGACGAGACCTCCTCCGGCAGCGCCGCCTCAAAGATCGACAGCGCCTGCCCGAATTTCATCGCACCACCCTTGAGCTGCCCGAGGACGCTGAAGAGCTGCTCGGCGGTGCGCTGCTGGATCTCGGCGGAGACCATCTCCGAGGCCATTCCGGTCACCCGCTTGCCCATGCCCAGAACGGTTCGCCCGGCGAAGCCGAGTGGTAGCGAGGCGAGCTTTGCGGTCCGGGAGACGGCCCGGCGCGGAATGTCGGTCACCCGGCCATTGTTACCGACCGCGCGGGCGTACCGCTGCTCTGCGCGCTGCTGAGTGAAGGAAACCCGCATTCAGCCGCCACCCGCCGGGCAGTCGCAGTCCGGATGTGGTGGCCAGCCGCGGCGGCGCATCCGTCCCGGGGCGGTGACTTCGACGGCGCCGCCGACCGTGTCCGGCAGGCCCCCGTCGATCAGCGTGAGGGCCTCGGCGGTCGCCAGGGCGACGGCGGTGAGCAGGGGAGCCAGCGCACAGGGCTCGTCGCGCGGCGCTGTGGCGAGCTGGGCGGCGAGGGCGGGCCAGGCCGGGTCCCGGTCGCACCGGTGCAGGTCGAGGCAGTTGAGGCAGGGGCCGACCGGCGGGCGGACCAGCGGGCCGACGATCGGCACACCGTCGCGTACGCCGAGCAGCAGGTGCGCCTGGCGGCGCTGGGCGTATCCGGTGGCGAGCAGCGCCGCCGGCCGGTCGGTGCCGCCCTGCACCACCAGCGTGGCCCCGCGCCGCAGCGCGGTGGTCGTGGTGCCCGGGGCGGTCCGTTCGATGAGCGCGGCCACCGCGGCGGCGCGGTCACAGCCCAGGTCGGCGTCGGTCAGGCCGGTGCCCGGCAGGTCGGCTGCCTCGACCCGGCCGTCGAGGTCGGGATGGACGTGACCGATGCCGGCCTGGGCCAGGGCCAGCGCCACCGGGGCCAGCAGCCGACCGTGCCCGGTCACCACCACCCGGGCGGCACGGCGGCGGCGCAGCACGGCGGCCGGTGTCGCGGGGTGATCGGGCCCGCGCAGGGCCAGCGCGGCGGCCTCACCTCGCAGCCGGGCCCGGGCCGGGCCGGTCAGTTCGGCCGGGAGCAGCGTGGCGGCGGCGATCACCAGCCCGGCGCTGCGCAGCGCGTTGAGCAGGCTCTCGGCAGCGCGGCGGTCGATGTTGCGCCGGGCGGCGTGCTCCAGCACCGTCCGCTCGCTGCGAGTGCCGTCGAGCAGGTCGAGCAGGCGTACGGCGGCGGGGTCGGCGACCTCCACCAGGACGGCGCGGGTGGGGTCCAGCCCCAGTTGCAGGGTGTGCCGGTCCCGCCAGAGGCGGACGAGGCCCGGCACCAGGGTCGGCCGGGCGAGCGCGGTCTGCGACATGGCACGACTCTGCCGTGCCGCGCTGGCGGGTGCGTTCCGTTGTCCACAGCCCGCTGCGGCGGTGAACTCGTTTTTCCACAGAGTCCGGCGACTTTTCCACAGGCTGCCGGGCGGCGCCCAGGCGAAAAGGGCGCGGTGCGCCTGCGCTACAGGGCGGGGCGGCGCGTACGCGAAAGGGCGAGGGGACGACCGGTCGGCCGCCCCCTCGCCCCGGCTACGCGGACCGGATCAGACCTTGGCCTTGCCGAGGATCCGGTTGACTGTTGTGCCACAGACCGGGCACTTGCCCTTGGCCATGTTCATGCCGGTCTTGGAAACCGCGACGTTGCCCTCGAAGTCCCGCTTCTCCTTGCACTTGACGCAGTATCCGTTGTACGTCTGGGCCTGATCGGCCACGGTGTCCTCCTAGTTTTGTTACCGCCGGCCGGTGATCCGGCGTCCGTCTGGCGGCCGGCCGTACGGCCCGGCGCGGGTTTTGTCACGCGGTCACCGCGGTGACCGCTGGTTCGGCGGACCCTACCCAGGTCCTGGTGTTCCCATGTCACGAATGTGTCGACACTGTGAGGAAGCCGACGTCGAGAGTGTGCACGCCGGGAACGCTCGGATAAGGCAGTTTGGCGCGGACACGCCGATATGAATCGGTACGGGGGCGCCGGGCACAACCGCACCCGCTCTCCCGTACGGTGATCCCTGGCCTGCAGTCGGCGCGGTACACACATCGACAAGTCTGCACCCTGAAGCCTCCATCCGCAGGGCGGACAGCGATTGGCCTTCGCGTTTTCGGGACTCTCCGCCATCAATCGCCATATTTTCCCGGTGGATTTCTCTGCGGCCCTTGCGGATACCCGGTCACAACGCATTAGCTTTCTTCGTGACCCGGATACGCGGATCGGTGGTCCGCTGATGGCGGCCGCCCGAAAGCCGGTCGTCGAGGTACGACGCAGTCAGCGGCGTCGCCGCACCGTGTCCGCCTATCGCGACGGCGAGCGGGTGGTGGTGCTGATCCCCGCCCAGTTCTCCCGGGCGGAGGAGGCCGAGTGGGTGGATCGCATGCTGGCCCGGCTCGCCGCCCGCGAAGGCCGGCTCGGCACCTCTGACGAGGAGCTCGCGGCCCGCGCCGAACGTCTCGTGCGGCTCTACCTCGCCGATCACGCCGACCTCGCGGCGGCGGCGAGCGTGCGGTGGGTCACCAACCAGAACGGCCGGTGGGGTTCCTGCACTCCCGCGGACCGCACGATCCGCCTGTCGCACCGGCTGCGGAACATGCCGGACTGGGTGATCGACTACGTCCTCATGCATGAGCTCGTGCACCTCGTGGTGCCGCACCACAACAGCCGCTTCTGGGAGCTGGTCGCCCGCTTTCCCCGGACCGAACGGGCCCGGGGCTACCTGGAGGGTGTGGCCTCCGCGGCCGGCATGGTGCTGGCGGAGTGAGAACGGCGCCGGCGGTTCTCGGGTGACCCGCCGGGTGGCGGTGGCGATGCTGGCCCCTACCGGCTGGACGCCGCCGGGGGTCGACCCCTTCGCCTGGCGTACGGCGCTCGCCGAGGACGCGGTGGACCTGCTCGCCACGCTGGCCGGCGTCGACGCGGCCGTGGCCGTCGCCGCTGCGGACCGGGATCTCGCCGAAGCGGTGGTCTGGCCCGGCATGGCCATCCTCGAACTGCCCGCCCTCACCGTCGGGGCCACACTCGCCGCGCTCGACGGTTACGACCAGGCCGTGCTCTGCGCCGCCGACGCGCCGGACCTGCCCGCGATGCTGCTCGGCAAACTGTTCCGGCCGCTCGGGAGTCACCCCGTCGCGGTGTCACCCGCCGAGCCGGGACCGGGCCTGCTCGGACTCGCCACCCGCCTGCCGCCGCCCGGATGGCTGCCCGATGCCTTCGACCCGAACGTTCCGGCCGTGCCCCACGCTCCGACGGGTTCGACCGTTCCGGCCGTGCCCGACGCCCCGACGGCCCTCGACGTCCTGGCCGGGCGGAGCGCCGAGGTGCAGGTCGTACCCGGGTGGCGGCGGCAGCGCGGGCCGGCCGATCTCGCCGCGCTGGACCCGGGGCTGGAAGGCTGGGAGGCAACCCGCCGCCTGCTGCTCGGCGGCTGACCGGCCGTCGGCGCGGCGGTCAGTGGGTCGAGACGAAGATGCAGAACGGGTGGCCGGCCGGATCGGCGTACACGTGGAGCGGTTCGTCCGGGTCGGCGCAGCGGTCCAGGAGCAGTTCGGCGC
>Ga0233385_1000286_pt1 | contig 27842 bp, 17 predicted proteins | sample ElkDunMinimDraft_16_FD_191543 | JGI IMG/M metagenome (GOLD analysis project Ga0233385, IMG submission 191543) | Fecal eukaryotic communites from dung pellets of Tule Elk in California, USA - Elk Dung G36 | ecosystem: Host-associated > Mammals > Digestive system > Large intestine > Fecal | place...
CGGCAAGCCGGTGCTGCCGGACGGCGTGGCGCTGCCGCCCGAAGCGCGGCTGCCTGTCTGGCGGCCGGAGACCGAGGGGCTCGACGTGCCGCCCGACGCGGTGATGGCCGACCTGATGATGCGCGACGAGACTGCGCCGCAGGTGAAGGGCGACGCCTTCGAGCGCATCTTCGGGCCGCACATGCGGCGCGCGCTGACCATGCGGCTGCTTGCCATGATCGGCGTGCTCGTGTGGTGCACCTCCGCCTGGTGGCTGTGGCCGCGTCCGGCCGACGCGCCGCATGCGCAGGGCGCGTGGCTGCCGCTCATCGTCTATCTGGCCGCAACGGCCGTGGTGGCCGCGGGCTATTTCGCGCTGCGCCGCGTCCGCCATCGGAGGCTGCCCGCCGCGGCACGGTTCCGGCTTGCGGAGGCGACGCCATGACCGGCCCCGACGCGCCCAACCGGCCGGAGCGCCCCGAAGCGGAACCGGTAGACCCCACCCGGCAAGCGCCGCCGAACGGCGAAGGCGCCGAAGCACCTGCCGGGGCGACGTTCGGAGCATCCGCCGAGGCGACGCAAGGCGCGCCGCACCCGCAGGAGACAAGCACCGCGGCGATCGCACCCGCGACCGCCTCGCCATCGCCCGTCCGCAGCGCGCCCGGGCATGACACGCGGCCGACAAGAACGCCGTGGCTGCCGCCTGCGCTGGGCGCGCTGCTGCCGCGGCTTGCGATCGCCGTGGCGCTGCTGGCGATGCTTGAGGCACCCGCTTTCGGCCTGAGGGCGTGGCTTGCGCGCACGCACGTCGGCTATGACGACAACCTGCTCCTCACCGACGGCGGCGCGGACGAGGTGACGGCGCTCTACTGGTCGGGTGACGGGGCGCTCTATGTCGGCACCCGTTCGGGCGGCCTGGAGAGCATCGGCAGCGACGGTTCGATGACGGATCTGCGGAATCCTGGGGAGGCAGGGAACGCGGCGCTGCCGCCGATAAACGATCCGGTGCAGTCCTTCCTGGCGTGGACAGGTCAGGCGGGCGCCGCCCCCGTCTTCATGTTCCAGGATCGCCAATACACGGCGAGCGCCGGGTTCCAGCAAGGCTACGCCATCACGAATTCGGCCGGCGGCATATCGCGTTTCGACGGCGGGCTGCTCGCCGCGGTCGACATCAACAACGGCACGGCGGTCGTCGGCCGGGCGGCGATGGCCGGCAGCGCTCAGCAATACCAGCCCCTCGACAATGTGCTGAGCACCGCGAAGGGGGCCGAGGCTCCGGAGCAGCTGGCAAAGCAGCAACAGCCGCGCATCCAGCCGACCGGCGAACTGCTGCGAGGCGAATCCCTGCAGCAGGAGCTACCGGCCGCCACGCTGGGCGGCTCTGCGCGCTACAATCTGGCGCTCGTCCGCGATTTCCAGTCGAGCCTGCCGACCGAGGCCGGCGAGATCTTCGGCATCGAGGACGTGCGGGCGGTCGCCGCCCTGCCCGGCACCAGCACGGTGATATCAGGCGACGGCGAGGGAAACGTCTTCGCCATCGACGCCTCCCAGCAGATTTCCGGAGCCAGCCCCGAAACCTATATCCGCGGCATCGGCCAGCACGAGACGGCGGTCATCGAGATCGCGGTGGCGGCACGGCCCGGCGACGGTGCGGTGCTGTTCGCCACGCGCGCCGAGGACCGCACGATCAAGGTCTGGCGCGGCTCGGTGAACAGGGCGAGCCAGCTCATCCCGCTCGGCGACTATCCCAGCGCCGACGTGACGACGCCCGGCTCGGAATGGGTCAGGGAGCCCGTCTCCTTCGCAAACCGGCGTTCCAGGGCGAACGACGTGAGCCTCACCGCCCTGGTGGCGATGTCGGCCGACGGCCGGCGCATCCTTGCCAGGCGCGCCAACACTGAACTGGTCCTGTTCGACCTGCCGGCGCCGGGCGAGGAAGGCACGGCGACCGAATATGGCGACGCCAGCTACGCCACGCAGGATTCGCCGGCCATGCTGTCGCCGGATGGAAGCCGGCTGGTCGTCGCCGAAGCCACCAACGCCGTCGTGGAAATGTTCGACCTGTCGACCGGGATAGCTGTCGGCAGTTTCCCCGGGCTTGCGGGGGTGCAGTTCCGCCGCTTCGCCTTCGACGGGACCGGACAGAGGTTCATCGCCATCGCGACGAATGGAACGGTCTATGTCCAGACCATCGCGACGCCCGAGCAGGCGATAACGCTCCGCCGATATCAGGTGCCCGGCGTCGATGCGGCGATCAGCCCTGACGGCTCTCTCGTCGCGGTGGCGGAAACAACCCCCGAAACAAGCGGCCGGATCCCGATCTACTCCGCCGAGGACGGCAGCGAGTTGACGGCTCTCGACGGACCGCAATACTTCGGCGGGCTATCCTTCGACGCCAGCGGCAAGCGTTTGCGCGCCGTGGTCGACGACATCACCGGCACCTGGGGCGCCACCATCCTCACCTATTCGCTGAGGAATTCGCGCAGGACCGCCCACCTTGTGGGCTTTACCCCGGACGCGGCGCGTGAAGGCTTCCTCGCCAATGGCGACCGCTATCTCCGGCGCAACGGCGACGCTGGCTATGGCATCTTCGATCTCGACGGCAATGCCGGTGTCGGCACGCTGAACGCCGCGGCCAACGCGACCGGCTGGGTCAGCAACGAGGACGGCAGCCGCATCGCCACGCTCGGCGGCCGCGGCAACATCTCGCTGTTCCACCAGGAGGAATCGCCCACCGCGAACGGCCCGATGCCGGCGATGGGGGACCATGCGCTGCGGCTCTCGGCCGACGGGCGCACGCTGATCGTCGGCGGGCGTAACGGCGAGCTCCACCTCGCCCGGCTGGATGGCGATGCCGGCCAGGCGGGCTACCGGCTGCGCCGCCTCGCCTTGCCCGCCCCCGCCCTGCAATACGAGATCGGGTCGGACGGCGCATCGATCGTCACGGCGGAGGCCGACGGCACGGTGTCGATCAGCGACCTCGCCTTCGCGCCGCCGACCGCTGAGGTAACGCAGGGCGAGGTGCAGATCGCTGGCGTGGAGCCGCCGCAGGCCATGGCGGTGGCCGACACGATCGAACTTCCGGGCCATGGCGCGCCGGTGACGGCGATGGCTCTTTCGCCGGACGGCGAACGGCTTGCCACGGCGAGCCTGGACGGAAGGCTGCGCGTCGCCAGCCTCGCCTGGGCGCGGCTGGTGCACGCCGTTCCCCTTGCAGAGCTTCCGTCCGGCCCGGACAGGGAGAAGATGGAGCCGCAGCCGCTCGATCAATCGCCCTATGCGCTGATGAGCGGGGCAACGGACGGCAACGCTGGAAACGGCGCGGCCTACGACCAATCCTTCATCGTCGTCTACAATGCGCGCCGGTCGCTCGGCCAGGCGCAGGGAGCACGCGGGCGCGCCGCCGAGGCGGGATTTCCGGACGGGCTCATCTACCGCCGGCAAGGCTTCTTCCGCGGCGTCTTCGCCTTCCCGACCGCACATGCGCGCGACGAGGCGCTGCCGCGCATCCAGGAGACCTTTTCGGGCGCCTACGCCCGCGATCTCCGGTCGTGGTGCCCCAACGCCGCCCGGCAGCAGGACTTCATCGACTGCGACGCCGTCGTGGCCGGAGCAGGGCCGCCCGCTGGAGCGGAACCGCCGCCAGCCATGGCCAATTGAGCAGCAGTCGCACATGACTTCGGAGCATATGCCCCCACTCCATCTCGCCTTCGGCGAGCCACCTCTCCCCCACGTCGTGGGGTAGAGGAAAGGAGCCAGGCGATACCGCCACACTTCCTCTCCCCCGTCGATCGGGGGAGAGGTGGTTTGCGAAGCAAACCGGAGTGGGGGTCGAACACTGCAAATGCCGTCTTCATGCTGGTCGCCGGCGCAGCGCGCTCATCCCTGCGGCATGCCCGGCGTGGCGATGGTGCCGATGGCGAGGCGCGTACCGGCGCCGGCGAGCAGGGCCAGGATGACATCCTGCACCGTGCCCCAGGCGGTGTTGGGGACCCAGAGAACGAGCACGCCGATCGCGGCGATGCCCGCCAGCGTCACCAGGCTGGTGATCCAGTTCCAGCGCCTGAGCGACCGCTGGAGCACGGCGGACGAGGCGCCGAGCGCCGGCTGGAAGGTCTCGACGTCCCATTCGTATCTCAGCCCGCTGTCCTCGGGCAGGATCTTCGGCACGACCGTCTCCGTGGCGGCTTCGGTGGACTCCAACACAGGCGACTGGCGCTCGAACTCCGCCCAGAGCCGCACCGCCTTGTCGATCTTCGCCTGCGGGGTCTCCGCCGAACCTGCCAGCGCTTTCGACTGGCGGGCGAGATCCTCCAGGACCTTGCGCGGCGGCGGCTTGAGCGCTGGGTCGGCGAGCTTTTCCGCAATCGCCGCCTGCAGCTCGTCGAGCACGGCCGCGGCGATTGCATCGGCCTGATCCGTGAGCTTGCGGGTGGCGGCCTCGAGGTCCGCCGCGCGTTTCGTCACCTCGGTGGTTCCGGCCGGCGGCGTGCCGGCGATCCCCTCGAAAGCCTGCTCCCGGAGCCGCGCCGCAGCCGCCCAGTCCTTCTGGATGGCTGCGGATTTCGGGCAGCGGGCAATGGCGGGGGCAAGCCGCGTCGCCACGGCGTTGTATGCGACCGCCGCGTCGTGCAGGCGCGGGAAGCCGGAAAGCTCCAGGGAGAGCGCCTTGCCCACCGCCTCGACATCCTCCGCCTTCCAGTCGACAGCATCGAGCGCAGCGGCGAGCCGCCTCGCCGGCGGGCGGAAGATGCCAGCCGCCTCGCCTTGCGGCGCGGCGGCCGCATCGAGCAGCTGCTCGGACCTTCGCAGCAGCTCCAGCCGCTGCTGGCGCTCCGCCAGGAGTTGCGCGACGTCCTTGCCGGCGATGATGTCGGCGTCGGCCGCCCTGAGCTCGCGCACCATCTCGCGCGCCCGCGCCTGCACGGAAGGCTGCGCGCTGGTTTCGGCGAGCTTCCTGGCGCTTTCGCGCAGGCTGGCCGCCTCGATGCGCCGGCCGGTCACCGGCCGCGCGGTGGTGCGCCAGTCGGTGACCAGCGCGCCGAGCGCCACGCCGATCGCAATGACCAGCCCGGCCAGCCACGGCGAGGCGCGCACATTGATCGGGATGGTCCGCGCGGACTGGCCGCCGTCGGCCCCGGGCAGCATCACGTCGATCGTGTAGCGCCCGGCGCCAATATCCGCCGGCAGCGCCAGCTGGATGGCGCAGGACCGGCCGGCCGGCAGCTCGCCCGTGCAGCTGTTGGCGCGCAGCTCGACCGGCTTGCGCGTCGCCTCCTGCGTGGAGACATCGCCCTCGACGCTGAGCAGCGGCCCGATGACGGGCGGCGCGAGCCGGACGGGACCGGTCGCCGCGTTGCGTCCGTCTATGCCGATGATGAAGGGCTCGGCGTCCCTGCCGAGGTTGAGGCCGATGCGCACCGGCCTCGGTTCCGACAGGAAGGTGTCGGGCACTGGCGTCTGCGCGAAACCTGCGGGAACCGAGCCCAGCATCGCCATGGTCAGCGGTGCAAGAGAAGCCATGGCAAACAATGAAAGACGCGGATTCCAAAGCAGTCTCAAAGACATATCCCCCTCCGCAATCGGCATCGGCCGTGTTTTTCGGGCCGTGCGTGTTTTTCGATTTTCGAGCAGGCGGCGTCCATGCTAGATATGTCCAAGCAGCGGAACACAAGCAGACTTGTTTTGTCAAATATTGCGGCGTGCAACCTAGCAAAGCAGTTCCGGCCTAGTTGGCCTTTTCTTGCGACGGCGAGATAGGGGTTAAGCATACAGACGGAGTTGCGGCTGGTTGCGCTTGAGGAGGCGGCAATGAGCGGCAATTCCAGCGCACGCGCGATCGTCGAGCAGGCGACAGTGAAGGCCAAGGCGAGCGCGGCGAATGACGCGCGCCTCTGCCTTTTCGACAGCGAGCCGGACGCGCTGGCCGATGCTCTGCGCGCCGACCTCCAGGGGCTGAAATTCTCGATCGAGATCCGCTCGCCCGAAGAGCTGATGCTGACGCTGCACGGCCGCCGCTTCAAGAGCGAGGCCGACGCGTTCGCCGCGGCGGAAGCCTTCGTGCAGGCTTATCCGATCGACGCCGCGGAGCCCGAGATCTTCTTCACCGCCATGCCCGTCGACCAGGTCGACGAGGAGCATCTGGAAGGCATGCAGCAGTTTCCCGGATGCTGGGCCGATCCGGAGCCAGCGCTCGACAAGCTGTGGGCGCTGGAAGCGATGCGCGTGCCTCAGGCCTGGGCTTTCGCGGAAGAACGCGGGCGTCCGAGCCGCGGCGTCGGCATCGTGGTGGCGCAGCCGGACACCGGCGTAACCAAGCATGCAGAACTGAAGGGCGTCACGCAGGTGGCGCCGCTCAACCTGCTCGACGGCAAGCCGAACGACCCGACCGATCCGATGGCCAAGACCGGCAATCCGGGGCACGGCACGTCGACGGCGAGCGTGCTGGTCAGCCCGAGCACGCTCGAGGTTTCAGGCAGCGCGCCGGACGCGAAGCACATGCCGATCCGCGCCATCGAGAGCGTGGTCCGGCTGTCGCAGATCAAGGTGGCGCAGGCGATCGACCACGCGGTCAACAACGGCGCCCATGTGATCACCATGTCGCTCGGCGGGCTGGCCTCGCTGTCGCTGTGGCTGGCGCTGTCGCGGGCGGTGGACTCGGGCGTCATCGTGCTTGCCGCGGCCGGCAACTGCGTCGGGCTGGTGGTGTGGCCGGCCCGCTACGACAAATGCATCGCGGTCGCCGGCACCGACAGCAAGGACAAACGCTGGACCGGCACCTGCAAGGGGCCGGAGATCGACTTCTCCGCGCCGGCGCAGAACGTCTGGCGGGCAACCGCGCCGAGCGGCGTCGAGGCCGGCCAGGGCACGAGCTATGCGGTGGCGCTGGCGGCCGGCGTCGCCGCCTGCTGGCTGGCCTTCCATGGCCGCGCCAATGTGGTCAGCGCCGCAAGGCAGCGCGGCGAGACCGTGCAGGACATGTTCCGCCGCATGGTGATGGCCACGGCGCGCGTGCCGGACGGCTGGGACAGCTTCAACATGGGCGCCGGCGTCATCGATGCCGAGGCGCTGCTGAAGGCCGATTTCGACCGCGGCCTCGGCACCGAGAGCCCGACCGAACCGGTGATGAAGGAGACGCCGGCGAATTCGGTCAAGAGCCTGGCGCTGGCCACAGCCGGCGAGAAGGCACTGGAGGCCGATATCGACTGGCAGCGCCGCAGCGCCGAGATCAGCCTGGCGCTGCTGCGCAACAGCACCCTGCCCGAGCCGCCGAAGGAACTGCCGGGGCTGAAGCCGGCCGAGGAGTCCGTGCGCGGCGCGGTGTTGGAGGCTGGCGGCCCGTCGCTGGAATCGGCTGACGGTGGCGCGCCGCCCTCCCCGGCGATCAGGCGCAGCCGCGCCGACATACCGGCCTTCCGCAAGCTCAGCCGCCAAAGGGAGATACTCGCCAGGCGCGCGACGATCGAGGCGGGCGGCAGCCTGGAATCCGGCGGCGCGGCCGCCGACGAGCCGCTGTCGAAGGACGCGGCCTCCGCCACGCTCGACCGCGTGACGGCGCTGGCCGAGAAGATGCCGGCGCGCGAGATGGGCGACAAGGGCGCCTTCGCCGCGGCGCTGAACATGCTGACGTCGCATGGCAACGCGGCGCTGCAGAAGCTGGTGGGCGAGGACCTCGCCGCACCGGTGACGCGGAGCGACCGGGTGGCGCTGGAAGCGATCATCATAGCCGATGGCTCGCGGCCGAGCTTCCTTGTCGAGAACGACAGGCCGCCGCTGTCGCATCCCTTCATGGGCAGTTGGTCGGACGAGGTGGCGCAGGCGGCCGACGCGCTGGAGCCGGTCTGCGCCGCCGTCGGGCGCATCCAGCCGCGCTTCGGCCATGCCGGCAATTTCATCGGCACCGGCAGCCTGGTCGACGCCGACAAGGGCATCGTCCTCACCAACTACCACGTGCTGGACGACGCGCGCGCCAAGTTCGGCGTGCTGATGGAGGAGGCGAAATCGCGCGTGAAGATCCACGGCTGGCTGGAGATCGACTTCGTCGGCGAGGCCTCGCGCTTCGACGTCAACCGCTTCCGGATCGTCGAGGCGCGCCTGCCGAAGAACGCCGGGCGCGGCTTCGGCAAGATCGACGCGGTGACCATGCGCATCGAGCCGATCGAAGCGGCAAAGATGCCGAAGAAGGCGGTGCGCTTCGACGCCAAGCCGGCGGCCTTCACCCAGGCGCAGTCGACGACGATTTGCACCGTCGGCTTCCCCGGCGCGCCGAAGCGCGAGCAGGGACCGACCGGCGAGATCGACTGGAACTTCGTCATCAGGACGCTGTTCGGCGACCTCTTCGGCGTCAAGCGGCTGGCGCCCGGACGGCTGCTCGAGACTTTCGGCGCGGTGGAGTTCGATCCTCTGGGCATCGTCTTCGGCCACGAGGCCACCACCTTCGGCGGCGCCTCCGGCTCGGCGATGATCGGCTGGGAAAATGCGGCGATGCCGGGCTTCGGCCTGCACTTCAGCGGGCTGACCGGCGAATCCAACTACGCCATCGCGATGGCCAAGGTGGCGAAGGAGATGGAGGCGATCGGCGTGCCGGTGTGAAGCGGGCTGCCGATTGGCAAAGAGTTTGGAGCGGCGGAGAGACTGCGGCTCGTCAGTTTGGTTCAGTGCGTCGGCGTTTTGTCAGAATTCCGGCGACGATATTCTTTGCTTCAACAGGCTTAACCTCCTTATTGCACATAGAACTCTTTAATAAAAACGGGTTGCCGCCATCATAGCGAGGAAGTATTAGTCCAAGACAATACACGCGGCATTCTGCGTCGTTGCGGGGTCGATATCTCTGATGGTGCGTTGCTCGATCGCATGCAGGGTTGCGGCGCTGGCGGGCGCACTGCTCGCGTCCATCGTTGCAACGGGATGCAACCTGCAGAACGACGTTCGCTTCGCCAACGAGGGCGTCGGCTCCAACCTCTACTCGTCCGACGTCCAGCGCCAGTATCGCATCCAGCAGCTCTATTACGGCTATCTCTGCGGCCAGGCCGCCCTGCCCCTCGCCGGCATCTCGCCGGAGGGCGTTCCGGTCTGCGACTTCCCGGTCTTCGGCACGCTGCAATGGAACACGCTGGTGCAGGCCGGCATGAACGACATCGACACGCGCTGCGACGCGTATCTCGCCTGGTACGACAGCCGCAAGCGCTCGCAGCGGCCGCTGATCAGCCAGATCAACACCACCGGGCGGCTGGTCAATGCGATCCTGCTCGCCTCCTCGCCCAGCGCGGCGACGATCGGCGTGGTGGCGGAAGCGTTCGGCTTCGCCGCAGCGACGGTCAACAACTACCATTCGCGGCTGCTCTACGAGATCGACACCTCGACGCTGCAGGCGCTGGTGCTCGACAACCAGCGCACCTTCCGCGAAGGGATCGTCGACCTGAAGTTCCAGGCCAAGCCGGCGGTCGAGCACGCGCTGCGCTCCTATCTGCGCATCTGCATGCCCTTCTCCATCGAGACCGAGGTCAACACCGTGCTGACCTCGGTCAAGCGCACCGGCGAGCCGCCGCCGCCGCTGATCGGCACGGGCACGGTCGAGGCGGCCGTCGACGCCACCAAGCCGCGCACCGCCGAGCAGCGCGTCACGGTCGTGCGCGTGACGCCGCCGCCGCCCGTGCTTGAGACGCCTGAGGTGAAGAAGCTGTTCAGCGTCGGCGGCTATGGCGAGCGGGACCTGCGCAATCTCCAGCGCGCGCTCTGCGTGCCGAACAGCCAGCTGGGAACGGTGGGCGCGCGGACCAGGACCGCCTATGCGATATTCGAGACCTACGTCGCCGCCGAGCCGAACGTCACCAAGGACGGCATGGTGTCGAGCGACGACGAATACTCGCGCGCGGTGAAATACGATCCCTGCGACGTGACGAAGTTCAGGAACATCTTCGAGGCCGAGCAGCTCAGCGGGCCGAGCGACGTGGCGCTGCTGGCGCGCCAGATCAGGCTGAAGAACGTGCCCGGCATCGTCGCCCTAGACCCGGCCGTCACGGACCTCAGCCTGCTCCGCACCAACATCGCCGCCGCGAACGCATTCCTCGGCACCGGCCAGGCGGACGGAGCCGGGCCGGACGAAGTCACCCCGCAGCTCTTTTCGGCGCTCGGCATCAAGCCTCGACAGATGTGAAGGGGCGAAAGGAGAGTTCGATGCTGCAAGGCATTCAGGTTCTTCCGGGCCAGTTCGCGGACCTCTTCCAGGCGCCCGACCCCGCCGCGCCGATGATCGTCACCTTTTCGAACAAGACCATCGTCGAGATCGTCGAGCCGCAGCCGCCGATACCGCAGGGAGCACCCGGCGGCGCGGCTGACTGGGCCTTCGTCAGGCACCAGGACCGCGACGGAACCGTGCTCAGCGGCTGGCTGGAGCGAAAATTCCTCGGCAAGGCCGAGCGGCCTGTCGCGTCTCTCGACAAGGAGGAGTTCGTACGGCGGTGCGTGCTCGTCGAGACCCGCTACAACGCCGGCGGAGAGGGCGAGAACTTTCCCGTCGATGCGGACTATCTCATCGCCTGGGCGCTTGCCGTCTCGAACATGACGAACCTCCCCGCCGACCCGGCGAATGACGGCGCCGGCGGGCCGTTCGCGCTGACCGACGCCGAATGGAAAGAATATGTCGAGGGGCTCGCCGAGGGGATCGATCCCCCTTCCCGCGACGACCCGCTTGCGCAGGTCTTCGCGGCGGGCTTTCTGTCGCGCAAGCGCATGCAGGAGCTGAGCGAGAAGCTGACCGACCCGGCGCTCGGCGACGGCCCCTACATACCGACCTATCTCAACGTCTTCCATGCGCAGCTGATCGGCGTCGACGCGGCGGCTGAAGTGCAGAAGCTGCTGGCGGCCAAGCAAGGCGCCACCAGCATGGACGAGGTGCTTGCCAAGGCAGTGCCGGACAAGACGGCGCGCGATGCGCTGACGAAGCGGCACGAAAAATTCCTCAGGGACGGCGCGAATTCGCAGACCGTCGAGGGGTTCCGCGCCAAGACCAGCCGGCTGCTCAACGACCGCTTCACGCGCGCCTTCAAGCTGATCGCGCAGCACCTGCCCGAGGCGATCCCGCCGAAGGCCGACATCGGCGCCATGGGCTCCTGGCTGGAGGCGGCGGAGAAGGAGTTGAAGGCCTGGGAGGACGGCAAGCTCAAGCAGAATTCCGGCGAAGGCAAGAAGCGCGTGCTCGACTATTTCAAGGCGACGGACCTCAAGACCGACAAGGTTCTGTCCTGGTGCGGCGCCTTTGTCGCGCATTGCCTGAAGGAGGCCGGCGACCCGGCGGCCGCGAGCATCATCAAGGGCGCGTCCTGGGCGGCCAACTGGAAGGGCTGGGGCGACACCAAGCTGTTCCTGCGCACCGGCGCCAGCGCGGCCGACGGTATACCGCAAGGCGCGATCGTGCTGCTCGAGCCGCTGGTGCCCAAGGCGTCCGGCCATGTCGGATTCTTCCACAGCCTGAAGGAAGGCAACAAGATCGTGCTTCTGGGCGGCAACCAGTCGGGCAAGGTGTGCCTCAGGGCGTTCCCGCGCGGCAAGCTGGTGGCGATCCGCTGGCTTGCGGCCGCGCCGCAATTCTCCCAGCCGCAGGACGACACGCCGGTCGCGGCAGGCGACGCGGCGGCAGGCGGAACGCCGGTCGCCGGCGCGACCAACCAGGACGTCATCATCCTGGCGCGCACGCTCTATGGCGAGGCCCGCGGCGAGTTCGACGCCGAGGGCAAGGGCGACAAGGCAGTGGAGGCGGTGGCGAACGTCATCCTCAATCGCGTCGAGAAGAAGTTCAGGGGACGTTCGACGGTGCGCGACGTCTGCCTGCATGCCAAGCAGTTCTCCTGCTGGAACGGCAACGACGTGAACCGCCGCAAGATCATGAACCTGGTCAAGGGAGCCGACAGCGAGTTCGATCGATGCCTGGCGGTGGCGACGCGGGCGATCAGGGGCGAATTCCCCGACCACACGAAAGGCGCGCTTCACTATTTCGCCAGGCGCATCCCCAAGCCGCCCTGGGTGCTTGCATCGCCCGATGCGAAGGTCACGCTCACAATCGGCGGCCACGTCTTCTACAAGGGTATCAAATAGCCGGAGCTGACTGTGATACGGGAAGCGCCGATGCCGCCTGTCGCGACGGCGCAAGGGACCAAGCCCGCCCGCAGTCCACGAGCACGGACTGCGGGCGGGCGGGCTTCAGGCTCAGCCCTGGATGAAGGCGAGCAGGTCGGCGTTGATGATGTCGGCATGCGTGGTCGGCATGCCGTGCGGGAAGCCGGGATAGGTCTTGAGGATGCCGTTCTTCAAGAGCTTCGCGGAGAGCGGCGCGGAGGCCGCATAGGGCACGATCTGGTCGTCGTCGCCATGCATGACCAGCGTCGGCACCGAGATCGCTTTCAGGTCCTCCGTCTGGTCGGTCTCGGAGAAGGCCTTGATGCCGTCGTAATGGGCCTTGGCGCCGCCCATCATGCCCTGGCGCCACCAATTGTAGATGACGCCCTGCTCGGCCTTCGCGCCGGCTCGGTTGTAGCCGTAGAAGGGGCCGGCGGGCAGGTCGACATAGAACTGCGCGCGGTTGTCGGCGAGCGATTTGCGCAAGCCGTCGAACACCTCGACCGGCAGGCCGCCCGGGTTGTTGTCGGTCTTGACCATGATCGGCGGCACCGCGCTGATCAGCACGGCCTTGGCGACGCGGCCCTGCGGCTCGCCGTATTTCGCGACGTAGCGGGCGACCTGACCGCCGCCGGTCGAATGGCCGACATGCACCGCGTTCCTGAGGTCGAGATGCTCGACGACCGCCGAGGCGTCGGCGGCGTAGTGGTCCATGTCGTGGCCGCTGTCGCCTTGCGAGGAGCGGCCGTGGCCGCGCCGGTCATGCGCGACGACGCGAAAACCCTTGTGCAGGAAGAACAGCATCTGGTTGTCCCAGTCGTCCGCCGACAGCGGCCAGCCGTGATGGAAATGAATGGGCTGCGCGTCCTTCGGCCCCCAGTCCTTGTAGAAGATCTCGATGCCATCCTTGGTGGTGACGAACCCCATGATGAGCTCCTTTCAGTCAACGATCCGGTGAATATCAACGAAGGCTTGTGTCGACGCGACGACGGCGTCGCTGGTCTGCCGTAACGGAGAGGAAGATGAGCGGAGGACGAGGCTTCGGTCAAGGCAGCCGCATGCGGGACGCCGCGGTACCCGCGTACACGCTGTCGCCGGCCGCTGCGACCTCGCTTCGCATTTTGCATTTGATCCGGATATCTGCTGGGATGCGGGCGGGGTGCCGGGAGGAGGCAATGGCTAAGTTCCCCGCTGTCGCCGGAACTGCGCTTTTGGTCGTGTCCTGCGCTGCGGCGAACGCGCGATGAGGCGCCTTTGGATCGCGGCCTTTGTTCTTCTTGCCGCCTTCGGCTGGGCCGGCACGCATGGCGGCGCCAACGACGATCGGCCGAAGGAAGGAAAGCCGAAGGAGATCCTGTTCCTCCATTCGCTCGGCTACGAATTCCAGCCCTGGGCGACCTGGACCAGGAGCATCCGGCATGAGCTGAACTCCCAATCGCGGTGGCCGCTGAACTTCGAGGAACAGTCGCTTGTGACGGCCCTGCGGGGCAACGGGGCTGCCGAGCCGGAGTTCGTCGCCTACCTCAAGGCGCTCTACACGGAGCGGGACCTCGACCTGATCATCGCGATCGGCGCCCCTGCCGCCCGCTTCATCCAGAAACACCGGGCCGAACTGTTCCCGGCCACGCCCATGCTGCTCGCGGCGGTGGAAGTGCGCCGGGTCGAACAGACCATGCTGTCCATGGAAGACACGGTCGTCGCAACGCGCGTCGACCACACCGCCGTCTTCAAGAACATATTGCGGTTGCTGCCGGACACGAAGCAGATCGCGATGGTCATCGGAAATTCTCCCGGCGAGCGGCTTTGGATCGACGACGTTCAACGGGAGCTGAGCCCCCTGCTGGGCGACGAGGTTCAACTGCGCTTTTACAACGAGCTGCCGTTCGACAAGCTCCTTGTGGAGCTTTCGAACTTGCCGCCCGACAGCGCGATCTTCTTCCAGCAGTTGATGGTCGACGGCGCAGGCGCCGTCTTCGCCGACAAGGATCCGCTTAGAGCCATCGTCCGGGTGGCGAACGCACCCATCTTCGCCCTCGATAAGTCCTTCTTTGTCGACGGGGTCGTGGGCGGGCCGATGAGCTCGCCCGCCGACGGCGGACGTCTCGTTGCCTCTGTGGCGGTGCGCATCCTCGAGGGAGAAAGGGCAAGCGACATCCGCCTGCTGCCGATCGAGTTTTCGACGCCGGAATATGATTGGCGGCAGCTCCAGCGCTGGAACATCAGCGAAAGCCGCCTGCCTCCGCAAAGCCGCGTGTTGTTCCGCGAGCAGACCGCATGGGAACGGTATTCCTGGCAGATTTCCCTCGTCGCGCTGGCGCTGCTGCTGCAGGCCGCGTTCATCGCGATCCTGCTGCGCGAGCGCCAGCGCCGCCACCTCGCCGAGGTGAAGGCGCAGCAGCGCATGTCGGAACTCGCCCGCGTGACCCGCTTTTCCACGGCCGGCGAGTTGAGCGCGCTGATCGCCCATGAAATAAACCAGCCGCTCGGCGCCATCCTGTCCAATGCCGAGGCAGCGCAGATCATCCTGAAATCGCCGAACCCCGACATACCGATGCTCTCGGAGATCGTCGACGAGATCCTTCACAACGACGAGCGGGCCGCGGAGGTCATCAGGCGGATGCGCAGCCTGCTGAAGAAGGCACCGTTCGAACTCAGGCACTTCGATCTCAACGATCTCGCGCAAGAGGCCATCGACTTCCTGTCGCCGCTGGCCCGCGGACGCGAGGTCGAGCTCGTCAGCGCGATAGCGCCGGCGCGCCTGCCTGTACTCGGCGATCGCGTTCAACTGCAGCAGGTCATCCTGAACCTCGTCATGAATGCGATCGACGCCATGAAGAACAGCGAGAGCAGAACCATAGAGATCCGGACGCAACGCGTCGGTGATTTTGCCGAACTGACCGTTTCCGACAGCGGACCGGGCCTTCCCGAAGGCAAATTGAAGGATATCTTCGAACCGTTCTTCACGACCAAGCCGGAGGGAATGGGCATGGGCCTGTCCATCGCGCGCACCATCGTCGAGGCGCATAACGGGCAGATCCGCGCGACGAACAAGGATGGCGGGGGCGCAACGTTCCTGTTGAAACTCCCGCTCGTACGCAAAGGCGCCAGCCCCGAAGCAAACGTCCGTTGACGCGCGGGCGGCGTGATCACGGCGCGTCAACCCGGCCAGCCGGATGTTACTGTAAGCAGATGCCCCAACGACTTCTCGCCCTGTATGCTGCGGGAAACAGTTGGGTGTTCCCCGATGACGCCGGTCGCCAACTATTCCGTCCTTGCAGTTGCGCTTTGCCTCGCCGCCGCGAGCGGACAATCGCCGGTGCAGGTGAGCGCGGCCCAGGAGGCCGGTAGCTACAAACCCAGCCTCGGCGACCTGATGGCCACGGTGCAACTGCGTCATTCGAAGCTCTGGTATGCAGCGAGCCTGGGTAACTGGACGCTCGCGCACTACGAACTCGAGCAGCTCATTTCGAACTTGCGACAGGTGCGGGAGCTGTACCCGGACGTGCCGGCATCGGACCTGATCGAAACCGACAGGCTGACGGTTGCGCTGGAAAGCGCCATCGGAGCCAAGGACAAGGCCGAGTTCGAGGCTTCGTTCGACAGGCTGACGGACGAATGCAATGCCTGCCACCGCAAGGCCGACCGCGGCTTCATCACCATGCGGCGGCCGGCATTGCCGTCGCCCTACAGCAACCAGCTGTTTGCGCCTGCCCAGTGAACCCTTGCGCCAGACAAGGCGCTAGGCGAGCGCCTCGTCCAGCGCCCGGAGGTTTTCCGCTGATACGAGCTTCTCCGAGGCGATCGTGCCTCCGAACCTGCTCGCAATTTCCCTCAGCATCACCTCCCAGCGGTTCTCCAGGAGCACGATGACCTCCGAATGCCCTGCCGCGAGCCGTTCGGCGCGCCGCTTGAGATCATCCGCGGCAAGGCCGAAATCGCCTGCCGCGGCCGCCAGCGCTGCAGCTTTCGCACGGCTGCCTGCCGCTTCCTCGGCGAAGCCGCCCGTGGCCAGGACGGCGATGAGCGCGTTGACGGCAACGATGTCCGCAATGTCCTCGAGCCGCCCGCCCTGCATCGCGGACAGGCGGCCTTCGCTGTCCTTGCGAAGCAGCACATACGCATCCGGCCGAACCAGGCTGTCGCCGAACAGCCTCCTCAACTCGTCGAGGAAATCGAACGGCAGCAGGTGACGCGGGAAACGGAAGCTGATCGCGGTCATCGAGCCGAGCCGGTCCGCGAGGTTCAGGTTTGCGACTTCGCCGGCGGCGGATGGAGCAGCCGGCCTGTCGCCTTTCACGAAAATCGCCAGGTGGTTCAGTATGGGAGACTTCGCCAGCGCGGAGCCGCCCATGATCTGGTGCCAATGCTCCTCGAAGACGGGCCGCGACACGAAACCCTTGCCCATGCGGATGAACGGATCCTGGAAATAGACATAGTCGGCATCGACCGACAGGACGACGATATAGTGGCCGCAATCCCATTCATCGGCCGGCGACGGGGCCGTGTCCTTCTCGCTCCTCCAAAGCTGCGCAAGGACGATCACCGGATGTCCCTGCGAGGTAGAGCGCTGCAGTTCGTCGAGTGTCACGTTCTCCCTGAATTCGGCATCGAAGCCCAGCGCCCGCGCCCCGCTCACGAGGTTTTCCGGATAGGTTCCAACCTCGTCATTGGTGTCGAGGAGCGTCATCAGCGTTTCCTCGTCCACGTCGCTGCCCCAATAGTTGAGGACCGACTGAAGGGCCGAGGCGCCGCAGGAATATTCCGTCATCTGGCGGGTTTGCTTGAGGAGCCGGAACTGCGACATGCTTCGCTGCTCCTATTCGGCAGGCGCGCCGGCGCGGCGGCGCTGCCAGACGTAGACGGGTATGCCGAGCAGCAGAAGCACCAGACCGTAGAGCACGGGCTCGGCCCCGCAGCCGTAAAGGGTGAACATCGCAAAGACGAAGGCGATGATTTCGATCAGCGTGACGCGCGGGATGCGCGTACCGCCGCTGACGCGGGCCGAGACGAGGCTGCCGGCCAGCGCGCAGAAGGCGTAGGGGATCACGGCGGCCATGGTGCTCAGACCCACGACGAGGTTGTAGAAGGCCGAGAACCCGCCGGAACCGCCGGCCTGAACCAGCACCAGGGCGGTCGCCAGCGCGGCGGAGACGATGATGCCCGTCGCCGGCACGTGCCGCGCGGACAGCCTGCCGAAGAGCGGCGGAAACAGGCCGTCGTGGGCTGCCGCCATCGGCACCTGGCCCATCAGCAGCGTCCAGCCGTTCAAGGCGCCGATCGACGACAGGATGACCGCCAGCGAGATCGAAATCTCCCCTGCCCTGCCCCACATCACACGAGCGGCATCCGAAAACGGGGCGATCGAGTTGACGAGTTCGTTGCGCGGCAGGACGCCCATCACCACGATCGTGCCGAAGACGTAGAGGGTGGCCGCGATGGTGATCCCGAGCACTGTCGATCTCGGTATCGTCCGCTCGGGATCGCGCACGTCGCCCGCCGGAACGGTGGCCGATTCCAGCCCGAGGAATGCGAACATCGTCAGCGGAGCGAGCGCGGCGGTTGCTTGCAGCAACGGCTCGCCGCTCGGATTGAACTCGGAGAAGTGGGAGACGTCGATATAGAGGAGCCCGACGATCGCCACCGCGCCGAACGGCACCAGCTTCGCATAGGTGGTGACCTCCGCCATGATGCCGGCCGCCTTGACGCCGCGCAGGTTGATCAGCGCGACGACCCAGATCGCGGCCAGCGTCAGGAACACGACCATGGCGCGTCCGCGCACGGCGGGAAAGAGATCGACCACCGCGCCCGCCAGCGCCACCGCGATGACCGGCAGCGACGCCCAGATCGATATCCAGTATCCCCAGGCGATCAGGAAGCCGGGGAAGTCGCCATAGGCGAGCCGCGTATAGGCATATGGCCCGCCGACCGCCGGCACCATCCGCGCCAGCCGGGCGAATGTCAGGCCGAGGCAGATCGCTCCCGCGCCCATGACGATCCACACCAGGATGGCGAGGTTGCCATAGGGCGCGACGGCGGCGGGAGAGAGGTAGAAGCCCGAGCCGACCATGTTGCCGACGACGATTGCCGTGCAGGCAGCGATGCCGAGGCTCTTGTGCGCGCCGGCGCCTTCGCCGGGGATGCGCGTCGGGCCTGCGCCGGAGGTCGGCACTCCTGGTTCCAAGGCTTGCGTTTGGGTCACGGCGGCTCTCGATTGTCTGTGGCCGGGCCTTAGTGCCAGGACAGGCGCTTGAACTCCGGTCCGATGATCGTTCCCTTCTCGCCCCTCACGATGGCTTCGATGTCGGCGAGCGCGCCGATGGCTGCCTTGTGCCCCGTCACCTTGGCGAAGCGGCAGGCTGCGTCGACCTTCGGCCCCATCGATCCTGCGGGGAATTTGTGCTCGAGGATCGCCTCGGGGTTTGCGCGGTGAATGGCCTTGGCCTGCGGCGTTCCCCAATCGATGAATACCGCCTCCGCGTCCGTCGCCATGACGAACAGGTCGGCGCCGAGTTCCCGCGCGAGCAGCTCCGAGCACAAGTCCTTGTCGATGACCGCCTCGACGCCGACGAGCTTGCGGTCGGCGCCGGGCTGGTACATCGTCGGGATGCCGCCGCCGCCGGCGCAGATGACGACGGCGCCGTGATCGAGCAGCCACTTTATGGGGCGTATCTCGAAGATCCTTTTGGGCTCCGGCGACGGCACGACGCGACGCCACTTGGCGCCGTCCTGCTTGAAAACCCACCCCTTCTCGGCCTTGATCCGCTCGGCCTGCTCCTTGTCGTAGACGGGGCCGACGAATTTGGTCGGATCCTTGAAGCCGGGATCGTCGCCGTCGACCTCGACCATGGTGAGCAGCGTGGCGAACGGCACCTCGAAGGGCAGCAGGTTGCCGAGCTCCTGCTCGATCATGTAGCCGATCATGCCCTCCGTCTCCGCGCCGAGCACGTCGAGCGGATAGGCTTCATCGGCCTTGTATGCGGCCCCCTGCAGCGCGAGCAGGCCGACCTGCGGTCCGTTGCCGTGGCTGATGACCAGCTCGTGATCGGATGCCACCGGCGCAATGGCGGCCGCGGCGGTGCGGATGTTGCGGCGCTGCACGTCCGCGGTCATGGGCTCGCCTCGCTTCAGGAGCGCATTGCCGCCGAGTGCGATGACCACCCGCATCCGGATCAATCCCCCAGCGTCGCGACGAGAAGGGCCTTGATCGTATGCATGCGGTTCTCCGCCTGCTCGAACGCCACGTTTGCCTCGGACTCGAACACTTCGTCGGTGACCTCGAGCCCGTCGGAGATGCCGTAATCCTCGGAAATCTGCTTGCCGAGCGCCGTCTCCGTGTCGTGGAAGGCCGGCAGGCAGTGCATGAATTTCACCTGCGAATTGCCGGCCGCCTTCATCATCGCCTTGTTCACCTGATAGGGCTTGAGCAGCTTGATGCGCTCCGCCCAGACCTCCTTCGGCTCGCCCATCGACACCCAGACATCGGTGTGGATGAAGTCGACGCCCTTCACCGCCTTCGCGGTATCGTCGGTGATGGTCAGCTTCGCGCCCGACCTCTTGGCCAGCTTCTCGGCGATCGCCGTGTAGTCCTCCGACGGCCACAGCTTCCTGGGGCCGCAGATGCGCACGTCCATGCCCATCAGGCATCCGACGATCATCAGCGAGTGGCCCATGTTCGAGCGGGTGTCGCCGACATAGGCGTATTTGATGTCGGTGATCGGCTTGTCGCTATGCTCGCGCATAGTCATGACGTCGGCGATCATCTGCGTCGGATGGTATTCGTCGGTAAGGCCGTTGTAGACCGGCACGCCGGCGTATCTCGCCAGTTCCTCGACGCCTGTCTGCGCCGATCCGCGATATTCGATCGCATCGAACATGCGCCCGAGCACGCGCGCCGTGTCCTTGAACGATTCCTTGTGGCCGATCTGCGAACCGGACGGATCGAGATAGGTGACGTGGGCGCCCTGGTCGAAGCAGGCGACCTCGAAGGAGCAGCGCGTGCGCGTGGAGGTCTTTTCGAAGATCAGGCAGATCTCCTTGCCCTTGAGGTGCTGCTGCTCGGTGCGCGCGTATTTTGCCCGCTTCAGGTCGCGGGCGAGGTCGAGCAGGTAGCGGAACTCGCGCTGCGTGTAGTCCTGCACCGTCAAAAGAGAGCGATTGCGGAGGTTGAAGCTCATGCGTTGTCTCCCGGAATTCCGTGGCGGTTCAGTCGACCGGTTCGCGCCAGACGGGGCACGTCATGCAATGGCCGCCGCCGCGGCCGCGGCCGAGCTCGGCGCCTCGTATGGTCACCACCTCGACGCCTGCCTTCCTGAGCAGCGTGTTGGTGTAGGTGTTGCGGTCGTAGGCAACGACGACGCCGGGCTCCAGGGCGACCACGTTGTTGCCGTCGTCCCACTGCTCCCGTTCCGCCTGGAAGGCGTTGCCGCCGGTCGACACGGTGCGAAGCCGGCTGATGCCCAGCGCTTCCTTGACGACCGTGAGGAGCGGCTGCTTGTCCCGGCGAACCTCGAAATGGCCCTCGTCGTTGACAGGATAGATGCTGAAGCATCTGACCTGATCGACCACGTCCTCGAAGATCGTGACGAGGTCGCGGTCGCAGAAGGTGAACACCGTATCGAGATGCATCGCGGCCCGGCTCTTCGGCATCAGGCATGCGATCACGCGCGTGGCGGCCTTGTTGCGGAAGAGCTGCAAGGCGAGCTGCCCGACCGCCTGGTTGGTCGTGCGCTCGCCCAGTCCGACCAGCACGACGCCATTGCCGATCGGCATGACGTCGCCGCCTTCCATGGACGCGGCGCCGAAGGGTTCGTCCGTGTCCCCCCACCAGATATTGAAGTCCGCACCCTTGAAGGAGGGATGGAACTTGTAGATCGCGCGCTGGAGCAGCGTCTCCGGCTTGCGGGCAGGCCAGTACATCGGATTGCAGGTGACGCCGCCATAGATCCAGCAGGAAGGATCGCGCTGGAACAGCGTGTTGGGTATCGGCGGCAGGACGAACTCCAGGTCGCCGAACGCTTCCCGCATCATCGCCTTGCCGAGACCATCAGGCAGGTCGGTCGTGGTTATCCCCCCGACCAGATGAGTGGCCAGGTAGCTGGCGTCCACCTCGTCCAGCCACGGGCGCATGAATTGCGCGTTCTGGTAGCCCACCGTGTTCGGCGTGATCAGCCGGTCGAGCACGAACTTCCGCCCCTCCGGTTCGGCGACCGTTTCGGCGAGGAGATCGGTGAGTTCGAGGACTTCGACACCGCGCTCGCGCATCTTCAGCACGAAGTCGAAATGATCTTTTTTCGCCTCATGCACCCACATCACGTCGTCGAACAGGAGGCTGTGGCAGTTGCCGGGCGTCAGCCTTTGGTGGGCGAGAGACGGGCCGCAGACCATCACGGTCCTCAGCTTTCCCACCTCGGAATGCACGCCGACCGACCTCATGCCTCTCCTCCCGACAGGTGTTGAGCACGGAGCGAACCCGCGTGACGCCGGCCGTCCACGGCGGCGTCCTGGCTGGCATTGATCGTCTGCCCTGCGAGGCAATCAAGGATCGGAGGAGTAAGTTACCGTAGCGCCCTGCCGCCGGCATTTTGCGGACTGGCAAAATCCTGCCTCTTCCCGCAGCGGTTGCGCACCGGCAAGCAGAGCCGGGGCTCGGCGGGCGCGACGCCGAACGCGACCAAAGCCGGTGTGCAGCATGAGCCTTGAACGGGCTCGACGGGAGCGGCGCTGCTACTGGCCGCTCATCCAGTCGCGTATCTGGGAGAAGCTCGTGTCGAACGACAACGTCGCCGTCACCCTGGCGTCGCAGCCGTCCGAGAACCCGCTGCGCACGACGCATTCGTCGTCAGACAGATTGGTGTCCCAGTAGCGGACGTCGACGGTGATGGTTTTCCAGCTGTAGGAGACGCCGGCCATCCAGGCGAACTGCTCGAAGGCGTCGGGATCTTCGAAGAACTGATAGCCGAGCCCCGCATAGGCGGAGAAATCGTGCGGCAAGGGCACGCGCACGCCGCCGGCCACCCAGGTTCCGGAGGACCCGCTGTCGTTGTAGTCCGGCGCAAAGAACACGCGCCCGCCGATGGTGAACTTGTCTTCGAAATTGTAGTCCGCCTTGGCGAAGAGTTCGCCGTAGTCCGGGCTGACATGCTTGGGCGTGTAGAAATAGTGCACATAGCCGACGTCGAGCGACAGCGGGCCGAACTCCGGCCTCATACCGGCCGCGACATCGATCTCCGCGCCTTCAAAACCCTCGCCGTAGTCGACATTGGACGACCAGACATTCACGTAGGCCGAGTTGGAATCGCCAAGCTGGATGCTCGGCTCGATATAGCCCTGGATCGCCGGCTCGCTGTTCGAGTTGGTAATGCCGCGCGAGACATAGTCGTTGGTGAACGCCACGCCGATGGCAATGTCGAACGGCGTTTCCGCGACTTCCCGAGCAGCCACCTCCTGTGTCGGGGCCGTCGGCTCAACCTTGCGTTCGCCGCCCATCGCGGCAGTCGAGAAAAAGGCGGCCAGCGCGATGGACAGCGACGCACGTCCGCGCAGCGTGGGATCAAGAAACAGAACCATTGAAGTCCCTCTCATTCCCGGCGATCGAATCCCCGGTCGAAGCTTCATCTGCAACTTTGCTAAAGTAAACCTCGAACTGTCCGCCTGGCGTCTTCTCTTGTGGATGCTTGCCGACGATCGACCCTCAATCCGGAAGCGTGCTCTGGCGGAAGAACGTCAGCACGCTTTCGTCGGGCACCCCGAACCACTTCGCGTACTCGTTCCGGAACTCCGGCGTGCGGAACGTCTTGCTCAGTGCCCGGTCGACCATCAGCCTGAAATCGTCGTTGTTCCAGGCGAGCCCGAGCGCGAGCGGCTCGAAGGTGAACAGACGGTCGAGCACCATCAGATCGTCCGCCTGGGGTACGTCCGCCATCGCGTCCGCGACGATGGCGCGGTCTCCGAAGAAGACGTCGGCGCCGCGATCGAGAACGAGTTGCACGCCGTCCTCGTATGTCTCGACCGGCACGACGGTGGCCGTGAGCTGGAAATCGTGGATGCGGTCTCTGAGCCAGTTCTCGCCGCTCGTATCCTTGACGGCGGCGAAGGTCTTGCCTTCAAGGATTCGCGCCGGCGACGCCCGCCAGATCGGCCCCGAATGAGGCTTCCCCAGCAATACGTCGCGCAAGGCTGGGGAAGAGTCCGATCTCACCACGGCAGCGATGCCGCTCGGAAAGAAGGGCAGCGAGAACGAGACGTCTCCACGGCGGGTGAGCGTGGCGGTGTCGGCACTGCACAGCAAGTCGATCTGGCCCTGCTTGACGGCCTCGAACCGGGTCTCGACGGTCACAGGCACCCATTCGATCGTCAGGTTGGGAATGCCCGCCTGTGTCTTCACCTCCTCGGCCACCGCCTTGCAGAGGTCGATGCTGAAGCCGCTGGGCTCGGAGCCTTCCAGGAAAGAGAACGGTCTCGCGTCTTCCCGGAAGCCGATCGTCAGCTTGCCCGTCTGACGGATCCTGTCGAGCGTGGATGCCATAGCCGGCGGCGTGAGCGCGCAGCCCAGCACGGCAAGCACCACGAAGGCCGAAAGAACCCTGATCGCCGAAGCGCATGACCAGCGGGCTGTCGATCCTGAGCGTCTCATGTCTCTCTCCATTTCGACGGCTTCGCCGTTCACGCAGCTGCCACGGCGGCGGCCGCCGGGCTGCGATCAAGCAGCTCGTCGGTCTGCTTGCCGAAACGCGGAGCGATGTAGCCCCAGACGATGAAGGCGATCGCCGTGACCAGCATGCCGCCCATCACCGCCTGGTAGCCGGAAGCATAAAGGGCGTAGGTGCTGTAGATCATGGCGATGAGAACGATCGCCGCGTTCAGGCGATACTTGCCCATCGGCACCTTCGCGGCCTTCATCATGATCATCAGCGCCGACAGCGCGATGATGTAAGGCAGGACGTTGGTGACGACCGCGAGATTGACCAGCGCGGAGAACTGCTCGCTCAGCGTCGGCGATATCGTCGAAAGGGCGAGCAGGGTCTGCACTACGCCGAGCACGATCATCCCGGTCACCGGCGCGCCCATGCTGTTCACCTTGGAGAAGAATTTCGGGAACATCCGCTCGTCGGCGGCCGACTTGCCGGTCTGCGCGATGGTGAACTGCCAGCCGAGCAGCGAGCCCAGGCAGGCGAGGATCGCGAGCGCCATGATGATGTTGCCGACGAACGGATTGAACATCTGCGCGTAGGCCAGCGCGAACGGGCCGGTTGACCTCGCGAGGTCGGCGTTCGGCACGATGCCCTGGATCACGGTGGTGGACAGGATGTAGATGACCGCCGCGCCCAGGGTCCCGAACATGCAGGCCAGCGGGACGTCTCGCTTCGGGTTCTCGACGGCCGAGGAATTCTGGGCCGCCGATTCCATGCCGAGGAACGCCCACAGGGTAAGCGCGATGCTGGAGCCCATGCCTTCGGCGAGGCTCAGGCCGTTCGGGTTCCACGCAGCCGCGAACGTAGCCGAGCTGAACCAGAACCAGCCGATGATCGATATTCCCGCAACCGGGATGATGACGCCCCAGACGGTTATCGCGCCGATCTTTCCGGTGATGCTAGGGCCGCCGAAATTGGCGACCGTCGTCAGCCAGAGCAGCGCGATGAGCCCGATGCAGGTCGCGGCGGGGGTCGACGACAGCCATGGGAAGAAGCCGGCGAGGTAGCCGACGGCCGAGATGCCGATCGCCACGTTGCCGATGGCCAGCGAGAGGAAGTAGAGCAGGAAGACGACGAAGTAGCCGGACTTGCCGTAGGCGTCCTCGGCATAGGCCGACATGCCGCCCGGCCTCTGGTTGAAGAGGCCGGCCTGCGCGAAGCCGTAGGCAATCGCCATGGAGCCGAGCGCGGTGACGATCCACGAGAGCAGCGAGATCGCGCCGACCTTCGCCATGTTGGTCGGCAGCATGATGATGCCGGACCCCATCATGTTGACCGCCACGATGAAGGTCAGCTGCATCAGGTTCATACGTTTGGGTTGTTCGGCCATGGCTTTATCCTCGCCGCCTTATTCGCGGACCACGTAGGTGTGGAACTTGATTCTGCCGTCTATCCGCTCCTGGAAGACGCCCTGGACTTCGTAGTTGAAGCCCGGGAACCGGTTGAACGACTCCTCGAAGGCGAGGAAGTAGTCGAGCATCGGCTTGGCCCGATCGTCCCAGCGCTCGCCGGGCACGACGACGCCGATGCCTGGCGGGTAGATCAGCGCGAGCGTGGCGGAGATGCGCCCGTCGATCTTGTCGAGGGGCACGTAGTCGACATCGTTGGCGACGAGCGCCTCGTAGGCGCGCTCCGGCGAGATGGCGAGCTCGGGGAAGCTCGACGCGCGGAAGCTCAGCTTCTGCAGCTGCTTGATGTTCGCCGAGCGGTAGAAGTCGTGCATCTCGTTGCAGATCTTGCGGATCGTGTAGCCCGCATAGCGCTGCGGATGCGCGGCACAGACCGTCGGCAGGACTTCTGGCAGAGGCGCATCGCGGTCCCACAGGTTCTTGAATCGCACCAGCTTGGCGATCAGCGAGTTGAGCTTGCTCTCGTCCTCGGCCGGCGTCATCAGGAACAGCACGCTGTTCAGGTCGCATTTCTCGGGCACGATCCGCTGCTCGCGCAGGTAGTTGGCGACGACCGTCGCCGGGACGCCGTAGGAGAGGTATTCGCCGGTCTTGCGATCGATCCCCGGCGTCAGCAGCGCCAGCTTGTTGGGGTCGACCATCGCGTAGTCCTCGACATAGCCCGCATATCCATGCCACGCGGCGTCGGGACCGAAGTTCCAGCATTGCTGCTCGCGCTTCAGGATTTCGGTCGGCAGGCTCTCCCAGGGGGCGCAGGCGATGTCGGCGGTGATGCTGGAGTTCTTGACCGTCACCTTGTCCGGAACGAACGGATCGAAGAACCAGCGCTCCTCCGCGGTCTTCCCGTTCTCCTGGTAGTAGGCGCCGAACTCGCGGAACTTCTTGCGGCACTCGATGCCGAGCGCGATGCAGCGGTCCCACAACATCTCGCCGGCCTTGCCTTCGTGGATCTTGGCGTTGACCTCCAGCGAGGCGAACAGCGGATAGAAGGGCGAGGTCGACGCGTTCATCAGGAAGGATTCGTTGAAGCGCTTGTGCTCGATGTAGCGGCGCTGCCCCTTGATGTGATGATCGCGCTTGTGGATCTGCGAGGCCTGCGAGAAGCCGGCACCCTGCTTGTGGACGGACTGCGTCGAGAACAGGCCCGCCATCTCGGGTCCGAGACCCTCCAGCCGCATCGGGCTGTGGTCGTGGAAGAGCGGGTGGAATGCGTTGTAGCCAATCCAGGCCTCGTCCCAGAGGACGTAGTCGCAGAGGTGGCCGATCTTCTCCAGCACCTTGCGGCAGTTGTAGACCGTGCCGTCATAGGTGGCGAGCTGGATGCAGGCGAGCCTGAAGGGGCGTTCCGCCTTGTGCAGCTCGGGGTCCTTGACGAGCGGATTATTGCGGATCTGCTCGCGCAGATAGTCCTCGTCCCAGGCCTTCCAGTCGACGGCGCCGATCATGCCGAACGCGTTGCGCGCCGTCGGCAGGAAGATCGGGATGGCGCCGGCCTGGACGAGAGCGCCCTGGTGCAGCGACTTGTGGTTGTTGCGGTCGAAGAGGACGAGGTCGCCGCGCTTCAGCACGGCGTTGGCGACGACCTTGTTCGACGTGCTGGTGCCGTTCAGCACGAAATAGGTCTTGTCGGCGCCGAAGACGCGCGCGGCGTATTTCTGCGCTTCGACCGCCGGCCCCTCGTGGATCAGCAGGTCGCCGAGGTCGACGTCCGCGTTGCAGAGGTCGTTGCGGAAAATGTTCTCGCCGAAATGCTTGAAGAAGAGCTGCCCGGCCGGCGACTTCCTGTAGAACTGGCCGCCCTGGTGGCCAGGGCAGTCGAAGGCGATGTTCGCCTCCCCGTCATAGGCCATGAGCCCGCCGAAGAAGGGAGGCAGCAGCGACTTTCCGTACATGTGCAGGCTGGCGATGACCTGCTTGGCGTAGAAGGCCGGGGTCTGCTGGCCGAGATAGATATAGCCGTCGACTTCCCCGGTCTGCTCGAGGACCGCCATGTCGGCAAGCTGCCGGGAGTCGGCCAGCGCCCATAGCGGCGTCCGGAAGCCTATGCCGCGCACCGCCTTGCAAAGGTTTCGCGCACCCTCAAGCCGGTCGCCATCCACCGTGGCGATATAGGCGCCGACGGACGAATCCTCCGACACGTCGCGATCGGCGCTGCCGGCGATCTCGACGGTGAAGCCTTCGGCCTCGATCTGGCCGATCAGTTCCTTGGTCTGCGCGTTCACCTCGTCGACGATCGCCACCACCTTCAGCAGCCTGTCGAAGGGAATGGCGGTGGTCGGCGATTTGACGTCGCGCGGAATCATTGCGTCACCCGTCAGCAATGCAGTCGATCAGATATCGACGACCGCTCGGCGTCGGCTCGAAGCGCAGGCCGTGGATATCGGTTTCGAAGCCCGGGAATTTCGTGTCGAACTCCCGGGCGTAGAGAAGGTAGTCGTGGATGGACTTGGTAGCCTTGGTGATCCGCTCGCCGGGCATGATCAGCGGGATGCCGGGCGGGTAAGGCACGACCATCACCGCCAGCGTGCGGCCCATCAGGTTGTCGATCTCGACGCTTTCGACCTGCCCGCGCACGAGCTGCGCGTAGGCGTCGGCGGGCCGCATCGCCATTTCGGGCAGCACCGTGTACATGTCGCGCTGCGCCTTCGGC
>Ga0233385_1000287_pt1 | contig 27823 bp, 22 predicted proteins | sample ElkDunMinimDraft_16_FD_191543 | JGI IMG/M metagenome (GOLD analysis project Ga0233385, IMG submission 191543) | Fecal eukaryotic communites from dung pellets of Tule Elk in California, USA - Elk Dung G36 | ecosystem: Host-associated > Mammals > Digestive system > Large intestine > Fecal | place...
TGGGGCGGCGACGTACGTGCCTTCGCGCGTGCCATGCGCTCATCCTGTCGTGCACCCGGCCCGGACGCAGGGGGTGCACCATGCCTCACTCCCAGCGGAACCAGAGTGCGGCGAGCGCGCCCGCGACCACGGTGGAGGCGACGAGCGACACCAGCACGCTCCCGGGCACGGGCAGGCCCGCCCAGGCCGCGGCGATCGCGTGGGTCGCGGCACCGAACGGCAGCACGCCGCCGACCGTGGCGACGGCGTCGGGCAGGTTCTCGCGCGGCCCGAACATGCCGCCGGTCGCGCCCATCGCGAAGAAGAGGACCATCCCGATCGCCACGGCGGACTGGGGGGTGGGTGCCACGGCGGCGACGAGCATCCCGACCGCGTACATGGCCGCGACCGTGAGCGCGAGCGCGCCGGCCGCCGTCGCGGCGTGGGCCGGGCCCTGCGCGCCGAACTGCCAGATCGCGAACGCCAAGGCGACCGCCATCCCGAGCGCGATCTGCACGACGCCGACGACCGCCTGGGCCACGAGCACCATCGCGGGCGACGCCGGGGTCACGGCGAGCCGGCGCAGGATGCCGGTGCGGCGGTAGGTGGCCAGGAAGCTGGGCATGTTGACGACGCCCACGAGGGTGGCGATGAGCGCGAGCGTCACGGGCAGGACGTAGATCTCGAACACCGTGCGCCCGCCGGTGCCCGGCAGCACCTGGGCCGTGTCGAAGGCGATCCCGTTCATGACCAGGATCAGGACGGGCATCCCGAGCGGGACGACGAGGCCCGCGGTGTCGCGTGCGACCACCGTGGCCTCGGCGGCCGTGAGCGCGGCCCAGGCGCGCGGCCCGGGGCGGGCGGGTGCAGGTGCGACGGTCGTGCTCATCGTGCGGCCTCCTCGGTGACGGCACTGCCGGTGAGCGCGAAGAACGCCTCTTCCAGGCCTCCGCCCGGGGCGAGGCCCGCGCGCTCGACGAGCCGGGCCGGGGTGTCGTGCGCGACGACCCGGCCGGCGTCGAGCACCGTGACCCGGTCGCAGAGGCGCTCGACCTCGTCCATGTGGTGGCTCACGAGCACGACGGTCACGCCGTCGTCCCGTAGTCCGCGCACGAGCGCCCACATGCCCCGGCGAGCCTCCGGGTCGAGGCCGGTGGTCAGCTCGTCGAGGATCACGACGCGCGGGTCGCCGACCAGAGCGACCGCGATCGACGTGCGCTGCTGCTGCCCGCCCGAGAGCTTCTCGAACCGGGTGCCGCGCACCGCGTCGAGGCCGACGGCGTCGATGAGCTCGTCCGGGTCGCGCCCGGCCGGGTAGAACGAGCGGTACAGGCGCACGAGCTCGCGCACGGTCAGGGAGTCGTGCAGGCGCGGCGCCTGGAGCTGGACGCCGAGCACGCCGCGCACGCGGGCACGGTCGGCGTGCGGGTCGAGCCCCAGCACCCGGACGTTCCCGCGGTCGGGGGACCGCAGGCCCGCGACCATCTCGACGGTCGTCGTCTTGCCCGCGCCGTTGCGGCCCAGCACGCCGTGGATCTCGCCCGGCCCGACGGCCAGGCTCACGTCGTCGACCGCCACGGCGGCCGGCCGGCGTCTGCCGGTGCGGTACGTCTTGCGCAGGTGTCGTGCGTCGATGGCGTCCATGGCCCCGACGGTAGGGACGGCGCTCGCCGCGGCGCGCGTGCCGGTCGTCACGAGCACGGGCCATGACTTCCGGCACGGGACCGGCCGCGGGCGGCTCGGTACCGTGGTCGCATGCGCCGCCTCAGTGCCGAGCTCGTCGCGGGCATGGCGACCCTGGTCGTCTGCGTCGCGATCGTCGTGCCCGTGCCGTTCGTGACGCCCGCAGACCAGTTCCTCGTGCCGGTCTGGGTGTGGGGTGCGCTCGCGGTCCTCTTCTTCGGCGCCACGTTCGCGTGCGTCGCGGTGCCCGAGCGCAGCGCGCGCGCCGTCGTCGCGAGCCTCGTCCAGACCGTTCTCGTGGCGGCGTTGCTGATCACGGTTCCGGGTGCGGGCTGGCTGCCGATCCTGCTCGTGTTCGGTGCGGCGCTCAGCACCTATGTGGCGCCCCGCTGGACGACGGTGGTCGTGGTCGCGGCCAACACCGTGACGCTCACGGTCACGGTGGCACTCGCCGGAGCGTTCGGGCCGGGCGTGCTGTCCGGTGCGGTCGGCATCGCCATGTATGTGCTCCTCCAGGTGAGCTCGGTGCTGGTGTGCATCGCCCTGCAGCGCGAGCAGGAGATGCGCGCGGCGCTGTCGGCCGCGCACACCGAGCTCGCGGCCGCGGCGGTGCTGCGCGAGGAGGCGTCCCGCGCCTCGGAACGGCTGCGCATCTCGCGCGAGCTGCACGACCTCATCGGCCACCAGCTGACCGTGCTCACGCTCGAGCTCGAGTCGGCGGTGCACCGCGATCCCGTCGATGCGCGCGAGCACGTCGAGCGGGCGCGCACCGTGGCCCGCGAGCTGCTGGGCGACGTGCGCGCGACCGTGGGCGAGCTGCGCCGCCGGGCCCCCGACCTGCGGGCTGCGCTCGAGTCCGTCGCCGCCGCCGTGCCGCAGCCGCGGGTCGTGGTCACGGTCGCCGACGACGTCGTGGCCGACGAGGAGCAGACCGCCGCGCTCGTGCGGGTCGCGCAGGAGCTGGTGACCAACGCCGTCCGGCACGCGGAGCTCGCGACCGTGCTGCGGCTCGAGGTCGCGGCCAGCGGCGACCGGCTCACGCTCGTGGCGCAGGACGACGGTCTCACCGCGGGCGACGTCCGGCTCGGCAACGGGCTGCGCGGCATGGTCGAGCGTCTCGAGGCGCTCGGCGGCGGAGCGCGGTTCGACGCGTCCTCGGGGTTCCGGGTCGAGGCGCACCTCGCCGCCCGGGCGGCGTCATGACCGGTACGGAGGACGGCGCCGCGGAGAGTGTCGTCCGGCTGGTCCTCGTCGACGACCAGACGCTCGTGCGGCACGGCATCCGCAGCCTGCTCCAGATCGCGGGCGACGTCGAGGTGGTCGCGGAGGCCGACGACGGCGCCTCGGGCGTCGCCGCCGTGCGGGCGCACGCGCCCGACGTCGTGCTGCTCGACCTGCGGATGCCCGGCACCGACGGGATCTGGGCCCTGGAGACGCTCCGGGCGCAGGGGATCGAGGTGCCGGTCCTGGTGCTGACCACGTTCGACGACGACGAGCTGGTCCTGCGCGCGCTGCGCGCGGGGGCGCAGGGGTATCTGCTCAAGGACGTCACGCTCGAGCAGCTCGCGCGGGCCGTGCGGACGCTGGCCGACGGCGGCACGCTCGTGCAGCCCTCGATCACGGCTCGGCTGCTGCGCGCGGTGCGCTCCCAGGGTGCTCCGGCGGACCCGGCCGACGACGGGGTGCTCGTCCAGCCGCTGACCGAACGGGAGACCGAGGTGCTGCGGCTCGTCGCCGAGGGGTGGTCGAACCGGGAGATCGCTCAGGCGCTGCACCTGGCCCAGGGCACGGTCAAGAACCACGTGTCCGCCGTCCTGCTCAAGCTGGGCGCGCGCGACCGCACCCGCGCGGTGCTGCGTGCGCTGCACCACGGCCTGCTGACCTGACGCCGCGCAACGTCGCCGGTACACCCGGCGATACTGGACGGGTGAGTCTTCCCGTCGCCTGGTCCGTCGTCCTGATCGTCGCCGCCCTGTGGAACCTGCTCATCTGGCCGCGGTTCTTCGTGCGTGTCGCCGCCGACCCCCGGTCGCGTGACGACGCCGGTCGCCGCACGCGGTTCTACACCGTGCACGCGGTGCTGATCGTCATCTCGCTCGGGCTCGCGGTCGCGGTCGGCGTGCTCGGGGTCGCCACCCTGTTCTGAGCCACCCGCTTCTGAGAAACCCGGCTCCGGGAGTCGGCGCTACCGGTCGCCCACGGCCTCGCGGTGACGCTGCGCCAGCTCCTGGTAGCCGACCGCGTTGAGCCGGACGCGCTCGGCCCCGGCCTCGTCGAGCTCGCCGCGGTCCTTGGCGGGCACGCCCGCCACGAGGTGCCCGGCCGCGACCTCCTGCCCCTCGCGCACCAGCGCCCCCGCCGCGACGAAGGCGCCGGCCCGGACGACGGCGTTGTTGAGCAGCGTGGCGCCCATGCCGATGAGGCAGCCGTCCTCGACCGTCGCACCGTGCACGATCGCGCCGTGCCCCACCCCGACGCCGGCGCCGATGTGCGTGGGGACGCCCTCGTCGGTGTGCACCACGCAGTTGTCCTGGATGTTGCTGCCCTCGCCGACCGTGATCTCGTCCATGTCGCCGCGCAGGACGGCGCCGTAGAAGACCGAGGCCCGCGGGCCGATCCGGACCCGGCCGACGATGGTCGCGGTGGGCGCGACCCACGCGGTCGGGTCGATGTCGGGTGTGTGGCCGTCGAAGGGGAGCACCGTCGCCATGGCGGGCACCCTATCGCCGGACACCCGCCACGGCTCGGGCCGGCCTACCGGAACAGGTGCCGGGACAGCTCGACGCGGGTGACCCAGAACTCGGTCGTGGGCTCCGGCTCCGTGGTGAACCGGGCGTTGGGCAGGTAGAGCCCGCCCGCGAACACGGCCGCCGTCGTCGGTGTGTCGAACTCACCGTGCGTGATCTCGTCGACGACGGTGCCGTGCGTCCCGCGGCGGTCGAGCCGGACGACGGACACGACGTTGTCGGTGTTGCGGACCACGAACAGCGTGCGGCCCAGCAGGAGCAGCCCGTCGCCGTGGGGCAGCAGCTCGCCGCCCAGGTCGACCTCGGTCGCCTCGCCCGTGCGCGGGTCGACCCGGTACAGCAGGCCCGTCGCGGAGTTGACGACCAGCAGGCCGCGGCCGTCGGGCGTCCGGGAGATGCCGTTGGCGTTGAAGCCCTCGACCTGCTGCCAGTCGCCCGTGAGCGGGACGGTCCGGGCGGCGTCGGGCAGCCTGCCGGCCCGCCCGAGCGGGAGCTGGTAGAGCTGCGCCTGCAGCGAGTCGGTGAACCAGGCCCCGCCCGGGGTGAGCACGACGTCGTTGACGAACGTGCTCTCCGCGTCGGAGAGCTGGTAGGTCGCGACGACGTCGCCCGAGCGTGCCGAGACGACGCGTGCATCGCCCGTCGGGCCGCCCGCGACGAACAGCCGGCCGCGACGGTCGATCTTGAGCCCGACGGACGGCGTCCCGGGACCTTCGCTGATGATCGTGCCGCGGCCCGTGACCAGGTTCGCCCGGTAGATGTCGCCGTCGGCCCGCGAGCCGAACCAGGCGAAGGGGCCGCGACCGGTCGCGATCCCCTCGGGGAGGAACCCGTCGGGGAGCTCGATGCGGTCCGGCAGCCACTGGCGCGCATGGTGCGCGTCGGGTGTGTGGTCGGCCGGCCCGGCGGTGCGGGCCGTCGCGGCCGGCCCGGCCAGCAGCGTCGCCACGGTGAGCGCGGTCGTCGTGAGGGCCGCGGTGGTCAGGGCGCGCCCCGGTGCCCGCCCTGCGCGTCGTCGGAACATGGTCGTGTCCTCTCCTCGGCGTCGTCGCCACGCTACGACGCCCCGCGCCGGAAGACGAGAGCGCCCTCTCAGATGCGACCGACTGCGTCCCGTCGCATCGTGGACGGACTCGTCGGAGAGGAGACGGCATGGACGCGACGAAGCCGGTGCTGACGCGAGCGGCGGACGCCGCCGCGCACGCCGCGAGGACGGCGGCTCGACTGCCGCGGACGCTGCAGGAGCGGCGTCGTCAGCGCGAGGAGCGGTGGCTCGTCGTCACGGTGGACCGCCCGCTCGAGGACGGCGACGACGGCGTGCACGCCCGGCTGCGTGAGGCGGGCGCCGAGGTCGAGGTGCGGCCTGCACCGGGTGGGCGCGGCACGGAGATCGCCGCCCGGCCCCGCGGCGCCGACCGTGACGAGGTGCGCGCGGCGCTGCGCGAGGCCAAGCAGCTCCTCGAGGTCGGCGAGGTGCTGCGCGTCGACCCGCAGCCCGCGGGCGAGCGCAGCGCGAGCCCGGCCAGCCGGGCGATCGAGGCCATCACCCGCCGTGCCGGCCGGAAGGGAGTGCTGTAGATGCGAGCGCTGTGCTGGACGGGCGTCAACGAGACGGCCGTCGAGACCGTCCCGGACCCGACGATCCTCAACTCGCACGACATCATCGTCAAGGTCCGGCTGTCGACCACGTGCGGCTCGGACCTGCACCTGCTGGGCGGGTACATCCCCGGCATGCGTGCGGGTGACGTCCTGGGCCACGAGTTCATGGGCGAGGTGGTCGAGGTGGGCCCGGCGGTGCGCAACCACCGCGTGGGCGACCGTGTCGTCGTGAGCTCCTTCATCGCGTGCGGGAAGTGCGGCTACTGCCGCCGCGAGCTCTACTCGCTGTGCGACAACGGCAACCCCAACCCGGCGATCACCGAGGCGTTGTGGGGCTTCGCCCCGGGCGGCTGCTTCGCGTACTCGCACGCGATGGGCGGGTTCGCCGGGAGCCACGCGGAGTACATCCGGGTCCCGTTCGGCGACGTGGGTGCGTTCCGCGTGCCCGACGACGTCGACGACCTCACGGCCTTGTTCGCGTCCGACGCCGCCGCCACGGGATGGACGGGCGCGGACCTCGTCGGGATCGAGCCGGGCGACGTCGTCGCCGTCTGGGGTGCCGGAGCCGTGGGCCAGATGGCCGCGCTCGCCGCGCGGACGCGCGGTGCGGAGCGGGTCATCATCATCGACCGCCTGCCCGAGCGCCTCGAGATGGCCGCGAAGCACACGGGCGCCGAGATCCTCGACTACACCGCGGAGACCGTCCCCGAGGCGCTTCGCGAGCTCACCGGCGGGCGTGGGCCCGACGTGTGCCTCGAGGCGGTCGGCATGGAGGCGCACAGCGCCGGGCTCCAGCACGTGTACGACCAGACCAAGCAGCAGCTGCGCCTGCACACCGAGCGCGGCGCGGCGATCCGCGAGGCGGTGCACAGCTGTGCCAAGGGCGGCCGTCTGTTCGTGCTGGGTGTCTACGTGGGCGTCCTGGACAAGTTCCCGCTCGGCGCGCTGATGAACAAGGGCCTGACGGTCCGGGGCGCGCAGATGCACGGCCAGCGCTACATCCCCGAGATCCTCGAGCGCATGCAGCGCGGCGAGGTCACGACCGCGCACCTGGCGACCCACGTCATGCCGCTCGAGGAAGGGCCCGCGGGGTACCGGATGTTCAAGGACAAGGAGGACGGGTGCGTCCGGGCCGTCTTCGAGCCGGGACGGGCCGCGACCGAGCCCGTGACCGAGCCCGTGACCGAGCCCGCCTAGTACCGCTCGACGAGGTGCTCACGCCCCGCCGGCGGTTCGTACGGCTCGGGCCAGTAGTCGGTGATGCGGCTGATCAGCCCGTCGTCGGACAGGTCGAGCCACGCGCACGCGGCCAGCTCGTCGTCGCCGACCCGTACGTCGATCCACAGGGCGGCGTACCGGTCGTCGGCGACGACCCGCCGCGCCGTGAGGTGCCAGTCCCCGGGGTAGTCCTGGTTGAACCGCACGTACCGCTCGCGCCCCGAGATCCGCTCGCGGGTCTGCGGCATGTCGTAGACGACGTCCTCGCCGAGCAGTGCCGCGAGCGCGGCCCAGTCCCGCCGCTCGAGCGACTCGACGTAGGCGTGGGCGACCTCGCGGGTCCTGGCGGTCTGATCCATGCCGGCACCGTAGCGACCACCGCCGACAGCGGGATCCGAGACGGCGCTGGCGCGTCGTCGCAGGTCGCGCGAACATGAACTCATGAGGGCCATCTGGAAGGGCGCCGTGACGTTCGGTCTGGTCAACGTCCCGGTGAAGCTCTACAGCGCGACCGAGGACCATGACGTCCCGCTCCATCAGGTGCACGACGCCGACGGCGGGCGCATCCGCTACCGCCGCGTGTGCGAGCTCGACGGCGAGGAGGTGCCGTACGAGCACATCGACCGCGCCTACGACGACGGCGAGCACACGGTGGTCATCACCAAGGACGACCTGTCGGCGCTGCCCGCCGAGTCGAACCGCGAGATCGAGGTCGTCGAGTTCGTCCCGAGCGAGCAGATCGACCCGGTCATGTTCGACCGGACGTACTACCTCGAGCCGGACTCGAAGAGCGCGAAGGCCTACGTGCTGCTGCGCCGCACGCTCGAGGAGACCGACCGCACCGCGGTCGTGAAGTTCGCGCTGCGCCAGCGCACCCGGCTCGCGGCGCTGCGGGTGCGTGACGACGTGCTCGTGCTGCAGACGCTGCTGTGGGCCGACGAGGTGCGCGAGCCCGCGTTCCCGTCGCTCGACGAGGACGTGCGCATCTCGAGCAAGGAGCTCGCCATGTCCTCGCAGCTCGTCGCGAGCTTCGAGGCCGACTTCACGCCCGAGGAGTACGAGGACGAGTACCAGACGCAGCTCCGCCTGCTCATCGAGGCCAAGATCGAGAAGGGCGACAAGATCGACACCGCGGAGACCTTCGGCGAGCGTGCCGAGGAGGAGGGCGCGGACGTCATCGACCTCATGGAGGCGTTGCGGCGCAGCGTCGAGACGGCCAAGGGCGGGAAGTCCGGCGACGGGGACGGCGAGCGTGCCAAGAGCTCGTCGCGGGCCAAGTCCTCGTCGAGGTCCTCGTCCGGCAAGGCGTCGTCGGGCGGGTCGTCGGACGCCAAGGGCTCCGGCAGCAAGGGTTCGAGCTCCAAGACCTCGACCGCCCGCAAGAAGAAGGCCTCCTCGGCCTGATGCGCCAATGCTCCGACGTCGCGGAGGCGTCGCACTGACTGGCGCTTTTTGATTGACGCCTTGATCTTTTCTGCGTGATTGACGCCTTGATCATCACTTGCCGGGCCTATTGATTTCTAGATTGTTCGACAATTCCCTTGCGGATATGGCTTCTTGCCCATAAAAGGGTCACACCATTGTTGCCCAATCTGGGAGGGAAGTATGCGCTGGAACCAAAGGTGGTTCCGACGATCCATCGCGGCTGCAACCGCGATGGCCGTCCTCGTTCCGACGGTCGGCGCCACCACTGCGGTGGCAGCAGAGCCGGCGTTGTGGGAGGTGGAGATCGCCAAGATCCCCACCACCGAGTACAGCCGGAACGCGCTCGCCTACATGACCGAGGCCACGAACGACCTTCGGCCGTGGGTCGACGAGGAAGGGCTGGCGGCGAGCCGGCTGCGGCCGGTCGTCGACGATGTCGCCGTCGCCTACTTCGACGGCGCCCGCTTCAAGGGCCGGGCCGAGGCGGAGGTGGCGTTCGACAACCTGACGCACTTCGAGTCGTTCCTCAAGTCCCGGATGACCGGAGCGTCGCCGCCCAACGGCGATGCCGAGACCGGGCACGTCAACGCGTTGGTCAAGTCCGCGACCGGCGTGCGCCTCCTGGCCGACGCCGCCATCCAGGACGCGCAGGCCACGATCGGGCCGTTCCGGTCGCCCGACCTGCCCGACGACGTCGAGGTGCCCGCGGGGATGGACGCGGCCGAAGAGCTGCTCGCGGCCGCCGAGGCCGATCTCGCGAAGGCCGACGAGATGCTCGCGAAGGCGAACGTCACGCCGGCGACGATCAACGCGGAGCGTGCCTGGGGCAACGGGTTCGCCGTCCTGGAGACGTTCGGGATCACCTACGAGGGAGATCACGACGGTGACGGCGTCGTGGACGTCGTCGAGCTCCGCTTCGGCTCGAGCCCGCTGCTCGCAGACTCCGACTTCGACGGCCTGACCGACGCGTTCGAGATCACCGAGCTCGCCGGCTGGACCTGGCCCGGTGACGCCGACAGCGACGACGACGCCGTGGATGACGGTGCGGAAGACGTCGACGGTGACGGCCTGACGAACCTGCAGGAACAGGACCTCGGCACGTCGCCCACGAACCCGGACACCGACGGCGACGGCGCCTCCGACGGCGAGGAGGTCGCCGCCGGCACCGACCCGCTCGTCAAGGACCAGCCTGTCCAGGAGCCGCTGCCGCCCGACGGGGACCTGCCGCCCATCGAGCCCGACCCCACGGAGGAGGACACCGACGGCGACGGCATCTCGGACATCGACGAGGACACCGAGCTCGGCACCGACCCTGCCCTGGTGGACACCGACGGCGACGGGTTGAGCGACAGCCACGAGTCGGGCATCGACCTCGACCCGACCACGACGGACTCGGACGGCGACGGCCTGAGCGACGGGTACGAGCTCCAGCACGCGGACGAGGAAGGCATCGACCCGCGGGTCTTCGACGAGCGCGTCAGCAAGTGGGACTACGTCTCCGACTTCTTGCTCGGCATGTTCGCGGGGGAGTTCGCGCAGCGCGACTCGCTCGCCTGGCTCGCTGGAAACCTCGCCTCCGGCGCCTCGAGCGCCATCCCGGTCATCGGCTGGGTCACCGGTACCGCCGCCGACCTCAGGGACATGATCGCCACTGCTATCCGCGGCGACTGGGTCGGCGCAGGGTTGAGCCTCGTCGGCGTCGTGCCCTATGTGGGCGACGTCGGGGCGATCGTCAGCAAGATCGGCCGTTGGGTCCGCGGATTCTCGCTGACCGTGCTCTCGGTCAAGACGTCCCGCCTGACCGACGCCTTGGTCTGGTTCACGCGCCAGGACGCGTTCCCGACGTCGGTCAAGGCACAGGTGCTCCAAGAGCTTCTCGGTGCGTCGTGGGACGGGTTGAAGGCAGCGCGGTTCAGCGACGAGGCGATCGTGGCTCTCGGGCGCAGCAGGCTGGTCGACCTCGAGAAGCTGGCAGCGCAGGTGCGCCACACGCTCCACCGCCCGGGTGGCGACGCCCCGTGGATCAGGTCGCAGCGCGGCCCCGACGGCAAGCCGCTCGCGGCGTGGCAGAACGGCGAGTTCTGGGTGGGTGAGGAGGTGGCCCGCGTGACGTCGCACCCGATCCGGATGACGGGTACTCGGATGGAGACCGCCGGTGGCACGGTGCGGGTGCCGGACGTCCTCGAAGAGCTTCCGGACGGCCGGCTCATCGCCCACGAGGCGAAGACCGGGGACGTGTGGTTCCGCCGTGAGCACGTCATCACGCAGTGCCGCGCCGACGGTGACCTGAAGCGTGAGGGCAAGCTCGCCGACGTCCTGTGGCACTTCGTCCCCGCCAACAACGCGATGTCGGACGGCAACCTCGACGGCAGGGCGCTCGGGGTCCCGGACGAGGTCCTGGCGTGCCTGGAGGCGGAAGGGATCCCGTTCACGATCCACCCGCCGAGCATGGCGGTCTGGCCCTGACCGCGGCGAGGTAGCGCTGTCGTGGCTGCCCCGGACGGCCCGCGTGCCGCCCGGGGCAGCCCTGGTCAGACCCGACATCTGACCCTTTCGACGGCGGGTGGGGCCGTGCCACGATGGCTCGATGGCGAACGACATGCGCCCCGAACGCCGCGCACCCAGCAGCGACGACCCCGTCGGGCAGGTGGTCGCGGCGTCCCCGCCGCTACGGCTCCGGCCGGGCAGGTCCGGCCCCACCCTCGGCCTGCTGCAGGTCGAGCTCACCGCCGTCGAGATGCCCGAGGTGTACGAGCACGTGAACACGTGCGTCGAGTTCCCCGAGTCGATGGTCGACGTGGCCGGCGTCGAGCCGGAAGACGTGCTCGCGGCCCTCGCCGACCGCCCCGAGCTCGAGAACGTGGACAGCGTCGACAGCTGGGCGTTCGTCTTCAGCACGACGCTCTCGCTCGAGGACGCACGAGCCGTCGCGCTCGAGACGGTCGTCGCCCTGAACTCCCGGTCCTAGCGCTCGCGGCGGTCCCCGGTCGCCCGAGGCCGCCCGGCCCGCAGGCGCCTGACCTCGCACGACGCGGCGGCACGGCGGTCGTTCGGCGCGTGACGCCAGGTGGCGCCGTCGGGCCGCCTCCGAGAGGCTGGGGCCGATGAGCTCGCACCGCACCCCACCTCGGTGGGTCCGCTGGACCCTCGCGAGCACGGTCGCCGTGCTCGCATGCCTCGGCTTCGGCATCTCCACGGCGACGGCCCACCTGAGCCTCGGCCCGCACGAGGCGGTCTACACGGTGACCAACGACGGGCTCGTGGTCGCCGACCTCGGTCCGCTCGGCACCCTCGAGATGGACTCCCCGCTGCCTGTCGGTCTCGGCGTCGACGTGACCGTCAAGGAGATCCCCGCCGACCTCGCGGCCGTCGACCAGGCGACCACGCTCAACGCCCTGGCCGGGGACCTGCAGGGCTACCTGCAGTTCTTCTCCAGCCCGGACCAGACGGTCGCGACGGTCACGCGGGCCCTGCTGCTCGACGCCCTGCGCCGGTCCGCGCTCGCCGCGCTCGCCGTCGTGGTCGTGGGCGCCGGACTGTGGTTCGTGCTCGGGGCGGCCCGGCGCCGCGAGCTCGCGGCCGTCGTCGCGCCGCGCACGTGGGAGATCACCGCGAGCGTGGCCGTGGTCGCCGTCGTCGCGGTCACGCTCTCGGCGTCGGACGTCGCGCCGGCGTCGCGCGGCCGCCCGGCCTCGACCGTCTTTGCGGGGACGGCGCTCGAGGGCGCGCGCATCACGGGCCGGCTCGCGGGCGTCATCGACACCTACGGTGGCCAGCTCGTGGGCCTGTACCGGCAGAACGAGGAGTTCTACGCGGGTGCGCGCGAGAGCCTCAACGCCTCGTGGGACGAGTGGGAGGAGCGCGACGCGCAGGCGCGCGCCGCAGCGGCAGAGACGGTGTCGCCCTCACCGACGGGCGAGCCCAGCGGCGAGCCGACCGAGGGCACCGCGACCCCGACGCCGAGCCCGTCGGCCGCGGAGGAGGACTACGTGAGCCTCCTCGTCGTCTCCGACCTGCACTGCAACATGGGCATGACGCCGCTCATCCGCGACGCGGCCGAGCGTTCCGGCGCGTCCGTGGTGCTCAACGCGGGGGACACGACCATGAACGGCACCGCCGTGGAGAACGCCTGCGTCGACTCGTTCGCGTCGGCCGTGCCGCCCGGGGCGCAGATGGTCGTGGCCAGCGGCAACCACGACTCTCGGGTCACCGCGGCCCGCGAGCGTGCCAAGGGCCAGATCGTGCTCGAGGGGGCGGTCGAGGAGGTGGCCGGCATCCGGATCCTCGGTGACCGGGACGCGCTCGAGACCCGCGTCGGGTCCGGGACGGCCGCGGCACGCGAGGCGACCCCGGAGCAGCAGGCCGACGAGCTCGCCGCGGTCGCGTGCGAGGAGGACGTCGACCTGCTGCTCATCCACACGCCCGTGGTCGGGCTGCCGGCGCTCGAGTCGGGCTGCGTGCCGCTGCAGGTCTCGGGCCACGCGCACCGGCGGTCCGGGCCCGAGCAGGTAGGGCTCGGCCTGCGGTACGTCAACGCCAGCACGGCCGGCGCGGCCTCGGGCCAGCCCACGGTCGGGCCGCTGAGCGGGACGGCCGAGCTCACCGTGCTGCGGTTCGACCCCGAGGCCCGGCGGTTCGTGGACTGGCAGCTCATCGAGGTCCGGCGGGACGGCAGCGCGACGGTGGGGGACCGGCAGGAGCTGCCGCAGGTCGAGCTGCCCGTCGAGGTGCCACCGGAGACCGAGACGCCCCAGGAGCCGGCCGAGGGCGCACCGTAGGCTCGTGCCGTGGCCGCACCGATCCCCGACCCCGTCGACACCACCGAGCTGACGCCCGTGGCCCAGGACTACCTCAAGGCCGTGTGGTCGGCCCAGGAGTGGTCCGACGACCGCGTCACCACGGGGCTCCTGGCGGACCGGCTCGGGGTCGGCCCGTCGACCGTCTCGGAGACCGTGCGCCGGCTCACCACCCAAGGTCTGCTGGGCCACGAGCCCTACGGCGGGGTCTGGCTGACCGACGTCGGACGCCGGTACGCGCTGGCCATGGTCCGGCGCCACCGGCTGATCGAGACGTACCTCGTCGACGAGCTCGGCTACGGGTGGGACGAGGTGCACGACGAGGCCGAGGTGCTCGAGCACGCGGTCTCCGACCGGTTCGTCGAGCGCATGGACGCCCGGCTCGGCCGGCCCGTGCGCGACCCCCACGGAGACCCCATCCCCACGGCCGACGGGCGCGTCGTCCGGCCCGCGGCCGTGCCGCTGGTCGACCTGGAGGCGGGCGCGGGCGGCACGGTCGCGCGGATCTCCGACGCCGACCCCGAGGCGCTGCGCTACCTGGGCGACCTCGGCATCGCCCTCGACGTCGACGTCCGCGTGACCGAGCGGCGCGAGTACGCCGGCACGGTCGGCGTCGCCTGGGAGCGTGACGGCCGGCCGGCCTCGGCCGACCTCGGGCTCCTGGCCGCGTCGCGCATCTGGGTCGTGCGTGCCTAGGCTCGTCCCACACCGACGAACTGCGCCCGTCGGACGTGCGCGGCGTCGTCGAATCGTTTCGGACGCGCTGCCCTGCCTGCCCTGTCCCGCCCGCCCTGACCGTTGCTTTCTCTGCGCCCTGGAGGACGCCCTGTGACGACCGACACCGGCCCGCGTCCGCGCGGGTCCGCGGCCCCGGACCTGAAGGTCCGGCTCGCGCTGGGCGCGCTCGCGGTCGGCGGGTTCACCATCGGCACGACCGAGTTCGCGACCATGGGGCTGCTGCCCCAGATCGGCGCGGACCTCGGCGTGAGCGACCCGGTGGTCGGCCACGCGATCACGGCCTACGCGGTGGGCGTGGTCGTCGGGGCGCCCTTGCTCACCGTCGCGGCGGCCCGCATGTCCCGGCAGCGGCTGCTGCTGTGGCTCATGGGGTTCTACACCGTCGCGAACGTGCTCTCGGCGGCCGCCCCGGGCATCGAGGCGCTGATCGCCGGGCGGTTCCTCGCCGGGCTGCCGCACGGGGCGTTCTTCGGGGTCGGAGCGGCGGTCGGGGCGGCCGTGGTCGGGCCGGCGCGGCGCGGCTTCGCGGTCGCCATGATGATGACCGGGCTGACGGTCGCGAACGTCGTCGGCGTGCCGCTGTCGACCGCCGTCGGGCAGCAGCTCGGCTGGCGCACCGCGTTCGTGCTCATCGGGGTGCTCGGCGCGGTCACGGTGCTCGGGGTGTGGCGGTTCGTGCCGCACGACGGCGCGGTCGACTCGAGCGTGCGGCAGGAGGTCGCCGCGCTGCGCAACCGGCCCCTGTGGATCGGGTTCCTCGCGGGCGCCGTCGGGTTCGGCGGGCTCTTCGCCGTCTACACCTACGTGGCGCCCATGGTCACCAAGGTCACGGGGATGTCCGACGGCGCGGTCCCGCTCGTGCTCGCCGTCATCGGCGTCGGGATGACCGTGGGGACGCTGCTGGGCGGCAGGCTCGCCGACCGGGACGTGCTGCGCACGGTCGTCGGCGGCTTCGTGGCGACGGCGGTCGTGCTCGTCGCGATCGGTCTGCTGGGGCACCTGCCGGTCCCCGCGGTGGTGACGCTGTTCCTGCTCGGCGTGACGTCGCAGGTGCTCGGCCTGTCGATGCAGACGCGGCTCATGGACCTGTCGCCCGCCGCGCAGTCGCTGGGCGCGGCGCTGTGCCACTCGGCGCTCAACGTCGGCAACGCGAGCGGTGCGTTCTTCGGCGGCCTGGTCATCGCCTCGGGCTGGGGCTACCTGGCGCCCGCGTGGACCGGCCTGGTGCTGACGCTGCTGGGCCTGGCGCTGCTGCTCGCGGTCGGGCGGCAGCGGGTGCCGGAGGCTCAGGGTCGTACGGTAGCGTCGGCGGCGTGACGCAACGCACGGCCGGACCGGCCGCTCACGACGCCGAGCCGCCCGGGGCACTGGCCGACGGGCTCGACGAGGACCTGCAGGACGACCACGAGGGCGTCGTCGCCGACATCGGTCCGCGCCCGCTGTCGGCGCGCACGTTCGGCGTGCTCCTCGTCGTCCTGGGCGGCATCGGGTTCCTCGCCTCGGCATGGCTGTCGATCGAGCGGGTCCTGGGCCTGCTGGACCCGGACCGGGTCGCGAGCTGCACCATCAACATCTTCCTGACCTGCAGCGCGGCGATGGGCTCGTGGCAGGGCTCCTTGCTGGGCTTCCCCAACCCGTTCCTCGGGATCGCCGCGTTCCCCGTGGTCATCACGTCCGGCGTCGTGCTGCTGGCCGGTGCCCGGCTGCGGCGCTGGTACTGGCTGAGCCTGCTGGGCGGGTCGGTGCTCGGCCAGGCGCTCGTGCTCTTCCTCATGGCGACGAGCTTCCACGTGCTCTACCGCCTGTGCCCCGCCTGCATGGTGGTGTGGACCGTGATGTGGCCGCTGCTGTGGTACCAGGTGGTCTGGGCGGTCCAGGAGAGGTATCTCCCCGTGGGCGAGCACCTGCGCCGCGCGGTCGTCGCGAACCGCGGGATCATCCTCGCGACCGGCTACGTCGTCGCCCTCGCCTGGCTCCTGCTGTCCGTCGGCGGCGACCTCGTGCGGTCCTTCGGTCTCTGAGCGCAGCGCGTGAGCCCGGCCGGGTGAGCCGTCGGTAGACTTCGGCGCGTGAGCACGCCTGACACCGCGGCCGTCCACGCCGCAGACTCGGCTCCCCAGGAGCCCCCGTTCCGTTACACCCCGGCTCTCGCGCGCCGGATCGAGGAGCGGTGGCAGGACGCCTGGGACGAGCGCGGCACGTTCTACGCCGCGAACCCGTCCGGTGCGCTCACCGACGGCGACGGCAGGAGTGCCGACGCCCTCGGCTCGCCGTTCTTCATCATGGACATGTTCCCGTACCCCTCGGGGGCGGGCCTGCACGTCGGGCACCCGCTCGGCTACATCGCGACCGACGTCGTCGGCCGGTTCCGCATGATGTGCGGGGACAACGTGCTGCACGCGCTGGGCTACGACGCGTTCGGGCTGCCTGCCGAGCAGTACGCGGTCGCGACCGGTCAGCACCCGCGCGTGACCACCGAGCAGAACATCGCGACCATGCGGCGCCAGCTGCGCCGCATGGGCCTGGCGCACGACCCGCGCCGCACGTTCGCCACGATCGACCCCGACTACGTGCGCTGGACGCAGTGGATCTTCCTGCAGATCTTCGAGTCCTGGTACGACGCCGACGCCGTGCGCCCCGACGGCGGGCGCGGCAGGGCCCGCCCCATCTCGGAGCTGCGCGCCGAGCTCGAGGCCGGCACGCGCGCCGTCCCGGGCCGGCCCGAGGGCACGGCATGGTCCTCGCTGTCGCCGCTCGAGCAGCGGGACGTGATCGACGCCCAGCGCCTCGCCTACGTCGACGAGTCGCCCGTCAACTGGGCGCCCGGTCTGGGCACCGTGCTCGCGAACGAGGAGGTCACGGCCGACGGCCGCTCCGAGCGCGGCAACTTCCCGGTCTTCCAGCGCAGCCTGCGGCAGTGGAAGATGCGGATCACGGCGTACTCGGACCGCCTGACCGACGACCTCGAGCTCATCGACTGGCCCGACAAGGTCAAGGCCATGCAGCGCAACTGGATCGGGCGCTCGACGGGTGCGACCGTCCGGTTCGACACCGTGGCGACGGGCGGCACGTTCGGTGACGTCGCGGGAGCCGGCGGGATGATCGAGGTGTTCACGACGCGGCCGGACACGCTGTTCGGCGCCACGTTCATGGTCGTGTCGCCCGAGCACCCGCTGCTCGACGAGGTGCCCGCGCAGTGGCCCGACGGCACGAACAGCGCCTGGACGGGCGGGCACCGCACCCCGGTCGAGGCCGTGGCCGACTACCGGCGCCAGGCTGCCGCCAAGACCGCCGTCGAGCGCCAGGCCGACGCCGGAAAGAAGACCGGCGTCTTCACCGGGCACCTCGCGATCAACCCCGTGAACGGCGAGTACCTCCCGGTGTTCACGGCCGACTACGTGCTCATGGGCTACGGCACCGGGGCGATCATGGCGGTCCCCGGGGGCGACGAGCGCGACTTCGCGTTCGCCGAGGCGTTCGAGCTGCCGGTCGTGCACACGGTCGAGCCCGTGGGCGGGTTCCCCGAGGGCTTCACCGGGGCGTACACGGGCGACGGCGTCGCGATCAACTCCGCGAACGACCGCGTGAACCTCAACGGCCTCGGCGTCGCCGAGGCCAAGGCCGCGATGACCGCCTGGCTCGAGGCCGAGGGTCTGGGCGAGGGGACGACGACATACCGCCTGCGCGACTGGCTGTTCAGCCGCCAGCGCTACTGGGGTGAGCCGTTCCCGGTCGTCTGGGATGCCGACGACCGCCCGATCGCGCTGCCGGACGAGCTGCTCCCGGTCGACCTGCCCGACGTGCCCGACTACGCGCCGCGCACGTTCGAGCCCGACGATGCCGGCTCCTCGCCCGAGGCGCCGCTGGGCCGTAACGACGAGTGGGTCAACGTCACGCTCGACCTGGGCGACGGGCCGAAGCAGTACCGCCGGGACACCAACACGATGCCGAACTGGGCGGGCTCGTGCTGGTACTACCTGCGCTACCTGGACCCGGCCGGGTCCGGTCAGGTCGTCGACCCCGAGCTCGAGCGGTACTGGATGGGGCCCCGGCACAACCCGACGTCGGGCCCGGCGGGCGGCGTCGACCTGTACGTGGGCGGCGTCGAGCACGCCGTCCTGCACCTGCTGTACGCCCGGTTCTGGCACAAGGTCCTCTACGACCTGGGGTACGTGTCGTCGCTCGAGCCGTTCGGCAAGCTGTTCAACCAGGGCTACGTCCAGGCGTACGCGTTCACCGACGCGCGCGGCGCGTACGTGCCCGCCACCGAGGTCACCGAGGAGCCGGGCCCGGACGGCGAGACCGTGTACCGCTGGAACGGCGAGGTCGTCAGCCGTGAGTACGGGAAGATGGGCAAGTCGCTCAAGAACGTCGTCACGCCGGACGACATGTACGAGCAGTACGGCGCCGACACCTTCCGCGTCTACGAGATGTCCATGGGCCCGCTCGACCTGTCCCGCCCGTGGGAGACGCGCGCCGTCGTCGGCTCGCAGCGGTTCCTCCAGCGACTGTGGCGCAACGTCGTCGACGAGGACACGGGTGAGCTCACCGTGGTCGACGACGAGCCCGACGTCGCGACGCTGCGCGCGCTGCACCGCACGATCGAGGACGTGCGCACCGAGATGCAGCACATGCGCCCGAACACCGCGATCGCGAAGCTCATCACGTACAACAACCACCTGACCGCGCTGGACCGGGTGCCTCGTGCGGCCGTCGAGCCGCTCGTGCTCATGACCGCGCCCGTCGCGCCGCACATCGCGGAGGAGCTGTGGCAGCGGCTGGGCAACGACCGTTCGCTCGCGCGCGAGCCGTTCCCGGTGGCGGACCCGCAGTACCTGGTCGAGGACACGGTGACGTGCGTGGTCCAGGTCCAGGGGAAGGTGCGGGGGCGCCTCGAGGTGTCGCCGTCGATCTCCGAGGAGGACCTCACCGCGGCCGCGCTCGCCGAGCCGAACGTGGTGCGGGCCGTGGACGGGCGTCCGGTGCGCAAGGTGATCGTGCGCGCGCCGAAGCTCGTCAACGTGGTCGTCTGACGACTCCGCGCGTTGTCTGACACCTCCGGGGCCGGATCCCGGCTCCTGCATGCGCTCGCGGCGGCGGAGCGCGCGTTCGCGGCGCCGACGCTCGGCCTGCTGCACAAGCAGGAGGCGCCGCTCGTCGTCGCGCTGCTGTCGGCCGTGTTCGCGTCGGACCGGCCCGCCGTCGCGACCGAGCAGCTGCACGTCGAGGTCGAGGACCTCTGCGCCGAGCTGCGCGCGGCGGGCCGCGACGGTGTGCCCGCCGAGCCGGCGCGCGTGCTGTGCACGCGGTGGGTGCGCGAACGCTGGCTCGTGCGCACGCTCGACGACGCAGGCGAGGAGCGCTACCAGCTCAGCAGCTACGCGGCCGAGGCGCTGGACTTCATCGGGCGCACGCAGGGCAGCCGGGCCCTGGTCAGCGAGTCGCGGATCCGCACGCTGCTGGTCGCGCTCGAGGACCTCGCGAGCGACGCGCGGCCCGACCGCGAGGCGCGCATGCGGGCGCTGCGGGCGCAGATCGAGCAGGCGAGCTCCGAGCTGTCCCGCCTGGAGTCCGGCGGCGACGTCGAGGCCGTCGCGCCCGAGCGGCTCGCCGAGCAGCTCGACAACCTCCTGTGGCTCGTGCGCGAGCTGCCGACCGACTTCGCGCGCGTGGCCGAGTCGATCACGACGCTGCAGCGCGAGATCGTCGCGCGGCTGCGGCACGACGACCGCCCCACCGGCGTCGTGGTCGCCGACTACCTCGACGCGACCGACAGCCTGCTCGAACGCACGGCCGAGGGCCGCGCGTTCCTGGGCGCGATGGAGCTGCTCGGCGACCCGCAGCTCCTCGCGTCCCTCGACGCCCGGGTGCAGGCCGTGCTCACGCACCCGTTCGCGGCGCAGCTCCCGGTCGAGCGGCGGGCGGCCCTGCGGGCGCTGCGCGGGCAGGTCGTCGCCGCGATCGAGGTGGTGCTGGCCGCGCAGGCTCGGGCGTCCCGGACGGTGACCGCGCAGATCCGGCACCACAACCCGCTCCGCGACCGTGAGCTCGACCACGCGCTGCGCGAGGCCACGGCCGCGATGGCCGACTGGTTCCCGGCGACGCCGCGCGGTGCGCGCGTCGAGCCGCTGCGCTGGCTCGACCGGTCCCGGCTGGGCCGCCTGCGCGACTCGCTGCACGACCTGCGGCCCGAGACCCCGCCCGAGGCGCTCGAGGACTGGGCCGACGACGATCCCGCCGGGCCCGACCTCGACCTCCTGCGGTCGCTCGGCGGTCCGCGGCACGGCGAGATCGCCGCCCACCTCGCGTCCCTCCCGGACGGCGCGACGGTCGGTGAGGCGTTCGTGCGGGGTCCGCGCGAGCTGCGCCGGCCGGTCGAGCTGCTGGGCTACCTCGAGCTGGCCGACGTCGACGGCGCGGGCGACGTGCCCGCCGAGAGTCTCGAACGGGTGGCCGCGGTGCGGGCGGACGGCACCGAGCGTGTCTTCGTGCTGCCGCGGACCCGCATCCGGCAGCGCACGACGGGGGAGGACGGATGACCGAGACTATGTCGCCTGAGCAGGCCGAGCAGGCAGGCGAGACCGAGCAGGCTGCCGCGGTGGCAGGCCCGGCGCCGGACGCGACGTCGTTCGTGGAGCAGCGGCCCATGGAGGCCGACGAGCCGGTGCTCTTCGCCGGGGACACCGGGACGCTGCCGTACGAGGCGCGGCGCGCGTTCGCCCTGCTCCTGCAGCGGCGGTACGTCGCGTCGGCCGACCACCCGGCGGAGTGGAAGGCGCTCCTGGCGCACCAGCAGGTCCTCGAGTCCCGCTGCCACGACATGTTCGTCGAGCTCGTCGTCGACCGGGACTACGAGATCGCGTACAAGCGGCAGGTCCGCGAGGAAGGCCTCGCCATCCCGGTGCTGCTCAAGGACGAGCCCTATCGGCGGGTCGAGACGCTGCTCATGCTCTTCGTGCGCAACCGGTTCCGCCAGGAGCGCGGCGCCGGCCAGACGGCGGCGTTCGTCGACACCGAGGAGCTCGTGGACTACGCGCTCGGCTTCCTCGCGCACGACGAGACCAACCTCGCCGCGCGTCGTCGCGAGATCGACAACGCGATCGCCACGCTCGTGCGTGAGCGCGTGCTCGACGAGGTCGCGGCGGGGCGGTTCAAGGTCCTGCCCGTCGTCGAGATCCTGCTTCCGGTCGACCGCCTGCGCGAGCTGACGCGCTGGCTGCGCTCCGGCCGTGCCGCACCGGTCGCCGAGCCCGTCGAGACCACCTCCGAGGAGGACGAGTGAGCGTCACCGCACCCCGCATGGAGCAGTCGCTGTTCGGGCTGATCCCCACGGCGTCCGACGGGCGCCAGTGGATCGCGCGCAGCATGCAGCTCGTCAACTGGGGCGGGTACCACGGCCACCACGAGGTGCGGTTCGCGTCCACGGCCACGTTGGTCTCGGGCGCTTCGGGCTCGGGCAAGTCGACGCTGCTCGACGCATACATCGCGCTCATGATGAGCCACACGACGCCGTTCAACGGCGCCTCCAACGGTGCCACGAGCGGCCGGGCGCGCGGCCGCGAGCAGCGCAACGTCATCTCGTACGCCCGCGGCAAGCTGGACGAGTCGCGCGCCGACGGCGCGGCGTCGGCCCGCGACCGTGTGCTGCGCGGCGACGACGCCGACACGTGGTCGGCGATCGCGATGACCTGGGCCGACCAGTCCGGCAGCACGCTCACCGCGCTGCGCGCCTGGTACGTGCCTCGCGGCGCGCAGCGCAACGAGGACTGCGTGGTGGTGCGCGCCACGTCCGACACCGCGTTCGACCTGCGCGGGCTCGAACCGCTCGTCCAGGGCAGGTTCGCGCGTGCGGGGCTCGTCGCCGCGGGTCTGACCCTGTTCGACACCGACGTCGCGTTCGCCACGCGCCTGCACGCGATGCTGGGCATCGGGGCCGCCGGCGACGGCCACAAGGCCATGCAGCTCCTGGGCCGCATCCAGGCAGGCCAGCAGATCACGACCGTCGACGCGCTCTACAAGGCCATGGTGCTCGAGGAGCCCGAGACCCTCGAGGCCGCCGACCGCGCCGTCGAGCACTTCGACGAGCTGTCGGCGGTCCGGACCGAGATGCTCACGGCCAGCAAGCAGGTCGAGGTGCTGCGGCCCATGGTCCGGCTCCGCACCGAGGTCGACGAGGCCGAGGCGGCGGTCGCGCTGCTCGACGGGATCGGGTTCGACGCCGACGACCCTGGTGCGCCGACGCCGTTCACGGCGTGGCGCGCCGCGCGCGGGCTCACGATCGCGCGGGCCGAGGAGGAGTCCATCCGGTCGGCCCGCGCGGCGGCCGAGGAGCGCCGTTCGGCGGCCACCGCGCGGATCGCCGAGGCGGAGGCGCGTCTCGACCAGGTGCGCGAGGACCAGCGCCGGCAGGGTGGCGACGCCGTCGACGCGGCCGAACGCGAGGTCCGGCGTCACGAGGAGCGGCTCGCGGCGGTCCGGACCGCCCGGGCCGCGCTCGACACCCAGCTCGCGGTCCTCGAGCGGGACGTCGCCGGGCGGGCCGAGCTCGAGCGCCTGCACCGGGACGCCCGCGCGTTCGTCGACGCGCGGTCCGAGCACACCCAGGCGCTCGAGGACGAGGTGTGGGGCGCCCGCCAGGCGGTCGCCGACGCCGAGCGCAGGCTCGCGGCTCTCGAGAAGGAGCAGGCGTCGCTCGCGCAGCGCCGCGGCAACATCGGCGCGGAGGACCACGCCGCACGGTGCGCCCTGGCTGAGGCGGCCGGGCTGACGGTCGAGGAGCTGCCCTTCGTGGGCGAGCTGCTCGAGGTCCGGGGCGAGTACGAGCCGTGGCGCGACGCCATCGGGCTCGCGCTCGGAGGCTTCGCGACGACGCTGCTCGTGGACGCCTCCCGGCTGGCCCAGTTCCGGGCCGCCATCGACGGCGTGCCGTCGCGACGGCGGCTGCGGTTCGAGGGCGCGGCGACCGGCGTGCCGCACCCCGGGGACGGCGACCCGCGCACGCTGCCCGGCAGGCTCGAGGTCAAGGCCGGCCCGTTCGGTGGCTGGCTCGCGGAGCGGCTGGCCGAGCGGTTCGCCTACGTGTGCGTCGACGACCCGGCCGAGCTGCGCGACCACCGCAGGGCGCTCACGCGCACCGGGCAGACGTCCGACGGCACGCGCGGCGCCCACGGCGGAACCGGGCGGGCATCCGTCCTGGGCTTCAGCAACCGGCGGCGCCGGGAGCGCCTCGCCGACGACGTCGCCGCCGCCCGTACCTCGCTGCGCGACGCGGGAGCGGCGCTCGAGGGCGCTCGGCTGCGGCAGTCGGCGGCGACCGACCACGTCGTCGCGTACAGCCAGGTGCTGCGGTTCGGGTGGGACGACGTCGACGTCCGGGGCGCGGAGCAGGCGCTCGAGGAGCGCCGCGGCCGCCGCGAGGCGCTCGTGGCGGGCTCGGACGTCCTGCGTGCGCTGCAGGACGACGAGCGCTCCGTCCGGGCCCGCCTCACCGAGCTCTACCGGGAACGTGCCGAGGCGGAGAACCGGGTGCGCGCGCTGTCCGAGCAGTGGGCGGCCGTCTCGGACGTCGTCGACCAGGCGACCGACGCGGCCGAGCGTGCCGAGGCCGACGGGGTGACGACGTCGCCCGAGCAGGCCCGGCGGCTCGACGCGGCTCTCGACGACGTGCTGGCGAACGCCGGGCAGGCACCCGCGTTTGCCGCGTTCAGCGCGGCGACGACCGCCGTCCTGCGCGAGCTGCGGCGCGACCGCGAGACCGCCGTCGAGGCGGCGCGCACGGCCCGTGCGGCGCTCCGCTCGGTCTTCGAGCGGTTCTGCGACGCCTGGCCGAACCCGAACCTCGGCACCGACCCGGACGCGTCCTACGCCGACTTCCAGCGGGTCTTCGAGGAGATCGAGAACCAGCGGCTCTACCAGCTCCAGGAGCGGTGGTCACGCACGATCGGCCGGCTCTCGGGCAACGACCTGACGCTGCTCGGCAACGTGATGAACCGGGCCGTGGCCGACATCCACGAGCGGATGGCGCCCGTCAACGCGATCCTCGCGACGCTGCCGTTCCGGGACGACGCGCACCGGCTGCGCATCACCGCCACGGTCACCGAGGCCGCCGACGTCACGTCGTTCCGCAAGCAGCTGCGCGAGCTCGCCGCGGTCCCGTCGGGCGAGCAGACACCGGCCGAGCGCACGCGCCGCTACGAGCGCATGGCGAGGCTGATCGACCGGATCCGGCCGGACGCCCCCGAGCGTCGCCGGCTCGTCGACGTCCGCGACCACGTGCGGATCAGTGCGGAGTGCGTGGACCTCGACGGCAACCACGTGAGCGTCTACGACCACATCGCCGGCAAGTCCGGGGGCGAGTCGCAGGAGCTCGTCGCGTTCATCGTCGGGGCGGCGCTGCGCTACCAGCTCGGCGACGCGGGCGCGGCCCGTCCGCGCTACGCGCCCGTGTTCCTCGACGAGGCGTTCATCAAGGCCGACGCGCGCTTCGCCGGGCGCGCGGTCGGGGCGTGGCGCGGCCTGGGCTTCCAGCTCGTCGTCGGCGCGCCCCTGGACAAGGTCAGCGCCCTGGAGCCGCACGTCGACGTCGTCCTGCAGGCGGTCAAGGACGACGGCGGACGGTCTCGGCTCGTGACGCTCGTGGGGCAGTGAGGGCGCCGGCAGAGGTCACGGTCGGGGGTCGGCAGGTGCCCCGGATGGGAATGTGCCCGGAGCGCTGTGTAGTGTCGAGACGTGACCGAGACGCCTCCTCTCATCGCCAGTCCTGAGCACTCCGTCGAAGGGTTCGTCAGCGAGTACCTGAGCGAGCTGACGTTCGCGCAGGGCACCACGCTCGAGCGCGCGTCGCTCAACGACAAGTACCTGGCCCTGGCCCGAACCGTGCGGCGCTACCTCATGTCCCGGTGGATGCACACGGTCAGCTACCAGCTCGAGGCGCAGGAGCCCGCCGTGGCCTACCTGTCGGCCGAGTACCTCCTGGGCCGCCAGCTCGACAACTCCCTCATCGCCACGGGGCTCGAGGAGATCGCCTCGGAGGCCCTGAGCAGTCTCGGCATCGACATCGCCGAGCTCCGTGAGGTCGAGGTCGAGCCCGGGCTCGGCAACGGTGGCCTGGGCCGCCTGGCGGCGTGCTTCATCGACTCGCTCGCGACCATGAACATCCCCGCGATCGGGTACGGCATCCGTTACGAGTACGGCATCTTCCGCCAGACGTTCGTGGACGGCCGGCAGGTCGAGGAGCCCGACAACTGGCTCGACAAGGGGTCGCCGTGGGAGTTCGCGCACCCCGAGCACGAGGTCACGGTCGGGTTCGGCGGCCACACCGAGAAGTACACGGACGACACCGGGCGTGAGCGCACCCGCTGGGTCCCGGGCTGGGAGGTCCTCGGCGTCCCGTTCAACTACATGGTGCCGGGCTTCCAGAACGGCCGGGTCAACACCCTGCGGCTGTGGAGCGCTCGCGCCACGCACGCGTTCGACCTCAAGATCTTCAACTACGGCGACTACGCCGAGGCGGTGCGGGCGCAGACGTTCGCGGAGAACATCTCGAAGGTCCTCTACCCCGAGGACTCGACGCCGCAGGGCAAGGAGCTGCGCCTGCAGCAGCAGTACTTCTTCGTCGCCTGTTCGCTGCGCGACTTCATGGAGCGCGTCCTGGCGCCCGACTTCGACCTGCACCGGCTGCCCGAGCGCATCACGTTCCAGCTCAACGACACGCACCCCGTCATCGCCATCCCGGAGCTCATGCGCATCCTGGTCGACGAACGCGGCTTCGAGTGGGACGACGCGTGGGACGTCACGCGGCGGTGCTTCGCCTACACGTGCCACACGCTCCTGCCCGAGGCGCTCGAGGTGTGGCCGGTCGAGCTCATGGGCCGCCTGCTGCCGCGGCACCTCGAGATCATCTACCGCATCAATGACGAGTTCCTCGCCGAGGTGCGCGCGCGGTTCAACGGCAACGAGCTCCTGGTCCGCCGGATGTCGATCATCCAGGAGCACCCCGAGCGTGCCGTGCGCATGGCCTACCTGGCGACGGTCGGCGGGTCGAAGGTCAACGGCGTCGCCGAGCTGCACAGCCAGCTGCTGCGCGACAAGGTGCTGTCCGACTTCGCCCAGTTCTACCCGGAGAAGTTCACCAACGTCACGAACGGCGTGACGCCGCGCCGCTTCATCCGGCTCGCCAACCCGGGCCTGTCCGCGCTGATCACCGAGGCGATCGGCGACGGCTGGGTGACCGACCTCGACCGGCTGCGCGACCTCGAGCCGCTCGCCCACGACGCCGAGTTCCGGCGCCGGTTCCGCGAGATCAAGGCGGCCAACAAGGAGCGCCTGGTCGACCTGCTCGCGCGCCGCGACGGCATCGAGATCGACTCGGACACGATGCTCGACGTCATGGTCAAGCGCCTGCACGAGTACAAGCGCCAGATGCTCAAGCTGCTGCACGTGGTGACGCTCTACGACCGGATCACGAGCGGCGATCTCGATCCCGCCTCGGTCACGCCGCGCACCGTCGTGTTCGGTGCCAAGGCCGCACCGGGCTACCGGATGGCCAAGGAGATCATCGCGCTCATCAACCACGTGGGCGCGGTCGTGAACGCCGACCCGGCCGTCTCGCGCGTCCTGCGGGTCGCGTTCCCGGCGAACTACAACGTCACGGTGGCCGAGACGCTGGTGCCGGCCGCGGACCTGTCCGAGCAGATCTCGCTCGCGGGCAAGGAGGCGTCGGGCACGGGCAACATGAAGTTCGCGCTCAACGGCGCGCTCACGATCGGCACCGACGACGGCGCGAACGTCGAGATCCGCCAGCTCGTGGGCAACGACAACTTCTTCCTGTTCGGGCTCACCGAGCCCGAGGCGAGCGCGATCCAGGAGGCCGGCTACCGGCCGTCGTCGTACTACGAGGACAACCCGTCGCTGCGCAGCGCCCTGGACCTGATCGCCAAGGGCACCTTCTCCGGAGGGGACGCGGCCGTGTTCGAGCCCATCGTGTCCAACCTGCTCAGCGAGGACCGGTTCATGGTCCTGGCGGACTACGCCTCATACCTCGAGGCGCAGGAGCGGGTCGAGGCGGCCTACGCCGACCCGGACGCCTGGAGCCGGTCGGCCGTGCTCAACGTGGCACGCAGCGGGTTCTTCTCGTCCGACCGGTCGATGCGCGACTACCTCGAGCGCATCTGGCACGCGCAGCCGCAGCTGTTGGAGTGAGCTCACCCGCGGTGCCGGGTCCCGCCGAGCCCTGAGCGGGTCCTGGCCGGGTCGGGACTCGGCCCCCCGGATCGTCCCCTATGCTGCGCTCTGCCTCGTCTGAGGCGGTCGTGTCGGGTGAAGGGGCTCGTCGGTGGGGTTGAGGGGTATGTGGGCGGCGGCTGCCGCCGTGGCCGTCGTCGGATCGTCTCTGGCTGACGTCTCGTCAGGTGCGCCCGCGGCTGCCGCGGACGCGGACTCGGGGCCGACGGCAGGCGTGGTCGTCGCGGCCGCTGAGGAGCTGCCCGGTCCGGTGGAGCGGGTCGAGCTCGCGGACGGCGTGGTCGTCGTCCAGGCGGGTGGTCAGGTGATGTGGCGGGCGGCCGACGACGCCGGCGCGGCGTGGTCCTCGACGTGGGGTGGGCTGCCGCTGACCGGTGAGCTGGTCGACGCCGAGGG
>Ga0233385_1000292_pt1 | contig 27757 bp, 23 predicted proteins | sample ElkDunMinimDraft_16_FD_191543 | JGI IMG/M metagenome (GOLD analysis project Ga0233385, IMG submission 191543) | Fecal eukaryotic communites from dung pellets of Tule Elk in California, USA - Elk Dung G36 | ecosystem: Host-associated > Mammals > Digestive system > Large intestine > Fecal | place...
TCGTGGCCGGGCTGGCCGGGTGGGGAGTCCGTGCCCTGATCCGCCGGCTGACCGGCGGCGGCGACCGCGCGTGGCTCGTGCTGTGCGTGGTGGTCCTGGCGGTGTCGCTGCTGGGCCCGCTCGGGGCGGCGACGCCGGCCGCGGCCGGGCTGCTCGTGGCCGAGCACGTCGCCGTGGGCTCCGCGATCGCGCTCGGTCTCAGCGACCGACGCTGCGGCCACCGAGGAACACCTGCTGGGCGAGGTGCATGAGCAGCACAAGAGGCTGCCGACGCTGCTCGAACGCGGGCCGGTCCACCAGCCCGCGTTCGTAGCGCCGGTGGAGCATCGCGAGCTCCGTGGCCGCCTGCTGGTAGTCGGCCATGGCGCGCGCGGCGCCGCGCCCGCCGGTGTTGCGTGCCCAGACGCGGGCCTGGTGGCGTCCGCGCAGCGTCGAGAGCATGGCCAGGTCGGCCGGTGTCACGACGCCCGAGGGCAGGTACTGGGGCAGATGCTGCTCGATGAGGCCCACGATGCGCTTGCGGTCGCGCCGGACGACCTCGAGCAGGCTCACGAGCACGATGAAGCCGATCACGTAGGCGAACGCCGTCCCGGCGAGCCCGAACGCCGTCGCACCGTTCCACAGCGCGTGCAGCGCGATGGCGCCGAGCAGCCCTGCGACGACGGGCCGGACCCGCCCTCTGCCCGGGGGGCGCAGGGCCGCCGTCGCGACACCGATGCCCGTCAGGGCCGTGCACAGCGGGTGCAGCAGGGGTGTGATCAGGCCGCGGAGCACGAACGTGGCGGCGAGCGTGCCGGTCTCGGCCGTGGCGGTGTAGTAGCTGATGTTCTCGACGGTCGCGAAGCCGAGCCCGACCATCGCGGCGTAGATGATGCCGTCCGTCGGGCCGTTGAGCTCCTGGCGGCGGAACCACAGCAGGCCGAAGAGCACGGCTCCCTTGAGCGTCTCTTCCACGACCGGTGCCACGAGGGTCGCGGTCGCGTAGAGGCCGCCGTCCTCGCCGAGCAGGGGCACCCACACGAGCGTCAGGCCCAGCGTGTTGATCGCCATCGCGATGAGCACGGCGACGCCGGCACCCCACAGGAAGGCCAGGACCAGTGCGTCGGGCGGCTCGGGCTCGAGACGGTCGAGGGCCAGCACACCGGCGAGGAGCAGGGGCAGGGGCAGCAGGGCGAGCAGCAGGCCGACGACGAAGGTGGGCCCCTCGCTCGCGATGATCCCGAGCGCGACCAGGAGGCAGGCCGACGACACGGCGATCGTGAGGATGGCTCCCACCGACGGCCGACCGCGCGAACGCCCGGCGAGGATCGCCCTGGGATCGACGGAAGCCATGGAGGCGATCCTACGGACGCGAGCGACACGCGGTGCGATGAGTTCTGGCCCGGCGCCGGTCTACAGGTTCGACACCGATTCCAGGAGGGAACGATGGCGAAGATCGTCTCGACACTGTTCATCGGGCTCGACGGCGTGATCGAGCCCGAGGAGGACTGGCACTTCCCGTACTTCGACGAGAACATGGGCGCCGCCGTCACCGAGGACTACGAGACGTCCGACACGGTGCTGATCGGCCGGGTCACCTACGACAGCTTCGAGGGCGCGTGGCCCGACCGCGAGACCGCGGGCGAGGAGGACGCGCAGTTCGCGAAGTGGCTCGGCGACACCCGCAAGATCGTCGTCTCTCGGGCGCGGGACCGCGACCTCGGGTGGCGCAACGTCGAGTGGCTCGAGGGTGACCTGGTGGACGCCGCGAAGGCGCTCCGGGCGGACCCGGGCGTCAAGGGCGTCATCGTTCCGGGCTCGGTCTCGGTCGTCCGGCAGCTGCTCGCGGCCGGGGTGCTCGACGAGCTCCGGCTGCTCGTGCACCCGGTCGCCGTGCGGCACGGCGAGCGGCTGTTCGACGACTCGGACACCGTCCAGCCGTTCCGCCTGCTGAGGTCCGAGTCGTACCCGACGGGCGTCGTCCGGCTCATCTACGCGCCGTCGGAGCTTCCCGGCACGACGTCGTACGACGACATCAAGGAGCACGTCCCGCTCTCGGAGGGCTGACGACCCGACCCGCCGACGGGGGAGACGGGCACGCCGGGCGAACGCTCGGCGTGCCCTTCCCCCACGGAGTGACAGGGCGGGACGGTCAGGCGCGGTGGTCGCGGTAGTAGCGGATCAGGGCCTGCGTCGAGGAGTCCTGCTCGCCCAGCGCCGCGTCGTCGCCGGCCACGGCCGGGGCGACCTCGAGCGCGAGCTTCTTGCCGAGCTCGACGCCCCACTGGTCGAAGGAGTCGATGCCCCAGACGATGCCCTGGGTGAACGTGATGTGCTCGTACAGCGCGACGAGCTGACCGACGACCGACGGCGTCAGCGCGGGCGCCATGATCGACGTCGTCGGCCGGTTCCCGGGGAACGTCCGCGCGCTGACGAGCTCCTCCGCGGTGCCCTCGGCCCGCACCTCGTCCGCCGTCTTGCCGAAGGCCAGGGCCTTGGTCTGGGCGAAGAAGTTCGCCAGGAACAGCGAGTAGACGTCCGCGCCCACGGGCACCGCGCCGCCGTCGCCCGCCGTGTCCACGAGCGGGTAGGCGGGGGTCGCGACCGCGATGAAGTCGGCGGGCACGAGCCGGGTCCCCTGGTGGATGAGCTGGTAGAACGCGTGCTGCCCGTTGGTCCCGGGCTCGCCCCAGAACACCTCGCCCGTCTGGGTGGTGACGGGTGAGCCGTCCCAGCGCACCGACTTGCCGTTGGACTCCATCGTGAGCTGCTGGAGGTAGGCCGGGAAGCGGTGCAGCTGCTGGGCATACGGCAGCACCGCGTGGGTGTGTGCGCCCAGGAAGTTCGTGTACCAGACGTTGAGCAGGCCCATCAGCGCAGGCACGTTGCGCTCGAGCGGGGTCGTGCGGAAGTGCTCGTCGACCGCCCGGAACCCGGCGAGCAGCTCCCGGAAGCGGTCCGGGCCGAACGCGATCGCGAGCGAGGTGCCGATCGTCGAGTCGACCGAGTAGCGCCCGCCGACCCAGTCCCAGAACCCGAACGCGTTGGCCGGGTCGATGCCGAACGCGGCCACCTTGTCGAGCGCGGTCGACACCGCGACGAAGTGCTGCCCGACGGCGGCCCGCCGCGCGTCGTCGTCGTCCTCGATCGCGCCCCGCGCCGCGAGCCCGTCCCAGAGCCAGGCACGGGCGAGCCGTGCGTTGGTCAGCGTCTCGAGCGTGCCGAACGTCTTCGACGCCACGATGAACAGCGTCGTCTCGGGGTCCAGGTCGGCGGTCTTCTGCGCGATGTCCGTCGGGTCGATGTTGGACACGAACCGGACCTCGAGGCCCTGCTGCAGGTAGGGCTTGAGCGCCTCGTAGACCATGACCGGCCCGAGGTCGGAGCCACCGATGCCGATGTTGACCACCGTCCGCACGGGCTTGCCCGTGACGCCCGTCCACTCGCCCGACCGCACCCTGTCCGCGAAGGCCGACATCGCGTCGAGCTGGGCCGCGACGTCCGCGTCGACGTCCTGGCCGTCCACGACGAGCGGGTCGCCACCCGGTGCGCGGCGCAGCGCGGTGTGCAGGACGGCGCGGTCCTCGGTCACGTTGATGTGCTGCCCGGTGAACATCGCCTCGATGCGCTCGGGCAGGTTCACCTGGTGCGCGAGCTCGACCAGGCGGGCGAGGGTGTCATCCGTCGCGAGGTTCTTCGACAGGTCCACGAACAGGTCGCCCGCCGTGAACGACAGGCGCTCGGCACGGCCCGGGTCGGCGGCGAACCACCCGCGCAGGTCCCCGCGGAACTCCTGGTAGTGGGCGTACAGGTCGCCCCAGGCGGGGGTGGTCGTCGGGTCGACGGGCGTGGTGCTCATTGCGGCTCTGCTTCCTGTGGACGCGGGTACGGCGGCGGTCCCTACGGTAGTGACCTCGATGTCCGGGTGCTCCCCGGGGTCCAGGGCGCCCGGGCCCCGTCGCCTCAGGCGGCGTACCAGCGGTTGCCCCAGCGCCGGGTCAGGCGGTGGTCCGACGTCGCGGCCAGTGCCTCGACGCGGGCGCGCACGGCGTCGGCGACGCGGTGTGCTTCCCCGTCGTCGTCGGCCATGAAGCGCACCGTGATGCGCGCCCGGCCGGCGGTCACGCCGACGTCGGACGCCTCGACGGTCGTGAGCTCACGCGCCGCCGCGGCGGCCGCGGGCAGGACGACGGCGGGGTCGACGCCGGGCTGCAGCATCCCCACGGCGAGGCTGACGCGGTACGAGGGCATCCACGGATCCTGCCAGGCCGAGCGGATGAGAGGGCTCTCATGTGCCTCTCCCATCCGTCTCATGGTCGGGAGACAGGATGGTCGACGTCGGCAGGGCCGGTGCTTCCGCACCGGTCCGAAGACAGGCCCCGGTCTCCGGACGGAGCTCAGGGCGCAGGAACACAGCACAGACAGACCACGCGAACGGGAGTGACGTTCAGATGAAGCCGTCCATCAAGAAGCGCTGGATCGTCGTCGGGACCGCGGCCGCCCTGGGTGTCGGCGCCGCCAGCGCGTCCGCGGTGGCCCTCAACGACAAGGGCCCGACAACCCAGACCGCATCGGCGGTCACCCTCGAGACCGCCGACGGCGCGGCCCCGACGCCCGACACCGTGCCGGACCCGACGACGGACCCGACGACGGACCCGACGACGGACCCGACCGGTGACCCCGGGCAGGGCGTCGACCCCAGCCCTGAGTCCGCCGACTCGCCGAACGAGTCGGCCGTCGACTCGGTCGACTCGCCCTCACCCGCGGCCCAGCGCGTCGGCGCCGTGGATGCCGACACCGCGGACACCCCGGGCTCGGCCAACTCGCCGAGCGGCGTCGACACGGTCAACACGTCGCAGACCGCCGCGTCGGCGAACACCGCCAACTGATCCACGGCGCCGCTGATCCACAGGCGCTACTGATCCACAGGGTGCGCCCGGGCGCTGACTCGAAGGAGTGTCGCCATGAAGCCGTCCGTGAACCGCCGGCGCTGGGCCGTCGCCGGAACGGTGGCCGTGCTCGGTGCGAGCGGAGGGCTGTCCGCCGCGGTCGGTCTCCAGGACAGTCTCGACGGCCCGGCATCCGGCGGGCTGAGTGTCGCGGGGGTGACGCTCGCCGGCCAGTCTCAACGGCCCGCCGAGCCTCGACGGCCCGCCGAGCCCCAACAGCAGAGCCCTGCTGCGGACGCCGGCCCCGAGTCGGCCGACTCGGCGAACACCTCCCCGGCCGGCCGTGCGGCCGGCAGTGCGGCGAGCGGCCGATCGGCCGACAGCGCCGGCTGAACGGCCCCACGGACTGCGACCGATCCGACAGAAGTGAGGACCATGCGGGCCGACGTGCTCGACGACCGCGGCGCGCGCCCAGGGGCGCGCGCCGCCGTCGTTCGTCAAGATGTGCCAGTGACCACCGACCTCGACCTGCTCACGGGCGACGACGCGGGCGAGCTGCTGTCGACCGCCGTCGCCACCTCGGGTGGCGAGCTCGTGGACTGGGTGGTGCGACAGGTCGACCATCGGCCGGGCGGGTCCACGACGGTCGCGTACCGCGCGACGGTCCGCTGGGCCGACGGCGCCCGGCAGGTCACGGTCGGCGCGACCGTCGGGCAGCTCGCCGAACGGGCGCTGGACGGCACGAGCGCCGGCGTCCTGACGCTGGACGACGGCGAACGCCGGGCCGCGGTCTGGATCTTTCCCGACGACCCCGGGCTGCCCGCGCTGCGTCCGGCCTTCGACGCGGCGACCGTCTCGGCCCTGCTGGGCGACCTCGGCGTCCCGGCCGAGTCGCGCGGACCGGTGACGCTCGCGGTCCGCGCCTATCGGCCGACGCGACGCGCCGTGATCGAGGCCACGACACCGGGCGCACGGCTGTTCCTCAAGGTCGTACGGCCGTCCCGGGTCGCAGACCTGCAGGCCCGCCACGAGCTGCTCTCCGACGCGGGGCTGCCGGTGCCCCAGCCGCTCGGGTGGACCGACGAGGGCCTGGTCGTGCTCGCGCCGCTGTCGGGGGACTCGATGCGGACCGCGCTGCGCCGGGGCGAGGCGGTGCCCGCGGCCGCCGAGATCCTCGACCTCCTCGACCGCCTGCCGAGCGGCGTCGTAGAGCTGCCGCGCCGGTCGGCATGGAGCGAGAACGCCGCGCACTACGCCTCGGTCATCGGGGCCGCGATGCCGTCCGAGGCGGCCCGTGCCGCCGAGCTGGCGTCGGCCATCGGACGGCGCATCGAGGGCATCGAGGGCGACGAGCCCACGCACGGCGACCTCTACGAGGCCCAGATCCTGCTGCGCGACGGCGCCATCAGCGGGCTGCTCGACGTCGACACCGCCGGCCCGGGACGGCGGGCGGACGACCTCGCGTGCCTCGTCGCGCACCTCGAGACGCTCGCGCTGCTGCGCGGGTGGGACGCCGAGCGTCTCGCCGGGCTCGCACGCGAGTACGCCGCCGCGTTCGCTGCCGCCGTCGACCCGGACGAGCTCGGGGCGCGCGTCGCGGGGGTGCTGCTCTCGCTCGCCACCGGGCCGCACCGCGTGCAGGACGTCGACTGGCAGCCGCAGACGACGCGGCGCCTCGATGCCGTCGAGGCGTGGCTCGCGGGGGACCACCGGCGATGAACCGGACGGACGCCGCCGTCCGCCGCAGCCGGAACGTGTTCGCCCGCCTGTCGGTGCGGACCAAGGTGGTCGCGTCGGTGCTCGCGATGACGGCCCTGGGCCTGCTGGTCACGGGCCTGCTGACCAACGCCATCCAGCGCAACACCGTCATGGCGGACGTCAACGAGGAGCTCGCGCAGGAGGTCGAGGAGTTCCGGCGTCTGGCCGCGCTCGGCGTCGACCCGGACACGGGCGAGCAGTTCCGCGGGGTCGAGCAGCTGCTGCGGGTCGCGATCGAGCGCAACGTGCCGGGCACGCACGAGATGCTCGTGACGTTCGTCGGCGACCGGCCCGACCTCTACTCGCCCACGTCGGCCCGGCCGCTCGTGGACGACCCGGGGCTGCGCGAGATCGTGGCCGACGTGGAGTCCGACTCCGCGCGCGTCGTGGAGCGGTGGATCGACACGGACGTCGGGCGCGTCCACGTGGTGGTCGTGCCCGTACGGGTCGACCAGGGCGACGAGGTCGGGGCCTACGTCATCGCCGTCGACATCGACCAGGCGCTGGCCGGGCAGACCGAGCTCATGCGCACGTTCACCGTGGTGGCCCTCGTCGTCCTCGTCCTCGTGGGGATCGTGGCCTGGGTCGTCATGGGCCAGGTGCTGCGGCCGCTCGAGCTGCTCGCCCAGACCGCGCACCAGGTCGGCGAGACCGACCTGCACCTGCGGGCGCCCGTGCGTGGCGACGACGACGTCGCGGCGCTCGCGCGCACGTTCAACACCATGCTCGACCGGCTCTCAGGGGCGATCGAGACCCAGCGCCAGTTCCTCGACGACGCGGGGCACGAGCTGCGCACCCCGCTCACGGTGCTGCGCGGCCACCTCGAGCTGGTCGACCCGCACGACCCGGGCGACGTCGTCGAGACGCGCGACCTGCTGCTCGACGAGCTGTCGCGCATGAGCCACATCGTCGACGACCTGGTCCTGCTGGCCAAGGCGGAGCGGCCCGAGTCGTTCGTCCCCGAGCCGCTCGACCTCGGCCGGCTCACCGACGACCTGCTCGACAAGGCGCGCGGGCTGGGGCCGCGGCGGTGGGCCGTCGACGCCCGCGCCGACGCGACGGTCGTCGCGGACGGACACCGGCTCACGCAGGCGGTGCTGCAGCTCGCTGACAACGCGGTCAAGTTCACGGAGCCCGGGACGACGATCGCCGTCGGCTCGTCGGTGGCCGGCGGCGTCGCGCGGCTGTGGGTCCGGGACGAAGGGCCGGGCATCCCGCCGGAGGACCGCGCACGGATCTTCGAGCGGTTCGTGCGGGGCCCAGGAGCCGCCGGCACGCGCGGGTCGGGGCTCGGGCTGGCCATCGTGCGGGCGATCGCCCAGGGCCACGGCGGTGACGTCTCGGCGTCCGACGGCGCGGCTCCTGCGCCTGTCCCTGCACCTGTCCCTGCACCTGTCCATGCGCCCGGCGACGCGCCCGGCCACGCCGACGCTACGTCCGCGCCACCGGCCGCCGGCGGCCCCGGGCTGCGCGTTACGCTCGCGTGGCCGGCCGACGTCGCGCGCGACGAGCGCCCTTCCGGGAACCTGGGCGACGCGCCGGGCGAAGAGAACGAGCAGGGGACGCCGTGAACCGGATCCTGGTGGCCGAGGACGAGACGCGCATCGCACAGTTCGTCCAGAAGGGCCTGCGCGCGCACGGGTTCGTGCCGACCGTCGTCGAGGACGGGCAGTCGGCGCTCCAGCACGCCCTGAGCGACGAGTTCGACCTCATGGTGCTCGACATCGGCCTGCCGGTCATCGACGGCTTCACGGTCCTGACGCGGCTGCGTGACGTCGGCAGCACCATGCCGGTCATCATCCTGACCGCGCGCGACTCGATCACCGACCGTGTGACCGGGCTGCAGGGCGGCGCGGACGACTACATGTCCAAGCCGTTCGGGTTCGAGGAGCTCCTGGCCCGCATCCGCCTGCGCCTGCGGGAGCCGTCGCGCACCGACTCCTCGGTCCTCGAGCACGGCGGCGTCCGGCTGGACACCGGGTCCCGCCGGGTCACCGTGGACGGGCGCGACGTCGATCTCTCGGCCCGGGAGTTCGCGCTGGCCGAGGTGTTCCTGCGCCACCCTGGCCAGGTGCTGTCGCGCGAGCAGCTCCTGTCACGGGTGTGGGGCTACGACTTCGACCCCGGATCGAACGTGGTGGACGTGTACGTGCGCTACCTGCGCAAGAAGATCGGCGCGGACCGCATCGAGACCGTGCGCGGGTCCGGCTACCGGCTCGCCTGAGCGCCTGCCGTCATCCGGCCGTCACTCCGCGGGCGGTGCCGTGCTCGCACGCACGACGAGCGACGTCGGCAGCTGCAGGTGCGTGTCCACGGGCGTGCCGAGGAGCAGGTCGAGCAGCATGCGCAGCGCCTCGGCGCCCATCCGGTGCAACGGCTGCGCGACGGTCGTGAGCGGCGGCGTGCAGTTCGCGGCCTCGGGCACGTTGTCGAACCCGATGACCGACAGGTCCTGCGGCACGCGCAGCCCGAGCTCCTGGGCGACCTCCATGACGTGGATCGCCGAGAGGTCGTTGGCCGCGAACACGGCGGTGGGCCGGTGGCCGGAGACCGGGTCCAGCAGCTCGCGCGCCGGCACGTCCGCCAGGTCGGGCCGGTAGCCGCCGACGCGGACCAGCTCGGGGTCGACGGGGAGGTCTGCCGCCTCGAGCGCCTGCCGGTAGCCGAGCTCGCGCAGCCGGGCCGACTCGAGGTCCTCGCGTCCTCCCAGGTGGGCGATCCGCCGGTGGCCGAGCGCGAGGAGGTGCTCGACGGCGTCCCGGGCGCCCGTGACGTTGTCGGCGTCGACCGTGTGCAGCCCTTCGGGCCCTCGGTGGGGGTCGACGGCGACCACCGGGATGCCCACGCCCTCGCTCATGACCATGGTGGGCGTGACCACGATCGCCGCGTCGATGAGCGTGCCCGCGAGCCGGGAGAGCGACCGGCGCTCCCAGCCCGTGCGGACGCCGCCGTCGCTGCCGCCCGAGTACGCGAGGAGCTCGTAGCCCGTCCCGTCGATCGCCGCCGAGATGCCCTTGAGCAGCTCGGACGAGTACGGCTCGAACTCGGCGACGAGCACGCCGATGACGTTGGTGCTGCTGCGCCGCAGGCTCCGTGCGACGAGCGACGACTCGTAGCCGAGCTCCTCGACGACGGCGAGCACGCGCTCGGCCGTCGCCGGCGCGACGCCGTACCGTCCGTTGACGACCTTCGAGACGGTCGCGACCGACACTCCGGCGGCGCGCGCCACGTCCGTGATCGTGACGCGTCCGGACTGGTTGCCGAACGGCACGGTCGAGGGCTGCTGGGCGGCGGTGCTCACGGTTCGACAGTATGACTGATCGCGGGGATATGACAGCCGTTCGATCCGTGTGACGAAATCGTTATCGAAAACGATTGACCGAGACAGGCTCTCGCTGGCAACCTCAGGGGGAGCAGAGACTGCTCGGCAGGGAGCAGCAACCACCTGCCGCTACCCGTCGAAGACGACCAAGGGGTTTCACGATGACGAGGAAAATGCGAGGCGCGACTCTTCTCGCGCTCGGCGCGACTGTCGCAATGCTCGCGTCCGGATGTGCCGGCTCGGGTGACGACGGCGGCTCGGGCGAGGACAGCGGTCCGCAGACCTTGACCATCTGGCACAACTCGACCACAGGTCCGGGCAAGGAGTACTGGGAGGAAGCGGCAGCTTCCTTCACGGCTGAGAACCCGGACGTGAAGTTCGAGATCCAGTCGATCCAGAACGAGGACATGGACGGCAAGCTGCAGACCGCCGTGAACTCGGGCGACCTGCCGGACATCTTCATGGCGCGTGGTGGCCAGAAGCTCGCGGACATCGTCGCGACCGGCCAGGTCAAGGACCTCACCGACGTGATCAGCGAAGAGGCCAAGGGCTCGATGGGCGCCGCCCTGTCGGCGTTCGAGGTCGACGGCAAGAACTACGCCGTGCCGACCGCCGTCCTGCCGGGTGGCATCTTCTACTCGAAGGACCTCTTCGAGCAGGCCGGCATCACCGGCGAGCCCACGACGATGGCAGAGCTCGAGGACGCCGTCGCCAAGCTCAAGGCCGCCGACATCCAGCCGATCGCGCTCGGCGCGAAGGACGCGTGGCCCGCCGCGCACTGGTTCTACTTCTTCGCCCTGCGCAACTGTTCGGAGGACACCATCGCGGGCCTTGCCGGCTCGACGGAGTTCACCGACGAGTGCTGGACCAAGGCCGGTCAGGACCTCGAGAACTTCGCCGGCACCGAGCCCTTCAACAAGGGCTTCCTGACCACCCCCGCCCAGGAGGGCGCGGGCTCGTCCGCCGGCCTCATCGCCAACCACAAGGCCGCCATGGAGCTCATGGGTGGCTGGAACGTCGGCCAGATCGCCTCGCTGACCCCGGACGGCCAGCCGCTCGCCGACCTCGGGTGGTTCCCGTTCCCGGCCGTCGACGGTGGCCAGGGTGACCCGACCGCGATGATGGGTGGCGTCGACGGCTTCAGCTGCTCGAAGGACTCCCCCGCCGCGTGCGAGGACTTCCTGAACTTCATCGCGACGAAGGCCGAGCAGGAGAAGTACGCCGAGGCGTACCAGACCATCCCGGCCAACCAGGACGCCCAGGGCGCCGTGGCGGACCCGGCCCTCGAGCCGATCATGGCCGCGTACAACGAGGCCGCCTACGTCAGCACCTGGATGGACACGGTGCTCGGCCAGAACGTCGGCAACGCGCTCAACACGGCCGTCGTCGACATGCTCGCCGGCAAGGGTGACGCCGACAGCATCGTCGCGACGATGAACTCCGCCGCCGCGCGCGGGTGATCTGACCATGTCCGACTCCCAGGTCATCGCGCCTGAGGGTCCCTCGGTCGCGGGGGGCGGCAGCACGCCGCCCCCCGCCGGCCGACCGGCGGGGGGCGTGTCCCGCCATGGGACCGACTGGCGCAAACGTGCAGAGATCGCGCTGCTCTCCGGCCCGGCCATCATCGTCTTCCTGACGTTCGTCATCGTGCCGGTGCTGATGGCGGGCTACTACGGGTTCTTCCGGTGGAAGGGCTTCGGCCCGCCCACCGAGTTCGCCGGCTTCGACAACTACGTGGCGATCCTGACGGACCCCACGTTCCAGGACGCCGTCCGCCACAACTTCATCATCGTGATCCTGTCCCTGGTGCTCCAGGGGCCCGTGGCGATCCTCTTCGCCCTGCTGATGAACCAGAAGATCCGCGGGCGGTCCGTCATCCGGATGCTGATCTTCGTCCCGTACGTGATCTCCGAGGTCATCGTCGGTACGGGCTGGGCCCTGATGATGTCGGACACGGGAGCCCTGAACACGCTCCTCGCCAAGCTCGGCCTCGAGAACCTGCAGCAGAGCTGGCTGGCCGACCCCAAGATCGCCATGGGCACGCTGATGCTCATCCTCACGTGGAAGTACGTGGGCTTCGCGGTCATCCTCATGCTCGCCGGCCTGCAGTCCATCCCCGAGGAGCTCTACGAGGCGGCCTCCATCGACGGCGCCTCGTTCTGGCAGCAGCAGTTCCGCATCACGCTGCCGCTGCTCGGCCCGACGATCCGCATCTGGGCGTTCCTGTCGATCATCGGCGCACTGCAGCTCTTCGACCTCGTCAACATCATCTGGGGTCAGTACGTGGCGGCCACCGCCGGCACGTCCACGATGGCGACGTACATGTTCCTCAACGGTCACATGGCGGGGAACTACGGCTTCGGTAGCGCCGTCGCCGTGGTGCTGTTCCTGATCTCGCTGACCGTCGCGCTGATCTACCAGCGCTTCGTCCTGAGGCGCGACACCGATGGCGCCCTGACGGGCGACTCCGGGCGGAAGGGGAAGAAGAAGTGAGCACCTCCATCCTCCCGGCCACTTCGCCGACGCAGGAGGCGTCCGGGAAGTACGCCGTACGCCCCGACAAGAAGTTCCGGTGGGGCAGCCCGCTGACCTACCTGATCGCCCTCGTGCTGATCGCGGCGTGCATCGGGCCCGTCCTCTACATCATCCTGGGCGGGTTCCGGACCAACTCCCAGATCACCGAGGACCCCTCGGGTCTGCCCGCGCCGTGGGTCTTCACCAACTACACCGAGGTCCTCGCGAGCGAGACGTTCTGGATCGCGATGAGGAACTCGACGATCTCGGCGCTCGCCACGACGCTCGGGGTGGTCGTTCTCGGTGTGATGGCGTCGTACGTCATCGCCCGGTACCAGTTCGTCGGCAAGGGCGCGATGTACTCCCTGTTCGCCGCCGGGCTGATGTTCCCGATGACGGTGGCGATCACCCCGCTGTACCTGATGGTGCGCACCCTGGGCCTGACGAACTCGCTGGCGGGCATCATCCTGCCGCAGATCGCGTTCGCCCTGCCTACGACCGTCATCATCCTGGTCCCGTTCCTGCGGGCGATCCCGAAGGAGCTCGAGGAGGCGGCCAGCATCGACGGTGCCAGCCGCCTGGGCTTCTTCTGGCGGATGGTCGTGCCGCTGTCGCTGCCCGGCGTCATCACCACGGGCATCCTGGCGTTCATCGGTGCCTGGAACGGCTACATGCTGCCGCTGTTCATCCTCAGCGACCCGAACACCTTCACGCTGCCCCTGGGCGTGGCCAACTTCGCGTCCCAGTACTCCGTGGACACGGCGCGGGTCCTGGCGTTCACCTCGCTGTCGATGATCCCCGCGCTGATCTTCTTCTCCTTGTTCGAGAAGCGGATCGTCGGCGGGCTGACAGGTGCCATCAAGGGCTGACGCTCCTCCTGCGTCCGCGGCGCGAGGCCGACGACGGTGGTGATTCCCACCGTCCTCGGCCCGCCGCGCCGCCGGACTCCCGCGCCGACGCACCTCACCCGTGAGGTCTCTCCTCGGCGTCGTGCACGGATGGCACCGGCGCCGACTCGTCTCTCGAAGGTGGTACCTGCATGACCACGGTCCGTAACCCGATCCTTCCCGGGTGCTACCCCGACCCGAGCGTGTGCCGGGTGGGGGAGTGGTACTACCTGGTCAGCTCGACCTTCGAGTACCTGCCGGGCCTGCCGGTGATGCGCTCGCGCGACCTCGCGTCCTGGGAGTGCGTCGGCCACGTCATCGACCGCGAGGGCATGCTCGACTTCGACGGCATCCGCTCCTCGGGAGGGCTCTACGCCCCCACGATCCGGCACGACGGCGAGCGGTTCTGGGTCGTGTGCACCCTCGTCGACCAGAACGACGACGATCGCGGCGGCAACTTCCTGTGCTTCGCCGACGACGCGGCCGGCCCGTGGTCGGACCCGGTCTGGCTCGACGAGCGTGGCATCGACCCGTCCGTGTTCTTCGACGACGACGGCCGGGTCTGGGTCCACGGCACGCGCCTGGTCGAGAAGGAGCGTGCCGGCTGGCACGACCAGACGGAGGTGTGGATCCGCGAGCTCGACCGCGAGTCGATGCGGCTCACGGGCGAGGAGCACGTCGTCTGGAACGGCGCCGTGACCAACGCGGTCTGGGCCGAAGGGCCGCACCTGTACAAGGTGGACGGCACCTACTACCTGCTCGCGGCCGAGGCCGGCACGGAGTTCCACCACGCGATCTCCGTGGCTCGAGCCGACACCGTGACCGGCCCGTACGTCGGGAACAAGGGCAACCCGGTGCTCACCCACCGGCACCTGGGCAGTCAGCACCCCGTGGTGGGCGTCGGGCACGCCGACCTCGTGCAGACGCCCGGAGGCGACTGGTTCGCCGTCCTGCTCGCCATGCGCACCTATGGCGGCTACCACTACCCGCTGGGCCGCGAGACGTTCCTGGTGCCCGTGGTGTGGGAGGACGGGTGGCCCGTCTTCGCACCGGGGGTCGGGATGGTGCCGAGCGAGGTCACCGTGCCGGCCGCACCGTCCGAGAGCCCGACCGAGGATCCGGCGGTGACCTGGAACCCGGGCGCCCGCGCCGGCGTCGTCGGGCCCGAGGACACCCGCTGGACGGCGCTGCGCGCGCTGCCGACCACGGTCGCGATGCCCGACGGCGACGGCTGGCGGCTGCCGGTCCGGCCCGTCTCGCTCGCCGAGCCGGGGTCCCCCTCGTTCGTGGGCCTGCGTCAGCAGCACCAGGACGTCGACGTGCGGCTGCGTCTGGACGTGACCGAGCTGCAGCCGGGCGAGCGTGCCGGCCTGGTGGTCCGGCAGTCCGAGAAGGACCACGTGACGCTCGACGTCGCACCGGACGCGGACCGCTGGACGGTGCGTGCCGTCCGGCGCAGCGCCGGCGACGGGTCCGGCTCGCCCGGACGCGCCGACAGCGAGACCGCGGTCCCGGGCGTCGAGGAGCTGCTGGGCACCACGACGGTGACCGCCGAGGACGGGACCGTCGTCCTGGGCCTCGACGCCCGCGGCGTCGACCTGGAGCTGTTCGTCGAGTCGTCCGCCGACGGCTCCGGACCGAGCGGTGCGCGGCACGTCGTGGCGACGGCGGACGCGCGATGGCTCGACACCGTCACGACCGGCGGGTTCCTGGGGCTGTGGATCGGCGTCTTCGCCACCAGCGACGGGGGCCCGGCGTCGGGAAGCGTGCGAGCGAGCCTGGACTACCGCCCTGTCTGAGGAGCACCCGCGCCCATGACCGAACCGAGGAAGATCAGCCCGGAGCGAGCAGCCGCTGCGGGACACCCACTGCCCGATCCCGTGCCTGCTGAAGGAGATCACTCGTGAACGACGCCGGCTCTGCCACCCCCGCCCCTGCTGCTGACACCGCGCCGGCGCCGGCTGCGACACCCGCGATCCCGCAGGTGTCCGAGCGAGTCCGCGCGCTGCACGCGCGCATGACGCTCGAGGAGAAGCTCGCCCAGATCGTGGGCTACTGGCTCGACCAGGGCGGCGAGGTCGTGGCGCCCATGCAGGACGAGATGGCGGCGGGCCAGAAGGACTCGGGCCGCCTGCCCGAGATCACCCAGCACGGCATCGGCCACTACACGCGCGTGTACGGCACGCGACCCGTCGAGCCGGCCGAGCGCGCGGCATGGCTGTGGGCCGAGCAGCGCCGCCTCAAGACCGAGACCCGGCTCGGCATCCCGGCCCTCGTGCACGAGGAGTGCCTCACGGGTCTCGCCGCGTGGAAGGCGGCGACCTTCCCGACGCCGCTCGCCTGGGGCGCGTCGTTCGACCCGGCCCTGGTCCAGGAGACCGGCCGGGCGATCGGTGACTCGATGCGCGAGCTGGGGATCCACCAGGGCCTGGCCCCCGTGCTCGACGTCATCGTCGACGCGCGCTGGGGCCGTGTCGACGAGTGCATCGGCGAGGACCCGTACCTCGTGGGCACGGTCGGCACCTCGTACGTGCGCGGCCTGCAGGACGCCGGCGTGCACGCGACGCTCAAGCACTTCGTCGCCTACTCGGGATCGCGCGCCGGCCGCAACCACGCGCCGGTGCCCGCGGGCCCGCGTGAGGTCGCGGACGTCTACCTGCCGCCGTTCGAGATGGCCGTGCTCGACGGCAATGCGCGCTCCGTCATGGCGTCGTACGTCGCCGTCGACGGCACGCCGATGCACGCGAGCGAGGAGTACCTCACCGGCGTGCTGCGCGAGCAGTGGGGCTTCGACGGCGTCGTGGTCGCCGACTACTTCGGTGTCGCGTTCCTCGAGGTGATGCAGAAGATCGCCGCCGACCGCGGCCAGGCCGCGGCACGCGCGCTCGAAGCCGGTCTCGACATCGAGCTGCCCACCGGTGACGCCTACCTCGAGCCGCTCGCGGACGCGGTCCGCGCGGGCGAGGTGGACGAGGCCCTGGTCGACCGTGCGGTGCTGCGGGCGCTCGCGCAGAAGGAAGAGCTCGGGCTGCTCGACGACGACGCGTTCGCGGGCGAGGCGCCCACCGAGATCGACCTCGACTCGCCGCGGCACCGTGAGCTCGCCCACCGGCTCGCGGCCGAGTCCCTGGTGCTGCTGTCGAACGACGGCGTGCTGCCGCTGTCGAGCTGGCGCGAGGCGCCCGCCCGGGTCGCCGTCGTGGGGCCCAACGCGCACCGCGCCGAGGCCCTCATGGGCTGCTACTCGTTCGCGAACCATGTGCTCGCGCACCACCCCGACGTCCCGCTGGGCTTCGAGATCCCCACGATCTTCGAGTCCCTCGCACCGGCCCTCGAGAGCGCCGGCATGACCCGCCCCGAGCTGGTCTTCGCGCAGGGGTGCGACGTCGAGGACGACGACACGTCGGGCTTCGGCGAGGCGGTCTCGGCGGCCCAGGGCGCCGACCTCGCGGTCGTGGTCGTGGGTGACCAGGCCGGGCTGTTCGGCCGCGGCACCGTGGGCGAGGGGAACGACGCCGAGTCGCTCGACCTGCCCGGCGTCCAGCGCGAGCTCGTCGAGGCCGTGCTCGCGACGGGCACCCCCGTGGTCCTGGTCGTGCTGACGGGGCGGCCGTACGCGATCGGCTGGGCCCTCGACGGTGACCGGCGTCCGGGCGCCGTCCTGCAGACGTTCTTCCCGGGCGAGGCCGGGGGCACGGCGATCGCCGAGGTGATCGCCGGTGTCGTGAACCCGTCGGGTCGTCTGCCCGTGGCCCTGCCGCGCTCGACCGGCGCGCAGCCGTACTCCTACCTGCACCCGACCCTGGGCGGTCCGTCGGACGTCACGAGCACCGACCCCACCCCGGCGCGCCCCTTCGGGTTCGGTCTGTCGTACACGTCGTTCGACTACACCGACCTGGTCGTCGACGGCGAGGTCGCGACGGCCGGCACGCTCACCGCGTCGGTGCGCGTGACGAACACGGGCAAGGTCGCGGGCACGGACGTCGTGCAGCTCTACGGGCACGACGTCGTCGGGTCGGTCACCCGGCCCGTCGCGCAGCTGCTGGGCTACGAGCGCGTCACGCTCGAGGCCGGTGCGTCCGCGGTCGTGACCTTCACCGTCCCGACGACGCGGTTCGCGTTCACCGACCGCCGGCTCGTCAAGATCGTGGAGCCCGGCGACGTCGAGGTGTGGGTCGGCTCGCACGCGGCGGCGTCGGCCCTCAGCACGGCCGACACCGGTGAGTCGACCGGTGGCGCGATCGTCAGCGAGCGGGAGAGCGAGAAGGTCGACATCCCGGGCACGGCGACGCCGCGGGCGACCGTGGCGCTGGTCGGCGGCGTGCACGAGGTCACGACGGCCGACCCGCGCTGGGTCACCACGGCCGTCGCGACCGACTGAGCGCTCAGATCAGCAGGGGCGCCAGCCCGAACCCGATGGCGACGGACATCGCCACCGCGACCAGGCCCGGAACCATGAACGAGTGGTTGAAGAGGTACTTGCCGATCCGGGTGGTGCCCGTGTCGTCGAGCTCGATCGCCGCGACCACGGTCGTGTAGGTCGGCAGGAGGAACAGGCCGGTCACCGCCGGGAACGAGGCGAGGAGGGTGCTCGCGCCCACGCCCATCCCGGCGGCGACCGGCATCAGCGCGATCGTGGTCGCGGCCTGGGAGTACAGGAGCGCCGAGGCGAGCAGCAGCACGACGGCGAGCATCCACGGGTAGTCGCGGATGAGGTCGCCGCCCAGCTCCTCGATCGTGCCGGTGTGGCCCTGCACGAACGTGTTGCCGAGCCACGCCACGCCGATGATGCAGACCGCCGCGCTCATGCCGCTGCGGAAGGTCTGCTGCGTCAGGATGGTCCCGGCCTCGATCCTGCACAGGACGGTGATCAGCAGCCCTGTGAGCAGCATCACGGCCATGATCGCCGCGCTGCGCGTGATGGTCGGGTCCTCGATGAGCTGGACGGAGCTGGAGATCGCGGTCGAGTACAGCACGACGACGAGCAGGGCGACCGCGAAGATGATGACCGAGAGCAGCGCCCGCGGCTGTGTGTCGCGCTGGGTGCGCTCGCGCCGTGCGATCAGGCCCTTGGCGAGGCGGTCCTGGTACACGGGGTCGTCGCGCAGCTCAGAGCCCTGGCGGGACGCGACCACGGCACCCACGAAGCAGCCGAGGAGCGTCGAGACGCCCGCGACCGTGAGCATCGTGATGTAGTCGACGCCGAGCGGCTCGAGGACGTCGGCCATCGCGACGACCGCGGCCGAGATCGGCGAGGCGACGATCGCCATCTGGGACGCGACGACCGAGATGGACAGCGGCCGGGACGGCCGGACCTCGGACTCCTTGGCCACCTCCGCGATCACCGGCAGCGTCGAGAACGCGACCTGGCCCGTCCCCGAGAACACGGTCATGAAGTACGTGACCAGCGGGGCGAGGAACGTGATGTTGCGGGGCCGCGAGCGGAGCAGCCGCTCGGTCTGGCCCACGAGGTAGTCGAGGCCCCCGGCGGACTGCATCGCGGCGATCGCCGCGATGACGCACATGATGATGCCGAGGACGTCCCAGGGGACGCCCGTCGCGGGGTCGACGTCGAGGCCCAGGAGGCCGAGCACGATGACACCGGCCCCTCCCGCCAGGCCGATGCCGATGCCGCCGATCCGCGCCCCGATGAAGACGAACAGCAGGACGACGGCGAACTGGGCGATGATCACCGGACGGCCTCGCCCGACGCCTCATCGGTCTCGCCGCGCGCGCGTCCGTCGTCGGACGTCGGCTCGGACGGCGCACCCGCGGCGTCGTCGGACTCGACCGTGCGCGACGACTCGCCCTCCTCGCCGCGCTGCGGGATCCCGCGGTCGTCCGGGCCGTAGAGGCGGCCGGTGTACCGGGGGCGCAGGAAGTTCTCGGTCGTCAGGATGCCGTCGACCTCCTCGGCGGTGAGCAGGCCCCGCGCCACGACGACGTCCCGGACGGACTGCCCGGTACGCGCGGCCTCCTTGCCGACCAGGTCGCCGTTGCGGTGCCCGATGACCTCGTTGAGGTAGGTGACGATGCCGATCGAGTCGAGGACGTGCCGGAGCATGACGTCGGCGTTGGCGGTGATCCCGACCACGCACTTCGTGCGCAGCACGTCACACGCGTTGGTGAGCAGCCGGATCGACTCGAACATCGACTGGGCCAGGACCGGCTCCATGACGTTGAGCTGGAGCTGTCCCGCCTCGGCCGCGTGGGTGATGGTCACATCGTTGCCCATGACCTTGAAGCACACCTGGTTGACGACCTCGGGGATCACCGGGTTGACCTTGGCCGGCATGATCGACGACCCCGCCTGCAGCTGCGGGAGGTTGATCTCGCACAGCCCGGCCCGGGGACCCGAGGACAGCAGCCGCAGGTCGTTGCAGATCTTGGAGAGCTTGGCCGCGAGCCGCTTCACCGCGGAGTGCACCGCGAGGTACGCGCCGTTGTCGTAGGTCGCCTCGACCAGGTTCTCGGCGGGGACCGTGCCGAGTCCCGTGACCTCGGCGAGCCGGCGGGCCGCGACCTTGGGATAGCCGGGCGGGGTGTTGAGCCCCGTGCCGATGGCGGTCGCGCCGAGGTTGACCTCGAGCAGCAGGTCGGCCGCGTTCCGCAGGCGCTTGAGCTCCTCGGCCACGTTCACCGAGAAGCCCGCGAACTCCTGGCCCAGGCTCATCGGCACGGCGTCCTGGAGCTGGGTGCGGCCCATCTTGGGCATGTCGGCGAACTCGGAGGCCTTCTCGTCGAACGCGCGCGACAGGCGGCCCACCGCGACGACGAGCGTGTGCACCATCGCGTGCACGGCCAGGCGGAACCCGGTCGGGAACGCGTCGTTCGTGGACTGCGACTTGTTGACGTGGTCGTTCGGGTTGATGACGTCGTAACGGCCCTTGGGGAAGCCGACCAGCTCGAGAGCGAGGTTCGCGATGACCTCGTTCGTGTTCATGTTGACGCTCGTGCCCGCCCCGCCCTGGAAGACGTCGATCGGGAACTGGTCGAGGCAGCGTCCCTCGACGAGGATCTGGTCGCAGGCCGCGACGATGGCGTCGGCGATGTCGCGCTGGAGGGCGCGCAGCTCACGGTTCGCGAGCGCCGCAGCCTTCTTGACCATGACCATGCCGCGGATCATCTCGGGCACGTCGTTGATGGTCGTCCCCGAGATCGGGAAGTTCTCCATCGCACGGACCGTGTGGATCCCGTAGTAGGCGTCGGCGGGGACGGGCTTCGTCCCCAGCAGGTCTTCTTCGATCCGTGCGTCGGTCATGCGCAGACCGTAGCAACGCGGCTGGCCCGCGTCCCAGCCGCATGGGGGCCCGCCGCGGTCGTGCCCCGTCGTCCGCATGAGACGCTGGGCCGGTGCGCGTGGACGTGTGGCTGTGGGCGGTCCGGCTCTTCAAGAGCCGTTCGGCGTCCGCATCCCTGCTTCGTGCGGGCCGGGTCCGCGTGAACGGGATCGTGGCCAAGCCGTCGACGGCGGTGCGGCCCGGTGACCGCGTCACCTGGCGCGACCCGCTGCGCGACCGCGACGTCGTCGTCGTCGAGCTGCTGCCCAAGCGCGTGGGTGCGCCCTTGGCCGTCAAGGCCTACGAGGATCACAGCCCGCCGGTGCCGACGCGCGAGGAGCGCGCGTTCGTGGGCCTCCGCGACCGCGGTGCCGGGCGGCCCACCAAGCGGGAACGACGGGACATCGACCGGCTCCGAGGCCGGCGGGACTGAGACCGCTCAGCTCGGCCCGCGGCCCCGGCCGGCCAGGCGACGCCCGGCGGTCGCCACGACGACGAGGACGGCTGCGGCGGCCGCGGCCCAGAGCAGCGCGGCGTCGACGCCCCGGACGGCCACCATCACACCGATCAGGGCCCAGACGATGGCCGCCGCATAGGGCCAGGACCCGCCCAGGAGCACGCTGATCGCCGACGCGAGCACGCCCGCGAACACCAGCGCCGCGAGCTGCCAGCCGACGCTGTCGCCGTCAAGCCAGCCCGCGTCGACCAGCGCGCTGCAGACGTTGAGCACCGCGGCCGCGGTGACCCAGCCGGCGTACACGCCGGTCGTGACGCGGGCCAGCACGGTGATCCACGAGGGCGTCCCGTCGTCGGGTGCGGGGCGGGCGGCGACCCGCGCGGCGTCGACGCCGATCACGACCATCGCGACGAGCACCAGCGCCGTGGCCCACGACTGCTCGAGCGCCGCGACGACGATCCACAGCGCGGCGCCGGCGTAGAGGAGCACGAGGTCGCGGAGCAGCCGGTCGGGGGCGGCGGTACCGGTCGTCCTGGTCGCGAGGACGACGATGCCGTACGCGAGCGTGAGCAGGTAGATCAGGCTCCAGATCGAGAACGTGTATCCCTCGGGCGTGATGAGCAGCTCGTCGCCCTGGCCGGACGGCGCGGCGCCGAGGCCCGCGAAGGCCTGCACCGCGGGTGTCACGACCTGCACCACGGCGGCGACGAGGGCGGCCCACGCGAGCGCGGACGACGGTCGGACCCGGGGCTGCGCGGTGGTGTTCGTCATCTCGTGCGACGCTACCGGCGAACCAGGTCTCACGCCTGGCGGTTCAGCCGGCGCAGGTACTCCTTGCGGTGCAGCGGGTCGAGGTCGAAGCGCGGGCGCTCGGGGACCACGCCGCGCACCTCGCGGTACCGGTCCGGCTGCGAGTCCAGCACGCCCTCGCCGCGCGTCAGGCCGGGTACCTGCTGCCGCAGCCGGTGCAGCCGGGACGCCGGCACCTCGCCCTCGACGACCGCCCGGTCGCCGCGTGACGTCGTGGCCAGGGGGACGGCGTCGAGGCGGGCGAGCGCCGGGTGGACCGCCGCCACGGCGTCGAGCGGAAGCTCGAGCGCGAACCGGTGGACCGGCTCGAGCACCCGGGTGCGCGCGCGGCGGAGCGCCGCCATCAGCACGAGCGGGGTGAGCGCCCGGAAGTCGCTCGCCGACGTCGAGTAGACGCTCCACCCGTACGGCGGCGGGGGCACGTAGGCCGAGTGCGTCAGCGTCACGGTGCAGTCCGTGACCTGCCACCCGTGCAGGCCCTGACGCAGCGTCCGGTGCACGGTCTCCTCGACCGCACGCCGGAAGGCGAGGGGGAGCGAGCCGGGCTCGATGCCGAGCCGGAAGCGCACTCCCGCACCTACGGCGCCCGGCTCGACGCGCAGCCCGACGGTCGCCTTGAACGGGTTGTCGCCCGCCCCCATGTGCTCGACGGACGCACCGACGCCGACGGGCCGCTCGATCCGGATCGTCGTCGTCTCGCCGAACGACACCGCGATGCCGTGCTCCTCGGCGAGCGTGGTCTGGACCACCTCCTTCTGCACCTCGCCGTAGAGCGAGAGCGCGGCCTCGCCGCGCGTCTCGTCGAGCCGCAGCCCGATGAGCGGGTCCTGCTCGGCGAGCTGGGTCAGAGCCGCGTGCAGGGCCGCCCGGTCGCCGGGCCGGTCGGGGACCACGACGGTCTCCAGCACCGGCTCGCCGAAGTGGTGCCGGTCCACGTCGCCGCGCGGCACGCCCAGGTCGTCGCCGATGCGCGCGTCCGCGAGGCCCCAGAGCTTGGCGATCTGGCCGGCACGGGCCTCCGCCCGCTCGACGACGGTCCCGTGGCCGTGGAACACGCCGACCGCGGTGACCTTCCCGGCCGCGAGGCGGTCCCGTTCGCGCACCGTGCCCGTGAAGATGCGGGCGTACGCGATGCGCTCGCCGGCCGGGCCGCGCTCGACCTTGAAGATGCGCGCCGAGAGCGGGCCGCCGGCGTCGCCGGCCCGTGCGGGCAGGAGCTCGGGCAGGGCGGCGAGCAGGTGGCCGACCCCGGTGCCGGTCGCGGCGGAGCCGAAGAGGACGGGGAAGACCCGCGCTCGCCGCGACTGCGCCACGAGCGAGCGGCGCAGGCGGGACTCGCCGACCGCGCCCGTGCCGACGAACTCCGCGAGCAGCTCGTCGTCGTGGTCGGCGAGCACGTCGAGGGCACGCTCGGCGTCCAGGTGCGGGCGGGACGTGGCCGCGCGGGTTCCCGCGGCGTCGACGGCCGCGAGCGGGATCAGGGGCACCCCGTCGAGCGCGAGGGACGTCCGGGCGCCCGGACGGTCGACCTTGTTGACGAACACGACCGTCGGGAGCCGTGCTCGCCGCAGCGCGCGCAGGAGCACGCGCGTCTGGGCCTGCACGCCCTCGACGGCGGACACCACGAGCACCGCGCCGTCGAGCACGCTCAGGGCCCGCTCCACCTCGGCGATGAAGTCGGGGTGGCCCGGGGTGTCGATGAGGTTGACCGTCGTGTCGCCGACCGTGAACGAGACCACGGCGGACTTGATGGTGATGCCGCGCCGGCGCTCGAGCGCGAGCGAGTCGGTCTGGGTGCTGCCGTCGTCGACGCTGCCGACCTCGTCGATGACCCCGGCCGCGTGGAGCAGCCGCTCGGTCAGCGTGGTCTTACCGGCGTCGACGTGGGCGAGGATCCCCAGGTTGAGGGTGCGTGCCAAGCGTCAGGTCCTTCGCGTGGGTGGCTGGTGCTTCCTGTCGGGGCAGGGCAGCTGCACGCATCGGACTCTCCCCTCGCTCGGCTCGCTCCACGGTCGTGGCTCAGGCCAGTCCAGCAGGAAGGTGCCACGGTGCCAACCGTTTTTCCGGTCGCCGGGCGAGCGAGATCACACCCGACCCGAGCCGGTTCCCGTCACCGTGTTGGTATCGTTGTCGACAGGGCGTCGGTAAACCGTGCCGACCCGAGAGGAGCGTTTCCATGTTCTTGGCCTGGCGCGAGCTGTCGTTCGCGCGCTCACGGTTCGGACTGATGGGGGGAGTGGTCGCCCTCGTCGCGGTGCTCGTGGTCCTGTTGTCGGGCCTCTCCTCAGGACTCGTCAACGACGGCGTCTCGGGGCTGAAGAAGCTGCCCGTCACGGCGTTCGCGTTCGACGAGAGCACCTCGGTCGACTCCGCGTTCTCCCGCAGCACCGTCGACCGGGACCAGCTCGACCAGTGGTCCGAGCGCGACGGCGTCGCCGAGGCGGCGCTCTTCGGCAACCAGCTCGTCAACGCCGAGGGCGAGGGCGGCGAGGCCGTCGACCTCGCGCTGTTCGGCGTCGAGCCGGAGTCGTTCCTCGCGCCCACCGACGCGTCCCTGCTCGAGGGAGACCTCCTGGGCGCACCGGACGGCATCGTCGTGAGCGAGACCGTGACCGAGCTCGGCCTCGGCGTGGGCGACGTCGTGACGCTCGACCGGCTCGAGACCGAGCTCACGATCGTCGGCATCCTGGACGGTCAGCACACGTTCGGGCACGTGGACGTCGCGTACGTCCCGCTCACCACCTGGCAGGAGATCCACGCCGGCGCCCCCGCGGGTACCGAGGTCCGCCCCGAGGCGTACGACGAGGCCACCGCGGTCGCGCTGCTCGCCGCCGACGGAGCCGAGCTCGACGCCGCGGCCGGTGACGACGCCGCGGGCACCATGACGGTGTCGCTGGACGACTCGTTCGACGGCTCGCCCGGGTACGCGGCAGAGACGCTCACGCTCGACCTCATTCAGGTCTTCCTCTTCGCGATCTCGGCCCTCGTGGTCGGCGCGTTCTTCACGGTCTGGACCATCCAGCGCAAGCACGAGATCGCCGTCGCCCGCGCGATGGGCGCCTCGACCGGCTACCTGATCCGTGACGCGCTCGGGCAGGCCGCGGTCGTCCTCGTCGTGTCGACCTTCGTCGGCGTGGCCGGCGGGGTGGCGTTCGGTGCGCTGCTCTCGTCGACACCCATGCCGTTCGCCCTGGAGGCCGGGCCGCTCGCGGTCGCCTCGACGCTCCTCGTCGTCCTGGGCCTCGTCGGCGCCGCGGTATCCGTGGGCCGGATCGCCCGCGTCGACCCCCTGACCGCACTTGGAGGACAACGATGACGAGCACGACCGAGAAGCAGGCACGTGCCATGTCGCCGACCGGCGGCGGGCTGGAGCTCCAGGACGTCTGCCTCACCCTGGGCGACGGAGACTCGACCGTGGCCGCGCTCGACCATGTGAACCTCAAGGTCGAGCCCGGCGAGCTGCTCGCCGTCGTCGGACCGTCCGGTGCGGGCAAGTCGAGCCTGCTCGCCGTCGCCGGCGCGCTCACCAAGCCGACGAGCGGCTCGGTGCGGGTCGACGGCACCGACGTCTCCGCGCTGTCCCCGTCGCGCCAGGCGGCGCTGCGGCGGGGCCGGATCGGGTTCGTCTTCCAGACCGGGAACCTGCTGCCCGCGCTGACCGCGATGGACCAGCTGCGGTTCGCGCTGCACGTCGCCGGGATGCGCCGCACGGCCCCCCGGGACCCGGGCACGCTGCTCGAGCAGGTCGGCATGAGCCACAAGGCCAACCGGAAGCCGCACGAGCTCTCCGGAGGGGAGCGGCAGCGCGTCGGTATCGCCCGCGCGCTCGTCACGGCCCCTGCCGTCCTACTGGTCGACGAGCCGACCGCGGCGCTCGACCGCGTCCGCAGCCACGAGGTCGTCCAGCTGCTCGCCGACGAGACCCACGAGTTCGGCGTCGCGACCGTGATGGTGACGCACGACCATGACGTCCTCGAGCACTGCGACCGGACGGTCCGCATGGAGGATGGAAGACTGATCGCCTGACCGCCGAGCCCGCCCTGTCAGGGCGGGATCACCGACCGAGAGGAGAAGGCGTGCCGCGCATCAGCGCTCCCACCGTCGCCGAGCACCGTGCGGCGCAGGAACGAGCACTGCTCGACGCGGCGCGCCTTCTTCTCGCGGAGACGGGAAGCGTCCCGACGTTCGCGGCCCTCTCCGAGCGGGCGGGGCTCGCGCGGACCAGCGTCTACCAGTACTTCAGGTCCACCGAGGACCTGCTCCAGGCCATGGTCGAGGACGTCTTCCCCCGGTGGTCGGCGACCGTCGCGAGCGCGGTGGACGCCGCGCCCGACGACGCGGCACGGGTCCTGGCCTACATGCGTGCCAACCTCGAGCTCGTCGCCGAGGGCGAGCACGCGCTCGCCACCGCGCTCGCGGACGTCGGCCCCTCCCGCGCGGTCATCGAAGGCACCCGTGCGATGCACGACGACCTGCTCCGGCCGCTGACCGGCAGCCTGCGTTCGCTCGGTGTCGCGGACGTGCCGCGCACGGCCGAGCTGCTCAACGCGATCCTGAACACCGCCTCCCGGATGGTCGAGGCGGGCGCACCCTTGGACGAGGTCTGGGCCAGCGTGGAGCACCTCGTCGGACCGTTCGTCGAACGGCTCGGCGGGCGAGCGACGCCCCGGCCCTGAGGCGCTGCCGCACGGCCGATAGGGTCGCGGGGTGACGAGCGACCGGATCCGTGACCTGCTCCGCGACCACCCCGTCTGGGACGGGCACAACGACCTCCCGTGGGAGGCGCGACGGCAGGTCGGGTACGACTGGGACCGCCTCGACATCGCGGCCGGCACCGAGGGCCGCACCGACACCGACCTGCCGCGGCTGCGCGCCGGCGGCGTGGGCGCCCAGTTCTGGTCCGTCTACGTGCCGGCGAGGTTCGCGGGCGAGCGCGCGGTGACCGCGACGCTCGAGCAGATCGACGCCGTGCACCAGATGGTCGCGCGCCACCCCGACGACCTCCGGCTCGCGCTCACCGCGGACGACGTCGAGGCCGCCTGGGCGTCGGGCCGCATCGCGAGCCTCCTGGGGGCCGAGGGCGGCCACTCGATCGACTGCTCGCTCGGCGCTCTGCGCATGCTCTACGAGGTCGGCGTCCGGTACATGACCCTCACGCACAACGACAACGTGCCGTGGGCCGACTCGGCGACCGACACCCCGTCGTCGCACGGTGGCCTGTCTGGCTTCGGGCGCGAGGTCGTGCGCGAGATGAACCGCCTGGGCATGCTGGTCGACCTGTCGCACGTGTCGGCCGGCACCATGCGTGCCGCGCTCGACGTCACCGAGGCGCCCGTGGTCTTCTCGCACTCGAGCGCCCGCGCGGTCTGCGACGTGCCGCGCAACGTGCCCGACGACGTCCTGTCGCGCCTCGCGGGCAACGGCGGCCTCTGCATGGTCACGTTCGTCCCGACCTTCGTCTCGCCCGCCGCGGCGGCGTGGCGGCGCGCGGCGTCCGAGGCGGCCGCCGCGGAGGGGATCCGGGTCCAGGACATCACGTCGTTCGCGCCGTTCCTCGACCGGTGGGAGGTCGACCACCCGATGCCCCGGAGCACGCTCGACGACGTGGTCGCGCACGTCGAGCACGTGCGCCAGGTCGCGGGCGCCGACCACGTCGGGCTCGGCGGCGACTACGACGGGTCGAGCGGCTTCGCGGACGGCATCGAGGACGTCTCCGGGTACCCGAACCTGCTCGAGGCGCTCGCGGACCGCGGCTGGTCGGACGCCGACCTCGGCAAGCTCACGAGCGGCAACATGCTGCGCACCCTGCGCGACGCCGAGGCGGTCGCGGCGCGCCTCCGCGAGGAGCGCGGGCCGAGCCT
>Ga0233385_1000294_pt1 | contig 27604 bp, 26 predicted proteins | sample ElkDunMinimDraft_16_FD_191543 | JGI IMG/M metagenome (GOLD analysis project Ga0233385, IMG submission 191543) | Fecal eukaryotic communites from dung pellets of Tule Elk in California, USA - Elk Dung G36 | ecosystem: Host-associated > Mammals > Digestive system > Large intestine > Fecal | place...
TGCCAAATTCTCGATGACCAAACATGTCGACGCATTTCATGACCTCTATGAGCCATCCGCGAGTTTCAGCTGGCTGATTCCGCAAGAACAGCGTCTGCTTCCACTGTTGCAGCACCTGTTCCCGAGGAACCATGATGCCTTTCTGGACAACATGGATCCTGCCCGACTGCGGAATTTTGCCGAGCAATATGTTCGACCCAATCCAACCTGCGCGGCGAGCCGTTGCAGCCAGCGGCTTTCGTTGTTCAACGATTTCAGGAACAAAGAAGTGTTTGGGGACAATGCATATGTCCGTGACGGACGCTGTGCCCACATTATAACTAAGCAGAAGCAAGTTTGGATTGCTCGCAGACTTAAGCCGCTCCATTTTGGTGAAATAAGCGCCGTTGGCGAGCTTCGCTCCGAACGGCTTCTTCTGGCTTTTCAGTTCGTATTGATCATTGCATTTCGGGCAATAGAAGTCGGCTACAGGGAGGTTCGCCGGAAACTGGAGAATCTCGGGGTTGCCGCAATTGGGGCAATACAGCCATTTGGAAGCCCATCGCTCGGTCCAAACCCGCGCTTTCTGCGATCCGCTGATGTAGGTGGTGGTTGGTTCGTCGAATTCGAACTTCATTATGCTGCGCTCATCCGCGCAGACGTCTAGACTAGACCGGCTTCAAAATCCTTACCGATAAGACGATGTTCGCCCTCACGGAATCCGGCAGCAGAACGGGAAGAACGGGCCGTTCAGGCCGGGGGCGGCGGTGGGGGTGAAGGTGAAGTCGCGCACGGCGTCGCTTTCGTCGGTGCAGCCGCCCGGCGTGGCGGCGATGGTGCCGCGGACGGGGTGGCTGGTCTCGAAGGTCCAGGGGTCGTTCGACGAGAAGGTCACGGTGCCGGGCGTCGTCTGTACGCTGTTGCCCGAGAAGGCGTCGATGAAGTTGGCGCTCATGTAGGCGCCGTTGCAGACGAGCTCGACCGCCCAGTTGGGCTCGAAGCCCGAGCAGATCATCCTCTGGCCGGCCGGGACCAGGCCGCCCTCGCAGGCGTAGTCGGCGGCCGGCGCCGGTGCCGAAATGGCGGCGAGCGCGGCGGCAAGCAGTGTCGGTCGAACGAAGGCAAGCATGGCGATCCTCCTCCTCGCGATGCTCCCCGGCCCGCCGGCAAGCTACGCCCTGAGCCCGCCCAGGTAAAGTTTCCCGGACGGCGCGGGCGGAGGTCTACGCCGCCAGCGCCGGAAGCCGCGCCAGGTCCGGCTCCCGCGCCTGCCCGAAGAGTTCGTCGTGATATTGCGCGAGGCGCCCCTTCTTGAATATCACGAAGGGGAAGTTGTGCTTGCCGCAATGAATGCCGGCCGAGAGAGCCTCGGGCAGGACCGCAGCCAGTTTGGCCGCCCCTTCCACATCCTCCGCAACGCCAGCGCTGAACAGCGTATAGAAGCGCGTCCCCGGCCGGGGACGGCAATGGCAGAACAGGTCGAAGGCATTGATCGTCGACTTCTTCCCGATCAAGCGGTTGACGTGCCAGACGGGCAGCCCGCCGGCGCTGATCGCCCTGTCGACGTTCAGAAGGGAACCGACGCGAAGCGCCGCGAAGCCCCCGCCGCTGACGCCGTAGGCGATCACCGACGAATAGCCGCGCGGCTCGATGATCGCGGATATTCTCTTCGCCAGTTCCGGCAGCGATCCGGCAAAGCCCTCGATGCCGGAATCGAAGTGCAGATGGCGCCGGTCGCCAAGCGTGAGCACGTCGTAGCGGCGGTCGTCCAGATGCTGCAGCGTCACCGCGATCGGCATCATCAGCCTCAGCCGCCTGCCGCCGAAGCCGACGATCAGGGTCCTTGCCCCGGCGTCGGCCGAGTAGAGCTTGACGTCCGGGTGGATCTCGGTGCGCCTGAAACGCCTGATCTCGCTATCGGCCGGAATCCGGTCCGTCACGAACAGGTCGCGCCAGACCCGGGGCCTGGCGGCGGCCTCCAGCGGCGTCATCGCCGTCTGGGTATCGACGGATTCCGACTGCCTGCGGAAAAGCTTAAACACGGAGCTGCGATTGCGAGACCAGCGCGATGAAATCCGTCAGGGTCGCGCAGCGGTTGACCGCCGCCTCGTCCAGTTCGACCTCGAACCGGTCCTCCACCGCCATCACGAATTCCATCGTATCGAGGCTGTCCATGTCGAACGAGTCGATCGGCGCGGCGAGGATATCCTTGCCCGTCATCGCAGCGCCCCGAGGCGTGTCGTCGAGCCCCGTCACTTCGCGGAAGATCCGCACGCATTCGAGGGCCGGGTCGTCAGTCATGGATGCGCAACCTTGCATAGTCAGGGTAGGTGAAGGCGTAGTCGCCGCTTCTCAGCCGCATCTCGCCCAGCGTGAAACGGAGCGGCAGCGCGGCGAGCGCCCTTGCGAGGCTGCGCCATATGATCAGCGTCATCGGCTTGCCGATGCAAAGGTGCCGGCCCTTGCCGAAGATGAGGTCGGCGTCCCGTCCCGTCACCTGCCGGGAGGTGGCGTCGATCAACAGGCGCACCTTCTGGTCCTTCGCCACCTTCATGCCGGCGATCTCGACGTCGCAGTTGGCGATCCGCTCGATGAAGGGAACGCCGGTCGAGGGCAGGGTCGGCGGGAACTCGATCTCGCTGAATCTCGCACCGGGATGCCGTTCGAGCAGGTGCCAGGCGGAAAGAGCCAGCGAGCCGATCAATGCGTCGTTGCCAAGCACGTTCATGGCGACGGCCAGTTCGGGAGTCGTCGGCAGGGCGTCGCCACGCCCGGCGTAGGCGCAGGTCAGTTCATGCAGGCTCCGGTTCACCTTCTTGCGGCGATTGAGGCTCATGGCGCCGTCGAAGACCTGGGAGATGTTCGGACCGTCGGGGCATGCGCCTTGATCGACCTTCAGCCAGCGCGAGAACAGCGCGTGGAATATCGGCCTGGCCAGGTCCTGCACGAGCTCGATCTCGTTGCCGGCCACGAAAAGCCGGCCTGCGAGATCGCCGACAAAGGCTTCCATGCCGGCGATGTGCTCGCGCGAATCGGCGGAGACGATGGCATTCATCGCCGCCCGCAGCTGCCGGTGTTCCGGCCCTTCCTTGGAAAACGGGATGTGGTCGAGCGTGGAGATGGACGCGGCGAAGTCGATGCCCGTCCGCTCCGCTATGGTCCTGTAGAGGTCCGCGAAGGGGTTCGTGCGGAAGTCCGCGGATCTGAAGACCGCATCGATCAGATCGGCGTCGAGGACGCAGAGGACATCGAGGTCCTCGTCGAAATGATAGGGGCGTCGCCGCTCATATTCCTGCTGCTTGTCCGGCTGGTGATGAAGGGTGAGCATGTATGGGGCGAAGGGGGCTTGGGTGCGTTGCGGGCGCGCAACCTAGTGGCTGCGGGCAGGCCGCGCAACCGCGATCGGGGACGAATTGCAGCGGCGCTGCGGACCATCAGTTGCTCTCATCTTCCCATTCATCTTTTTGGCTGGACCTTTGTGTCTCCAGCCACCATTTTTTCCCAATCGTTGAAGGAATGGATGTCTCGATGCTCGACCTGTTGCAGCGCGCCGGAGAGGCCACCGAAATCGTTCCTGCCCGCAAGCTCACCGCGAAGGTGGCCGGGCTCTATGCCGCGCTGAAGGGCAGATTCCAGACCGAGCCGGTCGGCGAGCTGCAGCTCGACTTCGACGGCATCGCCGGCGACCTCCATGCCGGCCAGACACGCCGCTCGGGCGGCCGCGAGCCGTGGTATCCGCGCGGCATGGAAATGCGCAACGAGCGGCAGTTGTCCATCGTCGCCTTCGACGAGCTCGCCGTCGTCGCCGGGCGCATGGAGCTTGCCGAGGTCAAGCCGGAATGGATCGGCGCCAACCTGACGCTGGAGGGCCTGCCCAACCTGTCGATGCTGCCGGCCGGCACGCTGCTCTTCTTCAAGGGCGGCGCGACGGTGAAGATCGACGGCCAGAACAAGCCCTGCCGTTTCGCCGGCCGCTCGATCGCGGAGAATGCCGGCATGACCGACGTCGAGGCGGGCGCGCTGCTCTTCCCGCAGACGGCCAAGCGCCTGCGCGGCCTGGTCGGCTGGGTGGAGAAGCCCGGCCGCATCGCTGCTGGCGAGGAGGTTTCCGTGCGCGTGCCGGAGCAGTGGATTTATCGCGCATAGCCGCAGGAAAAAGCCGCGCCGGGCGGCGCGGCTTGGGACCCTGAGTCTGCCAGCACCGAACGCGTCAGGCGGCCTCGGCCTTGCGGTTGCCGGCGGCGCCCTGCGCGAGGAGGGCGATGTGGTCCCACTTCTCCCAGAGCGCGAGGCGGCTGGCGTATTCCTGCCTGATCATAGGCAGGCCGACGTCGCCGAAGAAGACGCGCAGCGGCGGCTCGGGCGCGTCGACCAGCGCCAGCATCGCCGGGCCGGTCGCCTGCGGGTCGCCGGGCACGGCGTTGGCGCGCCGCGTCTTCATCTTCTCGCGCGCCGGCTCGTAGACGTCGATCGGGTTGGACCGCTTCGCCGACGGCCCGCCCCAGTCGGTCGAGAAGCCGGCCGGCTCGACCAGCGTCACATGGATGCCGAACTCGGCGACTTCCGAGGCAAGCGCCTGGCTGAAACCTTCGAGCGCCCATTTCGAGGCGTGGTAGATGCCGAGATTGGGGAAGGCGTTGACGCCGCCGATCGACGAGATCTGGATGATGTGGCCGGAACCCTGGCTGCGCATGAAGGGCAGCGCGGCCTGCGTCACCCAGAGCGCGCCGAACACATTGGTCTCGATCTGCGCGCGCGCTTCCGCCTCGCTGATCTCCTCGATCGCGCCGAACTGGCCGTAGCCGGCATTGTTGACGACCACGTCGAGCCGCCCGAAGCGCCGGTGCGCCTCGGCGACCGCCGCGCCGACGGCGCGCTTGTCGTCGACGTCGAGCTTTATGGCGGCGATGGCGTCGCCATATCGGCTGGCGAGATCTTTCAGGGTGCTGACGTCTCGCGCCGTCGCCGCGACCTTGTCGCCGCGCGCAAGTGCGGCTTCCACCCAGACGCGTCCAAAGCCTTTGGACGAGCCCGTGATGAACCAAACCTTGGATGTCATGGGGGTTCTCCTTGCCACCGGGGGCAGTGATGCATAGATACGGAGGCAACTCCGTTTCTGCCATATACGGAGGCGGCTCCGTTTTCCAAGGGGCCGAGCCAGAAATATTTCAGGAGGAAAGCCGTGCGCCGCCGTCGCGCCGATGCCGAGCGCAACCGTGAGAAACTGCTGGACGCCGCGTCCGCCCTCGTCATGGAAGGGCAGGGCGAGCTGTCGCTGGCCGCCGTGGCCGAGCGGGCAGGGGTGGGTATCGGCACGCTCTACCGCCATTTCCACAGCCGCGACGCCCTGCTTGCCGCGCTCTACCGCAACGAGGTCGAGCGCCTGCAGGCGGCGGCCGAGACGCTGGCCAAGGACCTGCCGCCGCTCGAGGCGCTGAAGGCATGGCTCGACCGCTACGCGGCGCTGATGATGGTCAAATACGGGTTTGCCGATGCGATGAAATCGGCGATGAAGTCGGACGCGGAAATCTTCACCCACTCGCGCGGCCGGCTCGCCGCGGCACTCTCCTCGCTGCTCGACGCGGCCGCGGACGCCGGCATGGTCCGCTGCGACGTGGAGGCGGAAGACATACTGATCGCGGTCGCCGCGCAGGTGTCGGCGAGCCTCAACGGCGAGGGCGCGGAAAAGCGCTGCCGGCGCCTGCTCGGCCTGACGCTCGACGGGTTGCGCTTCGGCGCGGCGGCCGAACCCGCCTGAACCTGTCGCCGGCGCTAATCCTCGCCGTCGGGGTCGAGCAGGCGGGTGGCGCGCCAGGAGGTCAGCACCTCGTTGGTGCGGTCGATGACGAAGAAGCGGGCGGCGTCGCGGTCGTAGCCTTCGGCGAGCAGCTGGTCGTAGTCCGTATGCTGGTGGCGCACATGCGCGACGGTCGCCAGCCACACCGCGATGGTCGGCGGCAGCTCCCTCATATGCCTGGCGCCGGCCTCGGCGCGGATCGCCTCGATGTCGGCGTAGGGGGCGCCCGGCAGGAGCAGGGTCAGCGCTTCGGCGATCGCCTTGCGGCGCCTGGTGGTGGCGATCACGGCGCGTCCCTGTGGCGCGGCGGCATGGCGTCCGGGAAGCTGTCGATCGAGGCGAAATAGGGTTTGAGGTCGATCACCGGCGTGCCGTCCAGAACGTCGATGGCGTCGATGGAAAGCAGGCCTGAGGCGGCATCGAGCGAGAGGAGGCGCGCGACGTGCAGGCCGACGGGGTTCGGCCGCGCCGGCGAGCGCAGGGCGAAAACGCCTTTCGGCTCCGCGGCATGGCGTGGCTTCTGGACGATCAGGTTGCGCGGGGCGAAACCGAGCCAGGACAGGACGACGATGTGGCTGGTGCCGGCGAGCCCGTCGAGGCCGGGCCGGAATTGCGGCTCGATCTCGATCGTCGCCGGCTGACCGGCGGCGCGGGCGGCGGCCATGTTCCTGGGGCAGTCCTGGCGCGTCTTCCAGGGCGAGCGGATGCGGCCGATGAAGACGAGGCTTGCGTCCGCCGCGGTCAGGGCCGGGTCCTCGGCGAGCGCCGTCTCGCCCTCGCGTCGCTCAAACATGCGATGTCCCCAGCGACGCCAGCGCCATTTTCTTGCCTGCCTGCGACATTGGCGGTTGCCAAATCAGCGAAATGCACATAAACATATCTTTATATCTGAATTGCGGAGATCGCAATGCGATGACGGCAACACTGGACAGATTGGTCGATACACTCAAGGCGGCGGCGGAAACCAGCCGCCTGCGCATATTGGCGCTGCTGTCGCGCGGCGACCTCACCGTTTCCGATCTCACCGAAATCCTCAACCAGTCGCAGCCGCGCGTCTCGCGCCACCTGAAGCTCCTGCTCGAAGCCGGCCTGATCGGCCGCTACCAGGAGGGGTCCTGGGCCTATTTCCGCATCGCCGACGAGGATACGGCGCGCGACTTCGTGCACGGCATCGTCGGGCGCCTGAACGCCGGCGATCCGCAGATCGAGCGCGACCTGGAAAGGCTGGCGTCGGTGAAGCGCCGCCGCCAGGCGAGGGCGGCCGAATACTTCTCCGCCAATGCCGCGAGCTGGGACGAAATCCGCTCGCTGCACGCCTCCGACCGCGCCGTCGAGGCGGCGCTCATGAAGCTCGTCGGCAAGCGTCCGTTCCAGTCCATGCTCGACCTCGGCACCGGCACCGGCCGGCTGCTGGAAATATTCGCGCCGCTCTACCGGCGCGGCGTCGGCATCGACATGTCGCGCGAGATGCTGGCGGTCGCGCGCGCCAATCTCGACAAGGCCGGCGTCAGCAACGCGCAGGTGCGGCAGGGCGACATCTACGCGCCGCCGGTCGAGCGCGACAGCTTCGACCTCGTCACCATCCACCAGGTGCTGCATTACCTCGACGAACCCGCGCTGGCGGTGCGCGAGGCGGCGCGACTGCTGCGTCCGGGCGGCCGGCTGATCGTCGTCGATTTCGCGCCGCACGCGCTGGAGTTCCTGCGCGACGAGCACGCCCATATGCGGCTCGGCATTTCCGACAGGCAGATCGCCGACTGGTTCGCGGAAGCCGGCCTCGACCTCGAGGAAAGCCAGGAATTCGAGCCGCGCGGCGGCTCCGAGGCACGGCTCGTGGTGAAGCTGTGGCTTGGACGCGACCGCCGGCGGCTCATTGCAGAACCGACCAGCGCCGGCGAAAGGGAAACCGCCTGATGAACGAACCCCGTCTCTCCCGCCGGCCCGACATCGGCCAGAGGATAAACGTCTCCTTCGAGTTCTTCCCGCCGAAGAGCGACCAGATGGAGGCGCGGCTCTGGGACACGGTGGAGCGGCTGCAGCCGCTGGCGCCGCACTTCGTCTCGGTGACCTACGGCGCCGGCGGCTCGACGCGCGAGCGCACGGCGCGCACGGTCAAGCGCATCCTCACCCACTCGACGCTGACGCCGGCCGCGCATCTCACCTGCGTCGACGCTTCGCGCGAGGAGGTCGACCAGGTGATCGCCGAGTTCGCCGGCATGGGCGTTAAGCGCTTCGTGGCGCTGCGCGGCGACCCCGCCGCCGGCGTCGGCGCGCGCTACCAGCCGCATCCCGGCGGCTATGCCAACGGCGCCGAGCTGGTCGCCGCGCTGAAGGCGCAGGGTGACTTCGACATCTCCGTCTCGGCCTATCCGGAAAAGCATCCCGAGAGCCCGGACTTCGCCACCGAAATCGACATGCTGAAGCGCAAGGTCGACAACGGCGCGACGCGGGCGATCACCCAGTTCTTCTTCGACAACGACCTCTATGAAAGCTATGTCGAGCGCGTCCGCCGCGCCGGCATCTACATCCCGATCGTGCCGGGCCTGTTGCCGGTCCACAATTTCGCGCAGGTGGCGAATTTTTCGGGACGCTGCGGCGCCCATATCCCGGCCTGGCTCGCCGAACGCTTCGACGGGCTGCAGGGCGATCCGCAGACGCACGCGCTGGTCGCATCGGCGGTCGCCGCCGAGCAGGTTCTGGACCTCGTCGAGCGGGGCGTCTCCGACTTCCACTTCTACACGATGAACCGGGCCGATCTCGTCTTCGCCGTCTGCCACATGATCGGGATCAGGGCGCAGCAGGGCGACGATCACGCCGTGGCCGGCGCGTCCGCCGCGGCCTGAGCGGACCGGCGGACCGTACTCCCACAAGCGAAAAGGCCGGGCATGTGCCCGGCCTTTTCAGAACTCTCCAGCCTTTTCAGGCTCTTGTCATCGTCCCTTCGCTTCCGACTACGGAAGAACTCCCATTATGAGGGCACCGATAAAAGCAAACGCAGCGCAAATCATGAGTGCATTGATTGGCCGTGTCAGTCCCATACGTAGCCTCCACATTCGAGAACTGAGGCCGGAGTCTAGGGGCTTTGAGGCAACACGCAAGCAGAAATTTTGCTGCAATGCGACGCAAATATGGAAAAAAGACCCGCCGAACCGCGTAAGTCTAGGGAAATTATAGGCAATCGCGAACCGCGCCGTTGTGGAAAAATATGGCGGGCCTGTGACGGAGAACCGGCTGCGGCAGCGGGATGACCCGAGGGCAGCGAGCGCTCAAACGGAACCGACCTCTACGCGCTTTTCGGCCCGATGCCCTGGCGTCGTCCGAAAATCCGCCCGTCTATGATCAGCAGGCCCAGTGCGATCAGCAACATGCCGGCGATCTCGAAAAGCTCCAGCCGCTCGCCGAGGAAGACGAAGCCGAGCAGGATGGCGCTGACCGGCACGATCAGCGTCACCAGCGACGCGTTGGTGGCGCCGGCCGAGCCTACGAGGCCGAAATAGAGGATGTAGGCGAAGGCGGTGGAGATGAGCGCCAGGGCGACGACCGCGGCCCAGACCGGCGGGCTCGCCGCGAACAGTCCGGCCGGGCCGTTCCAGAGAAGGACGACCGGGATCATGACGATGGTCGAGGCGGTAAGCTGGCCGGTGGCGACGATCGCCGGCGGCACGCCCCTGAAGCGACGCGCGAAGACCAGCGCGACGGCGTAGGACAGCGACGCGCCGATCAGTGCGAACTTCGCCCAGACCGGGCCGCCGAGGCTGGCGACCACGCCCGGCCCGACCATCACCGCGACGCCGGCCGTGCCGAGCAGGACGCCTGCCACCTTGTTTGGCGACAGCTTCTCGTCCGAGGTGACGGCATTGGCGAGGAGGATCGTCCAGAACGGCGTCGTCGAGTTGAGCACCGAAGCGAGGCCTGCGCCCATCTCGGTCTGGCCGGCGAAGATCAGCGAGAAGGGCAGCACGTTGTTGACCAGCGCCAGCACGAGCAGGCTGCCGGCGACGGGCAGCGCCAGCCGGAAGGAGGGGCCGCGTATCGACAGATAGACGTGCAGCGCCGCCGCCGCGATCATGACCCTAAACAGCACCAAGGTGAGCGGGTGCATCTCGGCGACGGCGATGCGGGCGAAGAAGAACGAGCCGCCCCAGATCGCGCCGAGCAGCAAGAGCCGCGCCCAGTCGAAGGCCGACATGCCTTGCCGAGCGCTCGGCGTCGCGGTGGTCTCGGCCATCGACTCCTCCATTCCGGGCAGCGCTATCTAGTCGCGCACCTGCTCGCCAACCACCCGTTTTCCGCTTCTTTCGCAACCATTTCGCCGTCCTGGCGGCGCCGGCATACACGCCGGCATGGAACGGATTTCATTGCGCCCTAGCTTGGAATAGATTGCGCCCAGCCAGGAGGGGTCATTGCAGAGATTCGAGAATGCCCGTGAGGCAGCGCGCGCGCTTCGCCCGGACGAACCGGTCTACTGCTTCCGCCCGGAGGTGCTGAAGGCCGACGCCAGGCAGTTCATGGAGATGTTCCCCGGCAAGACCGCCTATGCGGTCAAGACGAATGGCGAGCAGATCGTGCTGAAGACGCTGGTCGAGGCGGGCGTGTCGGCCTTCGACGTCGCGTCGCCCGGCGAATTCGCCGCTGTGCGCGCCGTGTCGCCCGACGCCGAGATGCTCTACATGCATCCCGTCAAGGCGCAGTCCGACATCCGGCTGGCGCTGGAAGAATACCGCATCCGCGTCATCGCCATCGACCACGAGGACGAGATCGTCAAGCTGACCCGCGTGGTGCGCGCGCTCGATATCGATCCCGGCTCGCTGACCGTTTTCGTGCGCGTGCAGACCAAGGGCCAGGCGGCCTATGAACTGTCGAAGAAATTCGGCGCTGGCCCGGCCAGCGCGGTCGAACTCGCCGAGCGCCTCCGCCGCACCGGCTACAAGGTGGGGCTCTGCTTCCATGTCGGCAGCCAGATCGAGGATCCCGACACCTACGAGCGGGCGCTCGCCTCGGCCGACTGGGTGCGCAACCGCCTGAGCTTCGAGCTCGCCGGCCTCGACGTCGGCGGCGGCTTCCCGGCCGAATACGGACACGACCCCAACCGCAAGCAGGTCGAGATGCCGTCGCTCGGCCAGATCATGTCGAGGCTGTCAGGCGACCTCAAGGAATACGGCTTCGACGAGATCCCGCTGGTCGCCGAGCCCGGCCGCGTCATCGTCGCGCGCTGCCTGTCGCTCATCGTGCGGGTGCTCTTGAGGAAGGGCAGGCGGCTCTACATCAATGACGGCATCTGGGCGTCGCTGTCGGACTCATGGACCGGCAAGATCACGCTGCCGGCGCGCTTCATCCCCGACCCGGCGATCCGCACGCGCAACGGCAGCGAGAAGAACGTCGTGCCGTTCAAGGTCTGCGGCGCGACCTGCGATTCCGTCGACATCCTGTCGCGGCCGTTCTGGCTGCCGGAGACGGTCGACACGGGCGACTGGATCGAGATCGGCCACATCGGCGCCTACTCGCTGTCGCTCAGGACCCGCTTCAACGGCTTCTATCCCGACACTTTCGTCGAGGTCACCACGCCCTTCGACGAGGGCGACACGCCGCAGGGGTTTGCGAGTTTGGAGACGATGGCGGATTAGGTTGCCCGTGCGCGCAGTTGCTCTCGATCGCGACAGAGGGCATTATGCCTCTCTGCGAGTGTTTCGGGGGAAACTATGGGGCAAATTCAGGTTCGCACGGCCAATCTGCAAAGCATCACCGTTGGAACGCTCCAAGCGAAATATAGCGTCGATGAAACACGCGTCCTTCGCTACTTCATCGATTTTTGGCACAACGAGTTGAACTTACATAAAGAATTGAGCGCCCCCGAAATTTACCTTCTACAAGGCAAGGTCGACGCCTTGATGGCGTCTTGGGAAAAAAAACTCGCAGACCATAGGAAGCGTTCTGCAGTCACTGCAGGCAAGGACGCAGCGGAGCAAATGTCGATTGAGGCGACCGCAAAGTTGGAGGCACTGTCCGGCATACTCGCTCATACGCTTAGGATCGACGACAGGGTAAGTTGGGAAGCCTTGAAGGACCGAAGCCCCTTCACTGCAAATCCGGCGTTCATCAGGCCGCAGCCGCGAGAGAAGATAGAACCCGAACCGGCCTACGAGGAACCGTATTTGTCATTTTGGGATACTCTGTTTGGGCGAAAGAAGCGAAAAAGTGCGGAAGCTCGAACCCAACACCAAACAGCGCTGCAATCTTGGAGAGCACAAAACAAGCGCAATGCTTCTCTATTTGAAAGTCAGATGAACGAGTGGACCGCCGCGAACGCAGCATTCGAGGCGGACTATGCAAGGCGAAAACGCACATTTCTAGACGAACAAGAGTCAAAGAACACCCGAATTGATGCACTGGCGCGTGGCATCTCCACTGGCGACGTTCAGTCCGTCATCGAGTTTGCGTCTCTTGTGCTTGAACGGTCGAGCTACGGGGATCTCTTCGAGAAGTCCTTTGAGATCGATTACGTTTTGGCGGAGAGGACACTGCTTATCGAGTACGAACTGCCATCACCCGACCAAATGCCCACACTTAAGGCCGCTAGGTTTGTGCCGGGAACTGGAGAGATTCGCGAAACCCATATCTCGGAACGGGAGCAGAAGGCGAATTTCGACGCCACTTGCTATCAGATATGTTTGCGGACGCTTCATGAACTGTTTGAAGCCGACGAGCATAACAACTTTGACAGAATACTGTTCAATGGTTCGGCGACTTATGTGGATCGTACCACCGGCCGCGATACGAGTTCTTGCATCATGTCTGTCCTGGTGAAGCGGGCCGATTTTGAAGCAATCGACCTAAGCCGCGTGGACCCAAAAGCCTGTTTCAAGAGCTTGAAGGGCGTTTCTGCCGCCTCTCTGTCCGCGCTCGCGCCCATTCCCCCGGTTATGGAGCTCAACAAAGAGGATCGTCGCTTTATTGAAGCCCGCAGCGCTACAGGAGGACTGACCGAGGCTACTAATTTGGCCTCAATGGATTGGGGCGATTTCGAGCACCTGGTTCGGGAGCTGTTTGAGAAAGAGTTTGCTTCGCGCGGCGGCGAAGTGAAAATCACGCAAGCGAGTGCCGACGGCGGCGTTGATGCTGTCGCATTCGATCCTGATCCCATCACCGGTGGCAAGATCGTGATCCAAGCAAAGAGATACACCCGAACAGTTGGAGTTTCGGCGGTACGCGACCTCTATGGGACTATGCAGCACGAGAGTGCGTCTCGCGGCATTCTGATTACCACCGCCGACTATGGGCCGGATGCCTACCAATTCTCGTCTGGCAAGCCGATCACCCTGTTCTCCGGCTCGAACCTTCTCCATCTCTTGGAGAAGCACGGATACAGGGCGAAGATCGATCTGCGCGAGGCTCGCAAAGAACTCAATCTTCGTAATTATGGATGACGACGAAACAGGATTGCAAGTTGATTTCAATTGCCGATCTGCCAATTGCCTACTCCCCTAAGTCGTATTCTGCTTCAGCCACTTTTTCCACGCGGACATGTTGCCGTTGAAGACGTTGATGTCGGCGTTGCCGCGGATGCCGGGGATCACGCCGGTGCCGGTATATTGCCAGAAGGTGAAGGGGTGGCTGGAGTATTTGGTGTCGGGATGGCCGGCGACCGAGCGCAGCCAGTAGGGGTAGCCGCGGAAGCCCGACAGCCCGTTGTCCTCGAAGAAGTCGACCGACGTGTAGATGATCGGCCGCTTGCCGTAGTGCCTCTCGACGATCGACAGGAAGGTCTTCATCTCGCGCTGCACGGTGGCCGCGTCGGGCCGCTTCTTGCAGGTCGGCGAATCCGGGTTCCACTCCATGTCGAGCACGGGGGGCATGGCGGAGCGCTCGTTCGGCACGTTCTGGATGAACCAGCGCGCCTGCTCGGCGGCCGGCCGGCAGAAATAGAAGAAATGATAGGCCGCGCGCGGTACGCCGGCGGCCTTTGTCTTCGACCAGTGCTCGTCGAAATATGCGTCGATGCGGTCGCCGCCTTCGGTCGCCTTGATGAAGGCGAAGGAGACGCCGCTGGCGCGCGCCTTATGCCAGTCGACGGAGGTCTGGTATTTCGAAACGTCGGTGCCGTGGACGGCGTAGGTCCAGGGCGCGCCGCTGTCCCATTCGTGCGGGTCGGAATCCTCGAAGCGGGGATGGCTGACGGCTACCGACGTGGTGCGCGCCGTCGAGGCCGTCTCCATCGGCGCCAGGCCGTCCGCGACCGAGCAGGCCGAAACGGCCAGAAGCAAGGCCGCCGCGCCGAGGCCAGCCAAGGCGCGCACGCCTGCCGCTGGCCTCACGGCCGAATCCACCGCGCTGTCGAACCGCCTCTCCGGCATCTGTCCCCGACTCTTGCGGCTCTCCCGCCGCAGCCTGCTCGCAATCAATCCGCGATCCTGCGCCATCATGGTTGATTTTCGGTTGATGGCGCGCCGACAGGCTGAAAGATTTGCGACAAGAATCGCGGCAAATCAATGGCCGTGGGTGCACGGAAAGAAAATGCGGCTGGTGCTGAAATCCCTGAAATGGCTGTGCGGCCTGGCGCTGCTGGCGACGCTCGGCCTTGCGGCCTAGCTCACGTCGCTGCGCGATTGGTTCACGGTCATGTTTATGTTCTGCACGTCGCGCAATGGCGTGTCGGCAAAAGGAGGTCCAGCGCACTATCAGCGATGACGTATAAGGACGCTTGGCGAATGTGCAACCTGATCCGCCAGTACATGGGCTACGTCGATGGCGATACGCCACTCGGAGGCCCGGACGGATACGTGACAATAGGTTTTAGAGGCTGGTCGAAGCAGTTTAAGCAGGTTTCCACTAGGCGGGTATCCTGGTTTTATCTTTCGGTCTGACGAGGAGTCCAAATAGGTACGCTACTCTGACGAATGCAAAAAATCCCCAGATTGAGAAGAAACACCATCCGCAGAAAATCGCGAAGTTCAGCGCCGACGAATGCATCTTAAATGACATCACAACGAGCGGAATCGAAGCAAAAGTTAATATGAATCCCAGAGCGATCGCTGTCTTCATATAGCCGATGAACAGCGACATTTCATGGCTATCACGTAGCTCATGGATAAACCCACTGGTCTTCCCACCGACATATCCGAATATGCCGAACAGGAAACCAGTTTGAATAGCAGACCAATCAAACACTGCGGAATAGAGGTTCCCGAAATCAATCGCAGCGGCGGCAGACGAAGCCATTAGCTCAGACCTAAAAAATAATAGAAGCGCGCAGGTCAATGCCGCCAAAATGATAGGCCCAAATCGTTCAGCCGTGTAAATCATCCCACTAGCTTTTTCATTTGAGCAATCAAAAAATCTCTCTTTATCTTGTAATTTGTCGCGGGATCGCGGTCATGGATTTCTAAGTCACCAGTTGCAACAAGCCGCTCTTGAATTAGGTCGATCTCGTCTGACGCGTCATTGACTTCGGTGATCGCGGACAACTTATCTAGTCGAAAGCCTGGAACCTTCATTTTCGCCAACTGGTCGGCTAGGCCCACAACAGCCTCAGATAGGTATCCTTTCCTGTGCCCCATCGACAACTCAATATATATTGATGGAGCGTCATATGCATCAGCCATCGCTTTAATGCCGTCACCTGCTGACTTATTTTCGTGCCCCGTCAACTCCGCCATCGAGTCTGGGTTCGCGATCCTGATCGAAATCTTTCTCGTCTTCCCCTTGTTGAATTTCGACCAATTCTTGGGATCGATTTTAGGGGCTATCGAATAAATCGCGTTGGCATTGAAAGCAGCGATATATTCAAGAAGGCGACCCGCCGAGATCACACGAGGGTCATGCTGGACACCTAGAACGCCCTTTTTGAAGTTATACCGGAACACAATTCCGTGGCCGAGTTTTTCCACTTTAAGAGCCGTGCGCTGACCCTTTTCTAGCGCGGCGGGGAGATTGGTTGATTGACAGCGAATTAGCTCGCCAACAACTGCGTCCGTCCCATCATCTTCGAGTTCTTCGAGACGGACGGTGTAGAAAGCGGTAAGCGTTTTCTCACGAGCCTCCTTCTTCGCTATCTTATCGATAGCCCTCAACTCTCCCACGAGATCGGGCGTCGTGTTGGCGTTCTTTGATAGCGAATAGAAACGGAACGTAAAACTTTTCTGCACCCTAGTGCCCCCCAGGTTGACCGCTTGCTTAATCAAGCATGGTTCCAAGCTGGGCGCGACTCACGCAAGAAAAAAGGTGTGGATCCTCCTACATGTTTCGGCAGCTCCGTCGCGCCCGCCGCCTTTCCCTGATCGGAAGTCAGCGCCAGGCCGGCACGGCGTAGCCCGGTAGATCGGGCGGGGTGCGAGGCCTGGCCACCACGCGCTTCCGTTTGAAAGATGTCCCCGAGGGGACGTCGCTCGCGCTGCGCGTAAAAATTGTATCCTGCTAACATTTACAATTTAAAAGTGTAACCCTACGGTAAGCCTGCCAGCGGTTGTGGCGGGGGCTGCGCCGCGTTTGCACACAATGCCAACGCCAGGGGGGTGTCGTGGCTTCATCCAAACATGGATCCGCCGTGCGCGGAATGGACAACGTTCCGCATTCAAGCATCCGGGACCAGCGCTTCGGGCGCATGTTCCGGAACCTGCCGGCGGCGAATTTTCCCGAGCCGGCGCTGGTCGCGCTCGGCAAGACGATGTTCGACGGCACCTTCTCGGACCGCATCGCCAGGGGCGAGCCGGTCGACGTGCCGCTCGACAGGGAGGAGCCCAACGACAACGGCGCCATACCGTCGGGCTACACCTATCTCGGCCAGTTCATCGACCACGACATCACCTTCGACCCGGTGTCGTCGCTCGACCGCTTCAACGATCCGGACGCGCTGCAGGATTTCCGCACGCCGCGCCTCGACCTCGATTCCCTCTACGGCTCGGGGCCGGACGACCAGCCGTTCCTCTACGACAGCGACGGCAAGCATATGCTGCTCGGCGAGGACAAGGATTTCGACTTCGGCCGCAGGGCGCGTCCGGACCTGCCGCGCAACGATCACCTCGACGCAGGCCTGCCGCTCGAGCAGCGCAAGCCGCGCCGCGCGCTCATCGGCGACAAGCGCAACGACGAGAACCTGATAGTGTCGCAGCTGCACGCGACCTTCCTGCGCTTCCACAACAGGGTCCTCGACACGGAGGCGGGAGGCGACTTCGCGCTCGCCCAGCAGATCGTGCGCTGGCACTACCAGTGGATCGTGCTGCACGACTTCATCCCGCGCATCGTCGGGCAGCGGACCTATCGGGACGTGATCGGCGGGCCGGGCGGCATGCCGGTGAACCGGTTCTACGAGGCCAAGGGCCTCTACGCCTTCATACCCGTCGAGTTCTCGGTCGCGGCCTACCGCTTCGGGCATTCACAGGTGCGGCCGAGCTATGCGCTCAACTCGCTGGTCGTCGGCGCGCAGCCGGACGAGCAGCCTTTCGAGGGAAAGATCGCGAGGTTCGAGCGCATTCCCATCTTCTCGCTGATCGATCCGAGCGACGAGAACCAGGGCCGGGCCAATCTGAACGGCTTCCGCACGCTGCCGGACGCCTGGGCCGTCGACTGGGCCTTCTATTTCGACGGGGTGCCGCGCCATGTCGGCGGCGCGGACAACGTGCCGGCGGGCGCCATCCTGCCGCAGCCGAGCTTCAGGATCGACACGACGCTCGTCGATCCGCTGCGCAGCCTGCCCGACAAGCAAGGCGACCCCAACGCGGACCGGCGGGCGCTGGCCGTGCTCAACCTCCTGCGCGGCTGGCGCATGGGCCTGCCTTCCGGCCAGTCGGTGGCGCGCAAGATGGGCATCGACGAGGCGCAGGTGCTGAGCGATGCGGAGTTGTTCCAGGGGGCGGCCCGGGAAGCGCTGCTCGCCGAAGCGAAGAACAACTTCGCCGGCAACTGCCCGCTCTGGTTCTACGTGCTGCGCGAGGCCGAAGTCGCGGCGAACGGCGCGCATCTGGGGCCGGTCGGCGGCACCATCGTCGCGGAAGTCCTCTCCGGCCTGATCGCCGAGGACCGCCAGTCGTTCCTGTCGCAATGGCCGAACTGGCGGCCGACGCTGCCGAGTGCGGCGGCCGGGCACTTCACCATGGCCGACATGATCAACTTCACGGAGGGCAACGCGCCAACGGCGCCCGCCGAGGTCGGATAGCGCGCCTTCGCTTGCCTCGCCTGGCCCGGTCGGCCATTCTCGGCCGGCATCGAGCGAGGCAAGCATGGCACGACATGATTTCGACCCGGCGACCATCCAGCCGGACGGCCGCCAGCCGGCCAAGTCGCGGCTCTTCCAGGGGGAGGGGCCGCATCGCGGCTCCATCAACGGCGAGCTTCTCGGCGGGCAGGTCACCGTTCTTGCCTACGGCACGGACGAGCCCGGGCGCGGGCCGAAGCTCCACGTCCATCCCTATGACGAGATCTTCGTCATCCAGGAGGGCCGCGCCCGCTTTTTCGTCGGCGACGAGGTGATCGACGCCGAGGCGGGGGAGGTCGTGCTGGGGCCAGCCGGGCTGCCCCACAAATTCATCAATCTCGGCCCGGGCCGGCTGCAGACCCTCGACATCCATCACTCGCCGCGCTGGATCCAGGCCGACCTCGAATAGCCGGTCTCGCTTCAGTTGGAGCAGCCGTCGCCGATGCGGGCCGTCACGGTCGCCGGCGGTGCGATGCGAGAAGTGGATCGCATTTCGAGTGCGTTATTCGCTGCCGAGAAGCGCCTCGAGCAGCGCGCCGTCCACGCCCCAGACCGGATCGGTCCGCGGCTTTGCGACGGCTGCGATCTGCCTGAGCATCGCGTCGTGATAGCCGGACGGGCCGCGGATGACGGTGTAGTTCTCCTGGCCCGGAGGATAGGCGCCGCAGATCCGGAAGCCGTCGCGCATGGCCAGCCGCCGATGGCCGAAGCCGGGCGGCAGGATGATGACGTCACCCGCCCGGACATCCAAAGTCCCACCTTGCGGTCCGCCTAGCATCAGCGTCGCTGCGCCGGACGCAACGGCCAGGGCCTCGAAGGCGTCCGGATGGAAGTGATGATAGTCGAACACGATCGACGTCCACGTGCCTCCCCAGCCGTTATGCTGCATCAGGGCACGGACGGCGCGGTCATCATGTGCGCCGCCCAGCGCGTCGCGCGCGATGACGGCTGGATAGTCGGGGTTGTTTGGAACTTGATCGCCCGCCGGAATTTTCAGGCGGACGATATCGACTTCTTCGCTCGACCGGGGCTTGAGGGGTTGGCGGTTCATGGTTGATCCTCCGCCATCAACAATAGGGCGATTGCGTCATTCCGGAAGCCGTAGCGGAGCGAAGGCTAGATCATTTCCGCTTTTCTCTGAATCGCGGAAATCCTCTATCTCTTTGTTTTTACGCAATTCCGGACGCAAAACCGCTGCGCACTTTTGCTGGAATTGCTCTATCCGGAATCCTGAGCTGGAACCTCTCGGGTTTGGCGCTCTGGATTCCGGCTCGCGGTCGCTGCCGCTCCCTTGGCCGGAATGACGACAAATCGGCTAAGCCCTCCCAAATCCGCCCGCCGTCGGGGTGGTGACGATCACCGCCTCGCCGGGTTCGAGCACGGTCTGGTCGCAGGCCTTCAGCGTCTCGATGCGGCCGTCTGCGCGGCGCACTTCGGTCTTGCCGACCTGACCGCTGCCGCCGCCGTCGATGCCTTCCGGCGGGCGGTTGCGGTGCGAGGACAGGATCGCGCATTCCATCTGCTCGAGGAAGCGGACGGTGCGCCGGGTGCCGTCGCCGGCGTGCCACTTGCCCTTGCCGCCGGAGCCCTCGCGGATGTGGAAATCCTCGAGCAGCACGGGGAAGCGCAGCTCCAGCACTTCCGGGTCGGTCAGGCGCGAGTTGGTCATGTGCGTGTGCACGCCCGACGTGCCGTCGAAGCCGCGCCCGTCGCTCATGCGGCCGGCCGGCGAGCCCGAGCAGATCGTCTCGTAATACTGGTACTTCGCGTTGCCGTAGGTGAGGTTGTTCATCGTGCCTTGCGCGTTGGCGAGCGCCCCCATCGCGCCGAACATGGCGTTGGTGACGTGCTGCGACGTCTCGACATTGCCGGCCACCACGGCGGCCGGGTAGGCGGGCCTGAGCATGCAGCCCTCGGGGATGATGATGTTGATCGGCCGAAGACAGCCGGCATTCATCGGGATCATGTCCTCGACCATGACGCGGAAGGCATAGAGCACGGCGGCGCGCGCCACCGGCTCGGGCGCGTTGAAGTTGTTCTTCATCACCGGCGACGTGCCGGTGAAGTCGACGGTGGCCTCGCGCCTCTGGCGGTCGACCGAGATCTTCACCTTGATTGTCTGGCCGGTGTCGGTGGCGTATTCGTAGGCCGAGGTGTCGGGCAGCCGCTCGATGACGCGGCGCACGCTCTCGGCGGCGTTGTCCTGGACATGGCCCATATAGGCCTCGACGACGTCGAGCCCGAAATGGGTCACCATCTTGCGCAACTCAGCCACGCCCTTCTCGTTGGCGGCGATCTGCGCCTTGAGGTCGGCGACGTTCTGCGCGGCATTGCGGGCAGGGTAGGGGTGGTCGGTGAGCAGCGCGAAGAGCTCCTTCTCCATGAAGGCGCCGCGCTCGACGATGCGGAAATTGTCGATCAGCACGCCTTCCTCGTCGACGGTGGTGGCGAGCGGGGTCATCGAGCCGGGGGCGGTGCCGCCGACGTCGGCGTGATGGCCGCGCGAGGCGACGTAGAAGAGGATTTTTGGCGAGTGGCCGCCCCCTCCACCATGCTGCGCATGGTCCCCCTCCCCCGTAAACGGGGGAGGATCCAGGTCGGCGTCGACCGCAACGCCGGTTCCTCCCCTGCGAAGCGGGGGAGGGGGACCGCCGGAGGCGGTGGAGGGGGCGGCCTCGGCCATCTCCTCAAAAACCGGCGTCACCACTGTGATATCGGGCAGGTGCGTGCCGCCGTTGTAGGGGGCGTTCAGTGCGAAGACGTCGCCGGGACGGATGTCGCCCTCGTTCAGCCGGATCACGGTTTCCACGGAGCGGTCCATGGAGCCTAGATGCACCGGCATGTGCGGGGCGTTGGCGACCAGCGCGCCGTTGCGATCGAAGACGGCGCAGGAGAAGTCGAGCCGCTCCTTGATGTTGACCGACGACGCGGTGTTCTGCAGCGTCACGCCCATCTGCTCGGCGATCGACATGAAGAGGTTGTTGAACACCTCCAGCATCACCGGGTCGGCCTCGGTGCCGAGGGCTGCCTGCCGCTTCTTCTTCTCGATGCGCGACAGGAGCACGTGGTCCTTGGCGGTGATCTCCGCACCCCAGCCGGGCTCGATCACGATGGTCTGGTGGCTCTCGATGATCAGCGCCGGACCCGCGATCTTCTGGCCGGTCCGCAGCGCCTCGCGGCGGTAGACCGCCGCGTCCCGCCATTCGCCGCCGCAGAAGAGTTTGCGCGTCTCGGCCGCCTGCGGCGCGTCGCCCGTCAGCGGCCGGTCAGTCTCGTCGCGGCCGGCGACGCGGCCGTCCTGGCCCTGCACCTCGACCGTCTCGATGACCAGCGGCTTGTCCGGATAGATGAAGCCGAACTGCGCCTTGTGCGCGGTCTCGAAGGCCGTGCGTGCGTCGGCGATCGAGCGCGTGGTGAAATTCACCGGCAGCGAGGTGTCGGTGCCGTCGTAGCGGATATGCAGGGTCGGCCGCCAGGACACGCTGTCCTCCGGCACGCCTTGCGCGGCCAGCTCGGCGAAGACGGCGTCGGCGAGCGTCGCGATCGCGCCATCGATCGCCTTGCCGGTCTCCTCGGCGAGCGGCCGGATGAAACCCTGCTGGCGGGACGCGAAGACACCGGACATGCCGATGCCATAGGCCGACAAAAGGCCGGAGAAGGGATGGATCAGCACAGACTGCATGCCGAGCGCATCGGCGACCAGGCAGGCGTGCTGGCCGCCGGCGCCGCCGAAGCAGTTGAGCAGGTAGCCGGTGACGTCGTAGCCGCGCTGCACGGAGATCTTCTTGATGGCGTTCGCCATGTTTTCGACGGCGATGGTGACGAAGCCTTCCGCCACCGCCTCGGGGGTCCGCCCGTCGCCGATCTCTTCGGCAAGGGCTGCGAATTTCCCGCGCACCACGTCGGTGTCCAGCGGCTGATCCTGGCCGGCGCCGAAGATCGCGGGGAAGAAATCGGGCTGCAGCTTGCCGAGCATCACGTTGGCGTCGGTGACGGCGAGCGGACCGCCGCGGCGATAGCAGGCGGGGCCGGGATTGGCGCCGGCCGAATCCGGGCCGACGCGGAAACGTCCGGCATCGAAATGCAGGATCGAGCCGCCGCCGGCCGCGACCGTGTGGATACGCATCATCGGCGCGCGCACGCGCACGCCGGCGACCTCGGTATCGAAGGCGCGCTCGTATTCGCCGTCATAATGGGCGACGTCGGTCGAGGTGCCGCCCATGTCGAAGCCGATCACCTGGTCGAAGCCCGCGAGCCGCGCGGTCTCGACCATGCCGACCACGCCGCCCGCCGGCCCCGACAGCAGCGCGTCCTTGCCCTGGAACATGTCGGCGGCGGTGAGGCCGCCGGAGGACATCATGAACATGAGGCGGGGCGATGAAGCGCCAATCTCCCCCCTTGTGGGGGAGATGCCCGGCAGGGCAGAGGGGGGCGCCGTAGAGCGAGAGGTCGGCGGGACAGCGCCCCCCTCTGTCGGCTCCGCCGACATCTCCCCCACAAAGGGGGAGATAGGCGTCTGCGCTACGCCCAACTCCTCGCTCACCTGGCTGACATACCTGCGCAGGATCGGCGAGAGGTACGCATCCACCACCGTCGTGTCGCCGCGCCCCACGAGCTTCACCAGCGGCGAGACCTCGTGGCTGACGGAAATCTGCGCGAAGCCCGCCTTGCGGCAGACCTGCGCCACCGCCTGCTCGTGCTCGGGGAATTTCCAGGCGTGCATGAAGACGATGGCGACGGAATCGATGCCGTCCTTGCGCGCCTGGTCGATGGCCGGCTTCACCGCCTCTATGTCGAGCAGCTTCTCCACCGTTCCGTCGGCGCGCACGCGCTCCTCGACCTCGACGACGCGCTCGTAGAGCTGCTCGGGCAGGATGATCTCCTTGGCGAAGATGTCGGGGCGCGCCTGGTAGGCGATGCGCAGCGCATCGCGGAAACCCCTGGTGATCAGCAGCAGCACGCGGTCGCCCTTGCGCTCCAGCAGCGCGTTGGTCGCGACCGTCGTGCCCATCTTGATCTCGCCGACCGTGCCGGGGGCAATCGCGTCGCCGGTCTTCAGCCCGAGAAGGTCGCGGATGCCCTGGATCGCCGCGTCGCGATAGGCTTCGGGGTTCTCCGACAGGAGCTTCCTCGCATGCAGCGCGCCCTCGGGATCGCGGCCGATGATGTCGGTGAAGGTGCCGCCGCGGTCGATCCAGAAATCCCAAGTCTTCGCCGGCATAGCCGCTCTCCCCGCAATCCGTCTTTGATTTTCGTGCGAAGTGCTATAGAAACCAGAACGACGACATTTCGTCAACGTTTTGTCGATAAATCGTGAGAAATGCCTTGGCCAAGTCCGCCTCTTCGATCGGTCCCGTCGTCTCCGCCGCCCACCTCGCCGACGGGCAGGTTCCCGCGCTCTCCGAGGTCGAGTTCGCGCTGACGGTGCTCTCCAACGCCTTCCAGCGCTGGATGGTGCGCTGCATGAGCGCGTCGGGCGTGCCGGGGCTGGCGGCGATCGACGTGCTCGTCCTTCACGCCGCCAACCATCGCGACCGCGAAAAGACGCTCGCCGACATCTGCATGATGTACAATGTCGAGGACACGCACGTCGTCGCCTATGCGCTGAAGAAGCTCGAGGGGCTTAAGCTGATCTCGACCGGCCGGCGCGGCAAGGAGAAGACGGTGAAGGTGACGAAGGCCGGCGCCGAGGCCTGCCGGCGCTACCGCGAGGTGCGCGAGGGGCTGCTCTCGTCGAGCGTCAAGGGCCTCGCCTTCGACGAGGAGGACATGAGCCATGTCGCCGCGCTGATGCGGGCCTTGTCGGGTCAATACGACCAGGCGGCGCGGGCTGCCGCCAGCCTCTGAATATGGGACCTTGCTGCTCCCGAGCGCCTGACGGAATGTTACCGATCGTCAGATGTTGTGAAGCAACTCATGGTGTAGCCGAGCATTTCCCCACCGACCGCCTACTGGGGTGCGGGCGGACCATGAGGAGATATGTGATGAAAAAGCTAGTTCTCGCTTCTGTCTCGGCCCTTGCCCTGCTGACCGTGGCGGCGTGCAGCGACTCGACCGACAGCACGACCACCCAGGGCGTTCCGGACACTTCGACGACCACGACGACGCCGACTGAGCCGGCGCCGGCTCCGACCGAGCCTGCGACGCCGCCGGCCGCCGCGCCTGCACCGGCCCAGCCGGCGCCCGCGCAGTAGGGCTTCAACCCGATGTGACGAAGAAAGCCGGCCAAGCCGGCTTTTTTCATGTCCGCAGGTCGGTCGCGCGGCCTTCCCGACGCCATTGCCGGGCTGCCGCCGCGACACGGCGCTTTGCCGCATTCGTCTCCCTCGCCAAGCCGCGCGTTTCACCTTAAGGAAGCGGCATGTCCGTCTGGCAATTTCTCAAGCGCGTGACTGCTTCCGCGTCGTCGGGCGTCGGCGGCGTCATCGAGGCGGTGCGCCACGTCTTCGGCGGCGATCCCGAGCTGCGGCGCCGTGTCGCGTTCTCGGTGGCAATGATCGCGCTGTCGGCCAAGATGGCCAAGGCCGACGGCATCGTCACGCATGACGAGGTCAGCGCCTTCCAGCAGATATTCGAGGTGCCGTTCGCCGAGCGCAGGAACGTCGCGCGTCTTTACGACCTCGCCAAGCGGGACGTCGCCGGCTTCGAGCTCTATGCCGAGCGCATGGCCGGCCTCTGCGGCTCGGGCCACCGCAACTGCGCGGTGCTGGAGGACATTCTCGACGGGCTGTTCCACATCGCCAAGGCCGATGGCCTCCTGCACGAGCGCGAAGGCCGCTTCCTGCATCGCGTCGCGCAGATATTCCGCATCGAGGAAAGCCACTACCAGAGCATCCTGGCGCGCCATGCGAAGCTCGGCGACGCCGACCCATGGCTCATCCTCGGCGTCGAGCGCGGGACGCCGCTCGACGAGGTGAAGAAGCGCTATCGCAAGCTCGTCGCCGCCAACCACCCCGACAAGCTCCTGGCGCGCGGCCTGCCGGAGGAATTCATCAAGATCGCGACCACGCGGATCGCCGCGATCAACGCCGCCTACGAGATCATCGAACGCGGGCTGAGGGTGGCATGAGCGGCTTCTCGCCCGATCATGCCGGGGCGGAGGTCCGCGTCTCGCCCAATTTCGGACCGCGGGTCGGCGCGTCGCGTCCTGACATGATCGTCCTGCACTATACGGGAATGCAGACAGGCGAGGCGGCGGAGGCTTGGCTCACGGCGCCTCAGTCGCAGGTCTCCTCGCACTATCTCGTCCACGAGGACGGCCGCGTCGTGCAGATGGTGCGCGAGAGCGACCGCGCCTGGCATGCCGGCAAGAGTTTCTGGCGCGGCGTCACCGACGTCAACTCGCACTCGATCGGCATAGAGATCGTCAATCCCGGGCACGAGTTCGGCTACCGCGATTTTCCCGCCGCGCAGATCGCGGCTGTCATCGAGCTCTGCAGCGGGATCGTCGCGCGCCATCCGATCCCGCCGCAGCGCGTGCTTGCCCATTCCGACGTGGCGCCGGGCCGCAAGGTCGATCCCGGCGAGCGGTTTCCGTGGCGGCAACTAGCCGAGGCGGGCATTGGCCATTTTGTCGCGCCGGCCCGCGCCGGCGGCGAGCCCGTGCTCGGACCGGACGACGAGGGCGCGGCGGTCGAGGAACTGCAGTCCATGCTGTCGCTCTACGGCTACGGCATCGACATAACCGGCCGCTACGACAAGGCTACAGGCGTTGTTGTGGCTGCGTTCCAGCTGCATTTCCGGCCGCGCCTGGTCGACGGCCTGGGCGACCGCTCGACGGTCGACACGCTGCGCCGGCTGCTCCAGGCGCAACCCCTGGAAACTGCCTGATCGCAGATCGGTTCCGGCCCGGCGTCACAGCTTTTGGTTACAGCCTGTAACCCAATGTGAATTGCGTCGCCCTTTTTGCCCCAAGGTTACCCGGCACGCACAGTCCATCGATAGAGCGCCGGACATTGGTATCCGCATTTCCGGCTTAGTGAAGGCTGCCGCGCGAAGCCCTTTCGCGTGGCCGGATAGACAAGGAAATCATGAAAATAGCGACCGTATTTGCGGCAGCTCTCGCTGCCGGCTTGACGACTTTTGCCGCGAGCGCAAACGACACCACCCCGAAGGCGACGGACGTCGCGCTGAAGGCGGACCGCGACACCATCAAGTCTGCAGGCCAGCCGGACAAATCCGGAGAGATCGACATCGAAGGCCTGCCCAAGCAGCGCGGGCTCTCGGCCGAGGAGGTCCTGCAGGCCGCCAAGGCATTCAAGGCCGACAAGCCTAACCTGGCCGGCCAGACCTACCAGTCGATCGTCGTGCGCCACGCCATGCTGAACGGGGTGCCGCGCGCGCTTGCGCTGGCCGTCGTTGCGGTGGAGAGCAACTACAAGCCGAATTCGCGCGGCAGGGCGGGGGAGGTCGGGCTGATGCAGATCAAGCCGGCCACCGCCAAGCTGATGGGCTATTCCGGCTCGATCACCGGCCTGTTCGATCCCGAGACGAACATAAAGTACGGCATGAAGTATCTCGCCAAGGCGCATCGGCTCGGCGGCGGAACGACGTGCGGCACGATCCTGAAATACAATGCCGGCCACGGCGCCAAGCGCATGAACCCCATCTCGCGCAACTATTGCAACAAGGTGAAACGGCATCTCGACGCATCGGCGGAGCGCGCGCGGACCGGGCGCGGCGAGGAAACTGGGGTCTGACCGGGCGGCGTCCGCTTTGCTGTTGCATTTGCGTGCGCGAACGCCTTTATACGCTCTGCCAGCCGGCCGGGCGGCCGCACCCGCGAGAGCCGAAAGGCTGCGGGTGAGGAAAGTCCGGGCTCCATGGAGACACGGTGCCGGCTAACGGCCGGCGGGGGCGACCCCAGGGAAAGTGCCACAGAAAGCAAACCGCCACGGGTTTTCCCGCGGCAAGGGTGAAAGGGTGGGGTAAGAGCCCACCGCGCGCCTGGCAACAGGGGCGGCACGGCAAACCCCACCGGGAGCAAGACCGAATAGGGGCGGTTGAGGGGCGACCCTCGGGGCTGTTTCCGGCCCGCCGTCCGGGTAGGTTGCGTGAGGCCGTCGGCAACGCCGGCCCAAGACGAATGGCCGCCACGTTCTTCGCGCCGCAAGGCGCGAAGGGCCATACAGAACCCGGCTTACAGGCCGGCTGGCAGTTCTGTCCTCTTCGTACGGCCGCCCGGCGGTTGCTTGCTGGCGGCACGGTTTGACCGTACGATCCATGCCGAGGAGCAAGCCATGGGCCGTACCGACAAGCGCAGCATCACGCTCACCCCCGACGTCGCCGCGGCGATCGACGGCGCGGTCGAGGCCGGCGAATACGCTTCCGACGACGAGGAGATCGGCGACGCGCTGCGGGAATGGAAGGAACGGCGCGACAATCACGGCTACACGATCGCCGAATTGCGCCGCCTCATCCAGGAAGGGATCGACAGCGGACCGGGCCGTTTCTCCTCGATCGACGAGATCAAGGCGGAAGCCAGGAAGCGTTTCGAGAAACAGCGCCGCCGCGCCTCATGAATCCACTTCCGGTCACGCGCTCAAGCAGGGCCGAAGAGGATCTCATCGAGATCTGGCTCTATATCGCGCATGACAGTCTTGCGGCGGCCGACCGGCTGCTCGATCGCATAGATGCCCGGC
>Ga0233385_1000295_pt1 | contig 27565 bp, 21 predicted proteins | sample ElkDunMinimDraft_16_FD_191543 | JGI IMG/M metagenome (GOLD analysis project Ga0233385, IMG submission 191543) | Fecal eukaryotic communites from dung pellets of Tule Elk in California, USA - Elk Dung G36 | ecosystem: Host-associated > Mammals > Digestive system > Large intestine > Fecal | place...
GGCGGAGGATGGGGGATTCGAACCCCCGAGGGCGTGAACCCAACACGCTTTCCAAGCGTGCGCCATAGGCCGCTAGGCGAATCCTCCTGGGTTGCGTCCGGCGCACTCGGCGCGGGCAGCCTCAGAAGGATACCGGACGGGCACGGCTGCCTCCGAATCGTCCCGCGGCCAGCGCGGACGTCCGCGGTTTCGGCTCGGCGGGTGGTCTCGGTTAGGGTGGGTCCAGACCCCTCGTGCGGCGCTATCTTGCCGAACTCCCCCAGGGCCGGAAGGCAGCAAGGGTAGGTGAGCTCTGGCGGGTGTGCGAGGGGTCCTTTCATGCCCTCCGCGCGAGCACTCCGCCGGCATGTGGATGGTTTTGCGTCTGCATCGTGAGATTTTCACGCCAGCGAGTTGGTGAATCGCCGCCGGCGGTGTTCACCTTGTGGCATGTCCCGCATCGTGACCCCCGACGCCATGGCCCCGCGCACCACGCCGCGTGCCGCCATGTGCTGTGGCGCGGTGCACGCGGGACGAATGTGCTGCCGCTGAGCACCGCACCCCGCTGACGTCGTCCGACGTCGCGCTCTGCCGACGCGGACCACCACCGCGAGCCCGCCACGCGCTGATGGCCGTGGCCCGCCGCACCCCCACCTCGCACAGCTGCTGGACGGCGACCCCGTGCCCCGGCGTCGTCCCATCGGAAGGACACCCATGTCTCGCAAGCACCTCTCACTGACCGCCCTGGCAACCGCGAGCGCCCTCGTGCTCGCCGGCTGCTACCCGGGCGACGACGGCGGCGACGCCGGCTCGCTCGCCGCCGGGACGACCGAGGACCCGATCCGCATCGGCGTCGTCTCGGCCGGTGAGGACTACTGGAACACCTTCGAGCAGGCCGCGGCGGACGAAGGCATCACGGTCGAGATCGTGAACTTCTCCGACTACCAGCTCCCGAACCAGGGCCTGACCGACGGCGACCTGGACCTCAACCAGTTCCAGCACCTGCAGTTCCTCGCCGGGTACAACGTGAACTCGGGCAGCGACCTCACGCCCGTCGGTGCCACGGCCGTCTACCCGCTCGCGCTCTACTCGACCAAGCACGGCAGCGTCGAGGAGATCCCCGAGGGCGGCGAGGTCGCCATCCCCAACGACGACACCAACCAGGCGCGCGCGCTGCTCGTGCTCCAGGACGCCGGGCTGCTCACGCTGCGCGACGGCGGCAACTCGTTCTCGACGCCGGCGGACGTCGTCGCCGAGGAGTCGAAGGTCACCGTCACGCCCGTCGACGCCGCGCAGACCGCGCTCGCGCTGCAGGACGTCGACGCGTCGATCATCAACAACGACTTCGTGGGCCAGGCGAAGCTGACGGCCGACGACGCGATCTTCTCGGACGACCCGGACTCGGCCGCCGCCGAGCCCTACATCAACGTCTGGGTCGCGCGGGCCGAGGACGCGGACGACGAGAAGGTCCAGCAGCTCGTGGAGATCTTCCACACGCCGGAGGTCACCGACGGTGTCCTCGAGGCGTCGGGCGGCACCGGTGTCATCAAGGACAACGACGCCGAGGAGCTCCAGGGCATCCTCGGCGAGATCCAGACCAACCTGCAGGCCCAGGGCTGAGGCCGGCCCGGACCCGTGCGAGACGCAGCGAGCCCTGAGCGCGAGGTGCACGTCCCTGCGGACGTCGCGCCCTCGCGCTCAGGGCTCGCGCGGTCAGTCGGTGATCGTGATGGTCGCCTTGCTGTAGTTCTTGCCGCGGCCCTCCGGGTCGTACCCGTTGGACGTGTTGCCCTTCATGTCGACGGCGAACCAGCTGATCGTCGTCGTCTCGTCGATCGTGAGGGACTCGATGCCCTGGCGCGGGCCGGTGAACTCGAGCCGCGGCGAGTCGAGCGTCGGGCGGGAGCCGTCGAGCGTGTAGTACACGTCGGCCGGCTCGCTGAGCTCGAACGTCACGTCGACCGGGGCGTCGTACCGGCCGCCGCCCGGGGTGAGCGTGGCGACGGGCTTGACCGCGTCCTTGCTGTACCGGTGGGCGACCTCGAGGATGCCGAGCCAGCCGTTGGAGAACTCCATGGCCTCCTGGATGCCCTCCGCGACGGGCGGCGTGAAGCCCACGCTGACCCAGCTCGAGCCGTTCCACCGCGGCGCCCCGGCCTCGAAGCTCCAGCCGAAGATGCCGTAGTTGTAGTAGAAGTCGTCGGCGCTGTTGCCGGCGGCGGAGTACAGGACGTCGGAGATCGGGCCCACGCGGCTGGGCCACAGGACGGTGCCGCGGTGGTCCTCGATCCGGCTCAGGATGTGGTCGGACGAGTCGTAGAAGTAGCTCTCGACCCCCAGGCTCGGCCGTTCGTTGCTCACGCGTCCGGGCATCTTGTACGAGCCGGGCGCCCACATGAAGTAGCCGCCGTGCGTGTGGGTGTTCATCGAGAACCGGATGTTCGGGTGGTTGTCCACGAGCCAGACCTCGTTGCGCGCCTCCGGCTCCGAGAGCTCGGCCGGGCCGGCGAACGTGTCGCTCGTGCACGACGTCGAGGCGCCGGTGTACCCGTCGAACAGGCTGCCCGCGCGGAAGTTGCGGTTGACGTCCACCCCCCACGAGTTGCGGGCGTTCGCGTCGTGGTTGCCCGTCACGGGGCAGTAGTTCGTGAGGTTGCGGCGCTGGCCCGTGTTGTCGTACATCGAGTAGGTGGCGCCGTCCGGGTTGACCACCGGCAGGATGAAGATGTCCAGGTTGTTGACGAGCCGCTTGATCGCACTGCTCGACTCGTAGTTGCGCAGCAGGCGCTGCGCGGTCTCGAGCGCCGTGATCGGCGTGACCCACTCCCGCGCGTGCTCCTGCGAGTAGAGGAAGACGCCGACCTTCGAGCCGTCGCGGTCCTTGCCGATCCGCAGCACCTTCTGCGTGTACGGGCCGCGCTGCACGTGGTCGGGCGCGTTGAGGAAGTCGTCGAGGGCGGTGCGCGCGACGGCGGGGGTGATGCCCGCGCCCGCGTTGCCGCGGTACGTGTAGGCGTAGAGCAGGTCGCTCGCGGCCGAGGCGTTGATCGCCGCGACCACCTGGGCGGCCGTGCTGGACAGCGCGCCCGACGCGTCGGTGGCGAGCGACACGGTCACGTCCGTGTCGGCCACCGTGACGCTCAGGGGGCTGTTCGCCGTGCCCGGGTCCACATAGGCGATGGTGACGTCGTTCCCGCCCTCGTGGCCCCAGGCGTGCGTCGTGACGCCCACGGCCTGGTTGGTCGCCACGCCGGTGATGAGGTGCATGGCCTTGCGCTGGTAGCCGCCGGTCGGGTTGGGGAGCTCGACGATCTCGGCCAGGTCGGGGAACTCCGCCGCCAGGTCCTCGATGGTGTCGTACGCCTCGACGGGGTCCACGTAGTGGTCCACGAAGCCGGTCGCGATGTCGCCCCACTCCTTCGGCGCCCCTGGCCCGTCGGACGGGACGTCGTCGTCGAAGACCCGCTCGAACCGGGCCTCGGCGCTGCCCAGCACCTCGCCGTCGAGCGTGCTGGTGACCCGCATGCGCGACGGGACGACGCTGACCGGGCGCGGGCTGTTCGTCACGTGGAACATGTACTGCCCAGCGTCCACGAACCGGGAGAGCGTGAACGTGCCGCCGTCGCCGATCGCGGTGCCCGGGCCGGCGTCGAGCGCGACCTCCAGGACCACGGCCGCGGAGCCGGAGCCGGCCTCGGACCACACCTCGATCTCGATGAAGTCACCCTGGGCGTCACCGAGGTGGACCGCGCGCTGCACCCGCAGGTCGTCGCCGACGTCGAGGGCGTCGGCCTCGGCCGCCTCGACCTGGGCACCCAGCGTCGCGGAGCCCGCCTGGAGCGACTCGATCTCGGCCGCCGTGACGATCGGCTCGCCCACGGAGAAGCCCAGCGCGTCGAGCCGCGCCTGCTCGGACGGCGTCACGTACGCCTGGGCCGTGAGGCCGAGCGGCGTCGTCGCGACCTCCTCGAGCACGTCGACGCCCGTCGAGCGCAACGCCTCGAGCTGCTCGGCGTCGTGCACGAAGACGGGGACGATGTCGACCGGCTCGGGCCCGTCGGGCACGATGCCGGGCTCGGCCAGGGCGGCCGCGGTCACGTCGCTGGGGGCGGACCCCTGCGCCGCGACGGGCACCAGGAGCGCCGGCACGAGCAGGGCGATGGAGAGGCCGGCGTAGCGGCGCTGTCGAGCTTGTCGTGGCACGGGTGCAACCTCCGGGTAGGGCCCGAGTCGGGCGGGTTGTCGAGCGTCGTTGCTGATGACTTCCCTGCGGTGCTGCGCGGTGTTCCCTCCGGGCCCGCTAGGCGCGGCCTGGGTACGGGTCCGACGCTAGTGGCCCCCGACGACCGCGCCACACGACGCGCCGCTCACCGCCCCGAGACTCTCGGCCCGCACCCCCGAGGGCGGCCACCGATACTGGCAGGCAGGGCCCGGCACCGGGCCCAGGCCGTCCGCGACGTCACCCACGAACCCACGACGACGGGAGAACCGTGAGCACCACGAGCGCGGGCAGCACCCCGCCCGGCCAGCCGATCATCCGCTTCCGCGACGCCACCAAGGTCTTCCACGGCCGCCGGCGCGGAGGCGAGGTCCGCGCGGTCGACGGCGTCACGCTCGACATCGCGGCCGGGGAGATCTTCGGCGTCATCGGCTACTCGGGCGCCGGCAAGTCCACCCTGGTGCGGCTCATCAACGCGCTGGAGGCCACGACGAGCGGCTCGGTCCTCGTCGACGGCACGGAGCTCGCGGGCCTCCCGGAGGCACGGCTGCGGCACGTGCGCGCCGGCATCGGGATGATCTTCCAGCAGTTCAACCTGATGTCGTCCAGGACGGTCGCGGGCAACGTCGCGTACCCGCTCGAGGTCGCGGGGTGGCCGCGGGCGCGCCGGGCCGAACGGGTGCGCGAGCTGCTCGACTTCGTGGGCATCGGCGACAAGGCCGACGTGTACCCGTCGAAGCTCAGCGGGGGCCAGAAGCAGCGCGTCGGCATCGCCCGGGCGCTCGCGACCAACCCGCGCATCCTGCTCGCGGACGAGGCGACGTCGGCGCTCGACCCCGAGACCACGCAGGACGTCCTCGCGCTGCTCCAGCGCGTCAACCGCGAGCTCGGCATCACGGTCGTGGTCATCACGCACGAGATGGACGTCGTGCGCTCGATCTGCCACCGGGTCGCCGTGATGGAGCACGGGCGCGTGGTCGAGCTCGGGGACGCCTACCAGGTCTTCAGCGCACCGCGCGAGGACGTGACCCGCCGCTTCGTCGCGACAGCGCTCAAGGACCGGCCGTCGGCGGCGGTGCTCGCCCGGCTGCGCGAGCGGCACGCGGGGCGCATCGTCACGATCGGCGTCGACGAGGTGAACGGGTCGTCCGCCCTGCTGACGCGAACGCTGCGCGAGCACGGGGTCGACGGGACCGTGGTGTACGGCGGCATCACCGAGGTCGCGGAGCGCCCGTACGGGTCGCTCACGGTCGAGCTCGTGGGGCCGGCCGGCGCGGTGGCCGACGCCGTCGCCGCGCTGCGGCGCGTGACCGACGTCGTCGACCTCGGGACGGCCGCCGACCCGCTCGACGACCCGTCCGCCGTCGTGCGGGCGGTGCCCTCCGGACGAGGAGAAGGGGACGACCTGTGAACTGGGACCAGATGTCGCCGCTGCTGTGGGAGGCCTTCGGGCAGACCGCGTACATGGTGCTCGTGACGCTCGTCGTGGGCGGCTTCTTCGGCCTGGCGCTGGGGCTCGGGCTCTACCTCACGCGGCCGGGCAACCTGCTCGCCCACCGCGGGGTCTTCGCCGTCATCAACTTCGCGGTCAACGTGGTGCGGCCGATCCCGTTCATCATCTTCCTGGTCGCGCTCGGTCCGCTGACCCGGGCCGTCGTCGGGCGGACGATCGGCATCGAGGCGTTCACCTTCGCCATGTGCTTCATGGCGTCGTTCGTGTTCGCACGCCTCGTGGAGCAGAACCTCGTGAGCATCGACCCGGGCGTGATCGAGGCGGCGCGCGCGATGGGCGCCTCTCCGATGCGGATCGTGCGCACCGTGCTGGTGCCCGAGGCGCTCGCGCCGCTCATCCTCGGCTACACGTTCCTGTTCGTGGGCGTGCTCGACATGTCCGCGATCGGGGGATACCTGGGCGCGGGCGGGCTGGGCGACTTCGCGATCGTCTACGGCTACCGCCAGTACGACTGGGCCGTGACGGCCGTCGTCGTGGTCATCATCGTCGCGATCGTCCAGCTCGTGCAGCTGCTCGGGAACTCGATGGCGCGGCGCGCCCTGCGGCGCTGAGGCTGGTGCCGGCGGGCGCCTCCCGGCATGATCCACGGATGAACCTGACCAGCGAGGACACGACCCGGCCGCGCGGCGCCGGACGCCCGGACGGCGGCTCCTCGCGCCTCGGCCAGGTCGTGCTCTGGACTCTCGTCGTCGTGGTCCTGGGGGTCGTGGGCCTGTGGCTGCGCGCGCTCGGTCCGGCCGACGGCGACCGGTACGCCGACGAGCTGGCGGAGCGCACCGCGGTGGGCATCGCCGACGACGTCGAGCAGTCCTTCGCCGAGCCGCTCGACGCCGAGAACCTGGCGCAGCGCGCCGTGCGCGACCCGCGCTTGGCCGACGACCGGGGCGACGCGGAGTACGACATCCGCCTGCTCGGCTGGGAGGGCAGCTCCGGTGACGACGACGGCGCCCGGATCGAGCTGTCGATCACGGTCGACGTCCCCTCCTGGTCCGCCGGCACGGTGTTCGGCGCGAGCCGCACGGCGGGGTCCTCGACGTCGTGCTGGCGGTACGTGGTGCGCGCGGCCGAGCACGACGACGTCGCCGACCACGCCCGGATCGACTGCCCGGACGACCCGGTCGAGGCGACGCCGGACCCGACACCGCTGCCGTCCCTGGACCCGGACGCGGAGGCCGCCCTCCTGGCCGCGCTCGACGCGCTCGCGGACGGCACGGCGGCGTCGGACGCCCAGCTGGTGCTGCAGACGGCGTTCCCGGACTTCGTCAACGTGCGGACCGAGCGGGCGGGCGGCGAGCTCGTCGCGACGGTCGGCGTGGCGAGGTCGCGCGACTGCATCGTCGGGGTACGGCCCGACGGCGAGGCGGCATGGCGGTTCTCGGCCTTCGACCGGATCCTGATCGAGCCGGGCGAGCTGGGCTGCGGCCCGGGGCTCTACCTGCGACCGGTGACCACGCACTGAGCGTGCACCTGGGCGTGCACCTGGCGTGCACTGCGTGCACTGCGCGTTGCACTGAGCGTTTCGCCCGGGGGACCGGAGAACTCGGCATTGCACCGCCCTGCCCGTGGTGCCACAGTGAGGCCAAAAGCGGTCGTCCGACATGGAGGTCGGGTCATGCGTCGCTCGTTCGTAGTCGCTCTCATCCTCGCCGTCATCGCTGCCCTCGGTGCAGGGTTCGCCACGGCCACCGCGACGCCCACTCCCACCGCGGGCAGAGATCCGGACCAGCTCGACGTCTACTCCGCGACGGTCACCACGGACGAGCTGTCGCTGCTGACCCAGGCCGGTGTCGACGTGAGCAACCAGCGCCGCGTCGCCCGCGGTGTCGAGGTCGACGTGGTCCTCGACCAAGGTCTGGCCGACCGGCTCCGCGGGCACGGCATCGACCTGGAGCTGGCGCGGGTCAAGGGCGGGCAGACGGTCCGGCAGTTCGCGGCCGCACAGGCAGCGGGCGGGTACGAGGTCTGGCGCTCGTACGACGAGCCGGGAGGCATCCGCGACCAGCTCTACGCCGCGGCGCGCAAGAACCCGCAGCTGGTCAAGCTCGTGGTCCTGGGCCACACCGCCCAGGGTCGCGAGATCATCGCGGTCAAGCTGACCCAGGGCGCTCGCGGCAAGCGCGACGGCGCCCGCCCCGCGGTCCTCTACAGCGCCACCCAGCACGCGCGGGAGTGGATCTCGACCGAGGTGGACCGGCGGCTGATGAACCACTACATCGACCGGTGGCGGGCCAACGACCGCGAGGTCCGCAAGCTGCTGCGGTCGACCGAGCTGTGGTTCCTTCCCGTCGCCAACCCGGACGGCTACCAGTACACGTTCGACCAGGAACGGCTGTGGCGGAAGAACCTGCGCGACAACAACGGGGACGGCGTGACGCAGGTCGGCGACGGCGTCGACCCGAACCGCAACTTCCCGAGCCACTGGGGCTGGGACGAGGAGGGCTCGTCGTCCATACAGTCCAGCGAGACCTACCGTGGCCCCGCCCCGATGTCGGAGCCCGAGACGCGGGCGATGGTCGGGCTGCTCGACAGGATCGGCTTCGCGTTCCAGGTCAACTACCACTCGAACGGGCAGTGGCTGCTCTACGCCGAGGGCTGGCAGACCGGCACCCCGACCGCGGACGACCCCATCTACTACGCGTTGTCCGGCAACCTCGACAACCCGGCCATCGAGGACTTCCACCCGGGCCTGAGCTCCGACGTCCTCTACGTGACCAACGGTGAGACCACCGACTACGCGCACGCCCAGGCCGGCACGCTGGCGTGGACCCCGGAGCTCTCCGCGGGCTGCGACGGCTGCGGGTTCGTGTTCCCCGACGACGAGGAGCTCGTCCAGGCCGAGTTCGAGCGCAACCTTCCGTTCGCCCACTCGGTGGCGCGCTCGGCGCAAGACCCGGACGACCCGAAGACGGTCACGGGGATCCGGACCAAGCCCTTCTACATCGACAGCGACGACCCCTACAAGCGGGGCAACCCGGGGGTCCAGCTGAGCTTCACCACGTCCTACGGCGACCCGCAGCCGGTTGCCGTGATCGCGAAGCGGAGCCTCGGCCCGGTCAAGGTGAAGTACCGCATCAACGGTGGCCGGGTGCACTGGGCGCCGACGCGCGAGTGGCGGGGCGGCGAGCGGTACGACCCGGCAGCCGTCCACTACCGCCAGATGCGCGGCGTGGTCCGCGGGACCGATCCCGGCGACACGGTCGAGGTCTGGTTCACCGGGGGCGGCCAGCGCAGCGAGTCGTTCACCTACGAGGCCGTCTCGGAGACCCGCAACGACGTGCTCGTCGTCGCGGCCGAGGACTACACCGGCGCCTCGCCGGTCCAGGCACCGGGCCCGCACTACGCGGACACCTATGTGGACGCCCTGGCCGCCAACGGCGAGAAGGCCGACGTCTACGACGTCGACGCGGCCGGACGGCTCGCCCCGGACGCGCTCGGCGTGCTCAGCCACTACGACGCGGTGGTCTGGGAGACGGGCGACGACCTCGTGACCCGCACGGCCGGGCGGGCCGGGGGCAACGCGGACCTGCTCGCCCTCGACCAGATCCTGCAGTTCCGCTCGTACATGAACGAGGGCGGCAAGGTCATGCTCGCGGGCGACTCCGCGGGTCAGCAGTACACCAACAACGTCGGCAACCAGCTCTACGACCCCAAGGGCGAGGTCGCGTGCGCTCCGGCGCCCGCCGACATCGACCCGCGGCGCTGCCTGCCCCTGTGGGGCTCGTTCCAGGGCGGCGACCAGACGCACGACACGCTGCAGTACTACCTGGGCGGGTACCTGGCCGTCGCGGACGACGGTCTCGACGAGAACGGTGCCGCCTTCGACGCGACCGGCGTCGACGACCCGTTCGCGGGCCTCTCGTGGGGCCTCGACGCACCCGACCTCACGGCCAACGCCCTCCGGCGCTCGTCGTTCCTGGCGACGAGCGGCATCCTGCCGCCCGACGAGTACAAGCAGTTCGAGAGCTGGCCGGCCGCGCGCTACGTGAAGCCGGGCGGTCCGTTCGACCCGCACACGGGCGACAGCTACGTCTACTCGCAGATCGCGGACGTGTCCTACAAGAGGTTGACGCGCGAGGTGGCGGTGCCCGCCTCCGGAGGGTCGATGACGTTCTGGACGTCGTACGACACCGAGCCGGCGTGGGACCACCTGTTCGTCGAGGCGCGGACGCCCGGCGGCGACGACTGGACGACCCTGCCGGACGTCAGCACGCCGTCGAGCACGACGCAGGACACCGGTGAGAGCTGCAAGGAGGAGAACTCGGGTGGCTGGCGCGTGCTCCACCCGCAGCTCGACCACTACCAGACCCAGACCGGTGCCTCCTCGTGCGACCCCACCGGGACCACCGGTGAGTGGAACGCCGCGAGCGGGAACTCCGGCGGCTGGCAGCAGTGGAGCGTCGACCTGGGCGCCTACGCCGGCCAGACCGTCGAGATCTCCATCGCCTACGCCAGCGACTGGGCCACGCAGGGGATCGGCGTCTTCCTCGACGACATCACGCTGCCGGACGGCACCAGCACCTCGTTCGAGGACGGGCTCGGCGGGTGGACGGTCTCCGGGCCTCCGCCCGGCACCGGGACCAACGCGAACGACTTCGTGCGCACCGACGCCTCGGGCTTCCCCGTGGGCAACGCCATCGCCACGCCGCACTCGCTGCTGGTCGGTTTCGGGTTCGAGGGAGTCTCGACCGACGCCGAGCGCAACCAGCTGATGGGGCGGGCGCTCGACCACCTGCTGGAGTGATCGGCCGGTAGCACCGGGCCCGATCCCGACGACGAGCGTCTCTGGACGTCGTCTTCCCGAGTGCGGAAGGCGACGTCCAGAGACGCTCGTCGCGTTTCGGCGTTTCGGCGCTGTGAGGGTGCGGGATCAACTTTCTTAAGTTGAGCCTTGATTTTATTGATACGGCGTGGTTACGGTGTTCCCGAAATGAAGGAGGGAACCCGAACATGGCCAACGACTGGCATGAGCTGACCGATCTCGTCGGCGGCAAGCGGTACACCGTGACGCAGGTACGCCTGTCGGGCTCGGGGATCACGATCCAGGGCGACTTCGACCTGCCGCCCCTGGCCCGGCTGAGCTACGAGGACCAGGTCTTCGTCGCGGCGTTCGTCCACAGCCACGGCTCGATCAAGGACATGGAGAAGGCGTTCGGCGTCAGCTACCCCACCGTCAAGAACCGCCTGAACCGCATCGCCGAACAGCTCCGGTTCGTCCAGGTGGACACCCCGCCGCCCGCGACCCCGGCCGACGACCCGGACGACGTGCTCGGCATGCTCGAACGCGGCGAGATCAGCGCTGCCGAAGCCGCGCGAAGGCTGAGGTGACCGTGGTCCCGCCCGCCGTCATCCGCATCCGGGTCGTCGACGACGACCACCGCGTCCGCCTCTGGCTCCCGGTGTTCCTGCTCTGGCCGCTGCTCCTCGTGCTGTGGGCGCTCGCGCTCGCGCTCGCGGCCATCGCCGACGCGCTGCTCGCCGCGCGCGGCCGCACCTACCACCTCACACGCATCCTGCTTGGCTGCCTCGCACTCCTGGCAGCCGCACGTGGCACCAGCATCCATGTCCGCCAGGCCACCTCGCTCGTCGACGTGACCATCCGCTAGAGAGAAGGCGATCAGCATGACCGAACGACTCCGGATCCTGAACATGCTCGGCGAAGGCAAGATCACGGCCGACGAAGCGGCCGAGCTGCTCGACGCCCTCACCGCACGGGAGGGCGCGGCGGGTGCCGGCACCGCGGGCCCGGTACCCGCGATCGCGGGCGTCCCGACCTCTCCCGTCCAGGCGTTGCCCAAGCACCTGTACGTCAAGGTCGACTCCGAGGAGGGCGACACGGTGAACGTGAAGATCCCGCTCGTGCTCGTGCGCTCGGGCCTCAAGCTCACGTCCCTCATCCCCACCTCCGCGATGGACCAGCTCAACGGCTCGCTGTCGGAGCGGGGGATCTCCATCGACTTCGCCAGCCTCAAGCGCGAGGACGTCGACGAGCTGGTCGCGGCCCTGGGCGACATGGAGATCACCGTCGACGGCGGGAGCGGCGAGACGGTGCGCGTCTACGCGGCCTGAGCACCGCCGGGCGGTCGTGCGCGCGGGCCGCGCACGACCGCCTCGTCGCTGTCAGCCGCGGCGTCTATCGTTGCGGGGGTGACCACCGCGCTGTACCGCCGCTACCGGCCCGAGACGTTCGCCGAGGTGATCGGCCAGGAGCACGTCACGGCGCCGCTCATGCAGGCGTTGCGCAGCGGCCGGGTCAACCACGCCTACCTGTTCTCTGGCCCGCGCGGGTGCGGCAAGACGACGTCGGCCCGCATCCTGGCCCGCACGCTCAACTGCGCGCGCAACGCCCCCGAGAACCCGATCGACACCCCGTGCGGCGAGTGCGACTCGTGCGTCGAGCTCGCGCGCGGCGGGCCCGGCTCGCTCGACGTCGTCGAGATCGACGCCGCGAGCCACAACGGCGTCGACGACGCGCGCGACCTGCGCGAGCGGGCCACGTTCGCGCCCGCCCGCGACCGGTACAAGATCTTTATCCTCGACGAGGCGCACATGGTCACGCCGCAGGGCTTCAACGCCCTGCTCAAGATCGTCGAGGAGCCGCCGCCGCACGTGAAGTTCGTGTTCGCGACGACGGAGCCGGACAAGGTCATCGGCACCATCCGTTCGCGGACGCACCACTACCCGTTCCGGCTGGTCCCGCCGGACGTGCTCGGGCCGTACCTCGAGGAGCTCTGCGTCGCCGAGGGCATCGCGCTCGGCAGCGGGGTGATCCCGCTCGTGACGCGGGCCGGCGGCGGTTCGGTGCGTGACTCGCTGTCGGTGCTGGACCAGCTCATCGCCGGGGCGACGGGCGGCACGCTCGAGTACGACGTCGCGGTCGGGCTGCTCGGCTTCACCCACGCCACGCTGCTCGACGACGTCGTCGACGCGCTCGCCGCGCGCGACGGCGCCTCGCTGTTCCGCGTCGTCGACCAGGTGGTGGCGTCCGGGCACGAGCCGCGCCGGTTCGTCGAGGACGTCCTGGAGCGCCTGCGGGACCTGATCGTCCTGGCCGTCTCCGGCGACGCCGCCGAGGCCGCCCTGCGCGGCCTGCCCGCGGACCAGCTCGAACGGATGCAGGCCCAGGCGTCGCACCTGGGTGCCTCCGAGCTCTCGCGTGCCGCCGACCTGGTGAACGCGGCGCTGACCGAGATGACGGGGGCGACGTCGCCGCGGCTGCACCTCGAGCTGCTGTGCGCGCGGCTGTTGCTGCCTGGCGCCGACGACGGCACGGCCGGGCTCGCGGCTCGCATCGACCGTCTCGAGCGCGGCGGTATCACCGGTGGGCTCGGGACGGTGGCGCCTCCGGCGTCGGAGCCGGCCGCCACCTCGCCGTCGGGTGCCTCGTCGGCGTCGGGCGCAGCCGCCGCCCGGGCGGCCCTGCAGGCGAGCCGTCGCCCTCAGCCTCGCGCCGACGAGGCCGCTGGTTCGGAGCCGACCGAGCCGGCGCCGTTGCCGGTGGCCGAGCCTGCGCCTGCTCCGGTGGCCGAGCCCGCGCCCGTGCCGGCGCCCCAGCCCGTCGTCGACCCGGCACCGGTCGACCCGGCACCGGTCGACCCGGAGCCCGAGGCGGACCCGGCACCCGACGTCGACCTGACGCCGCCCGAGGTCGACAGCCCGGCGGACATCGAGCCGGAACCGGCGGAACCGCCGAGCCCGCCCGCACCGGACCGCCCTCAGGCCTCCGCACAGGGCTCGCAGGATGCCGGTGACATCACGGCCGAGCTCGTCCGGCGCCGCTGGGACGAGGTCGTGGCGAACATCGGCAGCCCGGTCACCCGTGCGCTCGTCGGCCCGAACGCGCAGGTCGGCTCGTTCGAGAACGGGGTGCTCCGGCTCTCGTTCTCCGCTCCGGGGATGGCCCGGACGTTCGCGCAGCCGCGCCACATCGGAGCCGTCGAGGAGTCCGTCTACCAGACGCTCGGTGTCCGGGTGCGGGTCGAGGCCGGTCTTGACGAAGGGCGTGGTCCTGGTCCTGGTTCCGGCCCGGCGCCGGGTGGCCCGGGGCCCGGAGGGCCGGCAGGTCCAGGTGGGCCGGGTGGTCCGGCAGGTCCGGGCGGCGACGCACCGGAGCCGGATGCGCGAGCGGCGAGCGGCCCGGCCGCGGCACCAGCCGGTCGCCAAAGCAGCTCGGACGAAGGCTGGCCCGCCGTGGCGGCACCGGGCGCGACCGCACGGGCCGTCGGCGCCCGCGGCAACGCCGGGGCCGCGACACGCGCTCCCGAGGCTCGCGGCGCGGTGGCGGTCGTCGAACGGCCCGCCGTCGAGGCGCCCGAACCGCCCGCGCCGGACGACGGCCCTGCGCCGTCCACCCAGGCCGAGGACGCCGACGCCGCCTGGCTCGCGGGCGTTCCCGCGTTCGAGCCGCCGCCGGACCCCGAAGGCGCGCCCGAACCGCCGCCCGAACCGTCGTTCGAGGCCGCCGGGTCGCCCCGGCGCCCGGACGCCCCTCGCATCCGGGAGACTCCGCGGCAGTCGGCCGAGCGCCAGGCGCGCGAGCACAGCCGCGGCGCCGCGCAGAGCGTCGGGGCGCCCGACGACGGCGACGAGCCGTCGGCCGACGACCCGGACATCGCGTCCACAGGGCTGGTCGGGGTGCCGCTCGTGGTCCAGGTGCTGGGCGGCAAGGTCATCGACGAGGTCGTCGACGGCCAGTGACGGTCCCAGCATCGTCCGGGCCTGACCGGACCCTGCACGTCGTGGCCGCCGTCGTCGTCCGCGACGACGGGCGCTTCCTGCTCGTCCGCAAGCGCGGGACGACGGCGTTCATGCAGGTCGGCGGCAAGATCGAGCCCGACGAGGAGCCCGTCGCCGCCCTCGCGCGCGAGTGCGCCGAGGAGATCGGGCTCGACGTCGACGTCGCCACGGTGCGCCCGGTCGGACGCTTCACCGCCGTCGCCGCCAACGAGCCCGGCCACACCATCGACGCCCACGTCTTCGAGGTCGACCTGCCGACCGGCTTCGAGCCGCAGGCGCTGGCCGAGATCGATGAGCTGGTCTGGATCGACCCCGCCGACCCGGGCACCTGGCGCGAGATCGCCCCGCTGTCCCTCGACCTGCTGGCCCTGGCGCGGTAAGGATCCTCCGCGGTTACCCGCCGACCCAAGCCTCCCCTTCGACGTCGTGATCTCCGCCGTCAGACCCCCGGATAACGGCTGGGATCACGACCTGGAAGGGGTTGTGGGCCGGGGCCAGGAGGGCGGGCGAAGTGGGCGGGAGGGCGGGAGGGCGAGTGGGCGGGGCAGGACCGTCACACCGCCGTCAGGTGCAGCACGAGCGCCTGCACCGGCCAGAGCGTCGGGAGCTGCAGCCCCACCTCGGTCAGCACGCGCCCGGGCACGACCACGGGCTCCTTGCCGAGCCACGTCGGCGTGATCCAGCCCCACTGCGCCTGTCCGATCTCGTCGCGGACGCGCAGCGTGTACCGGCGCCCGGGGTCGAGCCCGTCGAGCCGCACCCGCTCGGTGAGCGCCTCCTCGAGCGTCGCGACGGTCGCCACGGTGAACACCGCCTCGGACCGGTCGGGCGCGACGACGCCCCGGACGCGCAGCGCGGGGTCGAGCACGTCGGGGTGCACGACCGTCCCCGTGTGCAGGAGCCCGCGCAGCTCCTTGTACAGCGCGCCGAACGCCGTGACCGACTCGAGCTCCTCGTCGGTGCAGCCGAGCAGGTCCCACTCGAAGCCGGCCGAGCCCTGCAGCGAGGTGGCGATCCGGTAGCTCAACGCCGTCGCCCGCCCGGACGAGTGCGAGGGGGACGGTCCCACGTGGGCGCCGATGAGCTCGGGCGGCAGCACGAGCTCGGTCCAGCGCTGGATGTCCTGCCGCTCGACGGGGTCGTTGGAGTCCGACGCCCAGACGCGGTCGGTGTGCTCGAGGATGCCCAGGTCGGTGCGCGCCCCGCCCGAGGAGCAGGACTCGATCTCGAGGCCGGGATGGTCGGCCCTGATCCGCGCGAGGAGCCGATAGGCCGCGAGCGTCTGGACGTGCGTCCCGGGCGCTCCGTCGTGCACCGCCTCGGCGAGGTCGCGGTTGTGGTCCCACTTGATGAAGTCGATGCCGAGCCGGGTGACGAGGTCGGAGATCTGCGACCGCACGTGCTCGAACGCCTCGGGCCGGGCGAGGTCGAGCACGTACTGGCCGCGGAAGCTCAGCCCTTCCGGCGAGGGCACCGACGTGGTGCTCGCGAGCAGCCAGTCGGGGTGGGCACGGGCTAGGTCGGAGTCGAGGTTGATCATCTCGGGCTCGAACCACAGGCCGAACTGCATGCCGAGCGAGTGCACGAGCCCGGCCAGCGGCTCGAGGCCGTCGGGCCACGTGTCGGGGTCGACGATCCAGTCGCCCAGGCCTGCGGTGTCGTCCCGGCGCCGCAGGAACCAGCCGTCGTCGAGCACGAACCGCTCGACGCCCACGGCCGCCGCACGCCGCGCAAGGCGCTCGAGGCGCTCCGGGTCGTGCTGGAAGTACACGGCTTCCCAGGTGTTGAGCACGAGCGGGCGGGGCGTGCGCGGGTGCTGCGGGCGGGCGCGCAGCCACGTGTGGAAGCGCGCGGAGATGCCGTCGAGGCCGGCGTCCGACCAGGCGAAGTACGCCGTGGGCGTGCGGTACGACTCGCCGGGCGCGAGCCGGACCTCGCCCGGACGCAGGAGCTCGCCCGCCCCGAGCAGCGGGACGTGCTCGGTGAGGCGGTCGACGCGGTGCCGCACGTCGGCGCTCCAGCCGAGGTGCACGCCCCAGACGTCGCCGCTGCGGTTCCGCGGCTCGCCGGTCGACGCGAGCGTGACCCACGGGGCGTCGTGGCCGCCGCGGCCACGCCGCGACTCGCGCGTCGTGGTGCCGTGCGGCACGGGCGTCGTGAGCGGCTGCTTCTCGCGGGTCCAGCGACCGGAGAACGACGTGAGGTGGTCGGCCGCCGTGGGGACCGGCAGCGTCGGCTCGAGCCACACGACCTCGACCGTGCCGTCGCTGTCCCCGCTCGCGCTGCCGCCGCCGTCGTTGACGAGCTCGTGGTCGAGCAGCACCAGGCCGCCGGGTCCGATCTCCAGCCGGGTCCGCAGCGCCAGGCCGTGGGCGTCGTCGGTCGCGACGACCTCGAGCCGCGTGTCGTCGGCGTGCTCGACGACGGCCCGCCACCGCGGGTACAGCGCCAGGCCCTCGCGCGTGACCAGCAGCCCGGGGCGGCCGGCCCACCCGTCCGACTCCTGCGGCAGGAGCGGCAGCCGCCAGGCGGCGTCGAGCGTGCCGGGCGGGGTCTGCCGGCTCGTCGCCCGCTCGAGCGCGACCAGGTCGGCATCGGCGAGATCCCCCAGGTCGGCGCCCCAGTGCACCACGGTGGGGAGTCCGTCGGGGGGGTGTGCGACGACGACGGCGACGCCCTCGCGCCGCACCACGCTCCAGGTCGGGTAATCGGTCACGGCTCTCCTGCGGTGGTCGGGCATGGCGGACGCACCACCACCGTAGCCATGCCGGAGCCGTCGGTGGGCGGCGCACCGGCGACGACGTCGGATCGTTTCGCTACGCTCCCCGAGGAACCAGCAGCACCCGACCCACCGAGGACTATCAATGACGAACGTCCCCCCGACCTTCCGACCGCTGCACGACGGCTGGACGCTCACGCCGGCGTCGACCGAGGCCGTCCCCGCCGAGCTGCGGCCCGCGCTCGCCACGGTCGCCGCGACCGTCCCCGGGGAGGCGCACCTCGACCTCCTGCGCGCGGGGGTCATCGAGGACCCGTTCGACGGCGACAACGAGGCCGCGCAGCAGTGGATCGGGGACACGCCGTGGCGGTACGAGACCACGTTCACGTGGTCGGAGGCGGGCGCCGCCGACCGGCAGGACCTCGTGGCGTACGGCCTCGACACGGTCGCGGTCGTCGAGCTCAACGGCGTCGAGCTGGGCCGCACGCAGAACATGCACCGCTCGTACCGCTTCGACGCGCGCGGGGCGCTCCGCGACGGCGAGAACACCCTGAGCGTCACGTTCGCCGCGCCCGTCCCCGAGGCGCACGCGCGCGCCGAACGGGACGGTGGCCTGCCGCACGTCAACCATCACCCGTACAACCAGCTGCGCAAGATGGCCTGCAGCTTCGGGTGGGACTGGGGCATCGACGTCGCGGGCGCGGGCATCTGGAAGCCGGTGGGCCTGGACTCGTGGTCCGGCGCGCGGGTCGCGTCGGTGCGGCCGCTCGTCGACGTCGTGCCGAGCGGCGACGGCGGCTACGAGGGCGTGCTCACCGCGCACGTCGAGATCGAGCGCGCCGGCACCGCGGCTGCGGCCGACGTGCCCGTCTCCGTCGAGATCACGTCGCCCGTGGGCGGAGTGCTGACCGCGAACGGGTCGGTCCCGGCCGGCTCGACGACGGGCGTCGTCGAGCTGCGGGTGCCCGGCGTCGAGCGCTGGTGGCCCCTCGGCCACGGCCTCCAACCGCTCTACACGGTGCGCGTCGTCGCCGACGAGGGCACCTGGGAGGGGCGCGTCGGGTTCCGCACCGTCGAGGTCGACACCACGCCCGACGCCGCGGGTGTGCCGTTCGTCCTCAAGGTCAACGGCGAGCCCGTGCTCGTGCGGGGCGTCAACTGGATCCCGGACCACGCGTTCCTCACCGAGATCGACCGCGACCGGTATGCCCGGCGGGTCGCCGACGCGGTCGAGGCCGGCGTCAACCTGCTGCGCGTGTGGGGCGGCGGGATCTACGAGTCGGACGACCTGTACGACCTCGCCGACGAGCACGGCCTGCTGGTCTGGCAGGACTTCCCGTTCGCGTGCGCCGCCTACGCCGAGGACGACGCCATGCGCGCCGAGGTGGAGGCCGAGGCGCGCGAGAACGTGACGCGCCTGAGCCCGCACCCCTCGCTCGTGATCTGGAACGGCAACAACGAGAACACCTGGGGGTACGTGGACTGGGGCTGGGCCGGCCAGCTCGGTGGGCGGCCCTGGGGCGACGGCTACTACCGCGAGCTGTTTCCCGCGGTGCTCGCCGAGCTCGACCCGACGCGTCCGTACTCGCCCGCGAGCCCGTACTCGTTCGGCGACTACCGCCACCCCAACGACGAGCGGTACGGCACGATGCACATCTGGGACGTCTGGAACCGCGCGGACTACACGACGTACGCGGCGTACCGCCCGCGGTTCGTGTCCGAGTTCGGCTTCCAGGGCCCGCCCGCGTGGTCCACGCTGACCGACGTCGTCCACGACGAGCCGCTCGACCCGTTCGGCCCGCAGATGCTCGTGCACCAGAAGGCCAACCTGGGCAACGCCAAGCTCGAGCGCGGGTGGCAGGGCCACCTGCCGGACCCGAAGAGCATCGAGGACTGGCACTGGACCACGCAGCTCAACCAGGCGCAGGCCATCCGGTTCGGCGTCGAGCACTTCCGCTCGCTCACGCCGCACAACACGGGCACGATCCTGTGGCAGCTCAACGACAACTGGCCCGTCGTGTCGTGGGCCGCGGTCGACTTCGCCGAGCAGCGCAAGCCGCTCTGGTACGCCCTGCGCGACGCGTACGCCCCGCGCCTCGCGACCATCCAGCCGCGGGCGTCGCAGGAGGCGTGGGCCAGCGCCTGGGAAGGCCTCGAGCCCGAGCCGGACACGCTCGCGCTGGTGCTCGTCAACGACACCGCCGAGCCCTTCGCCGGCACCGTCGAGGTGTCGCGGCAGACCTTCGCGGGGGACGTGCTGGCCTCGGCCACGCTCGACGCCGACGTGGCCGCGCGCGGTGCGGCCACGCTGACCCTGCCCGCCGACGTCGCGACCTTCGGCGACCGGGCCGGCGAGGTGATCGTCGCGTCGGCGGACGGCTCGGGCTTCGCGACCGCGCTGTTCGACGGCGCCGACGTGGTCGACCAGCGGCTCGACCCGCGGTCGGTCGAGGTCGCCGCCACGCGCGTGGACGGCGGCTACGACGTCACCGTCAGCGCGTCGTCGTACACGCGGGATGTGTTCTGCCATGCCGACCAGGTCGACGCCGCCGCGCGCACGGACCGTGGCCTGGTCACGCTGCGGGCCGGCGAGTCCGTGACGTTCCACGTGGCGTCCGGGGCCGACGTCGCGCCGGAACGGTTCGCCGCCGTCGTGCGCAGCGCGAACGACCTGCTCGCGCCGCGGGAGCAGTCGTGACCACGCCCGCGCGCGCGGAGGTGCCGTCCGGGACGGTCGTGGTCGTCGGGGAGGCGCTCGTCGACGTGGTGCCCGGGCCCGCAGGCGGCGAGCCGCGGGACCTGCCCGGCGGCAGCCCGGCGAACGTGGCCGTGACGCTGGGCCGTCTCGGCCGGACGCCCGTGCTGGTCACCTCGCTCGCGGACGACGCGCGCGGGCGTGCGGTGCGTGCGTGGCTCGAGGCGTCCGACGTGCGCGTGGTCGCCGACGCGCCGGCGTCGGGGCGGACGTCGACGGCCGTGGTGCGGCTGGCCAGGGACGGCTCGGCGTCGTACGAGTTCGACCTCGCCTGGGACGTGACGCCCGGGACGCTCGGCCGCGCGGCAGCCGCGGACGATCTCGCGGTGCTGCACGCCGGGTCGATCGCGACGGTGCTCGCGCCCGGCGCCGACGTCGTGGAGGCCGCGATGCGTGCCGCGCGCGGCCGCGCCCTGGTGACCTTCGACCCGAACGCGCGCCCGGCGATCACGCCCGACGTCGACGGCGTCCGGGACCGCGTCGAACGCCTCGTCGGGCTCAGCGACGTGGTCAAGGTCTCCGAGGAGGACCTCGGCTGGTACTACCCGGGCGTCGACCCGCTCGACGCCGCCCGGCGCTGGGCCGAGGCGGGCCCGGTGCTCGTGGTCGTGACGTTCGGTGGCGACGGCAGCGTGCTGGTGCGGGGCGGCGACACGGTGCGCGTCGCAGGGCGCACGGTCGTGGTCGCCGACACCATCGGGGCGGGCGACACGTTCATGGGCGCGCTGCTGGATGCGCTGCTCGGGCTCGGCGTGCACGGCTCTGCGGCCCGGGAGGTGCTGGCCGAGCTCACGGTCGACCAGCTCCGCTCGGCCGCCGGATGGGCGGCGGCGGCCGCGGCCGTCACCGTGTCCCGGCCGGGAGCCGACCCGCCCACGCGCGCCGAGCTCGTCGCGGCGACGTAAGCCACACGCACAGCGCAGAGCCTGCGAACGGGCCGGCCATCGACCAGGATCTCCCCATGCGCGAGACCGACCTGAGGCTCGAGCCGGGCGAGGCGTCCGACCTGTGCCGCCTGGAGACGCCCGAGCTGCTGGCCGAGCGGCACTGGGACCGGGCGTTCCTCACGGTGCTCGACGACGCGCCCGCCGAGCGGTGTCTCGTCGTCCTCGGCCACGACGCCTCGGCGGATCCCGCCGAGGGCTGGGACGCCGCCGCGGTGAGCTGCTCGGTCGCCGGGGACGGCGCGGGGGAGACCCACGACGCCGAGGCCTGCGCCCGGCACGACGGCTTCGTCTGGCTGTTCGGGTCGCAGTACGGCGGCAAGGAGGGGCCGCTCGACCCGGCGAAGTCCTGGGTCGCACGCGTGCGCGAGGACGACGTCGCCACCGCGGTCCTCGGCGGACCGGCCGCGCCGCTCGAGGTCGCCCGGCAGGGCTTCGCGCTGCACCGTGCCCTGAACGACGCCCTCCGCGACGCCCCGGTCGACCTGATCGAGCTCGGGCCCGCCACGCGCACGTCGTTCATCGACGCCACGATCGACGCGGGCGCGCCGAACGTCCGGCCCGGCGACCGGCCCGTCAACGTCGAGGCCGCGGCGTTCCGGGCGAGCGGCGGGCTGCTGCTGGGCCTCCGCTATCCGACCGGTGCGGGCGGGCAGCCGCTGATGGTCGAGATCGCCGACCCGGCCTCGCTCCTCGACTCGCCCGCAACGCCGCCCGCGACCGCCGGCGTGTGGTGGCTCGAGGGCGCCGGGCGGGCCGCCGAGCCGGCCGGGGTCCGCGGCCTGCACTCGGACGACGGGCAGCGGTTCGACGCCGTGGTGGGCGACGTGGACGTCGCAGAGCACCCGGAGGGCGAAGGGCCGGGCTCGGTCCACGTCCGCTTCACGCTCCCCGCACGGGCTTCGGACGGGGGCCCGCTGACGCTCGACGCCTCCTACGACCTCGCCGGCGAGCGGCATGTCGAGGGCGTGGCCAGCGAGAGCGACGGCCACGTGCACTACGTGATCGACCGGGACGGCCAGGTCGCGCTCGGGACCCTGATGCTGGGGCCGTGAGCGCGCGGGCTCACCGCAGCGACTCGAGCCAGCCGCGCAGGATCGACGCCGAGTCCGGCACGAAGGGCAGCTCGTCGAGCATCTCGAGCAGACGCGGCACGGGCACCCAGCCGCCCCACTCGACCTCGTCGGGCTGCCACCGGATCGGCCCGTCGTACGTGCACTCGAACAGGAACGCGCGGTACCGGACGTGCTCGTCCGCGTAGTCCGCCTCGCCCAGGGGCCGCAGCTCGACGCCGGTCACGCCGAGCTCCTCGGCCGCCTCGCGCGCCGCGGACGCGGCCGGGTCCTCGCCCGCCTGCACGACGCCGCCCGCGCAGAAGTCGTACAGGCCCGCGAAGACGTCCTTGGTGGTGGTGCGGCGGTGGACGTAGACCTCGCCGGCGCTGTTGCGCACGACGATGCCGGTCGCGGCGTGCCGGAGGTTCTCGGCGCGCACCCGCGCGCGGTCGGCGACGCCGTCCGGCCGCCCGTCGTCGTCGTACAGCGCGACCATCTCCGTCATGCGAGCCATCGTGCCGCACCCGGCGGGAGAGCGGCCGCGCATGCGAGAGCATGGCGCCATGGTGAGCCCGACGCAGCAGCAGCTCAGCCCGGACGACGTCGGTGCGGTCGTCGCCGACGCGCTCGGCGTCGCCCCGAGCAGGTGCACCGTGCTGAGCGGAGGGGAGTTCGCCGCCGTCTGGCGCATCGACCTGCGCGACGGCCGCGCGGTGGTGCTCAAGGTCGGCCCCGCGTCGGGCGTGGGCCTGCTCCAGTACGAGGCGGGCATGATCCCGGCCGAGGCCGAGTACCTGCGCCTGGTGGCCGCCGGTGCCCCGGACGTCCCGGTGCCCCGGGTGCTCGCGCACGGCGACGCCGGCCTGGGTGGCGACTGGGTGCTGACCACGCTCCTGTCCGGGACGGCGTTGCCCGACGTCGTCGCGTCGGGTGCCGACACGTCCGAGGTCCGGCGAGGCCTCGGCTCGGCGCTCGCGAGCGTCCACCGCATCAGCGGCGACCGGTTCGGCTACACGGGTGACCGCCCGCAGGCCGGCACGTGGCGCGAGGCGCTGCGGGCCGTCGTCGAGTCGCTCCTGGCCGACGGCGCTGCCTGGGGCGTGGCCGACGACACCCTGCCCGCGCGGCGGGTGCGCGCGGCGCTCGACCGGAACGACCACGTGCTCGACGCCGTGCGGCGCCCCGCGCTCGTCCACTTCGACCTCTGGGACGGCAACGTGCTCGCGGCGCCGGACGACACCGGCACGTGGCGGCTGTCCGGACTGGTCGACGGCGAGCGGTACCTGTTCGGCGACCCGCTCGTCGATCTCGTGTCCCCGGCCCTGTTCCGCCGCATCGAGGACGAGCCGGACCATCCGTTGCTCGACGGCCTCGCGCGGGCGACGGGCACGCCGGTCGTGCTCGACGACTCCGCGCGCACCCGCCTGTCCCTGTACCGGATGTGGCTCTCCGTGCTCATGGTCGCGGAGATGCCGAGCCGCGGGCGGGCGGACGACGCGGACCGCAGGGCCTTCCTCTCCGGGCTGCTGCACGCCGAGCTGACCCGGCTCGGAGCCTAGGCGTCACGGGCGCCCCCGGACGCCCCAGAATGGTCCGGTCGAGGCGGCGCCACGAGCGTGAGCCGGAGACGTCCGAAGCGGAAGAGGAGAACACCACGATGCGTGCGATCGTCATCGAGCAGTTCGGAGGCCCCGAGGTCCTCACGACCACCGAGGTCCCCGAGCCCGAGCCCGGGCCGGGGCAGGTGCTGGTCCGGGTCGAGGCCGCGGGCGTCAACGCGTTCGACGGCAAGGTGCGCTCCGGCGCGATGGAGCCGGTGTTCCACACCCGCCTGCCCGTCGTTCCCGGGCTTGAGGCTGCCGGCACGGTGGCGGCCGTCGGGCAGGGTGTCGACGTGACCCTCGGCACGCGCGTGACGGGGTGGTGCCGCGCCGGGTACGCGGAGCTCGCCGTCCTCGACCGCTGGGCCGTCGTCCCGGACGACGTCGACGCGGTCCAGGCCGCGGCCCTGCCGGTCGTCGGCGAGGCGGCCAACCGGTCGCTGCGCCTCCTCGGCGTCCAGGCGGGCGAGACGTTGCTCGTGCACGGCGCGAGCGGGGGAGTCGGCGGGCTGGCGACCCAGCTCGCCGTGGCCGCCGGGGTCACGGTGGTCGGGACGGCGTCGCAGGAGCGGCTCGGGCGCGTCACCGCGTACGGGGCGGTCGCGACGGAGTACGGCGCCGGGCTGGTCGCGCGTGTCCGCGCCCTGGCGCCCCAGGGCATCGACGCGGTGCTCGACGCCGCGGGCCGGGGAGCCCTTCCGGACAGCATCGAGCTGCGCGGCGGCACCGACCGGATCATCACCATCGCCGACCCTGCCGCGTTCGACCTGGGCATCACGTTCACGTCGCGCTCCGAGCCGGACGCGGACGACCTGGCCGCCCTGCTGCGGCAGGTCGCGGCAGGCACGGTCTCCGTCCCGGTCGCCGCCGTGCTGCCCCTGGCCGACGCCGCGGAGGCGCACCGGCTCGTCGACGGCGGGCACGCGGGCGGCAGGGTCGTGCTGGTCGTCCGGCCCGCGGCGGCGACCCCGTAGGCTGGGCGACTGTGTACGAGGGCGCAGTCCAGGATCTGATCGACGAGCTCGGCCGGCTTCCGGGCGTGGGGCCCAAGAGCGCCCAGCGGATCGCGTTCCACCTGCTCGCCACCGACGCGAGCGACGTGCGGCGGCTGGTCGACGCGCTCACCGAGGTCAAGGCGCGCGTGCGGTTCTGCGAGCTGTGCGGCAACGTCGCCGAGTCCGAGCGGTGCCGCATCTGCTCGGACCCGCGGCGCACCGACGAGGTCATCTGCGTCGTCGAGGAGCCCAAGGACGTGGTCGCGATCGAGCGCACCCGCGAGTTCCGCGGCCGGTACCACGTGCTCGGCGGGGCCATCAACCCGCTCGAGAACGTCGGCCCCGACGACCTGCGGATCAGCGAGCTCATGTCGCGCCTCGCCGACGGCGTGGTCACCGAGGTGATCCTCGCGACCGACCCGAACGTCGAGGGCGAGGCCACGGCGACGTACCTCTCGAGGCTCATCGCGCCCATGGGTGTGACGGTTTCCCGTCTGGCGTCCGGGCTACCTGTAGGCGGAGACTTGGAGTACGCGGACGAGGTCACTCTCGGGCGCGCGTTCGAGGGAAGGAGGGTGGTCGGTGGCTGAGATCGAGCCGGGCTCCGACCTGCACGAGGTCGCGCAGCAGATGTCGGCGCAGGCCAGGACGTTCCTGCAGACGACGACGCAGGTCGCGTCGGGCGCTGCGCCCGGGGCCGAGCTGCCGCTGCTCATCCTCGCGACGTCGGACCTGCTCGCCGCGGGCGCGCGGCTCGCGGCGATCATCGACGTCGTCCCCCGCGAGCGCTTCGAGCCCGACGCGGGCCCCGACACCGACGTCGACCCGCTCAGGACGGCGATCTCGCGCATGTTCGACGGGTTCGACGACTACGCCGAGGTGGTCGACCCGGTGCTGGGCGTCGAGGTCGGCGCGGCGTCCATCTCGGGCGACATCGCGTGTGTGGCCGAGGAGCTCGCCAAGGGTCTGCAGCACTTCGACGACGGCCACGAGCTCGAGGGCCTGTGGTGGTGGCAGTTCTCGTACCTGTCCTCGTGGGGCGAGCGTGCGGCGAGCGCCCTGCGGGTGCTCCAGGCGGTCCTGGCCCACCTGCGGCTCGACGTCGACGACGACGTCGCCGCCGAGGCGGAGTACGACGCGCTGCACTCCTGACGAGCCCACCCGGGACCGGGCCGGCGGCTCTTCGGCCTGCCTCCTGAGGCCGGGTGCTTTCGACAGCCTCCGCCACCGGGTGGTTGGATCGCCGGGTGCCCGAGCTCGACGCCCTGACCATCGTGCTGCTCGTGCTCGCCGGGCTCACGGCCGGGTGGGTCGACGCGGTCGTCGGCGGTGGCGGGCTCATCCAGCTTCCCGCGCTGCTCCTGGTCCCCGGGATCTCGCCGGTGCAGGCGCTCGCGACCAACAAGCTGGGCTCGATCATGGGCACGTCGATCAGCTCGATCACCTACTACCGGCGTGTCGGGCCCGATCTCACGACCGCCGGGCCCATGGCGCTCGCGGCGCTCGTCGGTGCCATCGGGGGAGCGGCGCTCGCCACCCGGATACCGGCCGAGCTGTTCAAGCCGATCATCCTCGTCGTCCTCGTCGTGGTCGCGCTCTACACGGTCCTCAAGCCCCGGCTCGGGCACACGACCAACCTGCGCTGGGAGGGCAACGGTCACCGCTGGGCCGCGGCAGGGATCGGGCTCCTGATCGGCACGTACGACGGGCTGCTCGGCCCGGGCACCGGCACCTTCTTCGTGATCTCCCTGGTCAGCGTGCTGGGCTATGCGTTCCTGCCGGCGTCGGCCCTGGCCAAGATCGCCAACTTCGCGACCAACCTGGGCGCGCTCATCTACTTCGTGCCGAACGGCGCCGTCATCTGGGGGCTCGGCCTCGCGATGGGGGCGGCGAACCTCGTGGGCGGCTACATCGGGGCACGCATGGCGGTGGCGCGGGGCAGCGGCTTCGTGCGCGTCGTGTTCGTCGTGGTCGTCTTCGCGCTCATCTGCAAGCTCGGGTACGACGTCGTGACGGGGGCCTGAGCCCTCGGGGTCCGCTCCGGGTCGTCAGGACCGGAGCGTGGCGCGATCGCGCAGGTGCTGGGGCGCGACCGGCGTGCCCGCCGCGGCGGCCTCGTAGAAGGCCACCGCGACCGAGAGGTTCTCCCAGGCGTCCTCGACCGTGGCGAGCGCGCCGCCCCCGGTCGTGGCGGCGACGATCTCGTCGATCCCCGCGGTATAGGCGCTGGGCGACGTGAAGTGCTGCCAGCCAGGGATCGAGCTGCCCTTCTCGACCACGGAGACGAGCCCGGTCGCCGTGTCGACCGCGATCGCCCCGTGGGTGCCGATGATGCTCGTGGTGATCCGGCCGGCTTCCTCGGGGCCGCTCCAGGTGTCCTCGATGGTCGCGACGGAGCCGCCGTCGAACCGCAGGATCGAGTGGCCGAAGTCCTCGACGGCCAGCTCGGGGTGCACGAGGTTGGCGACCTGACCGCTGGCCTCGACGACCTCCTCGCCGAGCACCCACCGCATGCGGTCGATCTGGTAGAGGCTGTGGTCGATCCACGCCCCGCCCGGAACGCGGCCCGGGTCGGTCCACCAGCCCGGGTCCGTGGCCCCCGGCCACGCTTCCGGCAGACGCCCTACCAGCGCGAACGACGCCGACACGACCTCTCCGATCCGGCCCGAGGTCACCCACGAGTGCAGGAGCCGGTTCTGGTCGGAGCTGCGCGAGCGCGACTCGCTCGGCGTGAAGGTCACACCGGACGCGTTGACGGCCGCGACGATCCGGTCCGCCTCCGCGAGCGTCCGGGCGAGCGGCTTGACCGAGACGATGTGCTTGCCGGCAGCCGCCGCCGCGACGCACACGTCGGGGTTCTCGTCGGCGCTCACGAAGCTCGCGACGACGTCGATCGAGTCGTCCGTGAGCACCTCGTCGAACGAGGTGGTCGCCCGGCCGCCGGCCCGCGCGACGACCTCCGCGGCACGGTCGATCGAGTGGTCGGCGATCGCGACGACCTCGGTGCGGCTGTCGGCGGCGGCGGCCTCGGCGAGCGGGATCGCCGAGTACC
>Ga0233385_1000296_pt1 | contig 27493 bp, 54 predicted proteins | sample ElkDunMinimDraft_16_FD_191543 | JGI IMG/M metagenome (GOLD analysis project Ga0233385, IMG submission 191543) | Fecal eukaryotic communites from dung pellets of Tule Elk in California, USA - Elk Dung G36 | ecosystem: Host-associated > Mammals > Digestive system > Large intestine > Fecal | place...
TCGCCGCAGCCCCACCGTGAAACTGCGGCGACTTAGCGCTGAGCTCATCCGGCTCCGCAGGGCAGCAGGGTTGACCGTTGAGGAGGTGACGAGCCGTCTCGGCTGGTCCAAGGGGCGGTTAACGAAATGGGAGACCAACCAGTGGACCCGGCCTGACCTCACCCTCATCAAGGCGCTGCTGGACCTGTACGGCGTCACCGACGAGCAGGTCCGCGACGCGATCCTCGACCTCGCCCGCCAGTCCCGTGAGAAGGGATGGTGGGCCAAGTACAACGACGTCTTCAGGGGTTCGCTGCCGGGCTTTGAGACGGAGGCGACCCAAATCCGCACCTACGAGGCGCTGTTCATCCCTGGCCTGCTGCAGACCGCTGACTACGCTGCGGCTGTGTTCCGCGCCGGTCAGGTGCTGGACGATGTCTCGGTGAAAAGGCGGGTTGAGGTGCGGGTGGTCCGGCAGGAGGTCCTCAAGCGGCCCAAACCGCCGGAGCTTTACGCCCTGATCGATGAGGCGGCGCTACGCAAGATGGTCGGCGGGTCCGCGGTGATGGCGGAGCAGATACGGCATCTGATTGAGGCTGCTGCCGCTCCGAACGTAACGATTCAGATTCTTCGCGACGCGGCTGGTGCGCATGCGGCGATGACCGGATCGTTTACGATCTTGGACTTTGCTACCGAGCTCGACCCGTCGGTGGTCTACTTGGAGACTGCGACAGACTCACTCCACCTGGAGAAGCCGGAGGAGCTGCAGGCGTACGGTCTGATCTTCAACCGGACAGTGGCGATTTCGGAGTCTCCGGAGGAGTCTGTTAGGTATCTGGCAACGATGGTGGATCAACTGGAGAGAGGCGATGGAACTAACCCCAACTGAGCTCGCCGAGCTCACCTACCGCAAGGCCAGCTTCAGTGGCCCTCACGACAACTGTGTCGAGGTCGCCGAGCTGCCCGGCGGAGGTCGCGCGGTGCGCAACAGCAAGAGGCCGGAAGCGGCCACCGTGACCTTCACCACAGCCGAGTGGGACGCCTTCATCAAGGGCGCCAAGGCCGGAGAGTTCGACTAGTTCGACCTTGAGAACAGGTTCATAACAAATGCCCCCATCCTTCCGGGTGGGGGCATTTGCGTGGAACTAACCCGCCGCCAGTCTACGTGCAGACAAAGGGGCCGGGGCGAACCGACAGTGGGAGCGGAATGGGAGTCAGTCACTCCCAGCGAGACTCAGTCAGACTCAGTGATCCTCAGTCCGTCACACCCTTTGAGCTGCCCATACTTTCCCCACCTCGGGTCATTGCGGCGGAAAGACCTGCTTTGGGAGCAGGGGGCCGCAGGTTCAAATCCTGTCACCCCGACCGCAGGTCAGGGGCCGTTTCCCGCCAGGGAACGGCCCCTCCCAGCAAGATCGAAAGGCTGTTTTGGGAGCAGATTGGGAGCCGATCTTGGAAGTTGCTCCAACGGGTGCGACTGCTCACGACGTCGCCGCTGCTCGGCGGCCCGCCAACGGCTGAGGCCGTGACCGCAGCCGTAGCGGCCGAATAGCCGTCACCGGCGCCTCCCGGTACGGCTGCAGCAACTCGTTCAAGAGCGGCAGGGACGAGCCCGGCTCCCCACGCCCCAACTGCCACGGCCGCTCCATCGCCGCCCGCCCTGCCAGAGCGAGCTCCCACCGCTGCTGGAGATCCGCTACGAGCTTCTCCCGCATCGCATCTGTCGGATCCTCGTACCGCTCCCGAACATGCCCAGACCCCATGTGGCCGCTCCGGTCGTCACGCATCACCACAGGGACGCCGTCCTCGCTCATCCATGTCTCCTGCGAGTTCCGGCTCTCGTGCGGCACGAACCCCTTGAAGACCGGCAGCCACGCCGTCACCGGCGCCTCCGGATCGACATAGGCGCCGCGGACGTAGCGGTCCAGCAGCTCCTCGCGCTTCAGCCCTTCGACGTCCCGAGGATCAGCCCCCTGCGTGATCGCGTACGCCACCAGATCGGCCCGACTCGACCGGCTGTTGACCCCTGAAGCCCGAGCCCCGTGGGGCAGGAACCCGCGGAACGTCGGCACCTCGTAGACCCCATCAGGCCCAGGCAGGGCCTTCGGCAGAGGTGTGCCGGGCCAGCCGGCTGACAGGCTCGCCAGCACCGGCCGCGCTGGAACCCCCCGCCTTTGGCTCGGGTGGACGCCGTCGGCTGCGGGCCGCATGACGCGCCGAGACCAGCTCGATCGCCGGGTGTGACCGCCCTCGGGGCCCAAGAAGATGTACTCGCCGCCGTTGCAGTAGGGCTCCTCCGTTTTCTCGTCGCATTTGCAGCGCCGGGGCGGATCGTCCTTCAGGTGCCGATCCAGCAGTTGCTCCAGGAACGGCGGGACATCCACGGTACGGATGCTGCCGTCCTTGGGGTAGCCGCGGTAGAAACGGCCGTTCAGCTCGTAGAGCTTCTGGTCGATGTCGATCTGACTGCCTCGGTAGTAGGCCGGGGTGAACCCTTCCCCCTCAGACCAGCGAGCCCCCGTCCAGGCATGGAAGACCGTCCGGATGAACGCCGCCTGCCCGGCCAGCATGCCGGCCCGCTCGGCGATGAGCAGGATCTCCAATGGTGTGGCGGATACCCGGCGCCGCTCCAACACTCTGGCGATGCGCCGATCTGCCCGCTTACCCTTCGCCTTCGGGCGCGTTGCTGGATTCCGGCTGATCTTGGATGGGACGGCGCTCTCAAGTGCCGTGTGCAGGCGGGCCCGAGCGCCGCGGGCGGTGGAGGGGTAGTAGCCGTACACCTTGACCAGGTCCCGTTCCCAGGCGTTGACGTCCTCGGATGTCAGGCTCGCCAGCGTTCGCCCCTTGAAAAAGGGGCAGATGCAGGTTTCCAGGAACCACAGGTACTGGGCCTCGGTCGACAGTTCCAGGTCCAAGGAGCTGTACCAGATGGCGAGCCAGTCGTTGACGAGCATCTGACCAGCACGGGGGTCCACATATCGGCCAGCCCGGACGTCGGACTCCTGGTCCTTGGCATAGTTCGCGGCGGCTCGTTTGGTCGGGAAGCCGGACATGCTCTGGAGTTCGCCGGCTGCGTCGCGCCAGCGGGCACGGTAGCCCTTCCCGTGTTTTTCGCCGTAGCCCATCAGTTCCCCCTCGGAGGGGGAGATGCGGTGAGGGACATGGGTTAGTTCCTCCTGTGTGAAGTTGTGTCAGCTGATGGGGCACCCGATGGGGAGTAGCCCGCATACAGCGTCCACTACCGGATCCTCGTCGATCAGCGGAACGTCGATGTCGATCGTCGGAAGCAGCGGCAGCGCCGGTTTCGACGGCGGATCCGCCGCGGGCGACGTCTCCACTGTTTCCGGCGCGGATGGTTCGGGGGTCGGCGACGGAGAAGGGGCGGTTTGAGAGATCCGTGGCACGGTCTGGAGGGTTGGATCCAGTCCAGCCTCAGGGGTCAGGGTCGGCTGGTGACGTGCCGAAGGTCTGCGTGCCGAAGGTCTGTCTGAGGGGGTCGCGGCGGGGGCCACTGCGGGAGGCTCCGCTGAGGACGATGGGGCGGCAGGTGGGCGGATGACCTCGCTCGCCGTGACTGATGCCGTCCGAGACGGCTCCAGATACTCGCTCCCGATCGTCTGTCGGTGAGGAGGCGGTGGAGTCGCGACGACGACGACCGAGGCGGCAGTTACCGCCACAGCGGTGCCAGCGCTGACAGCCGCACCCAGCGGATACTCTTTGGCCAGGTCAAGGAGCGCTAGGAGCGGCAGGATTAGCCGGGCACGCCATGCTTTGAGCGCCTCTACCGCGCGGCTGTGGGGTTGCGCCCGGTTGACAACCACTACGGGTATCTCGCCGGTGGTGGGATCCATCTCTACGACGCCCACTTCGGGGGCGAACGTCGCATGTGCGAATTTGTGGATATCGGCGCTCATCCGGCCTCGTCCAGGCCGTGGCCGTGGAAGTAGGTGGCGAGGGACTCCCAGACTTCGGCTTCGCGAGCAGGGGAGGCTGCGCCGAGGGGATGGATCACCACCCGGGCGCGGTGAGGGAGGGCCAGGCGGACTAGGCAAGGGGTTCCGCGAGGGCTGCGGAGCGCGGCGACGATCTCTGGTGGCGGGGTCGCACACACGAGTTCGTGCTGGAGTGCGGCGTGTATCGCGTGGAGTGCTTGGCCGCGCCGTTCCAGCGCGGCGTGTATCGCGTTGAGGGCGCCCGTTGCGGCGCTGCTGACCGCTGCGGTCAGGGCGCGGTCTATGAGTCGGGTGAGGTCGGGGTCGGGGAATGGGAGTAGCACGGTCCACCTCCTGCCAATGTGCGCAGAAAGCGCAGTTCTACCCTCGCCACAAGGATCTTGCCTCCCCATAAAACGGGATATTTGAAATTTTCACCACCCATCTAAGCGCTTGTAACCGTGTTGTTACTGATGACTGATTAATGCGTCTCTGACCGCCTGAAATGCGATTCGGGCAGCATGTCAGGCGGACGCACGCTTGTCGCGATCGTGAAGATCCCGCTGGTCATGCGGCTGATGAAGATCGTCGATGCGTTGCTTGAGTCTTTTGATCTCCTCTACGAGCTCGGCCTGCTGGCGCGCCATCACCAGGATCGCGTCCCGTAGCGCTGCTTCGTTCGGAGATTCAGGGAGCGTTATGGCTGGTTGATAGATTACGGACTTATCGGCCACCGCTTCTGATGCAATTGTGGACGCATTGATAGGGGTGGGGTGTCCGCCGTCCAGGATCGCGGCGACACTGCCCGGCTCCCACTGGAGTGCCCGCTCCAAGCGGACGACGCTGATGCCGTCGTACGGGACAGGCTTCCTGCTCTCCACCTTGCTGACGAAGCTGACGGAGGGGCCGCCGGCGGCCTCCACCTGGGTTTGGGCCATCTCCAATTGCAGGCGGCGCTGTTTGACCTCGCGGGCGAGGCGCGCCCGGTCCTCGGGCGTGCGGGATCTCTCGTCCATGGTGGGTCTGCTCCTGTCGGCGGGGAGGTCGCTCTGCTCCCTGTCGCTGTCAGCCTTGACTGTAGACGCCGCAGCGTGGTTTTGACGAGTTTTCCGTTGCTTAGCGTTGCCCCACCTAGTCAAAACTAGTTTTAACTAGTTTTGCGTTGTCTTAACTAGTTAAAACTAGTAGCGTCGCTCACATGCACGAGGCACCTCACAGCGCTGAACCTCCGGCGGAGTCCGATCCGCTGCTCTACACGCCCGAACAGGCCGCAAAGATCGTCAACCTCTCGCGGTTCTGGCTTGTCAAACTGGCGCGTGAGGGGCAGATCAGCCACCACAGGATCGGAAAGCTCTACCGCTTCTCCCGCGAGAACCTCGACGAGTTCAAGGACGCAAGCGCTCAACCCGCACGCCGGGGCGCCTGATGTCCGAGATCATCTCCAAGCGCCAGCTCGCCGCCCGGCTCGGGCCGCTCGTCTCGGTGTCCTGGATCGAGGCCCAGTGTCGGGCGCGGAAGATCCCTCACCTGCTCATCGGCGGCCACTACGGGTTCACCGAAGAGCACGTCGCCGAGATCCTCGCGATGCACGAGCGCCGGCCCGAACCCGCGCAGCCCACACCCCCCGCGCCACCGGCTCCGGCGCCGCAACGCCGCACCCGAGCGGCCCGCACCCCGCAGCCGACGATTCCGGCTGGTAACGCGCCGCTGCGCGACCGGGGCCTCCCGCTGCACCGGCTCCGCCGCCCCGCTTCTTGACCACCGCACGCAAGAAAGGAGGCCGCCAATGACCCCGTTGACTCCCCGCGAGATGCAGGAGCACGGCGCCGCCTACATGGTCATCGGCCTGTTCGCCCGCGCCGGCGAGCTAGCCGCACTGGACCGTGAGGCCGACCGCGTCCCCTCGACCCCCTGAAATGCCGCGAGGCCCAGCCATGCAGGGCCGGACCTCGCTGACCCACCCGCTCAAGAGCACTTCACAGAGAGAGCAGGCAAGTCATGACCAGTATCACCCACTCCTCCGCCGCGGTCACCGCGGTCGGGGAGTTGCGCGACCTCGCCCTGAAGGTGAAGGGCATGCCGATCGCGGCGGACGACCGGGCGCAGGTGTTCGCCCTGCTCGCCGAGACGGTCGAGGCCATGGCCGCGACCATGCACGGCGTCAGCGCGGACGTGCACGAGGAGGCGCCGCCCCTGAGCTCGCTGGCCGCCCCGGACGGGTCGCTGCCGCCGCTGGGCCAGTTGGAGCAGGAGCTCGACGAGGCGCACCGGTGGGGGTGCCGTATGCGGGACGCCCTGAACGAGGCGGGCACCCTCGTGGAGGACATCGCGCAGGAGCGCCGGTTGCAGGACGGGGCGGACCAGTGACCGCCCCCGCCGTGGAGCGGCCCACCCCAACCCTGTCCGCCGTCGGCGCCGTGCTGATGGCCGCCGCGGACCTGATCGACAGCCTCCCGCACACCCGGATGGGTCGCGTGGACGTGCACCTGGCGCTGCGTGAGGCGGCGCCGTCGTACGAGGAGACGCAGGCCGCCCTCGACCGGCTGGCCGCGCACCTCCGCGCCTCCGGCGTCGATGACCGGTGGCTACACCGGTGGACGGCTCGCTGCGGGCGAGCCGACGTCGCCGCTTACCTGCGTGCCGCCGCCCCCACCATGATCGGAGAGCAGGCATGAGCGACGACCGCGCCGAGTACGTCCGGGGCCTTCGTGCCCTCGCTGATGTCCTGGAGCAGCACCCCGAGGTTCCCCTGCCGTACCAGGGCAGTTCGCCCTTCTACGGCCGCCTGTCCTTCTCGGACTTCCTGACCAGCGAGGACCCGCGCGCCGACATGGCCGCCGCGCGCCGCGCTCTCGGAGTCTCCATGGAGAAGGTCGACCGGGGTGAGTACTTCGACCTGCACGGCAACCTGCACGGCCTCTACTTCACCCTCGTCGCGTTCCGGAAGGACGTGTGCGAGCGGGTCGTGACCGGTACCCGCGAGGTCGTGGTTGAGGAGCCGGATCCGGTCGCCCTCGCCGCCTTGCCGAGGGTGAAGCGGGTCGAGGTCGTCGAGGACGTGGAGTGGCAGTGCCACCCAATCCTCGCCTCTGAGCAGGCGCCGGAGGTGGTCGCGTGAACGCCCCGGTCGCGCTTGGCGTGCTCGTCGAGGCTCGCCCGTCACGGGTTGAGGTGGCGATCCTGCACCTCCCTGTCGGGTGTGTGGCCCGCGTTCACCACCCCGGCCGGGTGCAGGAGTACGCGCCTCAGCTGCCCGACGTCGCCTGGTACGCGGTCGTCCCCGGTGACCGGGAGGCGATCGGGTGGGGGTGGAGTGAGGGCTGGTACGGCTCCCTGACCGGCGTACGGAACGGGAAGCACCGGCTCGACCGGGACGCCTGGCATGAGGCCGCGAAAGCGCTCCGCACCTCCTCCGTTGTCTACGTGCGCTACGAGGCGCTCACCTACTACGGCAAGACCCGGTGGACCGCCACGAGCGTCCGCGTCGAGGGTGCCCTCTCCCTTCCTGAGCAGACCGAGGAGCCCGCCCATGCCTGAGGTGATGACACACCAGCCGGACGGCACGACCAAGGTGTACGCCCTGACCGTCGCTGTTGAGCAGTCGGTAGACGAGCACGACGGGCGTTGGGGGCCTGGCGGCACCGAAGACCGGGAGCTGATCGGCTCCGGCCAGCGGGTCATCGTGGACGCCAACCTGTACACGATCCGCAGCGCTAAACCCGGAGGCTTCCGAGGGTTCAGCGGTCGCCGTTTCGACATCGAGTTCCTCGATGGCCGAACGGTCACTACCCGGAATCTGTGGGATCACGGCGTGATCCCGCCGAAGTGGCGGGAGCGCTGGCCGGACAACGCCCGCTTCGTGCAGCCACAGGGCGGTGAGCGCTCGTGATGGTCACGATCGATGGTGAGGAGTACCCGCTCGGCGAGGCCGAATGGGTCGCGTTCAACCCCGCTGGCGAGCCCACGGGCTGCATGTACGCCTCCTCCGCGACAGGCGACGACCCGGCGAAGGCTGCCCGCGAGTTCTGGGAAGACGACGCCGTCGAGAAGCTGACCGCCGGGCATCGGCTGCAGCTGATGACACGCAGGCAGTGGCGTCGGGAGATCCTCCCTCAGATGGTTGGGGACTCCCCGCAGGGCGGTGAGAGCGCATGAGCGTCCTCACCGCCGCTCCGGCGCTCCGCTGGGAGGACCCTCCCTCGTGCCGCCGCACCGGCGCCGCGCCCCCTCGGGTGAACTGGCCTCTGATCGCCGCAGCGTTGCGGGCGAACCCGAACCAGTGGGCGATCGTCTGCGTCGCGGCGGAACGCGCTTCCGCAGCCCGGACCGCTAACCGCATCAAGGTCGGCCGGATCCAGTCGCTGTACCCCGTCGGCGCGTACGAGGCGAAAGCCCGCACCGTGGACGGCGAGTGCCGGGTGTACGCCCGCTACACCGGCGGTGAGCGTTGATGGGCGCTCCCGCTGTTCTCCCCGCCGAGATCGTCTGGCCGCAGGGTGTGACGCACCTCCGCTCCGGCCAGGTCGCTGTCCTGCTCGGGGTGAAGCCTCGACGGGTTGCGCAATGGCAAACGTCTGGCCTGATCACCGCGTCGGTGGTCACAGGAGGCGGGCACCGCCGATTCACCAGCGAAGACGTTCAGACGTTCCTGCGTGAAGCCTGCCCAGCCGCCGCCCTAGAGCCCCGCGACATCGTGTCCTGCCGAGCGTGGAACGACGGACGCCCGGTACGGATCGCTGCGGTGACCCCCACCCGCCGGTGGGGCGTGTACGTGCGCTGGCAGGACGTAGCCGCCCACCAGCACGCCATGGACGTGCTGGTCGCCCGCACCTTGTGGGTGCGCTGCCTGTCCCACGGCCACGCCGGGGCTGCCTGATGTGCCCCTACGAAGACGCCATGTCCGCCTACCTGTCGCAGGAGGCGGGCGTGGCCCCCACACCTATCCCTCGCGACCCGGCGAACCCCGCAGAGCGCCAGATGACACCGAACGACGACGAGACCTACCGCGAGGAGCAGAAGAAGTGAGCGAGTCCTCCGAGATGGACCGCCGGCCGGTCGCCCTCGGCTCGCCGATGGTCGATCTCGACAGCGCCTACCGGCTGGCGAAGAACCTCGCGATCGCCGACATCATGCCGAGCGACCTGCGGAAGAAGCCTTCTGACGTGCTGGCCATCATGCTCTACGGCCAGGACCTCGGCATGACGCCGATGCAGTCGATTCAGGGCATCTACGTCGTCAAGGGCAAGCCGCAGCTGTCGTCCACCACGTGGATCGCGCTCGCCCGGCGGGCCGGCCATAAGGTGCGGATCATCGAGTCCACCGACGAGCGGTGCACGGTCGAGATCACCCGGGCCGATGACCCGGAGCAGCCGCACCGCGAGACGTACACGCTGGACATGGCCGCCAGAGCAGGTCTGTGCGGGCTAAAGGACGGCAAGGCGTATTCCCGCTCCAGTAAGGGCGACCGCCTTCCGTGGGAGGCGTACACGCAGCTCATGCTGCGCAACCGGGCCGTGTCCAACGCGGGCAAGTTCGCCTGCCCGGAGGTGGCGCTGGGCTTCGCGATCGAAGGCGATTACGACTACATCCCCGACGACACGGTGGTGGAAGTCGTCCCGCCAGAGGTGATGCAAGACGTCGTGGTCACCGCCCCTGAGAAGGCCGTCGAAGAGATCGCCTCCTTGGTCGGCGAATTCGACTTCACCGCCTCCGCCGAGAAGAGCAGCGACAGTGCGGTCATCCAGCCCGAGCCGCCCGCGGACTACACCTGCCTGTGCGGCGCGGTGGGTGAGCACTTCGAGGACGACTGCCCCAAGGCGGCTGCCGATGCCTGACGTTCGCTCCAAGGCGCTCAGCTACCTGCGGGACGAGAGAGTCCGCATCCTGTTCGCCGAGACCACCAAGCCCAACCTGCGGCCCCACACGGTCGGTGCGCTCGTGCAGGGCTTCCAGGGCCGGTACTGGATCGAGTTCGAACGCAACCGGTGGCTGTGCTCCTGCGGCACCACCGAATGCGCCCACCTCGCCGCCGTGCAGCTCGTGACCGGCTACCCGTCGGTTGCGGCCAAGACCGCCAAGACCGCCAAGACGGAGAAGGCGAACGCCTGATGCCCTCCACCTCCGAACTCCTCCTCATGGCCGACCGGCGCCGTCCCCGCACCTTGCAGCGCGAGATCGGCATGTCTGACCTCGGCTCCTGCCGCCGGAAGGTCGGCTACAAGCTGGCCGGCACCGAGCCGGTGAACCCGTCGGGGTCGGTGCAGGCCGCGATGGGGTCAGCGATTCACGACATGGTGGCCGACACCATCAAGACGCTGAACCTGCCCGGCATCGTCGCCGAAGAAGAAGTCCGCATCGCTGGGCTGCTTGGCCACTTCGACCGCGAAGAGGGCGAGCTGATGGTGGACGTCAAGACCACCTCGTCGCGGTGGCTGGAGCACATCAAGCTGCATGGGCCGGAGCACGGCCACCTCTGGCAGGTGTCCTGCTACGCCGCAGCCCGCATCTTGGAGGGCTCGCAGATCAAGCGAGTCCGGATCGACTACCTCGCCCGCGACACCGGCGAGGAGTACCAGTGGCCGAACGCCGACGGCGCCCCGTTCAACCCGCGGCACGTCCGCGACGCGTTCGAGTGGCTGGAAGCGGTCCGCTCAGCGGACGTGGACATGCTGCCGCGCGACAACGAACCCGACTCGGTGTTCTGCCAGGGCTGCCCGTTCGGTGGCCCGGACGGCGGGATCTGCTGGGAGGGCTACGTCCCGGAGCGGCATCTGCGGTCGGTGATGTTCGTCGAGGACCCCGACGCCGCGAAGTGGGCGACGAAGCTCTGGGAAGCGCGGGAACGCAAGCGCGCTGCGGAGAAGGACGAGACCGAAGCCAAGCAGGTCCTCGACGCGATCCGCCCCGAGGGCGGCGGCCGAGTCCAGGTGAACGGCTTCAACAAGAACCTCGACTTCCGGCGCAATCCTCGGGACCCGGAGCGCTTCAGCCTCTACTTCGTGGCAGGTGCCTGATGGCGCTCAAGCGAACCGGCATCAAGCCCGGCACCAAGAGGCTGGAGCGGCACACCGAACTCCGCCGCGGAGACAGCCAGCTCAAGCGGACCTCATTGCGGCAGACGAGCCGGAAGCGGGACCGGGAGAACCGTGAGCGCCGCGCCATGGCCAACGAGCTGTGGCCAGACAACCGGCCGAAGTGCGCCAAGCCTGATTGCGGGCGATGGGCTGACGATCTACACGAGCCGCTGACCCGGGCCCGCCAAGGATCGATCACCGACCCGGACAACGGCGTGCCCGTGTGCCGCCAGCACAACAGCGAACTGACCCTCGAACCGGCCTGGGGGTACGAGCTCGCACTGCTTGTGCACTCGTGGGAGAAGACGCCGGCCGCGGTGCTCGCTCAGGTTCGGCGGTCGCTGCTGGCGGGCGAGGTGCCGGTGATCGACATCGCTTACTGCCGCTGGTGCCGCATCTGGCTGCCGTCGAATCACTCCTGCCCGTATGGGGCGCCGGTCGAGTGGGTGGTGTGTGTCCCGTGCGACGACACCGTGCCTGCCCCGCATGACTGCCCCATCACAGGCCCCGACCTCTGACCCCGGTGTCGGCTCTGGGCTCCTCGGGGGTGCTCAGAGCCGACACCCCCACCAACCCAAAGGAGACCGCTCGTGGTCGATCTTCCCGTGTTCCTGGAGCCCGAAGAGCCCCTCGCCGACCCCAACGAGGTCGAGGAGGCCGACGGGCTGTTCGTCCTCCCGCAGAAGCCCGACACCACCCCGCCGCACCCGTAGGAGACCCCCGGTGACCAAGGTTCATATGGCGGACCTGTTCGACCTCGAATACCTGGACAAGGCGGTCGAGGACGGGTTCATCCGCGTACAGGAGCACCCCACTGAGCTGCTCACGATCTACAACTACTCCGAAAAGACGCAGTACGAGGGGGAGTGGAACTACGCCACCCAGACCTGTCGTGGCCTGATCGTCGACAAGAAGGGGTGGATCGTCGCTCGCCCGTTCCCGAAGTTCTTCAACTTCGGCGACCCCATGGCGGGCGAGCTCGACGCGTCAGCGAAGGCCGTTGTGGTCGACAAGATGGACGGCTCGCTCGGCATCCTCCACCCGACGTCGGCGGGGCTGGCGATCGCCACCCGAGGTTCGTTCACGAGCGACCAGGCGCGGCACGCCACCGAGGTTCTCCGCTGGCGGTATTCGGACTTCACGCCTCCCGAGGACGTGACGGTGCTGTTCGAGATCGTCTACCCCGAGAACCGCATCGTGTGTGACTACGGAGGCGCTGACGACCTGTTCCTCCTCGGCGGAGTCGAGATCAGCACGGGGCGGGTGCTGGGGCCGGATGAGGTTCCCGGCTGGCCGGGGCCGACAGCGACGGTGTTCAACGTGCCGACTTTGGCGGATGCGTTGGCGATGCCGCCTCGGCCTGGCGCTGAGGGGTTCGTGGTGCGGCTGGTCGAGTCCGGGCAGATGGTGAAGCTGAAGCAGGCGGATTATGTGGCCCTCCACAAGATCATCACGGGGTTGAATGCGCGCGGAGTCTGGGAACTCCTCGGCGAAGGCAAAACCATCGCCGACATCTGCGAACCCCTCCCCGACGAGTTCCACAAGTGGGTCCGTGACCTCGCCGCCGACCTCCACCAGGAAGCCGCTGAACTCCTCGAAGACACCGAGCGCTACCACGAGAAGATCCTCGCCCGCCTCCCCGAAGGGTGGACACGCAAGGACTACGCGCTCGAAGCCTCCAAGTCCACGCTTCGCGGCTGGCTGTTCATGCTCCTCGACGAGCGCGACCCCCGCCCGCACATCTGGAAGACGCTCCGCCCGTCCGGCGACATGCGCCCGGTGCAGTTCTCGGAGGCGACGGCATGACCGAGCTGCTGATCACACGGGGCTTGCCGGGCTGCGGCAAGACGTACTTCGCCTCCGCCTGGGTCGCTGAGAACCCGGAGAGTCGTGCCCGCGTCAACCGCGACGACCTGCGCTCGATGGTTCACGACGGGGCGTGGATCAAGGGGGTGACAGAGCCGCGGATCCTCGTGGCCCGCGACGCCCTGGTGTCCGCTCTGTTGAAGCGCGGCGTGTCCGTCGTGGTCGACGACACGAACCTGCCGCAGCGCACCGCCCGAGACCTCGCCAAGCTCGCCAAGCGAGCCGGGGCGGAGTTGCGGGTCGTGGACTTCACCCACGTCCCCATCGAGACCTGCATCGACCGGGACGCCCAACGAGACCGGTCCGTGGGAGAGAAGGTCATCCGCGGCATGCACATGCGGTACCTCAACGGGCGAGACCTGCCGCTCCCGCTGCCTGAGGAAGTCGAGGAGGAGTCGGCCGGCGTCGTCCGGTACGAGGCCAAGCCCGACACCCCGAAGGTCGTCGTGGTGGACATCGACGGCACGGTGGCGCTGATGGTCGACCGGTCGCCGTTCGACGAGACCCGCGTCCATGAGGACCTGCCGAACCTTCCTGTCATCAAGGTCGTTCGCGCGTTGCACGCGGCGGGGCATCGGGTGGTGTTCCTGTCCGGGCGGACGGATGCGTGCCAGGCCGAGACCGAGAAGTGGCTGACCGAGCACGTTGGCGTGCCGTACGAGGGCCTGTTCATGCGCCGGGCGGGCGACGGCCGCAAGGACTCGATCGTCAAGGCGGAGTTGTTCGACGCCCACGTCCGGGACCTCTACGACGTTGCGTGTGTCTTGGATGACCGGGCTCAAGTCGTCGCGATGTGGCGCTCGCTGGGGCTCACCGTGCTCCAGGTCGCGGACGGCGATTTCTGACCCCCGTGTCCCGCCCTCTACAGGAGGGCGGGACCACCCCGGGCCTGCTGCACGGGAGCCAGCAGACCAACCACACACGCGCGAAAGGAGGAGGCAGGTGTCACTCAGGGATGCGGCGGCGCAGTTCGTCGCCGATGAGGCGGAGCTGATCCACGAGAGCGTCGGTGGGGACCGTGGACAGGTCGGACAAGCCCGCGTCCAAGGGAGGCGGCGCCTCGTCAGTGAGCCCGGCGAGGCGGAGCGCCTTGTCGTGTTCGATGCCCAGCGCGTCAGCGACTTGCAGGACGGTACCCGGCTGGGGCGGTCGTGGCTGCCATCCCCAGTTGTTGATCGCAGCGCGGCTCACGCTGCTGCGCTGGGCCAGCCAGGTTTTGGTCTTGCCCTGCTGCTTGAGGGTGGCCTCGATCAGGTCGAGGAACGGGCGCGCGGGGGCGTTGTCGCTCACATCTCTATGTGTACAGAGATGGAAAGACCTCTCTGGTCGTTTTCCCTTTCGATTCGTGGCCAGATGCGTATAGAGTTGGCAAGAGTTGGAAAGAGTAAGAAGGGAGTGAGTTCCATGTACCTGACCCCCGCGCAAGCCTGCGGACGGCTCGACATCAGCCGCCCCACCCTGGCCAAGCGCATCAACGACGGCGAGATCAAAGCGATCAAGCTGGGCGACGCACGCAACTCACCCGTCCGAGTGCTGCTCGCCTCCGTCGAGGCGTATGAGAAGCGCAACCGCATGGGCATCACCGAGGAGTCGGCAGCGTGAACGAACTGGCGCTTCTGGAATCGCGCACCTTGCGCACCGAGCACGTGGGCCGTGTCGATGTCCTCGACAAGGTGAAGGCGCTGACCCTCCTGCCGGACGGTGTTCACGCTGATATCCCGATCGTTGCCGCGTACTACGAGGTCGGCACCGGGACCATCGAAAGCCTCGTGCGGCGCAACCGCGAAGAGCTTGAGGGCAACGGACTCCGGGTCCTCAAGGGCGAGGAGTACAAGGAATTTGCGACCGTCGCACTGAAGATCACAAACTCCAAGGCTCGATCCGCCACTCTCTTCACCCGGCGGGCGATCCTCAACGTCGGCCAACTCCTCGAAGACTCCAAGGTCGCCAAGGACGTCCGCGCGTACCTCCTGAACCTCGAAGAGATCGCCACCCACGAGCAGCGGTCACAGGCCGTGGACATGGTCGAGCTTTCCCGGTCGCGCGTGCAGCTTCTCGCCGCCGCCTTCGGCTACCTCGACGAGCAGTGGATCAAGACGAAGATGCGGATCCAGATCGCGATCGGTCTCGGCGAGGAGCCGGAGATCGACCCGGACGACGTCCCCCTGTACGTGCCCGACTTCCTGAAGTCCAAGGGAGTCAAGGGCGGACAGATCCGGTCGATGCAGTCGTGGTTCGGCCGCCGTCTCGTGACGCTGGCCATCGCCGAGGGCCGGGCGGTGCCTGAGAAGCGGTCTGAGAACACCACGTCAGGTTCCGTGCGTGAGACCAACGCCTGGACCCGCAAGGACCTGCCCCTGTTCGAAGAGGTCTGGGACACCTATTACGCCTCCGAGTTCGCCCGTGACGAGCAGGCCGATCTCTTCGAAGGGGCGACGACGTGAACTCCTACTTCCACGCTCAGTCGTGCGCCCGCAAGTGGGGCGGCACCGCTGAGGACTACCTGCCGATCCACGAGTTCATCGACTCGTCGAAGCAGATCATCGGCGATGTCCGGCACCGCTCCCTGTACCACCACACGGCCGGGGTCTACCTGTGTCAGCGGATCTTCGGCGACACCATCACGGTCGGCCGCAAGAAGATCCCCGTCCGGCTGATCGCGGAGCGCCACATCATCGAGGACCTCGGGTGGCTTCCCTCCCCGGCGGACTACCTCGGCGGCATGCCCATCGCTACGTGGATGGGCGGCAAGCAGACCAAGACCGTTTCTCTTTCCACTCTCGCTCTCACCCCCGGAGACCAGTCATGACCAGCACCAACAGCTTCCTCGGTATCCCCGTCGTCGGCGACATCAACGAGGGCGACAAGCGGCCCAACCAGCGGCCCATCGAGGAGTTGGCGCCGATGCTTCAGGCGGTCGTGAACGACCCGTTCGTCATGGAGTTCGGGTGGGCGCAGTACACGCCGTACTTCAACGACGGCGACCCCTGCGTGTTCGGCGTTCGCGGCGAGGTGTGGTTCCGCACCATCGAGGACGCCGATGTGGACGACACCTACGAGCTTGAGATCGATGGCCACCCGACGATCGGCGTTCGCCGCTGGAACAGCGACACCCGCAAGTACGACGACATCCGCCTGTCGCCTGAGAAGCGCGAGGTCTACGACCGGTGCAAGGCGCTGAACACGGCAATCGAGGGCGGCGAGTTCCTGGACGTGCTGCTCGACGCGTTCGGCGACCACGCGGAGATCACGGTCAAGAAGGCCGAGATCAAGGTCGAGTTCTACAACCACGACTGACTCCCGTTTCCCCTTCCTCCTGAACGGAGACCCGCAATGACGAAGATCCATCCCGAAGTCGCGGCGCACGTCCTCGCCCACTTCGAGCAGCCCGGCGGTACCCCCGGCGGCAGGTTCGTGGAGGACCTCATCTCCGCCGTGGACATGCTCGGCGGGGTCGAGGTTCTCCGCATGGTCGCCGAGTACGTGGCGGCGGTGCAGGACGCGGCGAGCAAGCCGGGCGTGGAGCGACTGCAGGTGATCGTCGGCGGCGAGAAGCTCGCTGAGGCGCTCGCATGACCGCCCCCAACATCCCCCAGCGCGTCGCTCGCGGTGTCGCCCTGCTGGACGCCAAACGTCCCGGATGGGAGCAGGAGATCGACCTCGACACCCTTGAAGTCGAAGCCCCTTGGCACTGCGTCATCGGCCAGCTCTACCGCCCCGAGCAGACGGCCTTCAAGGAGCCCTTCGAGATCGGCGCCATCGACCTGTTTGGGCTCGACGCCTACGGCTTCGACGACAACGCTCCCGTCCTAGTCGAGCACGGCTTCTCGGCTCCTCGAAGCGACTCGATGGCTGAATTTGATGCGCTTACCAGCGAATGGCGAACCGTCATCACTGCCCGTCAGGCCGATGCCGAGACGGGAGCGGCAGCCCTCTCCTCCTCGTCTGCTCTTCCCCTTGGGGAGGAGAAGTGAGCAACGACACCCGACCCGCCGTACCCCTGGGCCTGTCCATGGCTGCGGTCCTCAACATGGCGGCGGACGTCATCGAGCGGAACGGCATCGCTCTCGGCGAGTTCTACGTGGCCGAACAGGGGCGGGACCCACGCGATTGCCCGGTGTGTGCGATGGGCGCGATCGCCGTCGCCGCCGGGCTTCACCCAGAGGCGTGGGACGACGAAGGCGTCACCTCGGCGGCTGAGGATGCCGCCGCCTTCCTGGCCGACCGTCTGGGGTGGCCAGACGGCGAGGCGGCGGTGACGGTCGTCGGCAACTGGAACGACCAACTGAAGGACGCCGCAAGGGTGGCGGCCGAGCTGCGTGCCGCCGCTGAAGCGGCAGCCGCCACGCCCACCACCCCCTGACACGGAGAAACCCCGCCCGGGCGAATCGGGCGGGGCTCCACCCCCAACCCTAGCTAGGAGCTACAGCAATGCCTTCCCACACGTACTACGTCGGCGAGACCGTCGACATCACCCTGCGTGGCGCCATCATCCGTGACGTCGGCAGCAACTTCATCGACATCGACACCGCTGACGGCGAGGAGATGTGCATCGTCTTCGCGGACGCCGAGGGCGTCGAGATCATCCGCCGGGGTCCGGCGGGTGGCGTCCACCCCGGCGACGTCTGGGAGGACAGCCGAGGCAACACGTGGTTCGCCGTTCTGCACGGCGTCACCGTGAAGCTCACCAGGGACGGGATGAGCACCTACCACGCGGAGATGGTGCACCGGAACTACGTCCTCACCAAGCGGCTGTTCCGCGCCGAGCCCGAGCCGGGTCAGGTAGAGCCGGAGCCCGCTGACACTCGGGTCACCCCGTACGGGGGTGCCCAGTGAGCGACCTCACGTCCGGACGGCTCGCGGAGATCCGCGCCCGCCACCAGGCGCTCGTCGACCACACCGCCGCTGGCGACTGGCGCTACGACGGCAGCGACGCGGTTCTCGTGTTCCCCGCCTACGGCCGCGCCACGGAGGTGGCCATCATCGGGGGCAAGGCGAGCTCCACTGAGGAGAAAGCGCTCGGCGAGTGGATCGCACACTCCCACCGAGACGTGCCGGACCTGCTCGCCGAGGTGGAGCGGCTCCGCGCCGAGCTGACCGAACTCCAGGGCCAGAACACGCAGACCGAAGTCAACTTCGAGACCTACGTGGAGGGCTCGATCTCCCGAGAGAACGAACTCCTCGATCTCCTGAGGAGCCTCGAAGACTCGGTTAGCCACGACTTCGACTCTGACGCCTGCCGGGAGCGCCCCGCCTACCAGGAGCGGCTCAAGCCCTGCCAGCAGCGTGAGGCCGACCACAACGAGCCGTGCCCCGCGTGCGTCCTCGCCGCCGAGCTGGCCGCGAACCCCGCCACCTGACCAGCGGTGCCGGATCTCCCCGAGTCCGCCGAGGAGATCCGGCACCCACCCCCTGATCCAAACACCCCGAACCACGGAGATTCCGCATGAAGACCCGCGACCCCAAGCAGACCGACCAGCTTGTCCACCCACCCGCCCCCGCTATCCGTTTCGCGACCGACGCCGCCGCAGCCTCCGTCACCGGCCCCCTCAGAGAGCGGTACGAGCAGGCCGCGACGTTCGCCTACACCGAGTGGCAGCAGGCCGACAAGTGCGACGCCGACATGGCCGCCTGGCGAAAAGACATCGCCGACGCCCAGCAGAAGATCGCCGAGGAGACGCAGCGCATCGCCGAGCGCGAGCAGTGGATCCAGCGCCGCAGCCTCGACCGGGAGCAGCACATCATGCACGCCCAACAGGCCGTGGACGTGGCGAACCCGACCGCTGAACTGCTGGCCGTGGCGGGGGTGGAGGTCTCCCCGGTAGTGCGTCCGCTCCCTCCTTTGGACCTGGGTCGGTCGGAGCAGTGGACGGACCCGAACCCGACGGGTGTGCAGGCGACCCCGTTGGACCCGTTGGAGCGGTTCAACGCCGCGCACGCCGAGATCGGTCAGGACGGCACCCGGTGACCCGCCTGGAGGCGTTCCTGTACGCGCTCGCCGACATGGTCCTGCCCGCCCCCAAAGGGCGCCACCACCCCGCCCGGACCGCGCCGGCGCCTGTCTCCGACGACACCGCCCCGTTCCCCGCCCTCACACGCAACCACCCGTACCAGCAGGAGAACCGATGAGCACCGAAACCCCCGCCGTGAACTACCACCTGGCGAAGCTGACGAAGATCGTCGAGGCGCTCCGTGTCTGGCAGGAGCAGCCCGACGACGGCGAGAACCCCCACACCGCGAACACCGACCCGTACGCGAACGCCGACGCACTGGAGGACATCCTCCTGGAGCACGGCCTTCAGATCATGCCGACCGCTTCCGGGGACGCTGTCTACCGGGTGCTGGTCGACGGTGAGTCTGCCCCGTACGTCGGGCAGACCCGCCCCGCCGGTCCGGTGGACGCTAACGACGCCGCTGAGATGTTCCTCGTTGAGGCGTCGAAGGCTGAGTCGGTGGATCGGACCCGCGTGATCGCGATCCGCCCGGCCACGGACGACGAGATGGTTCGCCACGCCATCGGCGGTGACGTCTGATGGGTACCGCACAGGTTCCGCCCACCCCGGAGAACGTCGCCGAGACGTTCACGGCAGGCGACAACGACTTCCTTGATGGCGACGGATGGAAGCTGTCCCTCACCGCTAAGGAGAACGTCGTCTCGATCGGTGTCACCCCGTACGACGAGGACGGCAACCCTGTCGACGAGGTCCACTTCCGGGCGGTCGTCGTCGAGGGCGAGGAGACGCCGGTTCTGCTGGCCGGACCCGCCTACGTCAACGGTGATGACGGCTACCCGGCGCTGTGCTGCACCGCGTGCGACGACCACATCGCGTACGTCACGGCGGGCGATGACCTCGCGGGGTTGAACGCCAAGGTCGCCTCCCACACCTGCCCTGCTGCTCTGTCTGTCTCCTCTGGAGAGGCGGACAGCACTGCCAAGACCATTCCTCACCAGCTTCAGAACGCCGACTTCAGCCACACCTGCGAGAACCTCCGCATCTGGGAAGTCGGCGACGAAGGCGGACACGTCATCGCCCTCGGCCACGTCGACAAGCAGTGGATGGCCTCCGCGATCCTCACCCTCTCGGAGGTGAACCACGACAAGCCGATCACGAAGGTGATGCTCACCGACATCCGCCACACCACAGGCCGCATCGAGGACACCCCAGGCGGGCGCTTCGACTTCATCACCCGCACGGGCGAGGGCTTGGACTTCAAGGTCACCGAGTGGCGTCTCGGCAGCGGAGAGGCGGACACCTGTGGCTGAGCCGATCACCCCTGAGCAGCTCGCCGTCATCAGGACCCAGGCGTACACAACCGCCGAGAGGCGCGAATTCGTGTTCGTCGATGAGATCACCAAAGCGCTCGGCGTCTCGGTGGGGGAGCGGGCGCGCTGCTCGGACCCCGTCGAGTGCGGGCACGAAGCCGCACTCGGACAGGCGCAGGCCGAGGTGGAGCGCCTCACCGCCGAACTGGGAACCGCCAAAGCTGTCATGTACAGGGCGCTCAAAGATGGGGTGGATCACGAGGAAGTCCTCTTCCTCATCCGCCGCTACTTGGACGTGTACCCCGGCGCCACAACCGCCTTCCCCTCCACCGCAGAGGAGGGGGAGGGGTGAAGCTGTCCAAGATCCGCGCCGCCATGAACAACAAGGGGAGGAGCGCCCCGACCCTAGCCCCGAGGGTGTGGCAGCCCGCCCTTGCCGGCACGGTCTACGCCCTCACGATCACCTGCTGCGGCCTTTTGAACGGCACAGCAGGCGCGTTCACCGCGTGGGTGTGCCTCACCATCGGCGTCGCCCTCGGGTTCGTCGCCGGCCTCGACTTCGACCGCACCCAACGCACCGGGCCATGGCGCCGCCTGGAACGCGAGCACGCCGAGATGGGGGCGCGCCTCGCCCTGGTCGAGTCGCAGAACGCAGCCTTGCAGCGGCTCAACGCCGACGCGAAACGCGACCTGCGACTCGCGACGGAACTCGCCGAGTCGCACCTCGCAGAGATCCATCGTCTGCGCGCGGAGGCAGGGGAGAGCGCGCCGTGATCAGCCTGTTTCCGTACCTGGTGTTCGGCGCCGTCATGTTCCTCGTTGGGTTCGGCTGCTGCCTGACCACGGTGCTGTCGTGGCAACTCCTGCGCCACCTGCGAACCCCTACCCGCCCCGCTGAGACCCCCCAGGCCGACAGGTGGGACGACGCGCTACGGGACCTGACCTCACGGGAGGGCCGTTGAGCACCTGGCTCTTCGGCGCCGTGGTGCTGGCGGGCGGCTTCCTCGCCGCCCGCCTCTCCCCGGACGACCCACTCAGCGAACTCCTCGCCTCCGCACTCCACGCCGAGGTTGACGGTCTGGAGCCCACCATCACCTGCACACCAGAGGAGGAGACGACGTGCTGACCCTCACCATCCTCGACCGGCTCCGTAACCTCCGCGAAGACCGAGACCTACTCCAACGACAGATCGCCGACACCCTCGGCGTCACCCTCCAAACGGTGTCGCTGTGGGAGCGACACCGCAGATCACCCAGTGTCCAGCACGCCGCCGCCTACGCCCACCTCGTCAACCACCGCCTCGTCGCCCGCCGCGGCAACACCATCGTCGACGTCCTCGCGATCCTGCCCAACCTCAGCAGATTCCGGAAACTCCACGGCGTCACCCAGACCGCACTCGACCGGCGAACCCGCGTGACGCGCGCTTGTTTCATCGAGGCCCGCGGCCAGAGCACAGGACTTCGGCTGGTCACTTTGCAGGGATACCTGGCCGGGCTCGGCTACGAGCTCGCTCTCATCCCCGCCCAGGCCGAGCAGGTGGCGGCATGATCTGCGACCTGTTCGCGGAGGTGGCGTGATGACCTCCGAGTCTCCCGTTCAGCCTCGCCGAGCTCAGATCTGGGCCGGTCGGCTGGAACCCCTCGCCCGGTTCTGGGTCACGACGGTCCTCCCCGATGGGCGTATCCGCGGCATGACCTACCTGGTGGGTGACAGCGATACCCGCACGACCACTCTCACGCTGGCGGGGTTCCACACCTTGTACCGGCTCCACGAAGACGTCCCTGTCCACCTCGCCCCGAAGGATGCCGCCGATGCCTGAGACCACCCTGACGCCTCCAGGAGCCGCTATGGGTGTTGCTGCTTTGGTGGCTGAGGCGTACGCCTCCCATGAGGCTCACACCCGGCAGCAGTTCGCTCAGGACCTCGCGGAGACGTTCCTGGCGATGCGGCCCACCACCGACCACCGCGCCGACCAAGGCGTTGCCCGCGGCATGGAGGCGTGCGCCCGCGTCGCGCTCCGGATGGCCGGGATCGGCGTCGATCGGATGGCCCCGGACGCCACCGGATACTCCCGGACGATTCCGGATGGGATCGAACAGTCCCGAACGTTTCCGAACGCTGCGGAACGATCCGGAACGGTCCGGGATGTCGCCGGCTCGTCCCGGACCGTTCCGGATGACACCGGACGCTGCCGGACGGCCCCGGATGCTCCCGCGGAGGTGGGCCGTGGTTGCTAAGACCGGAGCCGTCCACGGCAAACACAAGCCGTCCGCGGCGCAGTCGGTGGAATGGATGCACGACGCCGCGTGCAAAGGCGCCGGGACGAATCTGTTCTTCGGCCCGGACGGGGAGCGTTCCGCTGTCGCCGCAGTGCGAGAGGAGTTCGCGAAAGCGTTTTGCCTCACCCACTGCCCTGTCGTTATCGAGTGCCGGATGTGGGCCATCCACACCGGCTCCGTGGGTGTGTGGGGTGGCATGACGTACGAGGAGCGGCGCGGAGAGCGCCGCCGGATACGCCGTCGAGACTCGGCGGGTGCGTCGTGACTCTTGATTGGCGTGCCGTTACCCCGTGCCGCACCTATGACGCTGACGAGTGGTTCGTCAATAACCCGAGCTTGGCGTGGGCTCAGCGGTTGTGCCGCGGGTGCCCGATCCTGAAGCCGTGCGCCGAGTACGCGCTACAGCTCGACGTTCACGGTATTTGGGGTGGTACGACCGCCCAGTACCGCCGCGCTAAGCAGCGGGCACAGGGCATTATCCCGACGCCGATTGTTCCCGGCGGCGAGCCCCGTCCGAGAGCAGCACCGAAATCCCTCGCTCTGTGGGCTGCATCTGAACCGCTCATGCAGGCGGGTGCGTCGCTCGCTGACGCCGCTCAGCAGCTCGGCGTCAGCCACGGGCTTCTCAAGGACGCGCGGATCCGCGCCCGGCGGCACCTGGCCGAAGCTGGAAGATCGCCCGCCCCCAGCTCGACCTGACGTCCCCCCGGGGTGGGCTTCACCGCCCACCCCACCCACCACAGCAAGGAGGTGAGCTGCATGGTTCAGCCTGATCACAACACGAGCCGAGCCGCCACCCGCAGTCGGGCCCGCACCCCATACGCCAACGGCGTTCTTCTCAAAGACGCCCAAGCCGTCACCGCGAACCTGGCCCGCAGCATCGGCGAGCAGGCCGCCGTCTGCCTCGTCCACACCGGAGCCCTCCTCCAACACGCCGCCGGTGTCGGCCTCATCACCCCCACCGGGGACCAGTCGGCCGACGCCGAACAGCTCGCCAACCTCCACCCCGGCCTCGCCGCGCTCGTCGACCCCACGGTCAACCCCGCACTTCACACCGACACCGCGGCGATCCGCGACCTGTGGGCCCGCCACGACGTCACCGACCACCCCGACCGGCCCGACGGCTACCTGCTCGGCGACCTCTACCAGCAGCTCAGCGTCGAAGCCAGAAAAGGCCGGGCACTCTGCCAGACCCCGCGGTTCGTCACCGACCTGCTGCTCGACATCTCCTTCGACCACGCCTACCGCGAGCACGGTCCCCGTATCCGCATGACCGACCCCGCGTGTGGCGCCGGCCACATCCTGGTCGAATCCCTCATACGCGCATCCATACGCCAGCAGTCCGGATTCGGCCGTGCACGGACACCGGCCCTGCCCCTACGCACCGAGCCCCTGGAGCGAATCACCGCCGCCCTGGCGACGGTCCACGGCGTCGACCTCGACCCGTACGCCGCCCTCATCGCCCGGCACCGGCTCCTCGTCATGGCCCGCGGCATGCTCCGCGCGCACAGCTACGAGCCGCCCCCCGCAGACCTAGCGAGCCTGCCGCTGAACGTGGCCGCCGCCGACAGCCTCCTCGATGAGGACGAGCCGCTGCTGAAGCGCGGCACCTACCACGCGGTGATCGCCAACCCGCCGTACATCACGGTGAAGGACCCCGCCGCCAACGCCGCAATCCGGGCCCGATACCGGGACGTGTGCAATGGCACTTACTCGCTCGCCCTGCCGTTCCACGCCCTCATGAACGAGCTCCTCGTCCCCGGCGGCTGGTGCGCTCAACTCACCGCCAACAGCTTCATGAAACGCGAGTTCGGCAAAAAGTACGTCGAGAACTACCTGACCCAGTACGACCTCCGCTGGGTCATCGACACCTCGGGGGCGTACATCCCTGGGCACGGCACCCCCACCGTCATCCTCGTCAACCGCAACCAGCCGCCAGCCAGCGACACCATCCACACCGTCATGGGCAAACAGGGCGAGCCCAGCCGGCCCGAAGACCCCGCCCGCGGCCTCGTCTGGCAAGCCATCGCGGAGGGCGTCCTCCAGCGGGAGGTGCAGGCCCGGTTCGCGGAAGCCCTGACCGCGCTCCAACCCGCCGCCGAGCAGGCCGCACAGGCCGCCCCGGCGCCCGCCGAGCCCCGCGTCTACAGCCAGCCCAGCCTCTTCGACCTCGAAGGAGCAGCGTGATCTACCGCATCCTCGTCACTGGCGCCCGCGCCTTCACGGACATCCAAGCTCTCGCTGATGCGGTCCTTGATGTCTGGCACGACGCGGTCACCCTCGGCGGCAGCATCGTCCTGGTCCACGGCGCCTGCTACCCGGCCAAGGGGCGGAACGGGAAACGGCCCAACAAGTCCGCGGACTGGCTCGCCCACCTCATCGCGGTCGCGTACGGGATCCCGGATGAGCCGCACCCCGCGGACTGGGCCGCATGCTCCCCGATCTGCCCCGACAAGCCACACCGCAAGACCCGGCGCGACGGCACCGTCTACTGCCCGCTCGCCGGCCACTGGCGCAACCAGCACATGGTCGATCTCGGCGCCTACCTGTGCTTAGCGGCACCTGTCGGAGCGTCTACAGGGACTCGGGACTGCATGCGACGAGCCCGCGCAGCAGGGATCGAAGTCGTGGAGGTAACTCCATGATCATCGGGGGAGGGGTGAGCGGCTCACTCAGCCGCAGGAGGAGGTCAGGCCTTGCCGTTGACGATGCGCGAGACGTGGCCCTCGGCGTAGCGGTGCTCGATGGCGCGGGTGATTTTCGTGGTGCCCATGCCGGCGGCAGCGGCCTTGAGGATCGCTTCGCGCAGCGTGAGGCGGGCACGCTCCTTGGCTGCTTCGGCGCGCTTGTCGGCCCGCGCTGCCTTGATCAGGTCCGCGATCATCTCTGCCTCTTCATCCGGGGTCACGCCCTCATGGTCTCACGGTCATGTCATGCGGTCACGTCTACCTATTACATCATGCGGTCAGTTCATGATGTGACATCATGCTCCGCTGTAAGTATCGTAGAGCCGAACACCCGAGCTAATCGAGGGGCAGGTGTGGCGATCCGCCGAAGACAGGACCCGCTCCGAACCCTGACCTGAACCACTCATCACCTGGAGCAATACAAGTGGCATGGGCACGCATCAGCAACTCCTTCGACGATGACTCGAAGGTGTTGGCCCTGCTTGAGCATGACGACGGCGCCCGCGCTGTCGGCTTGTGGACGGTATGCCTCACGCAGGCGAGCAGACACCGTCATCCCAGTCGTCCGGCCCATGTGCCCAGCGGCGTTCCTGTCGAGTTCGATCCACGGAGAGGCGCCGAGCTGGCGGATCTTCTTGTCCAGGTCGGGCTGTGGGCGGCCTGTGACGGTGGCTGGGTTTTCGTCGAGTCGGACCTGTTCGAGTGGGGGCCGATGGACGGTCGGCGCGCCTACATCCCCAAGTGGTTACGGCGCCTTGTTCACGCCCGCGATGGCGGACGGTGCCTGGAGTGCGGCGCCGCCGAGGATCTCACCCTTGATCACGTCTGGCCGTGGTCGCTGGGCGGCCAGGACACGAAGGAGAACCTTCGGACTCTCTGCCGCTCGTGCAACAGCAGCAAGGGGGCGCGGGTTTAATGACCTGGTTCAAGGTCGACGACTCGTTCTACGACCATCCGAAGATCTTCGACGCTCCGGACTGCGCCGTGGCGTTGTGGACCCGCTCCGGGTCTTGGTCTGCGCGCAACCTCACGAATGGGTTCGTGCCGACTGGGATCACCAGGCGGTTCTGCGACGACCCCGACACCGCGGTCAAAGAGCTCTTGGCTCGCCGGTTGTGGTCACGGGTGAAGGGTGGTTTCCAGTTCCACGATTGGACGGAATACCAGCCGACAAAAGAGGCCGTCGAACGGGACCGTAAGGCCGCTGCCGAGCGGCAGCGCAAGGCACGCGAAAAGAAAAAGAAGCAGGTCGGACAGGGCGCCGTCACGGAAGAGTCACGCCGTGACTCACGTGTGACTCACGCTGATAGTCACGGCGTGAGTCACACGACCCCGTCCCGTCCCGTCCCGTCCAGTCCCGAAGGGACTAGGACGGATACAGGTAGTCAGTCTTCTTCTCGCCGTAACGCGCGAGGCAATGACGACGACTCGATTGATCTTCAAATTGTTGAACTCCTCGCCGACCGCACCGGATCCGAGATCAGCGCCCTGTGGGCAACCCAGGTCCGGCAGAACATCCTGACCGGCCGCGACGTCCGCCCCGGCGCCCGCATGGCGTACGTCGTCAAGGCGATCAGTGAACGCCCCCACGACTTCCTGCCGCCCGCCGACTCCCAGGTTGGCGAGCGGCCCCCGATCCAGGCCGCCCCCGAGTGGTGCGGCTACTGCGATCCCCACGATCGACGAACCGAACTCGCTGACGGCACCGTCGCCCGCTGCGAGATGTGCCATCCCCTCGTACGGAGGACCGCATGACCATCACCGAAGAGAAACCCGAGATCCGCCGAGCCGTCGTCTCCCTCGTCACCCTGGCCTGCGAGGTCCGCCCCGACTGGAACGCCGCGGACGTGCAGGGCGCGATCGTCGCCGCTGCTACCGCTGGCTGGTTGTGGCCGCGGGTCCTGGTCGAGGTCGCTCGGCTGATGGTGGACCCGGACGGGGCGCCGCGGGATCTCGTGCATGCGTCACAGGACCCGGTTCGCCGCCGTGTTGTGCCGGCCGATCCGGAGCGGCACGCGGATGCTCTGGCCGAGGCGCGGGAAGCGTGCGCGGACGGGGCAGCGAAGCTCAAGGCCGCTGAGGTCGCCGCGGTGGACGCCACGCTCGGGCAGGTGGGCGAGTGAACGCCGAACTCGCCGAGCGCCTCGCGTCCCTCGAAGCCGAGCGTCTGCGCCCGACCCCTCCGAAACCGCCGGCGTCTCCGTCTGCTTTGGCCGAGGTGGTGTTCCGGGAGATCGAGGAGGTTTTGGGTGCTGACGTGGACGGGGTGCTTGGCGTGGAGCCTGTGCTGTCTCGTCCTGGCCACCCCCAAGATCACGAAGCTGAGGAGAAAGCATGACCACCTCGAACACCGAGACGCTGCTCACCGAGATCGGCCACGATCGACGGCTGCTGGTCGAAGCGGCCGGGC
>Ga0233385_1000302_pt1 | contig 27281 bp, 28 predicted proteins | sample ElkDunMinimDraft_16_FD_191543 | JGI IMG/M metagenome (GOLD analysis project Ga0233385, IMG submission 191543) | Fecal eukaryotic communites from dung pellets of Tule Elk in California, USA - Elk Dung G36 | ecosystem: Host-associated > Mammals > Digestive system > Large intestine > Fecal | place...
TCGCAATCGACCCGCTCGACGGCTCCTCCAGCATCGACGTCAACATGTCGATCGGCACCATCTTCTCGCTCCTCCCAGCAACTGGCGCGCCGGACGCCAATCCGGCCGCCGCTTTTTTGCGTGCGGGATCGAACCAGATCGGCGCCGGCTTCTTCATCTACGGGCCGCAACTGGCGCTTGTGCTGTCGCTCGGCAGCGGCGCGCATGTCTTCGTCTTCTCTGCGCGGCTCGGCGCCTTCGTCCAGGCGCATGAGAGCCGGATGCTGCCGCACCGCACCCAGGAATTCGCCGTCAACGCCTCCAACTACCGGCATTGGGACGAGGCCGTCCGCCTCTATGTCGACGACTGCCTGAAGGGTTCGGAAGGCCCGCGCGACAAGGATTTCAACATGCGCTGGCTCGCCTGCCTGGCGGCCGAGTGCTACCGCATCCTGATCCGGGGCGGCGTCTTCCTCTATCCCGGCGACCGGCGGCGCGGCTACCACCAGGGGCGGCTGCGCCTCGTTTACGAGGCGAACCCGATCGCCTTCCTCATCGAGCAGGCCGGCGGCGCCGCCACCGACACGGTTACCCGCATCCTCGACATCGAGCCCGAGCGCCTGCATCAGCGGACGCCGCTGGTCTTCGGCTCGGCGCGCGAGGTCGAGCGCATCGGCCGCTACCACACGGCGCCCAGCGCCATCGGCGAGCGCGCGCCGCTGTTCGGCAACCGCGGCCTCTTCAGAGCCTGACCGGAGTAGAGAAGCATGTCCGCCAGGCATCCCATCATCTCGATAACAGGCTCTTCCGGCGCGGGCACGACGTCGGTGAAGCGCATCTTCGAGCACATTTTTCGCCGCGAGAAGATCGAGGCGGCCTTCATCGAGGGTGACGCATTCCATCGCTACGACCGCCAGTCAATGAAGGAAAAGGTCGCCGAGGAGGAGAAGAACGGCAACCCGAACTTCACCCACTTCAACGTCGAGGCAAACGAGCTCGAGATCCTGGAATCCGTGTTCGAGGAATACGGCCGCAAGGGTACAGGCCGCACCCGCACCTACGTCCATGACGAGGAAGAGGCGAGAGAGCTCGGCACGCCGCCCGGCAAGTTCACGGAATGGCGCGAATTCCCCGAGAGCCAGCTCCTCTTCTACGAAGGGCTGCATGGCTGCGTGGTCACCGACAAGATCGACCTCGCCAAATACGCCGACCTGAAGATCGGGGTCGTGCCGGTCATCAACCTCGAATGGATCCAGAAGATCCATCGCGACCGCGCGACCCGCGGCTACTCGACCGAGGACGTGATGGACGTGATCCTCAGGCGCATGCCGGACTACACGCGCTACATCGTCCCACAATTCTCGCACACCAACATCAACTTCCAGCGCGTGCCGATCGTCGACACGTCGAACCCGTTCATCGCGCGCTGGATACCGACGCCCGACGAGTCGATGCTGGTCATCCGCTTCGCCAATCCGCGCGGCATCGATTTCCCCTACCTGCTGTCGATGATCCACGACAGCTTCATGTCGCGGGCGAACTCCATCGTCGTGCCGGGCAACAAGCTCGACCTCGCCATGCAGCTGATCCTGACGCCGCTGATCCTGCAGCTGATCGAACGCAAGAACCGTGTCTCGTGAGGAGGACGTCATGAACAGCCAGGCCGCCACAATGCTCGCCCCCCTCCCCGCCGTGTCGGAGCGCGACATGGCCAACGCCATCCGCGCTCTGGCGATGGATGCCGTGCAGAACGCGAATTCCGGGCATCCCGGCATGCCGATGGGCATGGCCGATGTCGCGACCGTTCTCTTCGGCCGCTTCATCAAGCTCGACCCGTCGCGACCCGACTGGCCCGACCGCGACCGCTTCGTGCTGTCGGCCGGCCACGGCTCCATGCTGCAATACGCGCTCCACCACCTGCTCGGCTACGAGGACATGCCGATCGAGGAGCTGAAGCGCTTCCGCCAGCTCGGCAGCCGCACCGCCGGCCATCCCGAATACGGCCATGCGCTGGGCATCGAGACCACCACCGGCCCGCTCGGCCAGGGCATCGCCACAGCTGTCGGCATAGCGCTGGCAGAGCGCATGCTGGCTGCCCGCTTCGGCACCGCGCTCGTCGACCACTACACCTATGTGATCGCCGGCGACGGCTGCCTGCAGGAGGGTATCAGCCACGAGGCGATCGACCTCGCCGGACATCTCCAGCTCGGCCGGCTGATCGTGCTGTGGGACGACAATTCGATTTCCATCGACGGACCGACCTCCCTTTCGACGTCGATGGACCAGCCGGCGCGCTTCAGGGCCGCCGGCTGGCACGTCATCGAAATAGATGGCCACGACATGGACGCCGTTGCCGACGCAATCGAGGCGGCCCGGTGCTCCGAGCGCCCGTCGCTGATCGCCTGCAGGACCGTCATCGGCAAGGGCGCGCCGAACCTCGGCGGCACCGAGAAGACGCATGGCGCGCCGCTCGGCGACGCCGAGATCGCCGCCACGCGCGAAAATATCGGCTGGCCGCATGCGCCCTTCGAGGTGCCGCAGGAGATCGTTTCGGCGTGGCGCGAGGCGGCCGAGCGCGGCCGCATCGCAAGGCTCGCCTGGGAGCAGCGGCTTTCGGCCTCCCCGCAGCGCGATACCTTCACCAGGGCTATTGCCGGCGAGCTGCCCACCTCGCTTTTCGATGCGCTGGAGACCTTCCGCAAGGAGCATGTCGAGAAGGCCACCAAGGTCGCCACCCGCAAGGCCTCCGAAATGGCGCTGGAGGTCATCAACGCCGCGACGGACCTCACCGTCGGCGGCTCGGCTGATCTGACCCATTCAAACCTGACGATCACGAGGGGCATGAAGCGCGTGGCGCCGGGCGACCATGAGGGCCGCTACATCCACTACGGCATCCGCGAGCACGCCATGGCGGCGGCGATGAACGGCCTCGCCCTGCATGGCGGCTTCATCCCCTATGGCGGCACGTTCCTCTGCTTCGCGGACTATGCGCGCGGCGCGATGCGCCTGTCCGCACTGATGCGCCAGCGGGTGATCTACGTGATGACGCATGACTCCATCGGCCTCGGCGAGGATGGACCGACGCATCAGCCGATCGAGCATCTGGCGATGCTGCGCGCCACGCCCAACCTCAACGTCTTCCGCCCGGCCGACATCATCGAGACGGCGGAGTGCTGGGAGCTCGCGCTGAAGGGCACGGACCGCCCGAGCGTGCTGGTGCTGTCCAGGCAGAACCTGCCGATGCTCAGGGCCGCGCACACGCCGGAGAACCGCTCGGCGCGCGGGGCCTATCTGCTGCGCGAAACGGACGGCCCGCGCGACGCGACGCTGATCGCCACCGGCTCCGAGGTGGAGATCGCGGTTGCCGCTGCCGAGAGACTGAAGGCCGGGTACGGCGTCGCGGCCGCAGTGGTCTCGATGCCTTGCTGGGAGCTCTTCGAGGACCAGGACAGCGATTACCAGCGCCAGGTACTGGGCTCGGCCCCGCGCGTCGCGGTGGAGGCGGCGGCCCGCCTCGGCTGGGATCGCTGGATCGGCGAGAACGGCGCCTTCGTCGGCATGCTCGGCTTTGGCGCCAGCGCGCCCGCGCCCGATCTCTACCGGCACTTCGACATCACGCCGGAAGTGGTGGCAGCCAACGTCCTGCTCATCAGCCAGACCGCAACCCGAAAGGACTGAGCCATGGCCCGCATCACCCTTCGCCAGCTTCTCGACCACGCCGCCGAGCATGGCTACGGCGTGCCGGCGTTCAACATCAACAACATGGAACAGGGCCTCGCCATCATGGAGGCGGCCCGGGCCTGCGATGCGCCGGTCATCATCCAGGCCTCGCGCGGCGCCCGCTCCTACGCCAACGACATCATGCTGGCGAAGATGATGGAGGCGCTGATCGAAATGCATCCGGGCATCCCGCTCTGCATCCACCAGGACCACGGCAACGACGAAGCGACCTGCCTGACGGCCATCCGCCACGGTTTCACCTCGGTGATGATGGACGGCTCGCTGGAGGCCGATGCCAAGACACCGGCAAGCTACGAATACAACGTCGCGATCACCGGGAATGTCGCTCGGATGGCGCACTGGGTGGGCGCGTCGGTCGAGGGCGAACTCGGCGTGCTGGGCTCGCTGGAAAGCGGCCATGGCGAGGCAGAAGACGGCCATGGCGCCGAAGGCGCGCTATCGCGCGACCAACTGCTCACCGATCCCGACCAGGCGGTCGACTTCGTGCTGCGCACGAAAGTCGACGCGCTGGCGATCGCCTGCGGCACCTCGCACGGCGCCTACAAATTCACGCGCAAGCCCGACGGCGACATCCTTGCCATGCATGTCATCGAGGCGATCCACGACAAGCTGCCCAACACGCATCTCGTCATGCACGGCTCGTCCTCCGTGCCGCAGGAACTTCAGGACGTGATCAACAAATATGGCGGCGAGATGCCCCAGACCTGGGGCGTGCCGGTCGAGGAGATCGTGCGCGGAATCCGCCACGGCGTCCGCAAGGTCAACATCGACACCGACTGCCGCATGGCGATGGCAGGCCAGTTCCGCCGCATAGCGGTGGAGAACCCCGCCGAGTTCGACCCGCGCAAATTCCTGAAGCCGGCAATGGATGCTCTCCGTGACCTTTGCCGCGACCGCTTCGAGCGCTTCGGCACCGCCGGCAACGCCTCCAGGATCAAGGCCCTGCCGATGGACGAGATGGCGAAGCGATACGCCACCGGCAAGCTCGACCCTCAGATCGCAACCGCCAGAGCGGCATGAGAAACCCAGCAGGAGATTGGCCATGAACCAGATGGACATACGGACGACCGGAACCATCAAGGAAGGCAAGGAGCGCTATCGCTCTGGCGTCATCCCCTACAAGAACATGGGCTACTGGGAGCCTGACTACCGGCCGAAGGACACCGATCTAATCGCGATGTTCCGGATAACGCCGCAGCCAGGCGTGGACCATGAAGAGGCGGCCGCTGCGGTCGCCGGCGAAAGCTCGACGGCAACCTGGACCGTCGTGTGGACCGACAGGCTGACCGCCTGCGAACTCTATCGCGCCAAGGCCTTCCGCTCGGAGCCCGTGCCCAACACCGGGCCAGGCACCAAGACCGAACAGCAATACTTCGCCTACATCGCCTACGATCTCGATCTCTTCGAGCCGGGCTCGATCGCCAATCTCACGGCATCGATCATCGGCAACGTCTTCGGCTTCAAGGCGGTCAAGGCCCTGCGCCTGGAAGACATGCGCATCCCCGTCGCCTACCTCAAGACCTTCCAGGGTCCGGCGACCGGCATCGTCGTCGAGCGCGAGCGCCTGGACAAGTTCGGCCGGCCGCTGCTCGGCGCGACGACCAAGCCCAAGCTCGGCCTTTCCGGCCGCAACTACGGCCGCGTCGTCTACGAGGCGCTGAAGGGCGGGCTCGACTTCGTCAAGGACGACGAGAACATCAACTCGCAGCCCTTCATGCACTGGCGCGACCGCTACCTCTACTGCATGGAGGCGGTGAACAAGGCCTCCGCCGCCACCGGTGAGGTCAAGGGCCACTATCTCAACGTCACCGCCGGCACCATGGAGGAGATGTACGAACGCGCCGAGTTCGCCAAGAGCCTCGGCTCGGTCATCGTCATGATCGACCTCGTCATCGGCTACACGGCCATCCAGTCGATGGCGAAGTGGGCGCGCAGGAACGACATGATCCTGCACCTCCACCGCGCCGGCAACTCGACCTATTCGCGGCAGAAGAACCACGGCATGAACTTCCGCGTCATCTGCAAGTGGATGCGCATGGCCGGCGTCGACCACATCCATGCCGGCACCGTGGTCGGCAAGCTCGAGGGCGACCCGCTCATGATCAAGGGTTTTTACGACACGCTGCGCGAGGAGCGCACGGCGCAAAACCTGGAGACCGGGCTGTTCTTCGACCAGGAATGGGCATCGCTCAACAAGGTGATGCCGGTGGCGTCAGGCGGCATCCACGCCGGGCAGATGCATCAGCTCATCCACTATCTCGGCGAGGACGTCGTGCTGCAGTTCGGCGGCGGCACCATCGGCCATCCGGACGGGATTCAGGCCGGCGCCACGGCCAACCGCGTCGCGCTCGAAGCCATGATCCTCGCCCGCAACGAGGGCCGCGACTACCTCCGCGAAGGGCCGCAAATCCTTGAAGAGGCAGCAAAGTGGTGCTCGCCGCTCAAGGCGGCGCTGACGGTCTGGAAGGACGTCACCTTCAACTACGAATCGACCGACACGGCCGACTTCGTGCCCACCGCGACCCCGAGCTTCTGAGAAGGACCACGGCCATGATGACCAATCCCGGCAACAAGGTCACGCAGGGACAGTTCTCATTCCTGCCCGACCTGACCGACGCCCAGATCTCGGCGCAAATCAAATACGCGCTGAAGAACAACTGGGCGGTGAGCGTCGAGTATTCGGACGACCCGCATCCCCGCAACACCTATTGGGAGATGTACGGCAACCCCATGTTCGACCTGAAGGACCCGGCCGGAATCCTGATGGAGATCAACGCCTGCCGCAAGGCGTTGCCCGACATGTACATCCGCGTCACCGCCTTCGATTCCAGCAAGGGCTGGGAGGCGCCGCGCATGTCGTTCATCGTCAACCGGCCGCCGAACGAACCGGGCTTCCGCCTGCTGCGCCAGGAGCGCGACGGCCGCAGCCAGGGCTATACGATCGTTCCCTATGCGACCGACCGTCCGGAGGGCGAACGATCGTCGCGCTGAGCAGGTAGCGCCGCGCCGTTAGTCGCGCGGCGCTGCAAACGGCGCCTCGCAGACAGGAGCGCAGAATGCTGAAGAGCCTAGACCCGTCGGTCGTCGGCAATGACGCCACCGTAGACCTGCAGAAGGAATTCGAAGCGTCGAACATCGACGACGTGTTCGAGAAGCTCGACCGCGACCTCGTCGGGCTGAAGCCGATCAAGACGCGCATCCGCGAGATCGCTGCGCTGCTGCTCGTTGACCGCCTGCGCCGCAAGTTCGGGATCTCCTCGGAAACGCCGACCTTGCACATGAACTTCACCGGCAACCCCGGGACGGGCAAGACAACGGTGGCGCTGCGGATGGCCGAAATCCTGCACCGTCTGGGGTATGTGCGCGAAGGCCATCTGGTCTCCGTAACCCGCGACGATCTGGTCGGGCAATATGTCGGACACACCGCGCCGAAGACGCGCGAGGTGATCAAACGGGCGATGGGCGGCGTCCTGTTCATCGACGAGGCCTACTACCTCTACAAACCCCAGAACGAGCGGGACTACGGCCAGGAATCGATCGAGATCCTGCTGCAGTGCATGGAAAACAACCGCGACGATCTCGTCGTCATCCTCGCCGGCTACAAGAACAAGATGGACCGCTTCTTCGACAGCAATCCGGGCATGCGCTCGCGCATCGCCCATCATCTCGACTTTCCCGACTACAGCCCGCCGGAACTCAAGGCGATCGCCGAGATCATGCTGTCCGGCCAGAACTACCGGTTGAGCGAAGGGGCGGCGTCGGCGCTGGAGGAATATATCCCGCTGAGGATGAAGCTGCCGCACTTCTCCAACGCCCGCTCGATCCGAAATGCGCTGGATCGGGCGAGGCTGCGCCAAGCCAATCGCCTTTTCGCCGGGCGAGGCGAAAAGCTGACCAGGCTCGACCTGGTCACCATCGAGGAGCAGGATATCCGCGGCAGCCGGGTTTTCGTGGAGGGAAAGCTCGACGGCGATCCGGCTGACGGGGCGGTTAGTTGACACATCGCATCGCCGGGGCCAAGCGGACGCGAGCGATCAGCAAATGAAGTGAGAAGCAAGACATGACCTCCCGCAGCATCATCGCACCGTCCATCCTGTCGGCGGATTTCTCGAAGCTCGGCGACGAGGTCGAGGCTGTCGCGGCGGCGGGCGCGGACTGGATCCATCTCGACGTGATGGACGGGCATTTCGTGCCCAACATCACCTTCGGGCCGCCCGTCATCAAGGCAATCCGCAGCCGCACGGACAAGGTCTTTGACTGCCATTTGATGATCGCGCCGGCCGATCCCTATCTCGCCGCCTTCGCCGATGCCGGCTGCGACATCATCACGGTGCATGCCGAGGCCGGCACGCATCTTGACCGCTCGCTTCAGACGATCAAAAACCTCGGCAAGAAGGCAGGCGTCTCGCTAAACCCGGCGACACCGGAGAGCGCCCTCGAATACGTGCTCGACCGGCTCGACCTCATCCTGTTGATGACGGTGAACCCGGGCTTCGGCGGCCAGGCCTTCATCCCGGCGGTGGTCGACAAGGTCAGGCGGATAAAGGCGCTGGTCGGCAGGCGCCCGATCCACATCGAGATCGATGGCGGCGTTACGCCCGAGACGGCGCCGCTTGTCTCAGCCGCCGGCGCCGACGTGCTGGTCGCGGGATCGGCCATCTTCAAGGGTGGGAGCGAAGCTGCCTACCGCGAAAACATCGCCGCCATCCGCACCGCCGCCGACGAAGCGTTCAGCAAGGCCGCCTGAGGGCAGCCTGCAGCAACAACCGGCGAAGAAGGCGCTGGGGCAGCCGACGTTTCGCTCGAGGCGAAACCCGCTGCCCCGACAGGGTCACGGCGAGAACTGCTTCAGATAGGCGATGACGTTGACGATCTCGTCATCCTTCTTCAGGCCAACGAATGCCATCTTGGTTCCCTTCACCATCCCCTTGGGATCGTGGAGGTAGGTGGTCAGGGTGGCGTCATCCCAGACGAGCCCGCCCGCCCCCGCGTCGACCATGGCCTTCGAATATTTGAAGCCTGGATGAGTGCCCGCCGTCTTGCCGACCACGCCCATCAGCGAAGGCCCGATCTTGTTCTTATCCTCGTCGGCGACGTGGCAGGCCTTGCATTTGGCAAAGACCTTTTCACCGGCTGCCGCGTCCTGTGCGGTTGCCTGACCGGCGACCAGCGGGACGAAGGCCAGGGCTGCAAAAACTGCAGTGAAGCGCATGTATTTCCTCTCGGATCCTCAAGGTGCCCTGAGCGATCTTGCCTATGCCGATGCACGACCCGCCGGCATGGACATTGTCCGGGAACGTCCGCTGTCCGGAAGGATCGCGAACCTGCATGGGCAGGGAAGCTAGCCGGCGAACCGCGATTGTCAACTGGCGATCGACCTGCGCCCCGTGGCGGATCGAGGCCGGCCGCTTGTTGACCTCCATAAGCCGAGCGCGTAGCCTCCGCCGATCTTTCCTGCCCGGCACCTGCGGGAAACCAGAAATGAGCAAGGCTCGGCGCCGATCGCCGGACCGTCCTCCGCGGGAGGAAACAGGTGCCAGAATGGAACTGATCGATCTTGTCCTCACCGTCTGCCTGATCACGGACGCCAAGGATTGCCGCACGGAGCATCTCTTGTTCGAGAGCCGCGGCTCGCTCACCCAATGCATGTTCCTCGCTCCGCCGGAGATCGCCAAGTGGACCGAGGAACATCCCGCCCTCAGGGTCGTGCGCTGGAGGTGCGCATATCCCGAGCGCGAACAGGATATTTGACGGAGCGATGCCTATGGGTGGGGGAACGATTTCACGACGAGATGCCATCCGGCTGGCAGTGGCGGTTGCGTTCGCAGCAGCCCTGCCGGCCAGCCGAGCCGTCGCGGCCGCGAAGGTCCGCATCGGCGTGCTCAAGTTCGGCACGGTGAGCTGGGAACTCGACACGCTGAAACATCATGGACTGGACGCCGCCAACGGCATCGATCTCGACATCGTGAACTTTGCCGGCGAGGACGCGACGAACGTCGCGCTGCAGGCCGGCGAGGTCGACGTCATCGTGTCGGACTGGCTCTGGGTCTCGCGCCTGCGCTCCGAAGGCAGCGACCTGACCCTCTTCCCCTATTCGACGTCGGTGGGCGCCGTCATGGTCAGGCAGGATTCGCCCATCCGCACGCTTGCCGACCTCAGCGCCAGGAAGATCGGGGTCGCGGGCGGGCCGCTCGACAAGAGTTGGCTGCTGATCCGGGCGCTCGCCGTGCGGGACCACGGCCTGGACCTTGCAGCCAGCAATGACATCGTCTTCGGCGCGCCGCCGCTCATGTCGGAAAAGGCCATGCAGGGCGAGTTCGATGCGGTGCTGAATTTCTGGCACTTCTGCGCGCGGCTGGAAGCCAACGGCTTCCGGCGCGTGACCGGCGCGAGAGAAGCCGCCGCCGCGCTGGGCGCATCTGGTCCGGTGTCGGCGATCGGCTACGTTTTCCACGAGAAATGGGCCGACGGGAACCCGGATGCCTCTGGGGGCCTCGTCAAGGCCTCCGCGCAGGCCAAGCAGTTGCTCGCGAACTCCGACGAGGAGTGGCTGCGGCTGGCGCCTCTGGTGCGGGCGGAAGGCGCCGAGCTGGAAAAGCTGCGTGACCGCTATCGCGAGGGCATCCCCCGCCGGCCGGTCGCCGAGGAGGAGGCCGACGCCGCCAGGCTCTACCGCGTTCTCGCCGGAATCGGCGGCGAGAAGCTGGTCGGCAGCGCGCCGGAGATGGCGCCCGGCACGTACTGGCGAGGCTTCGCCGATGGCGGCTGAGGAGGCGGGCGGCCGAGGCATTCCGGCGGCCCGGGCTCCGCGACGGCACAGGCTCGTGGCCCTGCTGATGCCGGCGGCGACCGTGGTCGCGTCTCTCCTTGGGCTCTGCCTGATGTGGGCGCTGGCAGCGCAAGCCTGGCCAAGCCGCGCACTTCCCTCGCCCACCCAGGTCTGGCAGGCGCTGGAGCGGGAGGCGGCGAGCGGCGAGCTGTTCTTCAATCTCGGCGTGACGCTCGCCCGCGTCGCCGCGGCCTATGTGCTCGCCATGGCGATTGGGTCGGTCATCGGGATCTTGCTCGGCATGCATCGCCGCGCCGACCGCTTCTTCAATCCGTGGGTCGTGCTCTTCCTCAACGTGCCTGCGCTGGTGATCATCGTGCTCGCCTATATCTGGTTCGGCCTGACCGAGGCGGCCGCGGTCGGCGCGGTGGCGGTGAACAAGATCCCCAACGTCGTGGTGACGATGCGCGAAGGCGCCCGGGCGCTCGACCCGCGCTACGCCGAGATGGCCGCCGTCTATCGGCTCAGTGCGCTCGACCGCATCCGCCACATCCTGCTGCCGCAGTTGCAACCCTACTTCGCCGCCGCATCACGCTCGGGCATCGCGCTGATCTGGAAGATCGTGCTGGTGGTCGAACTGCTCGGCCGTTCGAACGGCGTCGGCTTCCAGATCCACCTCAATTTCCAGCTCTTCGATGTCGCCGCGATCCTGGCCTACACGCTGGCCTTCGTGACGATCATGCTCCTCATCGAACTCCTTCTGGTGCAGCCCCTTGAACGACATGCATCCCGTTGGCGCCAGCGCCTCGCTTAGGGTCGACATAGCCGAGAAAACGTTCAGGTCGGCCGAAGGCGTCTCGCTTCCGGCGCTGCGCGACCTGTCCTTCGAGGTCCGCCAGGGCGAGTTCGCCTGCCTGCTCGGGCCGTCGGGCTGCGGCAAGACGACGACGCTTCGCATCCTGCTCGGCCTCGACAGGGATTTTTCCGGCTCCTTCCAGCTTCCCGGAGACGGTTCGAGCCGCGTCGCGGCGGTGTTCCAGGAACCGCTCCTGCTGCCCTGGCGGACCGTCGAGCAGAATGTGCGCCTCGCCCTGCCCAAAGCAGAGCGGGACGCCAACCTGGACGCTCTGTTCGACAGCCTCGGCCTTGCCGGCATGCGCACGCTCTACCCTGCGGAGCTTTCCCTGGGCCTGGCGCGGCGCGCTGCACTGGCCCGCGCCTTCGCCACGAAACCGACGATGCTCTTCCTCGACGAGCCCTTCGTTTCGCTCGACGAAAAGACCGCCGAGCGGCTGCGCCATCTCTTGCTGTCGGTATGGTCTGCGCAGCCGACCACCGCTCTGATGGTGACGCACAATCTGCGCGAGGCGCTGATGCTGTCCGACCGCATCATCGTGCTGTCGCCACGGCCGGGGCATGTATCCGGAGTGTTCGACGTGCGACTGCCCAGGCAATATCGCAACCCTCAGGTCATGAGCGACCTGCTGCGGTCGTTCCATCAAAAGTTTCCTGATGTCGATTGAGGGAAACCCGCGGCGATCGCCACGACCGGGGCGATTCCCCCGCCAAGATCAAAAGCAGCGTATCTCGGCTTCCGCCTGCGCGCGTCTGAGTTCGGAGCCCGCCGCCCGCGCCGGCGCCGTCTCGCGGAAGAGACCGCTGGCCTCGCCGGTCGTCTGCGCCATCCGCCGAAACGTCTCAGCGCGCTCGTAGCGCTCGTAGGGAACAATCAAGGCAATCACGTCGATCGAGCAGGAACACCGCTCGAGCGTCTCGCGCGTTTGCCCGTTCGAGCGCATGCAGCCCAGCACGTAGTCGACCACCACGTCGGTCGGATAATCCGCCACAGCGGCGGCCGGTCCGGCGAGCGGCAGGAGCGCAGCAAGGCAGATGGAGAGCTTCGCCGCTCGCACTGGCCTGATCATCATCCCGATCATATCGTCCTCCGGTTGGCGCCGATCCTATCACGAAGTTTGGGACATCATCATCGCCGCAGAGGCCGGAGTCAAAGCTCTCTTATTAGACTAAAGGAGCAGCCTCGGCAGGCATCGTGCCGCTCCCGTCTCGCGGCGTTACCGGCCATCGGGCGTTCAGTTCCCTGCGCTGCTTCTCTCGCGCGGCGGCGGCACTCTTTACACGCCCGCCCACCTTTAAAAGCCGATCGATTCGAAGGATGCTTTGGCGGATAGACCGCTTCAAGAGACGCGAAGTTTTCCGCATATATTCCGGGAAGGGAAATTCGCAACCACGACTTGATCAGTATAATCACGGACAGAATGTTTCGCACTCAATAGTCGGTCCATTGATTTTATTTACCTATTTAAGGTCATATTGCGTTGCAAGATAATTTATGTTGCGTTGCACAAATGCATGACACGTTTTTGCTTGCTTGCCGCATTTTATTGGCATAGCCTTTCCCTGTTTCCGGCTTCAAGGGCGTCACTGTCTTAGGGAGCGGTGACTGTCTTTCGTAGGCCAAGTGAGGTGGGCAGTAACGGTGCCCTCTGCTCACCTGGCTTAGGTCGTGACACGCTGCCGGAAATACTTCCCACCACATGAATCGCTTGGGCAAGCCCTTGTGGGGCTAAGCAATCGATTCCTGATTGTGAACCTCGGGAGGATATTTGATGCGTGTATTCAGGAAGACCATCTGCATCCCAATTGCCGCGGCGTTGATTACCTGCGCCTCGGCCTACGGGACATGGGCAAACGACGAGCTAAACGCGCTTGCCTCTGATGCGAAGAACTGGGCCATGCCCACGGGTGACTATGCCAACACCCGCTATTCGAAACTGAACCAGATCAACAAGGACAACGTGAAGAACCTGCAGGCCAAGTGGACCTTCTCCACTGGCGTGCTGCGCGGCCACGAAGGCGGCCCGCTGGTGATCGGCGACGTGATGTACGTCCATACGCCGTTCCCCAACATCGTCTATGCGCTCGATCTCAACAATGACGGCAAGATCCTCTGGAAATACGAGCCCAAGCAGGATCCGAACGTCATTCCGATCATGTGCTGCGACACCGTCAATCGCGGCGTCGCCTATGGCGACGGCAAGATCATCCTGAACCAGGCCGACACCATGGTCACCGCGCTCGACGCCAAGACAGGCAAGGTCGCCTGGCAGACGAAGAACGGCGAGGACACCGCCGGCGGCAAGGGCGAGAGCGGAACCTCAGCGCCCATGGTCTTCAAGGACAAGGTGCTCATCGGCATTTCCGGTGCCGAATTCGGTGTTCGCGGACACATCTCGGCCTACAATCTGAAGGACGGTTCGCTGGCCTGGAAGGCATACTCCACAGGTCCAGATGCCGAGACGCTCATGGATGGCGAGAAGACCACCCAGCTCGGCAAGCCGGTCGGCAAGGATTCCGGCGTCACCAGCTGGGAAGGCGAGCAGTGGAAGACCGGCGGCGGCACGACCTGGGGTTGGTTCGCCTACGATCCGAAGCTGAACCTGGTCTACTACGGAACCGGCAACCCCTCGACCTGGAACCCTGTGCAGCGTCCGGGCGACAACAAGTGGTCGATGACCATCTTCGCCCGCGATGCCGACACCGGCATGGCTAAGTGGGTCTACCAGATGACCCCGCACGACGAGTGGGACTTCGACGGCGTCAACGAGATGATCCTCGTCGACGGCATGCAGGTCGAGGGCTCCCCGCGCGACGTTCTCGTCCACTTCGACCGCAACGGGTTCGCCTACACGCTTGATCGCGATAACGGTGAACTCCTCGTCGCAAAGAAGTACGACCCGACTGTCAACTGGGCAACCGAAGTCGTCATGGACAAGAACAGCGACCAGTACGGTCGCCCGCAGGTCGTGGCCAAGTACTCTACGCAGCAGAACGGCGAAGACACCAACACCACCGGCGTCTGCCCGGCGGCGCTTGGCACGAAGGACCAGCAGCCGGCCACCTATTCGCCGAAGACCGGTCTCTTCTACGTCCCGACCAACCATGTCTGCATGGACTACGAGCCCTACCGGGTGAGCTACACTGCGGGCCAGCCCTATGTGGGCGCCACGGTGTCGATGTATCCCACTCCCAACAGCCATGGCGGCATGGGCAACTTCATCGCCTGGGACGCTGCCAAGGGTGAGATCGTATGGTCGAAGCCCGAGCAGTTCTCGGTGTGGTCGGGTGCTCTTGCTACCGATGGCGACATCGTCTTCTACGGGACGCTGGAAGGCTACATCAAGGCGGTCGATAAGGACGGCAACGAACTCTACAAGTTCAAGACCCCGTCCGGCATCATCGGCAACATCAACACCTACGAGCACAACGGCAAGCAGTACATAGCCGTTCTCTCGGGCGTTGGCGGCTGGGCCGGCATCGGTCTCGCCGGCGGTCTGCTGCAGGCCGAGGGCGCCGCTGCCTGGCAACAGGCGGTCGCGGGCCAGAATGCCCCGTCCGACGAAGCTGCGAGCATCTCGACGGCCGGCCTCGGCGCGGTCGGCGGCTACGCAGCCCTTGCCGACTATACGACGCTGGGCGGCCAGCTCACCGTCTTCGGTCTGCCGGACTGATCGCCGGAAACCACAGGCAAGCCTTCGCCTCGCCGAGGCGAAGGCAACGCAAAACGAGGGCCCGGATCGTCCGGGGAGAAGGTCCGGCCGGGCTCTCGATTTCGCCGCGCCATCACAACGCACCTGTCAACGCCGCATCACGACAGCATGGCTGTGTTCCGTGGCGAAATGAAACAACGAGGTACGCATGTCCGTCAGCAACGCAGTGAAGTTTGTTGTCATGACTCTTCTGATCGGCCCAGGCATCTTTTCAAGCGCCGCCCTTGCGCAGGACAGCAAGGAGAAGGCGGTCGCGGCTACTGACGAGGACGGCAAGTATTTCGACGCAGACGGAACCCCGACCTACAAGATCCAGCCCGACGGGACCGTCGACTGGTACACATTCAGCGGCTACCGCCGCTACCATTCCGACTGCCATGTCTGCCATGGCCCCGACGGCGTAGGCTCGAGCTATGCGCCCGCCCTCGCCACCTCGCTGAAGACCATGGACTACGCCACCTTCCTCTCGATCGTCGCCGAAGGGCGCCAGAGCGTCGGCGGCGGCAAGGAAAACGTCATGCCCGGCTTCGGCGAGAACAAGAACGTCTATTGCTACATGGATGACCTCTACGTCTATCTGCGCGCACGCGCTGTCGGCGACATCCCGCGCGGCAGGCCTCCCAAGAAGGAGGACAAGCCGCAAGGCGCAAAAGACTACGAAGCCTCGTGCATGGGTGGATGACATGACCTCCCGGCCCTCCCCCATGAGACTCCTGGCCCTGACCCTGGCGATCGCCGCGGCGCCTGCCGCAGCTTTCGCGCAGGGTGCGGGCCTGGGAGCTGCCGGCGAGCTCGTCGACCCGGACGTGCTCAGGGTGTGCGCGGACCCGTCGAACATGCCGTTCACAGACGAAAGCGGCAAAGGCTTCGAGAACAGGCTCGCGGAGCTGGTCGCCGAAAAGACCGGCCGCAAGTCGGTCGCCTACACCTGGTTCCCCATGGCCACCGGCTTCGTGCGCAACACGCTGAGGGCCAACCGCTGCGACATCATCATGGGTTACGCGCAGGGGGACGAGCTGGTGCAGAACACCAACGCCTATTATCGCTCGACCTACGTGATGGTGTACAAGAAGGACAGCGGCCTCGACGGCGTGGAGACGATCGAGGACCCGAGGCTCGCCGACAAGCGGATCGGCATAGTCGGCGGAACGCCGCCATCGACCAACATAGCCGCGGCAGGGCTGATGAAGAAGGCCAAGAACTACCCGCTGATGGTCGACACGCGCTTCCTCCCGTCGATGGCCGAGGTGATGATCAAGGACATGCTCGACGGCGTGATCGACGTCGCCATACTGTGGGGTCCGATGGCCGGCTACTACGCGCGCGAGTCCAAGGCCGACCTGACCGTTGTCCCGCTGGTCAAGGAGAAGACGGGCTCGCGCATGATGTACCGCATCACTATGGGTGTGCGTCCATCCGACCAGGAATGGAAACGGACGCTGAACCAGGTAATAAGGGAGAATCAGGAGGAGATCAACAAGATACTACTCGAATACAACGTGCCATTGATCGACGAACAGAACAGGCCGATCACGCAATGATTTGAACGCAGGGCGACCGGACCTATATGTTTTTTATGAGATTTGAGAACCTTTCCCTACATTTGTCCATTTAATGGACGAGCCATTGCATATCGGTGCCACGCAATGGCTATCGACACCCGGGCCGGCCTCGGGCCGGTACAAACAGGAGGATTGAATGAAAAGCTGGTCAAAACCGACGATGTGCCAGGTTCCCGCGGGCTTCGAGATTTCGCGGTATCTGCCTGCTGCAATGACTCCCAAGAAGTAGGCCGCAGGGGTGCGTGTTCCGCAACGCGGGCACGCACCTTTTCATCCGGCAGACTCCAATGAGAAGCCTCAGCGCGGACGATATCGGCCGCGACGTGTATGATGTTGCGCTCGCTGCCGACGATCGGGAGCCTCGCAAGGCGGCGGCTGCCTTGCGCCTGAAGATCGTCGGATCGGCAGCCGGCGGCGGCTTTCCGCAATGGAACTGCAACTACCGGCTCAGCAGCGCTGCGCGGGCGGGCGCGGCAGGCGTGCGCCGGCGGACGCAATCGAGCCTTGCGGCCTCGGCCAACGGGCGGGACTGGGTCCTCTTCAACGCCTCCCCCGACATATTGCAGCAGATCGCCGAGACGCCCGATCTGCAGCCGCGCAGCGACGGGCCGCTGCGCTCAAGCCCGATCCGCGCCGTGGTGCTGACCAATGCCGATGTCGACCATGTCGCCGGCCTGCTCAGCCTGCGCGAGCGCCAGCCTTTCGCCATCTATGCCACGGCGGAGGTCTTGGCGGTGCTCGACGCCAATTCCATCTTCAACGTGCTCGACAGGGACATCGTGCCGCGCCGGCAGCTGCCCGAGGGCGAGTTCGAGGTCTGCGATGCGGATGGCCGCGGGACGGGCGTGCGGATCGCGAGCTTTGCGGTGCCCGGCAAGGTCGCGCTCTACATGGAAGCCAGCCGCCCGGATGCAGACTTCGCCTCCGACAGCGGCGACACGACAGGCATACGCATCGCCGGCAGCAAGGGCGGCGGCTCGGTCTACTACATCCCCGGCTGCGCGCGCATCGACGCGGCATTGCGCTCGCGTCTGTCGGGCGCTGCCTGCCTGCTCTTCGACGGCACGGTCTTCACCGACGACGAGATGATTACGGCCGGCGTCGGCACGAAGACTGGCGCCCGCATGGGCCACATCGCGATGTCGGGGCCGAAAGGCTCGATCGCTGGCCTCAAGGATGTGAAGGTCGGCCGGCGCATCTTCGTTCATATCAACAACACCAACCCGGTCCTCGACGAGAACTCGGCCGAACATGCCGCGGTTCGCGCGGCGGGCTGGGAAGTCGCGCATGACGGAATGGAGATCGAGCTTTGAACTTTCACGCCGCAGCCAGGAGCAGGATGTCCTCGAGCGAGTTGGAAGCAGTGCTCAGGCAGGTCGGTGCGGAGCGCTACCACAACCGCCACCCCTACCATCACCGTATGGTGTCGGGCGCGCTTTCCAAGGGCGAGTTGCAGGCCTGGGCGCTGAACCGCTACTGCTACCAGGCCGTCATCCCGCGCAAGGATGCGACGATCCTGGCGCGCGCCGATGACCCGGCCTTCCGCGCCGAATGGCGCAAGCGCATCGAGGACCACGACGGCGACGACGGCTGGAGCGGCGGCATCGCCCGCTGGCTGCACCTGGCGATTTCGCTCGGCCTCGACGCCGACGCCGTGAAGAGCGAAAAGCTCGCGCTGCCGGCGACGCGCTTCGCCGTCGGCGCCTACCTTTCCTTCTGCGCGAACCGCACGCTGCTCGAAGCGGTCGCCTCGTCCCTGACGGAGCTCTTCTCGCCGGTCATCATCGGCGAGCGCGTGCCGGCGATGCTCGCGAAGTACGATTACGTCACCGAGGACACGCTCGCCTATTTCAGCAAGCGGCCGGAGCAGGCGTCGCGCGATGCCGACTTTGCGCTCGCCTATGTGCTGGAGCACGCCGACACGCCGGAGCGCCAGCAGGCGGTGATCGACGCGCTGGTGTTCAAATGCGACATACTCTGGGCGATGCTGGACGCGCTCCAGCATGCCTATGGCGAAGCCGGCAACATCCCGCCCGGTGCCTTCCGGCCGGAGGAGGCTCAGGGATGACTGCGCTGCGCGAACGCGTGGTGGTCTCGCCGCAGGCCGTGCCCGCGCTGCCGAAGCATGTGCGCATCCAGTACGACCCCGTCCGGCAGGCCTTCGCCGTGCTGTCGCCCGAAAAAGTATTCTGGCCGAACGAGATAAGCCTCGACATCCTGCGCCGCTGCAACGGCCTTTCGTCGGTCGAAAAGATTGTCGCCGACCTCGCTCGCGAGTACAACGCCCCCGAGGAAGACGTGGCGGCGGATGTCGCCGCTTTCATCCAGGAATGGTCCGACAAGCTGCTGGTGAAGCTATGAGCGAGCCGCTGCTTCCCCCGATCGGCATGCTGGCGGAACTGACGCACCGGTGCCCGCTGCAATGCGCCTATTGCTCCAACCCGACCGAGCTTCTGAAGGCCAACCGCGAACTCGACACCGAGACATGGCTCGCGCTGTTCGACGAGGCAGCGGATCTCGGCGTGCTCCAGGTACATCTCTCCGGCGGCGAGCCGACGCTGCGGCGCGATCTCGAGCAGCTGATATCCGGACTATCGCGGCGCGGTGTCTACACCAATCTCATCACCGCCGGCGTCGGCATCGCCGAGGGCCGCATCGAGGCTTTTGCCGAAGCCGGGCTAGACCACCTTCAGCTCTCCTTCCAGGGCGCACGCGCGGCCACCACGGCGCGCATCGGCAACAACCAGGGCGGCCACGAGAAGAAGCTGGAAACGGCGAAGCGGGCGCGCGCAGCTGGCCTGCCGCTCACCATCAACGCGCCGATCCACCGCTACAACATCGAGGAAGTGCCCGAGTTCATCGAGCTTGCGCTCTCGCTCGACGCAGAGCGCCTCGAAATCGCCAACGTGCAATATGCCGGCTGGGCGCTGGCCAACCGCGATGCGCTGATGCCGGACCGCGCCTCCGTCGAACGCCAGGCCGAGATCGTCGAGGCGGCGCGCGAGCGGCTCACCGGCATCATGAACATCGACTTCGTGCCGCCCGACTATTTCGCCACCTATCCGAAGCCCTGCATGGGCGGCTGGGCGCGCGACGCGTTCATGGTAGCGCCTGACGGCACGGTGCTCCCTTGCCATGCGGCGCAGACGATCACCTCGCTGACATTCGAGCGGTTCGGGCCGCGCACGCTCACCGAGATATGGACAGATTCACCGGCGTTCAACGCGTTCCGCGGCACCGACTGGATGCTGGAGCCGTGCCGGACCTGCGACCGGCGCGAGATCGACTGGGGTGGCTGCCGCTGCCAGGCGATGGCGATCGCCGGCGACGCCGCAGCTACCGATCCCGCCTGCATCAGGTCGCCCCTGCACGCGCGCATGGCGGCAGTCGCCGAATCCGGCCGCCCCGCTGGCGGCGAGCCTCCGGGCGCCGAGGGTTTCGTCTATCGCCGCATCGGCGGAGTTCCGCAGCCGGCAGGTCCAGCGCCGGCGAAGCGCGACCCTGCCCTAACCGTTTGAGGCCGTCCCGCGCTCCAGCATCGCGTCGGCGAAGGCCAGCGCATCCTTGTTGGCCGGGATGTTGTGCACGCGAAAGATCGCCGCGCCCTTCAGCCTGAGAATGACGCTGGTCGCCGCCGTTCCGGCATCGCGCGCCTTCTTGTCGCCGCCTTCCACATCGGTGAGCAGCCGCTTGCGCGAGGTGCCTACCAGCATCGGGAAGCCTAGCGCCTGCAATTCGCCGAAGCGTGCCATGAGCCGAAGGTTCTCCTCGCTGCGCTTGGCGAAGCCGAAGCCCGGATCGAGCACGATCTGCGCCTCGCTCACGCCCGCCCGCCGCGCGATCTCAAGCGATCTCTCGAGAAAGAGGAATTCGTCCGCGATCACGTCCGGCAACCTCTCTCGATCGCGCCCCGTGTGCATGACGACCAGGCCGGCGCCGGTTTCCGCCGCCAGCTGCGCGATGTCCGGTTCACGCTGCAGGCCGTGCACGTCGTTGACGATATGTGCCCCGGCCGCCACCGCCAGCCGCGCCGTCTCGGCCCTGTATGTGTCGACGGAGATGACGAGACCCTCGGCGGCCAGCGCCTCGATGACCGGCAGGATCCGCGCCTGCTCCTCCTTCGCCGAAACCGGCGTCGCGCCGGGTCGAGTGGACTCGCCACCGACATCGATGATTGCGGCCCCCTCCGCAGCCATCCGGCGGGCATGCAATACGGCCTGCTCCAGCCCGCTGAACTCCCCGCCATCGGAAAAACTGTCCGGCGTAACGTTCAGAATGCCCATCAGCCGCGCTTTGGCGCCGAGTTCCAGCTGCCGTCCGTGTGCGAGTTGCCATGACCTCATGACAGCTCTGTTACATGCAAAAGGGCTGATGCGGAACAATCGGCGCTGGTGTATCGTTTGTCTCGTAGGGACTTGGCTTATCAGCGAGGTTCATCGCCATGAAAGCGCTTCACTCAGGCTTGGCCGCGGCTGTGCTCGGCGCGGCGTTCATCCTGCCCACTCTCTCGGCCACCCCCACCGAGGCCGCACCGATCTTCGTTGCGAAGCCCGCGAGCGCCCAGTCCGACGTGGTGCAGGTCCGCGATGGTTGGTACCGGGGCCATCGCGGCTACAGGCACTACCGGCATGGCTATCGCAACTACGATGGCTGGTGGTACCCGGCCGGGGCATTCGTCGCCGGCGCTCTTATCGGCGGCGCCCTTGCCAACAGCAACCGCTATTATGGCGGCTATTACGGCAATGGGTACTACAACAGCTACTACGGTGGCGGTTACTACCCGCGATATTACCCGCGCTATTATGCGCCCCGCTACTACGCGCCCCGCTACTACGCCCCGGAAAGGGTGTACTATCCGCCCCGCGGAACGGCATATAGGCAGGGATACCGCGATGGTTATCGTGACGGAGTGAATGTCCGTCGTTACGGTGACATCACCTGCACTCCGCGGTTGGCGGACGCCGGCAGGTGCTGAGTCGATTGCGGCAATGAACGGAAACCTTGACTCGCACGGGTTTTCTTCGCAGCCGGAACCACTACCTATGTTATTATGGAAAACCTTCTCAACAATAGCCGGATGATCGGCACGGCGCTGGCGCTGGCGATCATCTCTGCAGCCGCCCCGGTTGGCGCGGTCGACGCCAAGCGCGGCCCCGTCACGATCCTCACGCCGGGCCAGTTGCAGAACCTCAACGCCCGCGAGCGGCGCTTCGACTACCAGCAGCGGCAGCAGTTCAACCGCGAAATCGACAACCAGGCGCTCCGGCGGCAGCAGCCGCGCATCGAGGTGCCCGTTGTAAAGCCGCGCTGCCCGCTGCCGACGTCGGGCGTCGCCCGAGCTTGCTGACGCAATAGAACGCCGGGTTCGAACCCGGCGCTCTGTTTATGCAGCCTTGGCTAGGCGTTTGCGCTTGATGTCCGGCGGCGTCGCCTCCTCGACCAGCGTCTCGATTGCCGCTGGAAGCGTCATCGACTGCTGGTCGCGCGAGCCCAGCCTGCGCATGTTGACCGTCCCCTCCTCCGCCTCGCGCTTGCCGCAGACAAGGATGACCGGCACCTTGGCCAGAGAGTGCTCGCGGACCTTGTAGTTGATCTTCTCGTTGCGCAGGTCGATCTCGACCGACAGCCCCGCGTCCTTCAGCTTTGCCGTGACCTCGCGCGCATAGTCGTCGGCATCCGACGTGATCGTCGCGACGACCACCTGCACCGGCGCGAACCACAGCGGCATCTGGCCCGCGTGGCTCTCGATCAATATGCCGAGGAAGCGCTCCAGCGATCCGGCGATCGCGCGGTGGACCATGACCGGCTGCTTCTTCTCGGAGTCCGAGCCGATGTAGAACGCGCCGAAACGCTCCGGCAGGTTGAAGTCGACCTGCGTGGTGCCGCACTGCCACTCGCGGCCGATCGCGTCCTTCAGCGTGTACTCGAACTTCGGTCCGTAGAAGGTGCCTTCGCCTTCGTTGACGCCGGTCTTGATGCGGTTGTCCTCGCGCGCCATCCGCGCAAGAGCACGCCGCAGGATGTCCTCCGCGTGATCCCACGCGGCGTCCGTACCGACGCGCTTTTCGGGCCGCGTGGCAAGCTTCACCTCGACCGCGTCGAAGCCGAAATCGGCATAGACCGACATCATCAGGTCGTTGATCTTCAGGATTTCCGCCTCGAGCTGCTCCTCGGTGCAGAAGATGTGCGCATCGTCCTGCGTGAAGCCGCGCACGCGCATCAGGCCGTGCAGCGCGCCCGACGCCTCGTAGCGATGAACGTTGCCGAATTCGGCAAGCCTTATCGGCAGATCGCGGTAGGACTTCAGCCCATGCTTGAAGATCTGCACGTGCCCCGGGCAGTTCATCGGCTTCAGCGCGAAGATGCGCTGGTCGGCCTCCTCGTCGTCGGGGTGCGTGAAGGCATGCGCGGACTTCACCGCGAACATGTTCTCCTGATACCAGCCCCAGTGGCCCGACGTCTCCCAGAGGCTCTTATCGAGCACCTGCGGCGCGTTGACCTCCTGGTAATCGTCGCCCAGGCGGCGGCGCATATAGGCGATGAGGTTCTGGAACATCTTCCAGCCCTTGGCGTGCCAGAAGACGACGCCCGGTCCCTCTTCCTGGAAGTGGAAGAGATCCATCTCGCGGCCGAGCCTGCGATGGTCGCGCTTCTCGGCCTCTTCCAGCATATGGATATACTGGTCGAGCTGCGCCTGGTCGGCCCAGGCCGTTCCGTAGATGCGCGTCAGCATCGGGTTGTTGGCGTCGCCGCGCCAGTAGGCGCCGGCCACCTTCATCAGCTTGAAGGCGTTTCCGATCTGGCCGGTCGAAGCCATGTGCGGGCCACGGCAGAGATCGAACCAGTCTCCCTGCGAGTAGATCTTGAGATCCTGGTCCTCGGGGATCGCGTCGACCAGTTCGACCTTGTAGGCCTCGCCCTTGTCGCGGAACACCTGGCGAGCCTTCTCGCGCGACCAGACCTCCTTGGTGAAGGGCTTGTTGCGGCCGATGATCTCCCGCATCTTCTTCTCGATGACCGGAAAGTCCTCGGGCGTGAAGGGCTCGTTGCGGGCGAAGTCGTAGTAGAAGCCGTTCTCAATGACCGGGCCGATCGTCACCTGCGTCCCCGGCCAGAGTTCCTGCACGGCCTCGGCGAGCACATGGGCGGCGTCGTGGCGGATGAGTTCGAGCGCCCGCGGGTCGTCGCGGGTGACGATCTCGACTGCGCCGGAGCGGCCGATCGGATCGGACAGGTCGCGGATCGTACCATCCATCGAATAGGCTACGGCCTTCTTCGCCAGCGACTTGGATATCGATTCGGCAAGTGCCGCGCCCGTCGTCGCGGCGTCATAGTCGCGCACGGAACCATCGGGGAATTTCAGGGAAACGTTTGGCATGGTCTTCTCCTATCCAGTCCCGCAAACGAGCGCGGGTGGTGGTTTGAGGCCCACAATAGTGGGACGCGGCGTTTTAGAGGCGTGATTGCCGGAGGTAAAGAGCGACCGGCACGCTCCTGACCAGCATCTCGTCCCAAAGCCACGAACTCGGCGACATCAAATCGCTGCCAGCAGCCTGCTTTTTTCAGAAGCACGCTTACGATATATTAGCGCGGCCTGTACCGTTGCGCGGTGACTAGCAGCACAACGAGTGCACAACGATAAAAACCTCCGGCCGGTCGGATACTCTCTGTTTGAACGCTTATTTCGTACGCAAGTCCCTCGATGACGAGGTCGTCGGGCTTTTTGTGGCTCCGTCAACGGTTGCGCTGGCCGGGCTCGTCGACGAGCATTGCGATCCGACTACCTGCGAATATGCGGTCGCCCCGCCGGGCGGGCTGATCGTGCCGACTGCGACGAAAGCGAAATGGCCAAGGAAGGCCGGACGTTCATCGGCTCGTACCGGACTGGAAGAGGCCGTGCTGACCCAGCAATGGGAAGACGATCTCGATGCCCCGACCAGCTTCCTGGAATGGAAGCCTCTGAAGTCAGCCGCCGAACGCATGGTGCGCAAGCTCGGCAAGAGCCGGTAGCCGCACGGTCAGGCGCGCTTTCCGACCTGCCAATACCGCCAAGGCGTAAACCAGCGAAAGCGCCCCTCCAGCGTCTCGGGCACCCGGTCGATGCCGTGCGTGCCCCACGGGCCGCACCGTGCGACGCGGAACAGCCCCATCCAGCCGCCCGCCCAAAGCCCGTGCCGGGCGATCGCCTCATGCGCATATTCCGAGCAGGTCGGCATATGCCGGCAAGTGTTGCCGACAAAGCCCGACAGCGTAAGCTGGTAGAGGCGTACCAGCGACGTCCCGAGCACCCGGCCCGGGGTCCTGCGCCACGGCCCTGGCCAGTTGCGGCCGGCACGGTTGTTTTGCGCACTATGCGAATGCTCGGTCACTTTGTTACTTTACGGTGCCTTCTTGCACTTCGTCGACGGACTGTTCACCTGATGACCGGCTGATTGCCAGCCCCGCCGAACTTAAGTATCGCGCGGTTGTTTCCCAAGACCCATCCGCCAAACCAAGCGCAAGTGGACGCCATGACAGACAAGCCTGAGATCGAACTCGGACTGGACACGTTCGGCGACGTGACCGTCGACAAGGAGGGCAAGCTATTGTCGCAGGCGCAGGTGCTGCGCAATGTTGTCGAGGAAGGCGTGCTCGCCGACCAGGCCGGCATCGACTTCATCGGCGTCGGCGAACATCACCGCGACGATTTCGCCGTATCGGCCCCCGACGTGGTGCTGGCCGCGATCGCCGCGCGTACCAGCCGCATCCATCTCGGCTCTGCGGTGACGGTGCTGAGTTCCGACGACCCGATCCGCGTCTTCCAGCGCTTCTCGACAATCGACGCGATTTCCGGCGGCCGGGCCGAAATCATCCTCGGGCGTGGTTCGTTCACCGAGTCCTTCCCGCTTTTCGGCTATTCGCTCAACGACTATGAGCGGCTGTTCTCCGAAAAGCTCGATCTGTTCGCCGCGCTGCTGAAGCAGGGGCCGGTGACCTGGAAGGGCTCGATCCACCCGGGACTGAAGGACCAGACCGTCTACCCGCAGGTCGAGAACGGCACGTTGAAGACCTGGATCGGCGTCGGCGGCAGCCCGGAATCGGTGGTGCGCGCCGTGCAATACGAACTGCCGATGACGCTCGCGATCATCGGCGGTGATCCGGTGCGCTTCCGCCAGTTCGTCGACCTCTACCATCGCGCGGCCGAGCAGTTGCAGAAGCCCGTGCTGCCCCTCGGCGTGCACTCGCCGGGCCATGTCGCGGAGACCGACGAGGAGGCGCGCGCGCAGCTTTGGCCGGGATACAAGGCGATTCACGACAGGATCGGCGGTGAGCGCGGCTGGGGCCCGACCAGCATCGCCCGCTTCAACGCCGAAGCCGACATGGGCTCGCTCTATGTCGGCTCGCCCGAGACGGTGGCGAAGAAGATCGCCAAGACCGTCAAGGCGCTCGGCGTCAGCCGCTTCGACATGAAATATTCGTCGGGCACGCTGCCGCATAAGCACATGATGAAGAGCATTGAACTCTACGGCACGAAGGTCATGCCGATGGTGCGCGATTTGCTGGCATCAGCCTGATTTGCGACACGCGGCCGACCTCACCAGCGGGCGGAACGCTCGCTGGAGGTCGCCCGCGGGCGGCTGCGGCCAGCGTCTCCGGAACGAAGCGGTGAACACCGCTCGCGCGATCGGGGCTGGAAGGTGGCGAGCAACACGACATCGCAGAAGATTTCGAGATAGTCGTTCATGGCCGGATCTCCTGGTTCGGCAGGATTAGACGGCTGCTGGCGTTCTGCTTCAAACGAGTATAATTTCGGCGTCGTATGACTTGAGGTTATGCGAATGAAGCGTGGCCGCCTCCCTCTGACCGCCCTGCGGAGCTTCGAAGCTGCCGGCCGGCTTCTGAGCTTCAGCCGCGCGGCGGAAGAGCTTTACGTTTCGCAGGCCGCGATCAGCCGGCAGATCCGTGAATTGGAGGAACTGATCGGAAAGCCGCTGTTCGAGCGGCTGCACCGGCGCGTGAGGCTGACGGAGGCCGGCCAGGAGCTTCTCGGCCAGCTCACCCAGAGTTTCGACGCCATTGACGTGAAGCTGACGCAATTGCTGACCCTGCAACCACAATCGACCCTTCGCATCAGCGTCGAACCCGCCTTTGCCGGCGCACTGCTGATCCCTCGTCTCCACCACTTCCAGAATATGCACCCACAGATCGATGTGCAGGTCGACGCTGACACACGTCTCGTCGAGTTCCGCCGTGACGAGGCCGAGGTGGCTATTCGCCATTCCATATCGGCAAAGTCCTGGCCGCGAACCGACGCACGGCATCTGCTTGACGTTTCATTGACCCCAGTCATGACGCCAGGATTACTTGCAGACGGCCCCCCGCTGATCTCACCGGCGGACCTTTGTCACCACACGCTGCTTCACGAGACGGATCGCAACGGGTGGGATCACTGGTTTCGTATTGCCGGATTTCCGGAGTTGGCATCGCATCGCGGGCCAATCTATCCGGACGCTACGCTGGTAATGCAAGCTTGCCGCCTCGGGCATGGTGTCGGACTTGGTGATCGCCGCATGGAGGTCGAAGACCTTCAAGCCGGCACCCTCGTCCGCCCTTTCGACATCGAAGCGCCATTCGGCGCCTATTGGTTGGTGACACCAAATTTTCGCAATCTGAGCCAAGCCG
>Ga0233385_1000303_pt1 | contig 27176 bp, 28 predicted proteins | sample ElkDunMinimDraft_16_FD_191543 | JGI IMG/M metagenome (GOLD analysis project Ga0233385, IMG submission 191543) | Fecal eukaryotic communites from dung pellets of Tule Elk in California, USA - Elk Dung G36 | ecosystem: Host-associated > Mammals > Digestive system > Large intestine > Fecal | place...
GCGTCTCGGTCGAATGGCAGAACCTGCTGCGCGACATCGTCATCCTGGCGCTCGCCGGCGTGTCGCTGGTCATTTCGCGCAAGGAGTACCGCACCGCCAACGGCTTCAACTGGGGACCGATCGCGGAAGTGGCGAAGCTGTTCTTCGGCATCTTCATCTGCATCATCCCCGTCATCGCCATCCTGCGCGCCGGGCTCGACGGGGCGCTCGGTCCGCTGGTCTCGCTGGTGACCGCCGCCGATGGCACGCCCAACAATCTCGCCTATTTCTGGCTGACCGGCCTCCTGTCGTCCTTCCTGGACAACGCGCCGACCTATCTCGTCTTCTTCGAGATGGCGGGTGGCGATCCTCAGCAACTGATGACGGAACTCGCCCGCACGCTCGCGGCGATCTCGGCGGGCGCGGTGTTCATGGGCGCCAACACCTATATCGGCAACGCGCCGAACTTCATGGTCTACGCCATCGCGCGGCAGAGCGGCGTGCGCATGCCGAGCTTCTTCGGCTACATGCTGTGGTCGGGCGTCGTGCTGATCCCGACCTTCGTGATCGTCGGCTTCGTCTTCTTCGCCTGACAGGACGCGCCGCGAAAGCGGCGCGCCCTTCCGACTGCGGGTTGGTCCGTCACTTCGCGTGAGCGTCGATCCACTTCGTCATCTCGTCGATCTCCTTGACCTGGGCGTCGACGATCTTCTGGGCGAGCGCGCGGAGCTGCTCGTCCTTGCCGTATTCGAGCTCGACGCGGGCCATGTCGATGGCGCCCTGATGGTGGGCGATCATCGCGCAGGCGAAGGCGACGTCGGGATCCGCGTTCATCATGCCCTGCATCATCGCCGGCATGGTGGCCTGCATCTTCTCCATGTTCTCGCGCTGGAACTCGGTCATCGACTGTGCGTCCATGTCCATCATGGCGCCCATTCCGCCGCCCATTCCGCCGCCATGTGCGCCGCCATGCGCACCGTGATGCATGCCACCCGCGGCCGCGCATTGCTCGGGAAGCTTGAACTGCTGATCCTGCGAGAGGGCAGGAACGGTGAAGGAAGCCGCGGCGATTGCGGCGGCGAGAACAGTCTTGAGGGTATTCATCCGAATTCTCCTGGATGTGCTGGTTTGTCGAGGGGATGTCACACCTGGGAAAGGCGGGGCGGCGGTAGCGCAGGCGACGGCACGTCGCCGTCCGGGTGCGGGAACGGCCCTGCTTCCGCCGGTCCGCCGGAAGCGGCATGCGCGATCCGGACAGGCAGGACCGGGACCGCCGGATGGCACGTCGTCATCGGGCAGCAGGCAATGCCCGCCGCGCCGGCGCTTTTCCAGAGCTCGGCCTGTGCAGTCGCCGCCGAATGGTGCGAATGGCCCGGCGCGTCGTGGGCGCCGGCATGTGCGTGAACCTGCGTCGCGTGCGACCCTGCCGCCATGCTTCCCGACGACCAGGCGGTCGCCACCGAAAGGGCCAGCATCGCCGCCCAGGCGATTCGCCATATCCGAGACGGGCAGAGGGTCATGCGCAGCTTCTTCCGGTTTCTGCATTCTCTAACGACATAGCTCGGCTCCGGGCGTGATCCAGATCAAGGCCGGGGACAGTTCGACGCTGGGGCTTCCAGCAGGGGTAAGGTCAACTGCTAAGATGCGCGGCGCGTCCTCGCCATGACGGCTTCCGCGACTATCTTGCCCTGGATATGCAGGCTGACGATTATCCACGGGCCCCGGAGACAAGGAGTGTGCTGTCCGATGCAGATGCGTCCGTTCGGAAATTTCGATGAGAAGGTGTCCGTCATCGGGCAGGGGACGTGGCAGCTCGACGGCCGCAACGACGCCGGCGCGATCGCCGCGCTGAGGCGCGGCCTCGACCTCGGCATGACGCATGTCGATACGGCGGAGATGTATGGCGAGGCCGAGCCGCTGGTGGCCCGCGCGATAGAGGGCCGTCGCGACGAGGTCTTTCTCGTTTCCAAGGTGCTGCCCAGCAATGCGTCCCGCAGCGGCACGATCAAGGCCTGCGAGCGCTCGCTGGAGCGGCTGAAGACCGACCGGCTCGACTGCTACCTGCTCCACTGGCGCGGCAGCTACAGACTGGAGGACACGTTCGCCGCCTTCGAGGAGCTGAAGCAGGCGGGCAAGATTCTGTCCTGGGGCGTCAGCAATTTCGACGCCGACGATCTCGACGAGGCGCTCGCCGTCGCCGGCGAGGGCAAGATCGCCTGCAACCAGGTGCTCTACCATCTGCAGGAGCGCGCCATCGAGCATGCGGTCGTCCCCTGGTGCGAACAGCACGAGGTGGCGGTTGTCGCCTACAGCCCGTTCGGCCAGGGCCGCTTTCCCGGCGCGTCCACTCCCGGCGGACGGGTGCTTGCCGGGATAGCCGATGCGCATGGCGCGAGCGCGAGGCAGGTGGCGCTTGCCTTCCTGACCCGGCGCGATTCGGTCTTCGCCATCCCGAAGGCGTCGAGCGCCGCCCATGCCGAGGACAATGCCGGGGCAGGCGACCTCAGGCTGACCGCCGCCGAGATCGCGCGCATCGAGGAGGCGTTCCCGCTCGGCCGCCCGCGCGGCCTGCCGATGATCTAGGCCCGCTGCGGGCTTGCGGCGGGCACCGGCGGCGTCAGGCCGCTGCGCTTCTCCCAGGCGTGGGAGGCGGCCGCGACCATCACCGCGACGATCATCGCCCCGACGCCGACCAGCGGCAGGCTGCTGTAGGGAAGGCCGGCGCTGAGCATCATGGCGCCGAGCGACGCGGCGATGGCGATGCCGACATTGAAGCCCGACGGGATGAGCGAGGAGGCGAGGTTGGGCGCATCCGCGGTCCACGACAGGATGCGCGTCTGGATCGGCGTGCCGATAGCGAAGTTGATGCCGCTCCAGAGGGTGAGCGCGGCGACCATCGGCAGCGGATAGGGGCTGACGAAATAGATCACGACGAGGACGACGGCCTGCAGCGCTGGCATGACCATCAGCGACGGCATCAGGTAGCGGCCGGAGAGCTTGCCGCCGATGAAGACGCCGGCCGTGGCGCCGAGCCCGTTCAACAGCAGCACCCAGGGCACCATGGAGGCATCGAGGCCGGTCACCTCGACGAGCAGGAGCGCAATGTAGGTGTAGGGCACGTACTGGCAGAGCATCAGCATCTGCATGATGATCAGGCAGGTCCAGACCTGCTGGCGGCCGAGCACGCGCACCTCTTTTTTCAGGCCGGCCGGGACTGCGGACGCGCCGGTGCCGCGCGGCAGAAGCGTTGCCAGCGCCAGCGCGGCGACGATGCCGAGGATGAACATCGCCCAGAAGGTGGCGCGCCAGCCGAAGGCGTTGCCTATGGCGGTGCCGACCGGCACGCCGACGATGCCCGACACGGTGAGGCCGGCGAGGATAAGCGCCACGGCCATGCCTCGCTGCTCCGGGCGCACCAGGCCGATTGCGACCACCATGGCGACGCCGAAATAGGTGCCGTGGGCGAAGGCAATGGCCACGCGCAGGAGAAGCATGGAGAAGAAGTCGGGCGCCAGCGCGCAGGCCGCCTGTCCGATCGTGAAGGCGATGGTCAGGCCGATGAGCAGCGTCTTGCGCGACAATCTCGCGGTGACGATGGTGAGCAGCGGGCCGCCGACGGCGATGCCGATCGCGTAGCCCGAGACGAGGTAGCCGGCGCTGGGCACCGAGACGCCAAGCCCTTCGGCCACCTGCGGCAGCACGCCGGCGATGACGAACTCGGTCGTGCCGAAGGCGAAAGCGGCGAAGAACAGGGCAAGGAGCGGGAGCGGCATGGAGGGGCTGGTCTCTGCGGAAACGGCGAGAAACCACGAACAGGCAGGGCGCCGCAACCGAGAAATTGTGGACCAGGCTTTAGATTTTCTTCAGCGAGGCATCGCCGGTTTCGACGCGGGCCAGCCGCGAGCCGCGCAACAGGCCCTGTTCCTCGAGCACCGGATAGGCCATCGCCGCGAGCAGCGAGTTGATCTGCTTGAGGTCGCGGATGGTGTCGAGATGGATGGTGCTGGTTTCCAGGCTCTTGGCGGTGCCTTCGCGCAGCCTGGCGAAATGGCTCTCGCTGATCGCCTTCTCGACGTCGCGCAGCCTGTCCTTCTCCTCGACGAGCTGGCGCGCGGTCGCCGCGTCGCGCGAGACGAGCACGTTGAAGGCGAGCCGCGCATTGGCGAGCACGGCGGCATGGAAGCTCGACAGCTCGCGCCAACCCTCCGGCGTGAACTCCAGCCCGCGCTCCATCTTCTTCCGGACCTGCACCAGCATGTTGCGCACGATGATGTCGCCGACCTGCTCGAGCTTGACGCAGGCGCCGATCAGCTCCTGGCAGCGCAGCGCCTCGGCCTCGGTAAGCTGCCGGCTGGTCACCTTGGCGAGATAGAGCTTGATCGCCGCGTGCCTGCGGTCGACGCGGTCGTCGAGGGCGGCGAGCGCCTTGATCTTGTCGTCGTCGGCCGCCTCGTAGAGCTCCATGATGCGGACGAGCATGATCTCGACCGTCTCGCAGACCCGCACCACCTCGCGCGTCGCATTGGCGAGCGCCTGCGACGGCGTGTCCAGCGCGGCTTCCGAGAGCGCGGACAGCTCGGTCGCGGCGAGGTCGTCCTGCTGCTCGGGCGCGTTCATCCGGGACAGCCGCTCGGCGAGCCGGTAGACGACACCGGCAAGCGGCATGCCCAGGATCACCAGCGCGACGTTGAAGGCGATGTGCGCGTTGACGAGCTGCTCCGGAACGGTGCTGCCGAGCAGATCGAGGGGAGGGGCGAACAGCACCACGCCGCAAAGCGCTAGCAGTGCGCCGACGCCGCGCATGATGAGATTGCCGAGCGGCACGACGCGCGCCTTGGCGGTCGCGGCGCGCGACAGCATGACCGCGATGATGCCGCCGCCGATGTTGGCGCCCAGCACCAGCACCACGCCGAGTTCCGCCGGAACCAGCCCGCGCGCGGCGAGCGCCACGACCAGAAGGATCGCCGCGACGCTCGAATGGAAGAGCCACGTCATGATCGCGGCGATCAGGAAGGCCGTGACCGGGTCGCCGGAGAGATAGTTGACGATCACCGGCAGGATCGGGCTTTCGCGCAACGGCTCGGACGCTTCGCCGATCAGCCTGAGCGACAGGATCAGCAGGCCGATGCCGATGAGGATGCGGCCAAGCTGCAGGAGGTCGCGCCGCGAGGTGGACATGAACAGCACGGTGCCGGCGACGAGGCAGATGGGCGTCAGCACCTCGAGGTCGAAGCTGAGCAGCTTGACCACCAGCGAGGAGCCGACGTCCGCGCCGAGGACCGCAAGAAGCCCTGAAGTGCCGCCGACGATGCCCGAGCCCGCGAAGGAACCGACGATCAGGGCGACCGCGGTCGCGCTCTGCAGGCAGATGGCGAGAGCCGCGCCGGCGCCGACCGCCAGCAATGGGTTCTTCAGGATGGTACGGAGCCGACGCCTCAGCACGTCGCCATAGGCGCGCTCGACGCCGGTGCGCACCTGTCGCGTGGCGAAGAGCAGCAGCGCGACCGCACCGGCGAGATGCAGCAGCACGAGCGAGCCGCTCACGGCGCAAGCTCCCGTCCTGCCGCGACGGCGGCAGAGTTCTTGGAGGCGAGCGCGTGAAAGCTGGTCATGGTGGCGCGTATATTTTAGCCGGATAATATTTTTCGTCCATTGCGCGAGGCTGTTCGGCGGCGACGGACGATGTCGGAAACGGAGCCGGGAGAACGATGTTCCCGCAAAGGCTGGCGGCATGCGGGGAGAAATCCCGCATTTCCGGCCAGTCGGAGGCCGATTTGAACCGAACTTGAAACCGGCAATCGTAAATGGATGGAATCATTACGGAAATGTAAGGCTGCCGTTCAGTTTCCGTTCATGCGGCGGGCGATACTCCGTGGGCATCGACAACGAAGGAGTACCCCCCATGAAACGTCTCGTCCTCTCGGCCGTCGCCCTGTCCATGCTGGCGCTTCCGGTCGCCCAGGCGCAGGCCGGTCCCCGGCACGAGCCGCAGCGTTACGAGCAGCCGCGCCACGAGCAGCAGCACAGGCACTGGGACAAGAAGCACGGCTACGACAAGAAGGTGATCGTCAAGAAGAAGGCGGACAAGAAGAGGCGCCACTGGGCGCGCGGCCACCGGGTGCCTGAATATCAGCGCCGGCACGTTGTCAGGGACTACCATCGCCACGGCCTGCGCCGGCCCGGCCATGGCCAGCATTGGGTGAAGGTCGACAACGACTTCCTGCTGATCTCCATCGCCTCGGGCATCATCGGCGGCATCATCGCGTCGCAGAACTGATCCCCCGATCCTCCTCTGCCTCCAGCTGGCGGCCCGCAAGGGCCGCCTTTTTTTGTCAAAGCGTCGTGAGGGACGAACGAGCGGTGTGGCGGATGTGCAGGATTTCCACCGCGTCGTCGCGTATACGATAGAATAGCTTGTACGGATAACGCCCGACAAACAGTACCCGGGCATCCGACATATCCGTCGGGACACCGGCTGACGGCTGCTCGCCAAGCAGCGCGGCCGCAGCATCGAAGCGCTCGAGCACGTTGCGGGCGCCTGATGGCGACCTTGCCTTCAAATAGGTGAGTATTTCTTCGCGGTCCCGGAAAGCCCGATTCGTGTAGCGGACCTTCATGCCTTGAAGCGTTTGGCCGATTCCGCGAGCTTGGCCTCGCTTGCGAACCTGCCATCGTCCGCGTCATCCAGGCCTTCTTGCAAGGCGAGGCGCTCGGACTCGTCCACCCGGTATAGGCCACTGCGGCGGGCCTCGATGACGCGCGCATAGTCGGCGAGCTCCTGGCGGTCTTCCTCCGGCCAGGCCTCGGCGTTCTCCAGGATGTTCTTCAGGGACTGGTCGTTCATGACATCAATATAGCACCAAAGCACCCAATGCGCATCGGTGCGGCATCCTGTGAATCGCGGGCAAGAGGCGGATTGGGGGTCGCCCGGCCCTCCTGCCATGCTTATATAAGGGAAAGGATTCCTCATTCCGCCCATGCGCTTCAACAACGCCTTTCTCGACGAGATCCGCGACCGCGTGCCGATTTCATCGGTTATCGGCCTGCGCGTCGCGTGGGACAGGAAGAAGACCAACGCCTCGCGCGGCGACTACTGGGCCTGCTGTCCGTTCCACGGCGAGAAGAGCCCGTCCTTCCACTGCGAGGACAAGAAGGGCCGATACCACTGCTTCGGCTGCGGCGTTTCGGGCGACCATTTCCGCTTCCTGACCGAGCTGGAGGGGATCAGCTTCCCGGAAGCGGTCGAGCGCATCGCAGGCCTTGCCGGCGTGCCGATGCCGGCGCGCGACGAGCGGGCGGAAGTGCGCGAAAAGCAGCGCACCAGCCTGATCGACGTGATGGAACTGGCGACCGGGTTCTTCCAGGACCAGTTGCAGTCGGCCGGCGGAGCGCGTGCGCGGGCCTATCTGCGCGACCGTGGCCTGACGCCGTCGACGCAGCAATCCTTCCGGCTGGGCTATGCCCCGGAAAGCCGCAACGCGCTGAAGGAATTCCTGGCGTCGAAGGGCGTCGAGAAGGGGCAGATCGAGGCGTGCGGGCTGGTGCGCCACGGCGACGACATCCCGGTTTCCTACGACTATTTCCGCGACCGCATCATGTTCCCGATCCCCGATTCGCGCGGCCGCATCATCGCCTTCGGCGGCCGGGCGCTGTCGCCCGACGCGATGGCGAAGTACATGAATTCGCCCGAGACCGAGCTCTTCCACAAGGGCAACGTGCTCTACAATTTCGCGCGCGCCCGCAAGACGCTGGCGAGGGGCGGCACCGTGATCGCGGTCGAAGGCTACATGGACGTGATCGCGCTGGCGCAGGCGGGTTTTGAGAACGCCGTCGCCCCGCTCGGCACCGCGCTCACCGAGAACCAGCTCGAGCTCCTGTGGCGCATGTCGCCGGAGCCGGTGCTCTGCTTCGACGGCGATGCGGCCGGCATGAAGGCCGCCTGGCGCGCGGCGGACCTGGCGCTGCCGGCGATCGAGCCCGGCCGCACCGCGCGCTTCGCGCTTCTGCCCGAAGGCAAGGACCCCGACGACCTGGTGCGCGCGGAGGGCGCCGAGGCCTTCCGCCAGGTGCTGGCCGACGCGCGCCCGCTCGCCGACCTCGTCTGGCTGCGCGAGACGTCGGGCGGCGTCTTCGATACGCCGGAGCGCAAGGCGGAGCTGGAAAAGACGCTGCGCGAGGTAACCGGGCGCATCCGCGACGAGAACGTGCGCTTCCACTATGCGCAGGAGATGCGCGAGCGGGTGCAGACCTTCTTCGGGCGCGCCAAGCAGAAGCCGCTGCGCGCCGGAGAATGGGAAAGGCGCGGGCCGAACGCGCAGGGCGCGCCGGGGCAGGGCGGCCAGTTCGCCAAGCCCGGCGCGGCGGCAAGCCGCTTCGCAGTCTCCGAAAGCCTCGCGCGGTCGGCGCTGGTCAAGCGCGCCGGCGGCATCATGCCGCTTCGCGAGGCGGCAATCGTCGTGGCGCTGGTCAACCATCCCCAGCTGATCGACGAGAATTTCGAGCATGCCGAATTCCTCGAACTGTCGCATCCGGAGCTTCGACGGCTGCATGCGACCATCCTCGATGCGCTGGCGCACGATGCGGCAAACGACCGCAGCGAGGTGCTGGCGTATATCGACGCTGCTGGCCAGCGCGACGGCTGGGAGCGGGCGGTTTCCTTGATCCGCAAGGCGCGGATCTGGCCGGTTCTGGAGGATGCGGCGGTGGATGACGCAAGGGAAGCTTTTGCCCAGGCACTCCACTTGCACCGCAGCGCCGGCACTCTACATAAGGAGCTGAAGGCGGCCGAAATGGCGCTCGCGAACGAACCGACCGACGAAAACTACCGTCATTTGGTCGAAATTCAGGCGCAGTTCCGGGATGTCCAGGCCACTGAAGCACTGATTGAGGGGTTTGGCATACAGTCCGGCCGAGCCGGGCGGAGCTTCTAGCAATTGATTCGCTTTTTTAACGCGAATCATGCCAGAGGCGGCTTGACCTTTGGCGCGAATGCCTGAATCAGATCGATTCGAACGTTGACCTGCGAAAGGCCCACAACCGTAGAAGGGCGAGAATCGACAGGATTGTAGCTGATTCACTGTGGACGGCGGGTGTACCCGCTCCATTTTGACAGTGTTGATTGCAACTTGGGATACGCATGGAGACTGGCTCGGAAGCGCGGGTTGGCGTGTGCGTCTGGTTATCGGCTCAGGCCTGCTGGGAAGCGTGGACCGCTTGGAGAAGCTTAAGAATGGCGACTAAGACCAAGGAAAAGGACGAGGCAGAGACCGAACGCGAAGGCACCACCGACGGTCCCTTGCTCGACCTTTCCGACGATGCCGTCAAGAAGATGATCAAGGCCGCCAAGAAGCGCGGCTACGTCACCATGGACGAACTGAACGCGGTGCTGCCGTCGGAGGAGAGCGACCCCGACCGCATCGAGGACGTCATGGCCATGCTCTCCGAGATGGGCATCAACGTCGTCGAGGACGACGAGAACGCCGATGAGGGCGAAAGCGAGACCCCGGACGCCGAGGAAGACGCCAACGAGCTTGCCGAGCAGACCGGCACCGCCGTCGCCGCGACCCCCGCCAAGAAGGAGCCGACCGACCGCACCGACGACCCGGTACGCATGTACCTGCGCGAGATGGGTTCGGTGGAGCTCTTGTCGCGCGAGGGCGAGATCGCCATCGCCAAGCGCATCGAGGCCGGCCGCGAGACGATGATCGCTGGTCTCTGCGAGAGCCCGCTGACCTTCCAGGCCATCATCATCTGGCGCGACGAGCTGAACGAATCCAAGATCCTGCTGCGCGAGATCATCGATCTCGAGGCGACCTATGCCGGTCCCGAGGCCAAGCAGGCGCCGGTCGTGGCGCGTCCCGACGAAGACGCCAAGCCGGCTCCCGAAGAGAAGGGGCGCGGCCGCCAGGCGTCCCGCGACGAGGACGACATCACCAATGTCGGCTCCGATACCCGCGGCCTCGAGGACGAAGAGGATGACGACGACGAGGCGAGCCTGTCGCTTGCCGCGATGGAAGCCGAGCTTCGCCCGCAGGTCATGGAGACCTTCGACGTCATCGCCGACACCTACAAGAAGCTCAGGAAGCTGCAGGACCAGCAGGTCGAGAACCGCCTGTCGGCCTCCGGCACGCTGTCGCCCAGCCAGTTGCGCCGCCACAAGGAGCTGAAGGACCAGCTCATCAAGGCGGTGAAGTCGCTGTCGCTCAACCAGGCCCGCATCGAGGCGCTGGTCGAGCAGCTCTACGACATCAACAAGCGCCTGGTGCAGAACGAGGGCAAGCTGCTGCGCCTCGCCGAAAGCTACGGCGTCAAGCGCGACGCCTTCCTCGAGCACTACCAGGGCTCCGAGCTCGATCCCAACTGGGTCAAGTCGATCGCCAACCTGTCCGCCAAGGGCTGGAAGGAGTTCACCAAGAACGAGAAGGAGACGATCAAGGCGCTGCGCTCCGAGATCCAGAGCCTGGCGACCGAGACCGCCATCTCGATCCAGGAATTCCGCAAGATCGTCAACCAGGTCCAGAAGGGCGAGCGCGAAGCGGCCATCGCCAAGAAGGAGATGGTCGAGGCGAACCTGCGTCTCGTCATCTCCATCGCGAAGAAGTACACGAACCGCGGCCTGCAGTTCCTTGATTTGATTCAGGAAGGCAACATCGGCCTGATGAAGGCGGTCGACAAGTTTGAGTACCGCCGCGGCTACAAGTTCTCGACCTACGCGACCTGGTGGATCAGGCAGGCGATCACCCGCTCGATCGCCGACCAGGCCCGCACCATCCGCATTCCGGTCCACATGATCGAGACGATCAACAAGATCGTCCGCACCTCGCGCCAGATGCTGCACGAGATCGGCCGCGAGCCGACCCCGGAAGAGCTGGCCGAAAAGCTCGCCATGCCGCTGGAGAAGGTGCGCAAGGTGCTGAAGATCGCCAAGGAGCCGATCTCGCTCGAGACGCCGGTCGGCGACGAGGAGGATTCGCACCTCGGCGACTTCATCGAGGACAAGATGGCGATCCTGCCGATCGACGCGGCGATCCAGGCGAACCTGCGCGAGACCACGACGCGCGTGCTCGCCTCGCTCACCCCGCGCGAGGAGCGCGTGCTGCGCATGCGCTTCGGCATCGGCATGAACACCGACCATACGCTGGAGGAAGTCGGCCAGCAGTTCTCGGTGACCCGCGAACGTATCCGCCAGATCGAGGCGAAGGCGCTCCGGAAGCTGAAGCATCCGAGCCGCTCGCGGAAGCTGAGGAGCTTCCTGGACAGCTGATCAAAAGGGCGCCGGCGGCGCCCTTTTTCGTATCTGCCGGCTGAACGGACTCCGTCTCGATGTGCCTCTCGGGGCTAGGACTGCGCCCGGCGTGAAGCCTCTCCCCGCCTGACCCTTCGTCGCCAGGACTATCCATTGCTCGCGGCCCGCCCGGCGCCGCTTGCCGCCAACCCCGTGCGGGAGGATACTTCCCCGATCGGATGCATTTCAGGGCGATTGGCCCGGATGCCCGCCCCGGCAGTCATGCCGTGCTCCGTGGCCCCGGAGGGAGGTGTGCCATGACGACATACATCAGCCTGATCAACTGGACCGAGCAGGGCGTGCGCGATGTCAAAGCCTCACCCAAGCGCCTCGACGCGGCGAGGAAGATGCTCGGCGAGCTGGGCGGCTCGATGAAGGGTTTCTACCTCACCATGGGCGAGTATGACATGGTGGCGATCGTCGAGGCGCCCGACGATGCGGCCGCGGCGCGCTTCACATTGACCCTTGCGCAAGGCGGCAATGTCAGGACCCGTACGATGAAGGCATTTCCCGAACTCGCCTATCGCGACATCATCGCCTCGCTGGGTTGACGCCCGCACGATGGCGACGCTGACCGTCTGGTACAACACGCGCTGCCCGGTCTGCGACGCCGGCATCCGCCATCAGAAGACGCGGCTGGTCGAGGCAGTGAAGGCCGGCCGCATCGCATTTCGCGACATCAATCTCGAACCGGGCGCGCTCGCCCGCTACGGCGCGTCGCTTGAGGACATCAGGCGCAGGCTGCATGCCACGGATGCGCAGGGCCGGCTGCTCGTCGGGGCCGACGTAGCGATAGCGGTCTGGCGCGCCACGCCGGGCGAGGGGTGGCTTGCCTCGCTCCTCGGCAATCCGGTGACGTTGCCGGTCACGCGCTTCGTCTACGACTGCTTCGCCGACCTGCTCTACGCATGGAACAGGCGCAAGGGACGATGGTAGCAGGCGGCTGGCAAGGCGCTCAATTGCGCGAGGGTCGGCCGCCTGGCTTCGAACCGGTGGAACGCCGGCGGCGCGAATGGCGAGAATAGCTTGACGACCGGGCCGCCGGGGGCTTGATGGCTCCTTCGTCGTGAAGGACAGGCCGTGGCCGTACAGAGCAAGATTACCATCTCCACCCGTGGACAGGGACTCTACGAGTTCACCGACGAGGCCGCCGGCTTCGTGCGGGGCGCCCGGGCCGACATCGGCCTGCTCACCGTCTTCGTGCGGCACACCTCCTGCTCGCTGCTCATCCAGGAGAATGCCGATCCCGATGTGAAGCAGGATCTCGACGCGTTTTTCCGGCGCCTCGTTCCGCCGGCCGACGATCCGTCGATGCGCTACCTCGTCCATCGCCTCGAAGGCGCCGACGACATGCCGGCGCACATCAAGGCGGCGCTGACGGCGACCTCGCTGTCGATACCGGTGACGGCCGGCCGGCTGGCGCTCGGCGTCTGGCAGGGCATCTATCTCTTCGAGCACCGCGACGCGCCGCACCGGCGCGAGATCGTGCTGCATCTCAGCGAATAGCGCCCCGCCGACACGTCTCGGGCTTCCGCATCATCTCGACGCGGAGGGGCGAACATTCTAATTTGAACGGACAACAGAAGGCGGAAACCCGATGTCATTCCTGAAGCGTCTTTTTGGTGGCGGCGGCGGCTCGGACGATGGGGCCGGCGGCGGCAAGCCTGCCAAGCAGGTCGAGCACAAGGGCTTCACGATCGCCGCCACGCCCTACAAGAACGACGGCCAGTACCAGACCTGCGGGGTCGTCTCGAAGGAGATCGACGGCGTGGTGAAGGAGCATCGCTTCGTCCGCGCCGACCGGTTCGCCAGCCTCGACGACGCGGTCGACGTGTCGCTGCGCAAGGGCCAGCAGATCGTCGACGAGCAGGGCGAACGCATTTTCGGCTGAGCCGTCAGGCAGTCCACGAAAGGCGGCGCGGCGCGCCTGCCCTTCGCTTCAGGCCGCAGTTTTCAGGCCGCGGTGGCGATGTCGTCCGCCGCGACCAGCGCCTCGATGCGGGCCGTGGCCTTGTCGAGCGCGGCGGCGGTCGCTTCCGCTCCCATGCCGACGCCTTCGACGCGCACCACCTCGATGTCGGTCATGCCCATGAAGCCGAGCACGTTGCGCAGATAGGGTATCGCGTGGTCCATCTGCACCGCCGCGCCCTCGGAATAGATGCCGCCCGACGCCAGCACGATGTAGACCTTCTTGCCCGTCACCAAGCCCTTCGGGCCGTTTTCGCCGTAGGCGAAGGTCCTGCCCGAGCGGGCGATATGGTCGATCCACGACTTCAGCGTCGAGGAGATGTTGAAGTTGATGAAGCCGGTGGCGAGGATCACCGTGTCGGCGGCGAACAGCTCGTCCACGACGGCGTCGGAGACGGCCACCGCCTCGCTCTGGCGCTGCGTGCGCGCCTCGGCGGGCGTGTAGATGCCGGTCGCGTAGTCGGTGTCGATATGCGGCAGGGGATCGGCGGCGAGGTCGCGCACGACCAGCCTGGCGCCGGGATTGGCCTCGCGCAGCCTGGCGGCAAGCTCGGTCGCCACGCGCGTCGAATGCGAGGCCGCGCCGCGCGGGCTGGAGGTGACGAGAAGGATCGAAGACATTGGATTGCTCCGTTGGGTGGTTGCTGCCATCCAATGTGGGAATTCCAATCCATTCGGAAAACTGGTATATTCTCTATCCAACATATCGATGGATTGGATAAGCCATGCAGCCTAACCCGACGCTCGACCAGTTGCAGGTTCTCGTCGCGGTGGCCGACACGGGCAGCTTCTCGGCCGCCGGCCGCAAGCTCAACCGGGCTCAGTCGGTGATCAGCTACACCATCGCCAACCTGGAGGCGCAGCTCGGCCTGAAACTGTTCGAGCGGGAGGGGACGCGCGAGCCGACGCTGACCACGGAAGGCAAGGCGATGCTTGCCGACGCCCGCCGCATGGTCGGCGTGCTCAACGACATCCGCTCCCGCGCCGACGGATTGAAGCAGGGGCTGGAAGCCGAGCTGGTGATCGCCGTCGACGTGATGCTGCCGGCGCCGGCGCTGACCAGCGTGCTGGCTGCCTTCGCAGCGCAGTTTCCCACGGTCGGGCTGAGGCTGAACGTCGGCGCGCTTGGCCTCGTCTCGGAACAGTTGATGACGCGCAGCGCCCAAGTCGGCTTCGGCGGCCGGCTGGCGAACCTCGGCGAGGAACTGGTCGCGGTGCGCATCGGCGAGGCCTCGCTGACGCCGGTCGCGGCCCCCGGCCATCCGCTCGCCACCTACAAGGGCAGGGTGCCGCTTTCGGTGGTGCGCGAGCATATCCAGCTCGTCATCTCCGACGTCTCGACGATGACCAAGGGCAAGGATTTCGGCGTCTTCGCCTACCGGACCTGGCGCATGACCGACACCTCGACCAAGCGCGACCTCATCCTGTCAGGCCTCGGCTGGGGAGGCCTGCCGACCTGGATGATCCTCGACGACGTGGCAGCGGGACGGCTGGCCGTGCTCGACCTCGAGCCCTATCCCGAGCGGCCCTACCGGCTGCATGCCTTCTACCGGGCCGACACGCCGCCGGGCCCGGCCGCAAGCTGGCTGATCGAGCGCTTCAAGCAGGAACTGCCCAAGGTCTGCTCGACCCTGCCGCCGCCGCTGCGGCGCGGCGGCGAGGGTCCGCGGGCCGGATGGCGCAACGGCCGCCACGCTGCGGTCGTGCATCATGCCGAGGGGGAAGAACCCGCCAGCCCGTCGAGCAGCGCCGCCAGCACGGCGCGATAGTCTTCCGCGTCAGCCCCCGCTTCGATGGCGAGCGCCGCACGGTCGAAGGCCGCGGCGAGCAGGGCGGTCAGCGCATCGAGCGGCAGCGCGGCGATCGCGCCGGCGCGCATGGCGGCGGCCAGCCCCTCGCGCAGCGTGCGGTTGCCGTGCCTTGCGTCGATCTCGTCCATGCCCGCCCGCCCGAGCACGGCCGGTCCGTCGAGCAACAGCAGCCGCGTGCGGCCGGGCGCGCGCATCGCCGCGAGATAGGCGTCGGAACCGGCGACCAGCGCATCGCGCGCGCCGAGCGAAGCAGGCGCGGCGCTTTCGATCTCCGAGGCGACCTCGGCCGCCTCCTGCTCGACCACCGCGCGGAACAGCGCCTGCTTGTCGGCGAAGTGGTGGTAGAGCGCGCCGCGCGTGACGCCTGCCGACGCCACGATCTCGGGCGTGCTCGTCTCGGCATAGGATTTTTCGGTGAAGAGTTTCCGGGCCGCCGCGACCAGCTCGCGGCGGGTTGCGTCCGTGCGGTCGCGGTTCGTGCGGCGCTCTCTCGTCTCTTGCATACATGCAGCCTGTATGTTATTTGAAAGATACATGCAGACTGTATGTTAATTCGGCGAGGATGGAAAGCCATGAAGACGACGAGCTATTACCCGGTGCTGATGGTCGACGAGGTTGCGCCGACCGCTGCCTTCTACGTCGAGCATTTCGGTTTCAGGCCGCTCTTCGAGAGCGACTGGTACGTGCATCTGCAATCGGCCGAGGACGAGACCGTCAACCTCGCCATCCTGCAGGGCGACCACGACACGATCCCCGAGGAGGGCAGGGGCCGCGCCTCCGGCGTGCTGATCAACTTCGAGGTCGAGGATCCCGACGCGCTCTATGCGCGGGCCAAGGCGGCGGGTCTGCCGATCCTGAGGACCTTGCGCGACGAGCCCTTCGGCCAGCGCCATTTCATCACGCGCGACCCGAACGGCGTGCTGATCGACGTGATCAAGCCGATCCCGCCGAGCGAGGAGTTCCTCGCGCAGTTCGCACCCGAGGCGGTGGGCAGGTAGGGCGCCCTACTGCGCCGGCTGCTCCGGCGCGGTCTGCTCCGGCGTTGCGGGCGCAGGCGCTGCGGGCTCGGTGGGGGCGGGTTGTAGCGGCTCGGCCTGCTCCGGCGCCGCCGGGGCCGGTTCCGCCGGCGGGGCCGGCTCAGGCGCGGCGGGCTCCGGTGCGGCAGGTTCGGGTACTGCGGGTTCGGGCGTTGTGGGTTCAGGAGCCTCCGCCAGCGCCTTCAGCTTGGAAAGGCCCTTTTCGTAATCCGCGCCGATCCGGCGGTCGAGAAGCAGCCCGAACCACTTTGCCGGGATGCCGTCGAGGTCGGTCTTGAAGCTCCAGGTGACCTCGGTGCCCGTCGTCGACGGCACCAGGTCGAAGCTTGCGACCGGCCTGCCGCGCATGCCGAAGTCGAGCTGCGTCTCGACGAAGGTCGGCGGCTCGTATCTGGTGATCGTCTGCGAGCCGTTGCCGACCTCTTCGTTCACCGATACCCAGTTCATCTGCTGGCCGACGCCGCTCTCGGTTCCCTCGAATGTGTACTTGATGTCGGGGTCGATTTCGGCCCAGGGCGAGAACTCGTTGAACCGCCTGAGGTCGCCGACGATGGCGAACACCTTCTCCGGCGGTGCGGCGATCTCGATCGTGCGGGTCACCACGGCCTGGGCGGGAAGCAGGAAAGAGCCGCCGACGACGATCAGCGCGATTGCCGCGATCAGGTAGAAAAGCCATTTCAGGACGGTCAGCATGCCTGCTCCTCCCCGGCTTGGCCGCGCTGCGGCCGATTCGGAGGATCGTCCGACCCTATCCCTGCGTCAAGCCGTGGTTGTGGAGGACGCCCGGCCGCCAGGCGAACCGACCGAGACTACATCTTGTCGATGACCGCCTGTACGCCTTCGCTCGGCGCGCCGTCGCCGGAGCCGGCGACGAGGATGGCGGGCACGATCGCCTCGGCCTTGTCGATCACCAGCGGCTGCACCAGGTGGCCGGTATGGATGAAGCCCTCGGCGCGCATGTGGTCGAGCAGCGCCAGCATCGGGTCCCAGAAGCCGCCGATATTGGCGAAGACGATCGGCTTGCGGTGGTGGCCGAGCTGCGCCCAGGTCATGATCTCGATGATCTCCTCGACCGTGCCGATGCCGCCCGGCAGCGCCACAAAGGCGTCCGATTTCTCGAACATTATGTGCTTGCGCTGGTGCATGTTGTCGGTGACGACGACGTCGTCGAGACGCTGGAGCGCGGTTTGGGTGGCCTCCTTGGTCAGCAGGAAGCGCGGGATGATGCCGGTGACCTTCCCGCCGGCGCGTTGAGCTCCATCGGCGACCGCCCCCATGATGCCCTTGCCGCCGCCGCCATAGACCAGCTCGAGGCCGGCCTTGGCGATGGCGCGCCCCAGCACCTGCCCGGCCTTCATGTATTGATCGCCCTTGCCGGGCGATGAGCCGCAGTAGACGCAGATGGATCGAATCGTGTTCATGGTCCGGATTGGTGAGTCTCCTGGTGTTGAGGTCAAGACCCACAACCGGTCTTTTCTTGTCCCCCCGGCCGAAACAGGTTAGAGCCGGAAGGGGGGCAAGGGGCAGGCAAGATGGCTGTAACGACAAAGAAAACATCACTGTTCCTGGCTGGCGGCGTTGCCGCAGCGGCAGTGGTGGCCTATGCGGCCGGCGCTTTCGACCCGCTGCTGAAGCGGCCCGAAACGATCGCCGCTCTGCCCGAGGCCGGACAGGCCGCGCCGGGCGACCAGCCTTCCCAGCCGCCGGCAGCGGCGCTGCAGGCGCCCAAGCCGGCCGGCACCGACGCCGCCGCGCCGGCTAAGCCCGCGACGCCGCCGGCCGACGCTCCGGCAACCGCCGCTCCTGCCGCGCCGGCCGTCATTCCGCCGTCCTTCGACGTGGTGCGGGTCGAGGGCGACGGCTCCATCGTTGTTGCGGGCAAGGCGGCGGCCAACGCGAAGGTCGACCTGCTGGTCGGCTCCCATGAGATCGGCAGCGCGACCGCCGGCCCCGACGGCGGCTTCGCCGTGGTGCTCGACGATCCGCTGAAGCCCGGCGACTACCAGATCGTGCTGCGCGCCACAGCGCCCGACAATGTCGTCGCCATGTCGGTCGAGACGGCCGTCGTGTCGGTGCCCGAGACGCCGGACGGCCAGGTGCTGGCGCTGGTCGAGGAGCCCGGAAAGCCGTCGCAGATGATCACGCTGCCGGAGCCGCAGCCGCCGGCCGCGGCCGCCAAGCCGCCGCAAGACGCCGCTCCGCCGGCCGCCGGCGCGCCGCCCGTTGCCGAGGCGCCGGCGAGCGCCGGGCAGAAGCCTCCGGAGCAGCAGGCCGCGCTGCCGCAGCAGATCGAGCCCGCGCCTGCCCCCGCCACGCCGCCGCCTGCGGGGCCGGCTGTCCGGGTCGACGCGGTCGAGATCGACGGCCGCAAGATCTTCGTCGCCGGCTCCGCCGATCCCGGCCGCACCGTGCGCGGCTATGCCAACGACATCCTGCTCGGCGACGCGAAAGCCTCGCCCGATGGCCGCTACCTGATCGAGGCCGACCGCAACCTGCCTGTCGGCGACTACATCATCCGGGTCGATGCGCTGGAGCCCGATGGGGTCAAGGTCGCCGCCCGCGCGGCAGTGCCTTTCGAGCGCGGGCCGGGCCAGACGATCGCCGCGGTCGCGCCGGTGGCGCCCGCGTCGGCAGCGCAGTCGCCCGCCGCGACCGCGGCGCCAGGCACCGACACCGGCGGCGGCGCTCCCGCAGCTGCGCCGTCTGCTTCGGCCGGAGCGCCGGCCGCACAGCCTGCCGCCGGGCAGCAGGACACGCAGGTCGCCGACGCCAACCCGCAGGCGCCGCAGCCCTCCACTCAGGCACCGGCTGCCGCCACGGCTCCGGCGACCGGAGCGCCTGCTGCAACGGCCGACGCTCCCCAGGCCGAGGCGCCCGGCGGGGGCGCTCCGGCCGCCTCCGATGCGCCTGCGTCAGCCGAATCGGCTCCGCCCGCTGCCGGCGAACCGGGGAGCGACGTCGCCGCTGCACCCGCCTTGCCCACGCCGCCGCCTGCCGGCGTCAACGAGGTGCTCGGGCCGAAACTGGAATCGGTGGACAGCGCCGTCATCATCCGGCGCGGCGACACGCTGTGGCGGATTTCGAGACGCGTCTATGGCCGCGGCGTACGCTACTCGACGATCTATCTCGCCAACCAGACGCAGATCGAGGATCCCGACCGCATCTGGCCGGGACAGGTCTTCAAGGTTCCCGAGAAGTCCGACGACGGCAAGGCCGACGCCGACTATTCGACGCTCGGCGATCGGCTGACCACGGTTCCTGCGGAGGGAGAGCAGGCGACGGCCCCGGTCGAGGCCCAGCAGTAGCCGGCCTTCGTTCTGATCCGAGAATCCGGTTGACTAGCGCCTGCGCCCCTTTGGCGCCGGTCGCTTCGCGGATCGCGCGGGCTGCATGTATTCCTCGGCCAGTTTTGCAACCAGCCACAGCAGCGCGCCCCGCAGCAGCCACTTAATCAACGGCGTGCTCCTTCACCGGCGCCGGCAGCAGCGCCATCGGTTCAAAATCCTCGGGCACCTGGCGGTAGATGCGGCGAACCTCCCGCACGGCCAGGTAAGCCGCAGCCCCCAAAGCCACTATGGCGATCAGGCGAGCCATCGTGAAAACTCCATGCTTCTTGAGGGAGTGACGGCGTTGGCGGACGGCGTCACCGTTGGTCGGTAGGGCGGCGCGTATCGCAACAACACTTTGCCGGCTCTGAGGTGAATTCGCATTTTGGCCTCCAAATCGCCAAACTCGACAAGGCGCTGGAGGTTCCGCGGATGCAGAGAAAGAATTCAGGCGGACCGCAACTGGACGGGCGGGTGGCACGCGCCAAGGCCTTCCGTTGCGTCACCCGCGTGCGCAGACTCGAGGCGGATTTTTCGGGTCCGTCGAAGGAACATTTGGCTGGCGTCGACGTTTCGGAGCGCGTTCAAGCAGCGTCTAAAATAAGGACGCCCAACGATAGGAACTGGGACATGCTCGACACCGCCTTCGCCTCCCCGATTGTGGTCTTGGTTGGAATGGGTTTCCCGCTCGAAATCCGCAGCGTGATTGACGCCCTCGGCTATCTCGACGGGCAGCCGGCAGTGCTGAGGGACGAGGCGTTCCACGCCACCTACGGCGCCTGTCGCGACGCGCTGGAAGGCAAGTCGTCGGTCTCCGAGGCGCGCGACGTGGTGTGCGCGCTGGCTCGTCGCCGCGGCGCGCTGGTCGAGGAAACCTGGATTCCCCCGCTGGCCGCCTGACATAGTCCACCCGCCGCGCTTGCCTTAAGGAGATTCATCGTTTATCGACGATGAACGATGAATCTCCTTAAAGCCGATGTTATCGCTTCCGCTGAAGCCGGCTCGCCGGATGCCGGCTCGCGCCGGCTCGCGGCGCGCTTCGCCGCGCTCTCGCATCCGGCCCGCATCGAGATTCTCCGGCACCTTTCCTCGCAGGAATGCTGCTGCTGCGGCGAGGTGGTGCAGAAACTCGACCTCGCGCAGTCGACCGTCTCGCAGCACCTGAAGATCCTCGTCGAAGCGGGGCTGGTCACCTTCGAGCCCGACCGCCGCCGCTCGCGCTATCGCATCGACCGCCATGCGCTGTCAGGCCTGTCGGGCGAGGTCGCAGGCCTCGTCGACGCCTGCTGCCGCTGAGCGCACAGACATAAGGCACGCCACATTGGCCACCCAACCAGTTACAGCCGATTCCGGCTCGACCTACAGCGCGTTGAAGAGCCTCTGGCCCTATATGTGGCCGCCGGACAGGCCCGACCTCAAGCTGCGCCTCGTCTGGGCGACGGTGCTGCTCTTCATCGCCAAGGGCGTGCTTGTTCTGGTGCCCTATTTCTTCAAATGGGCGACCGACGCGCTGGCCGGCGACGCCACCACCGCGCCGCCGCTGCCGGATTTCCTGCTCGCGCCGGTGATGCTGGTCATCGCCTACAACGCGATGAGGATCGTGCAGCTCGGCTTCAACCAGCTGCGCGACGCGCTGTTTGCCCGCGTCGGCCAGCACGCGGTGCGCCAGCTCGCCTACCGCACCTTCGTCCACATGCACGAACTGTCGCTGCGCTTCCATCTGGAGCGGCGCACCGGCGGCCTGTCGCGCATCATCGAGCGCGGCACCAAGGGCATCGAGACGATCGTGCGCTACACCATGCTCGCCATGGCGCCGACCGTGCTCGAATTCGCGCTGACCGCCGGCATCTTCGCCTTCGCCTATGGCTGGACCTACGTCGCCGTCATCGCGGTCACCGTCTGGCTCTATGTCTGGTTCACGGTGAAGGTCAGCGACTGGCGCATCGGCATCCGCCGCGAGATGAACGACAGCGACACCGACGCCAACACCAAGGCGATCGACTCGCTGCTCAACTACGAGACGGTCAAGTATTTCAACAACGAGACGATGGAGGCCGAGCGCTTCGACCGCTCGATGGCGCGCTACGAGAAGGCCGCCACCATGACCTGGGTGTCGATCGGCTGGCTGAACTTCGGCCAGGGCGTCATCTTCGGCGTCGGCATGACCGCCATCATGGTGCTGTCGGCGCGCGAGGTGATGGCCGGCACGCAGACGGTCGGCGACTTCGTCTTCGTCAACGCCATGCTGATGCAGCTCGCCCAGCCGCTCAACTTCATCGGCATGATCTATCGCGAGATACGCCAGGGCCTGACCGATATCGAGACCATGTTCGGCCTGCTCGCCATCAAGCGCGAGGTGGTCGACAGGCCGGACGCCAGGCCGCTGGCGGTGACCGACGGCCGGGTCGAGTTCCGCGACGTGCATTTCGCCTACGATCCCGAGCGCCAGATCCTGAAGGGCGTCAGCTTCGAGGTGCCGGCCGGCCGCACGGTCGCCATCGTCGGTCCGTCGGGCGCCGGCAAGTCCACCGTCTCGCGCCTGCTCTTCCGATTCTACGACATCCAGTCGGGCGCGATCCTGATCGACGGGCAGGACATCCGCGACGTGACGCAGGAGAGCCTGCGCGCCAATATCGGCATGGTGCCGCAGGACACGGTGCTCTTCAATGACACCATCGCCTACAACATCCGCTACGGCCGCATGAGCGCGCCGCCGGACGAGGTGAGGCGGGCGGCGGAACTGGCGCAGATCGGCGGCTTCATCGACCGGCTGCCCGACGGCTACGACACGATGGTCGGCGAGCGCGGCCTGAAGCTCTCGGGCGGCGAGAAACAGCGCGTGGCGATCGCCCGCACCATCCTCAAGGCGCCGCCGATCCTCATCCTCGACGAGGCGACGTCGGCGCTGGATTCCCACACCGAGCAGGAGATCAAGGCCGCTCTCGATCTTGTGAGCAAGGGCCGCACCACCATCGTGATCGCCCACCGGCTCTCGACGATCGTGTCGGCCGACGAGATCATCGTCCTGAAGGACGGCCGCATCGTCGAGCGCGGCAAGCATGCCGCGCTGCTTGCCGAGCGCGGCCTCTACGCCTCGATGTGGGATCGCCAGCGCGAGGCTTCCGAAGCCGAGGAGCGGCTGCGCATCGCCCGCGAGGAGGACGCGGAGGGCGTCATCGTGCGCCGCCGCACGCCCGAGGTCGCGCCCGGCGAATAGAAGCGAAATCCGCTTGACCTCAACTAAGCTTGAGGTCGTAGGACTCCGGTCCGGCCGGCAGTTCCGGCTGTCGTTTGAGGGATCGGAGAACAGGATGGGCGTTAAAAATCAAGCGGATAGCCGAGGGCGGGTCTATCGGCTCGACAGGTTCGTCGTGCCGGCCGGGGCGCGCGAGGAGTTCCTGATGCGCGTCGGCCAGACACACAGGATACTGCGCAGGCAATGGGGCTTCGTGCAGGATTTCCTGCTGGAGCGGCCGGGCGAGGGCGGGGCGACGATCGTCGTCACCATGGTCGAATGGGACAGCCAGGAGAGCATCGACCGCGTCGTGCCCATCGTCCAGGCCGCGCATCGCGAGATGGGCTTCAGCCCGAAGGAGACGATCGCGCGGCTCGGCGTCACGGCCGAGATCGGCGTCTACCAGGCGATCGGGCGGGACGGCCTCGTGTCCGCATGATGCGGCACGCAAGCTGTCGCGTGGGACCAATGTCGCGTTGCGGGGGGTGAGCGTTTCCGCTAATCAGGCGCCAACCCGAAACGGAGCGTGCCCCGGCACGACGACCCCCAAGACATGAGCCTTGTCGATACCGTCAAGAATGCGTTCGTTCCCATTCACAAGGAAGGGTATCCGTTCATCGGCGCCTTCGCGGTCGTCACGCTGCTGCTGGCGCTGTTCTCGACCAACCTGTTCTGGATCGGCCTCATCCTGACGGCCTGGTGCGCCTATTTCTACCGCGACCCGGTGCGCGTCACGCCGACAGACGACAGGCTGGTCATCAGCCCGGCCGACGGCATCGTCTCGTCGGTGGGTCCCGGCATCCCGCCGCGCGAGCTCGGCCTCGGCTCCGGCGAGATGACGCGCATCTCGGTGTTCATGAACGTCTTCTCCTGCCATGTGAACCGCGCGCCGGTGCGCGGCAGGATCACCCGCGTCGAGCATCGCCCCGGAAAATTCCTCAACGCCGAGCTCGACAAGGCGAGCGAGGAGAACGAGCGCAACGGCGTCGTCATCGACAGCCCCAACGGCGCGGTCGCCGCCGTGCAGGTGGCGGGCCTCGTCGCGCGCCGCATCGTCTGCTGGACCGAGGCGGGCGACAACATCGCGGTGGGCGAGCGCTTCGGCCTCATCCGCTTCGGCTCGCGCGTCGACGTCTTCCTGCCGCTCAGCGCCACGCCGCGCGTCGCCGTCGGCCAGACCGCGGTGGCCGGCGAGACCGTCATCGCCGAGTTCGGCGGCTCGCCTGCGACGCCGCTGGTGCGTATCGACTGATGGTTTTCCGCCCGTTCCCCGCGCACGGAAGGGGCGGACCTCGCATCCGCGAGATTCCGCTGCGCATGATCCTGCCCAACCTGATCACCGTGCTGGCGATCTGCGCCGGGCTGTCGGGCATACGTTTCGCCTTCGAGGGGCGCTTCGAGACCGCCGTCGCCATGGTGCTCTTCGCCGCCTTCCTCGACGGCATAGACGGGCGGCTCGCCCGCATGATGAAGGCGACGTCGAAGTTCGGCGCGCAGATGGATTCGCTGGCCGACATCGTCAATTTCGGCGTCGCCCCGGCGCTGGTGCTCTACGCCTTCCTGCTCGACCGCGTGGGATCGCCGGGCTGGATCGCGGCGCTTCTCTTCGCCATCGCCTGCGGCCTCAGGCTCGCGCGCTTCAACGTGCTCGACGAGGACTACATCGCGCGGCCCGCCTGGCAGGAGGAATATTTCGTCGGCGTGCCGGCGCCGGCGGGCGCCGTGCTGGTGCTCCTGCCGGTCTATCTGGCCTTCATCGGAGTCTACGAGGCGGACCGCTTGACGGCGTTCGCCGGGAGCGCCTTCACCATACTGGCGGCCTTCCTGCTGGTCAGCCGCATCCCCGTCTATTCCGGCAAGAAGCTGCGCGTGCGGCGCGACCGCGTCATGCCGTTCATCCTGGCCGTCGCGCTCTTCCTGCTCTTGCTCTTCAGCTACCCCTGGCACACGCTGTCGGCAGGGGTCATCGCCTATCTGATCTTCCTGCCGCTGTCGGCGCGTGCCTATTCCAGGCGTGCCGTGGCCGAGGAGGCGAAGTTGGCGCAGGAGCAGGCGGCCATCGCTGCCGAAGCCCCTGACCAGGCAGCGGCGGACGATGCACAGGCCGCGAAGGACTAGGCTGCCCGGCCGCGCAGATCGGCTTCCCTGTTGCCGACGAAATCCTTGATCAGGGCGACGCATTCGGGCCCATGCGTCTCCAGGAGGAAGTGCGAGCCCTCGTAGATGTGGGTTTCGACCTGATCGAGCACGCGGTGGTAGCCCATCACCTCGCCGATATCGAAATAGGGGTCGTGCCTGCCCCAGAGCAGCAGGCAGCGCGGCTGGTGCTCGCGGTGATAGGCCTCGATGTCGGCGAAGCGCGCGACGTGCTTGGCGTAGTCCTGGAAGAGCGCGAACTCGATGTCGAGGCGGCCCGGCCGCGACAGGCGCTCCCAGTCGAGATACCAGCTTTCCGGCGCCATGAGCGGCGCCAGCGCCTTGGGCATGCCGCCGAGATAGGTGTCGCGCGTCCCCTCGAAGTTCAGCCAGTCCGGCAGCCGCGCCCGGTTCTCCTCGGAGGGATCGGCCCAGAAGGCCCGCGTGGTGTCCCATGCAGGGCCCATGCCCTCTTCGTGCACGCTTCCGTTCTGCACGATCAGCCCGCGAACGCGCTCGGGAGCCCGGGTCGCGAGGTAATAGCCGACCGCCGTGCCCCAATCGTGCATGTAGATGTAGTAGGAGCGCAGGCCGAGATCGTCGAGGAGCGCGCCGAGCGTCCGCGAGATGTTCTCGAACGTGTAGTCGTACTGGTCCTGGCTGGGCATCGCCGAGAAGCCGAAGGCCGGCATGTCGGGCGCCACCACATGCGCGATCTCCGCGATCGGAGACATCACATGCCGGTACATGTGCGAGGAGCTCGGCGTGCCGTGCAGGAGCACGAGCGCCGGCAGATCAGGCGATCCGGCGCTGCGGAAATGGATGTCCAGCCCGTCCGCCGTGGCGTGGTTGTGCCTGACCTTGTTTATGCCAAGCATTCATGACCTCGCTGATGACTGGGGCATGCCGACCAGCGGCACGCCCCAGCGCTCCCCGCCTTCCAACCTTTCAACGTTTGAACCGGATACAAGTTGCGGTTGTAGTGAAAAAAATTACGCGGCCAGCCCCAGTCCCAGGCTCTCCATCGCCATGCGGCGCGCCGAGACGTAGTCGGTCTTGCCCGATCCGAGCAGGGGGATTTCCGTCACCTTGACGATGTCGTCGGGCACCATGATCTCGGCCGCGCCCGCCTGCTTGCCGTAGCGGCGCAGCGTTTCGGGATCGGCATCGCCCTCCGTGGTGACCAGCACGATGCGCTCGCCGCGCCTCTTGCACGGCACCGACACCGCCGCATGGTTGGCCTCGGGCCACAGCGCCTTCACCAGTATCTCCACGGCGCCGAGCGAGATCATCTCCCCGGCGATCTTGGCGAAGCGCTTCGCCCGCCCGCGGATGCTGACAAAACCCTCGCGATCGACCGAGACGATGTCGCCGCTGTCCAGCCACTCGCCTTCAAGCGGCTGCAGCTCGCCCGGCCTGTCCGACGTCATGTAGCCGCGCATCAGGTTCGGGCCCGACAGCCAGAGCCTGCCGCCCTCGGAAATGCCCTCGACCGGCTCGAGCCGCATGCGCATGCCGGGCAGCAGGCGGCCGACCGAACCGTCGCGGTTGTGCGCCGCCGTGTTCACCGCCACCACCGGTGCCGCCTCGGTCAGCCCGAAGCCTTCGACGATCTCGGCGCCGAAACGCTCGCGCCAGGTCTTGCGCGTCTCTGACCGCACCGCCTCGGCGCCGGCAACCACGAAGCGCAGGCTCAGGAAATCGGCGTCCTTCGCCGCCTTGGCATAGCCGGCGAGGAAGGTGTCGGTGCCGAACATGACGGTCGGCCGCGTCTTGCGCGCGATCTCGGGGATCAGCTTGTAGTGCAGCGGCGACGGGTAGAGGAACAGCGGCACGCCGTAGACGAGCGGCAGGATCGTGCCGCCGGTGAGACCGAAGGAGTGGAAGACAGGCAGCACGTTGAGCAGCTTGTCGTCAGGCGAGAAGGTGATGCGCGCCTCGGCTTGCGCGGCGTTTGCGAGCAGGCTGCGGCTGGAGAGCACGACGGCCTTGGGCATGCCCTCCGAGCCCGAGGTGAACAGGATGACGGCGGGATCGTCCGCCGCCTGCCGCCCCAGCGGCAGACGCCAGAAGAGCGCCGCCAGGAGCTTTTCCATTGCGCCGACGCTCGCCCGGATATCCTCCAGCCAGACGAGCTTGGCGCCGCCCTTTTCCACCGCCTCGATGATGTCGGCTATGCCGGCCTTCTCGACGAAGGCTTTCGAGGAGACGACGGTCCTGACCGCCGCCGCCTTGACGGCCGCCGTCGTGTTCGCCGGACCGGCGGTGTAGTTCATCATCGCCGCCACCCGGCCGGCCGAGGAGAGCCCGAGCAGCGACAGCACGACGCCGTTGGCGTTGGGCAAGAGCACGCCGACCGCCTCGCCGGGCTTCGTCATCGCCTCGAAGCGGCGGCCGAGC
>Ga0233385_1000305_pt1 | contig 27053 bp, 22 predicted proteins | sample ElkDunMinimDraft_16_FD_191543 | JGI IMG/M metagenome (GOLD analysis project Ga0233385, IMG submission 191543) | Fecal eukaryotic communites from dung pellets of Tule Elk in California, USA - Elk Dung G36 | ecosystem: Host-associated > Mammals > Digestive system > Large intestine > Fecal | place...
CTACGCCGTCGGCGTCGACGGGATCGGGCTCACGCTCATCCTCATGACGACGATCCTCGTGCCGATCGTCATCATTGCCGGCTGGAACGACGCCGACGGTGCCCGCTGGAGCGTGCGCACGTTCTTCGCGCTGATGCTCGCGCTCGAGGGTCTGGTCATCGGCGTCTTCGCTGCGACCGACGTCTTCCTCTTCTACGTGCTCTTCGAGGCGGCGCTGGTCCCGGCCTACTTCCTGATCGGCGGCTACGGCGGTGCCCGGCGGTCGTACGCGGCGTTGAAGTTCCTCATGTTCTCCCTCGCCGGCGGCCTGCTCATGCTCGCCTCGGTCATCGGCATGTGGGTCATCTCCAGCAGCCAGGGTGACCCGTCGTTCCTGCTCGCCGACATGCGGAACCTCTCGATCGGCACGGTCGAGGGCCGGTGGCTCTTCCTGGGCTTCTTCATCGCCTTCGCCGTGAAGGCGCCGATGGTGCCGCTGCACACCTGGCTCCCGGACGCGGCCTCGGCCGCCACCCCTGGCACGTCGGTCCTGCTCGTCAGCGTCCTGGACAAGCTGGGCACCTTCGGCATGATCCGGTTCTGCCTCGGGCTCTTCCCCGAGGCGTCGCAGTGGGCGAGCCCGGTGGTGATCACGCTCGCGGTGATCAGCATCCTGTACGGCGCGCTGCTGGCGATCGGCCAGGACCACATGATGCGGCTGATCGCGTTCACGTCGGTGTCCCACTTCGGGTTCATCGTGCTCGGGATCTTCGCCCTCACCTCGCAGTCGGCCTCCGGCTCGACGTTCTACATGTTCAACCACGGCCTCTCGACCGCGGCGCTGTTCCTCATCGCCGGGTTCTTGATCCAACGACGGGGCTCGGCGCGGATCTCCGACTTCGGCGGCGTCCAGAAGATCGCGCCGATCACGGCGGGTCTCTTCCTGATCGCCGGCCTGGCCTCGCTCTCGCTGCCGGGGCTCTCCACGTTCGTCGGTGAGTTCCTCGTGCTCGCCGGCACCTTCACGGTGTCCACGACCGCCGCGGTGTTCGCCACGCTCGGCATCGTGCTCGCGGCCCTCTACATCCTCCTGATGTACCAGCGGACGATGACCGGCCCGCTGCGCGACGACAACCGAGGCATCACCGACATGGTGCCGCGCGAGATCATCGCGATCGCCCCCGTGGTGGTGCTCCTCATCGGGTTCGGCCTGTTCCCGCAGCCGATCCTCGACGTGGTCAACCCGGCCGTGGCAGAGACGCTCGAGCACGTCGAGGTCGATGACCCAGAGCCTCAGACGCCCACCTTCCCGATCGCCGAGGGGAGCTCCAAGTGAGTCCCGTGTCCGTCTTCGCCGTACCGATGGCACCGTCGCCGATCGACGCCCCCGACATCGAGTACGCGACGCTGTCGCCGTTGCTGATCGTCCTCGGCGTCGCGGTGCTCGGCGTGCTCGTGGAGGCCTTCGTGCCCCGGGCGTACCGGTTCGTCACGCAGGTCGTCCTCGCCCTCGCCGGCCTCGTCGCGGCCCTCGTCGCGACGGTGTGGGTCGGCTCCGACCTCGCGGAGGTCGGGGGAGACGTGGTCGCACGTGGCGGCCCGACCGCGATGGGCGCGCTCAGCGTCGACGGCCCCGCCGTTTTCACCTGGGGCATGCTGCTGGTCTTCGGCGTCCTGGGCGTGATGCTCTTTGCCGAGCGCCGGCTCGACGGAGGCCTGAGCGCCTTCACCAGCCAGGCGTCGACGCCGCCGGGCAGCGGTGACGAGCGTCGCGCGACGCGGCTGCGCATCGAGCACAGCGAGGTGTTCCCGCTCGCGGTGTTCGCCCTCGGCGGGATGATGTTCTTCGCCTCGGCCAACGACCTCCTCGCGATGTTCGTGGCGCTCGAGGTGCTGAGCCTTCCGCTGTACCTGATGTGTGGTCTGGCGCGGCGCCGCCGGCTGCTCAGCCAGGAGGCCGCGATGAAGTACTTCCTGCTGGGAGCCTTCTCGTCGGCGTTCTTCCTCTACGGCATCGCGTTCGTGTACGGCTACGCCGGGTCGTTCGCGCTGGGTGACGTCTCGACCGCCGTCTCGGAGCGCATCGGCGGACAGAACCTGCTGCTCGCCGGCATGGCCCTGATCCTGGTCGGTCTGCTGTTCAAGGTGGCGGCGGTGCCGTTCCACGCGTGGACTCCGGACGTCTACCAGGGCGCCCCGACGCCGGTCACGGCGTTCATGGCCGCCGGGACCAAGGCAGCCGCCTTCGTCGCGATGCTGCGGATCTTCTACGTGGCCTTCGACGGTGCGCGCTGGGACTGGACCCCGGTGATCTGGGCCGTGGCGATCGTGACGATGCTGTTCGGCGCGATCGTGTCGATCGCCCAGACCGACGTCAAGCGGATGCTCGCGTACTCGTCGATCGCGCACGCGGGCTTCGTCCTGGTGGGCCTCGCCGGCCTGGTGACCGGGTCGGGTCTCACCAGCGTGTCGGCGATCCTCTTCTATCTGCTCGCCTACGGTGTCGCGGTGATCGGTGCCTTCGCCGTCGTCATGCTCGTGAGGGATGCAGGCGGAGAGACGACGCACCTGAGCAGGTGGGCGGGGCTCGGCAAGGAGTCGCCGCTGGTGGCGTGCGTCTTCACCCTCTTCCTGCTGTCCTTCGCGGGGATCCCGCTGACCGGCGGGTTCATCAGCAAGTGGTCGGTCTTCGCCGCTGCGTGGGAGGGCGGCGCCTGGCCCCTCGTGGTGGTGGGTGTCGTGGCCTCGGCGATCGCCCTCTTCTTCTACGTCCGCGTGGTCGTCCTGCTGTTCTTCGCACCTCCGCAGGGCGACGGTCCGAGCGTCGTCGTGCCCAGTCCGTTGACCTCGTCGGTCATCGTCGTCGCGGCGGCTGTCACAATCGTCCTGGGTGTTCTTCCCGGTCCGGTGCTCGAGCTCGTGCAGCAGGTCGGGGCGTTCGTCCGTTGACCTTCCGCACGACCGAGGGAGCAGCAGCCGTGGCGTCAAGCGCCTGGGGCATCGCCGAGTCCGACCCCGCACTCGTCGCCCGTGTCCAAGACCGGATGGAAGAGGTCGAGAAGCAGCTCGCTGAGGCCGTCCACGACGATGACGGCTTCGTCGGGGAGGCAGCAGGCCACCTGCTGGCGGCCGGGGGCAAGCGGTTCCGCCCGCTCGTGGTGCTGCTGGCGGCGGAGTTCGGGGACCAGCCGGGCTCCGACGACGTGCCTCCTGCCGCGGTCGTCATCGAGCTCACACACCTCGCGACCCTCTACCACGACGACGTCATGGACGAGGCGGCGCTGCGGCGCGGTGCGGCCTCGGCCAACGCGCGCTGGGACAACTCCATCGCGATCCTCACCGGCGACTACCTCTTCGCGGTTGCCTCCCGCGTCGTTGCCGGCCTGGGGACCGACGCCGTCCGGATCCAGGCAGAGACGTTCCAGCGGCTCGTCCACGGCCAGATCCACGAGACCATCGGACCCCGTGAGGGGCAGGACCCCTTGCAGCACTACCTGGACGTCGTCGCCGACAAGACCGGCTCGCTCATCGCGACGGCCGCCCGCTTCGGCGCGATGACGAGCGGTGCGAGCGACGAGGCCGTCGCGCTCCTGACGGAGTTCGGCGAGCGTGTCGGCACGGTGTTCCAGCTCGCCGACGACGTCATCGACATCGCCAGCGACACGGCCGACTCCGGCAAGACGCCGGGCACCGACCTCCGAGAAGGCGTTCCGACCCTTCCGACCCTCCTCGTCCAGAAGGCGTCCCGCCCCGAGGACGCGCGCCTCCTCGAGCTGCTCTCCGGCCCCATCCACGCCGACGCCGACGTCGAGGAGGCCCTCACGCTGCTCCGGTCCAACCCGGCGCTCGACGAGGCCCGCGCGCTGGTGCACCGTCAGGCGGAGGCCGCGCGTGCGCTGCTCGACCCGCTGCCGGACAACGCCGCACGGCAGGCCCTGGCAGGGTTGTGCGACCGCGTGGTGACACGGGTGGGCTGAGCCGAGCCGCATACTGGCATCACACGGTGTGGAGGTACCAGGGTGAACAGGCGCAGGTCGAACGCGGGTCTGGCGCTGTTCTCCGTCCTCTCGCTGGCGGCGGCCGCAGCGATCGTCACGTACTCGGTGTCGGTGGACCTCCGTCCGTCGTCGACGCTCCCGTGGGCGTGCCTGCCGGTGCTCGTGCTGGCAGTCGCTGCCGCGCAGGCGTTCCAGGTCGACGTCACGGGCCCGACCAGCCCGGCACGCTTCACGCTGGTGACGGCGACGGTCGCCCCGTTGATCTACGGCTACGGCATCGCGACGGTCGCCGCGGCTGTCGCGCTCGGCCATCTGCCCGGGATGTTCGGTGGCTCGCTCCGGCGGATGCGCGGTCTCACCCTCATGGCGCGCTGGACGTTCAGTGCGACCGTCGGTGCGACAGTGGCGGAGCTCCTCGGTGTCGCCACGGAGCTGACCCCCGCGGTCGCCGCGTCGATCGTCCTCAGCCTGGCCGTGATCTCGGTCGTCAACCTCGGATGGCTCCTCGTCGAGGCCGCCATCACGGATCCGGCCTCTTGGCCGTACGCGATCCGCAAACCGGTCTTCCTCGCGGCGGTCATCGCCGTGCACTGGGTGGTCAACTCGCTGTTCGGTCTGCTCTTCGTCTTCGCGCTGGCCGGAAGCCCGCTGGGCGTGCTGCTGGTGCCGGTCCCGCTCCTGCTCATCTTCGTCACCGCCCGCCTCTACACCGACGCGTACGCCGACCGTGGCCGCGTCGAGACCCTCAGCGAGGCCAGCCGGATCCTGTCGGAGCCGGTCGACCCGATGACGGCGATCCGGCCGTTCCTGGAGGAGATCCGGGAGCGCTTCGGTGCCCGCACCGCCGCGCTCGTGATGGTGAGCGAGGACCACCGACCGACGGCGTTCCGGTGGTCGGCGGACGGGACGTACGAGGACGATGTGCCCGTGAACCCGCTCGAGCGGCGGCTCGTCAAGAGCGGCGTGCTCACCCGCGTGTCGGCGAGCGACAACTCGGCGCTCGCGCGGTTGCTGCGTGAGGACGGGCGCCGCTCGTGCGTCGCCGCGCCGATGCAGCTGGGCACGCGCATCGTGGGCGTCATCGTGCTGTACGACCTCCAGGGCCCCACGCCGTCGGCCGAGCGCTACCAGGTGTCGGTGCTGGAGACCCTGGCACGTCAGACCGTGCACACACTCAGCCGTGGCTGGGCCATCTCGAAGGTCGTGCAGAACGAGCGTTCGCTGGCCGAGATCCTGCGGAGCACCTCGGACGGGATCTTCACCCTCGACGCCAGCGGCGCGATGACGACCTGGAACCCTGCGTGCGAGCGGATCAGCGGGCTTCCGGTCGCCGAGGTGCGTGGGCGGCGTGACGCGCTGGCACGCCTGCACGCGCGGACGGCGTCCGGACGCCCTGTCGACCTCCTGAACTGGCGCGAGGTCGACGAGTTCCCCCGGGAGATGCTCATCACCGCCACGAACGGCGAGCAGCGCCAGCTCGCGTGCTCGTTCACCCGGGCGGAGAACAGCGACGGGACGCGGAGCCTGGTCGTGATCGCCCGTGACATCACGCCGGCGACGGAGTTCCACGAGCTGAGCGAGCAGTTCAAGAAGCTCGTCGAGATGCAGGCTGCCCAGCGACTCGTCGTGGACCACCTCCAGCAGGCGGTGGCACCCGAGCCACCGGGGATGGAGGGTGTCGACATCGCCGTCGCCTACGTCGCTTCGGATCCGACGGCGCCGACCGGCGGGGACCTCTTCGACTGGCACGAGCTCCCCACGGGCGAGCTCCACGTCGCGGTGGTCGACGTGCTGGGGCACGGCGTGACCGCGACGCGTGACGCGTTGAGCGTCATCCACACGCTGAGGCACGTCGCGGTCGAGGGCACGCCGCTGGAAGAGGTCGTGGCACGGGCCGACATGCTGCTGGGTGCGCAGGACTCGGAGCTGGTCGCCACCGTGGTCGTCGCGCGCTACCACCCGTGCACCGGTGAGCTCCGCGTCGCGTCCGGAGGGCATCCGCCGGCTCTCATCGTCGCTCCCGACGGCGGGGTACGCCAGGTCGCCGGCAGCGGCGGAGCGATCGGGTGGCCGGGTGTCGGCAGCCACGACATCGCCGTGACCCGGCTGGAGGAGGGCGAGTCGCTGATCCTCTACACCGACGGACTCGTCGAGGCGCGGCGCGACATCATCGCCGGCATGGAGCAGCTCGAGCTGATCGCCGGCGAGATCGCGCGCCTGCCCGCCCAGGAGCTCTCCGACACGCTCGTCCAGCGCTCCCTCGAGGGTGCCGAGCGCCATGACGACGCTCTCGCGCTCGTGGTGCGCCGAGCCTCGAAGCCGGCGCTCGCTCCCTCGGCACGCTGGGAGCTCACGCCGCAGGCCACGTACCTGCTCAGCCGCGTACGCCGCGAGATGCGCGAGTGGATGTCCGCGCACGAGATCGTCAGCGAGGACGCGCTCCTGGTCGCCGACGAACTCCTCGCCAACGCGCTCGACGCCGCCCGGACCCGTGCCGTTCTGGCGGTGGAGGTCTCCGGCCGTACCTTGACCATCGAGGCCACCGACGACGGAACGGGCGACCCGCACCTCGACGAGCACGGGCGCACCCGCCCGCCGGACGGTCGTGAGCGCGGGCGTGGGCTCTACATCGTGCGGAGGCTCTCGCGCGAGGTGCGGGCCCTCAGCACCGCCGACGGCTCCGTCGTCCGGGCCCAGGTGGTCGCCGGCCCGCGTGCGGACGCCTCGTTGGGCTGACCGCGCGACCGGTCAGACGACGTTCTCGGCTGCCGCGCGCAGGGTGCTCCTGCGGTGGTGCGCGGCCTCGACGGTGATGATGACCAGCGCCACCCAGACGAGCACGAACCCGAGCCACCGGCCGGTGGTCATCTCCTCGTGGAACAGGAGGACGCCAAAGGCGAACTGGAGGATCGGGGCGAGGTACTGCAGGAGGCCCAGCGCCGTGAGCGAGAGCCGGGTCGCCGCCGCGCCGAACAGGAGCAGGGGGACGGCCGTGACGATCCCGGTGGAGGCCAGCAGGACGGCATGGCCGAGGCCGTCGCTGCCGAACGTCGAGGCGCCGGTGACCGCCAGGAACACGAGGTAGCCGATCGCGACCGGTGCGACGGTCGCCGTCTCGAGCGCGAGGCCCTCGACGGATCCGACGCCTGCCTTCTTTTTCATCAGCCCGTAGACGGCGAAGGTGAGCGCGAGCGTGAGGGCGATGTACGGGACGCGGCCGTACTCCCAGGTGAGCTCGACGACCGCCACCGCCGCGAGGCCGAGGGCGAACCACTGCACGGGCCGCAGGCGCTCGCGGAGGAAGACGACCCCGAAGGCGATCGTCACCAGCGGGTTGATGAAGTACCCCAGCGACGACTCGACGACGTGCCCGCTGTTGACCGCGTAGATGTAGGTGCCCCAGTTCAGGGCGACGACGATGCCGCCGACCGCCACGTACGGCATCCGGCGACGGTCGCGGACGACGTCCCGCGCGTGCCTCAGCCGCCGAGCGGCCAGCAGCACGAGGGTGACGGTGACCAGGGACCAGACGACCCGGTGGGCCAGGATCTCGGTCGCCGAGGCCGGCTCCAGCAGGGGCCAGTAGAGCGGGAAGAGACCCCACAGCACGTACGCGCCGGCGCCGAGCGCGAGCCCTTCGGCGGAGTCAGAACGTCGGTCGGTCCTCACTCTCGCAGGCTACGCGTCGGCACCGACGGCGTTCACTGCACCTGTGGTCAGGCGATCGTCCAGGTGTCGCTTCCGGTGAGCAGCTTCTGGAGATCGCCCGGCCCCTGGGCCTCGGTGGCACTGGCGACCTGCGCACGCGCCTGGTCGTCGTACGCCGGGCGCTCGACCTGGCGGAAGATGCCGACCGGCGCGCGGTTCAGGTAGCCACCGTCGGTCAGCCGGCTGATCGCGAACGCCAGCGACGGATCCTCGGCGTGGGCGTCGTGGACGAGGAGACCGGCGCGGTTTGAGTCGTCCACCTCGACCACCGAGATGGCGCCGGAGACGGGGTCGCGCACGAGCCCGTGCTCGCCCTGCGGCCCGAACGTCACCGGCTTGCCGTGCTCCAGGCGGATGACGGCGTGGTCCTTGGTGGCCGGGTCCTTGATCGCGTCGAACGCGCCGTCGTTGAAGATCGGGCAGTTCTGGTAGATCTCGACCAGCGCCGTCCCGCGGTGGGCCGCCGCCTCACGCAGGACCTCGGTGAGGTGCTTGCGGTCGGTGTCGATCGTGCGGGCCACGAACGACGCCTCCGCGCCGAGAGCCAGGCTGATCGGGTTGAACGGCGTGTCGAGCGAGCCCATCGGCGTGGACTTCGTGACCTTGCCGGGCTCGGAGGTGGGCGAGTACTGCCCCTTGGTGAGCCCGTAGATCCGGTTGTTGAACAGCAGGATCGTCATGTTCACGTTGCGGCGCAGCGCGTGGATCAGGTGGTTGCCGCCGATCGACAGCGCGTCGCCGTCACCGGTGACGACCCACACCGACAGATCCTCGCGCGAGGTCGCCAGGCCGGTCGCGATCGCGGGCGCGCGGCCGTGGATCGAGTGCATCCCGTACGTGTCGAGGTAGTACGGGAAGCGCGACGAGCAGCCGATGCCGGAGACGAACACGATGTTCTCGCGCTTGAGGCCGAGGTCGGGCAGGAAGCCCTGGACGGCCTTCAGGACGGCGTAGTCACCGCAGCCGGGGCACCAGCGGACCTCCTGGTCGCTGGTGAAGTCCTTGCCGGTCTGCTTCAGGTCGGTCGCCGGGACGCCGGCCAGGCCGTCGCGGGCGAGCGTGGGGGCGGGCAGGTCGATGCTCATCGGTGGTTCTCCTGGCTGAGACGGTCCAGGCTCGGCGTGTCGAGCGACTTGACGGCTTGCGCGATGACCTCGGCGAGCTCTTCGGAACCGAAGGGCATGCCGGTCACCTTGTCGTACCCCTGGACGTCGACGAGGTAGCGCGCACGGAGCAGCATGGACAGCTGACCGAGGTTCATCTCCGGCACGATCACCGAGTCGTACGAACGCAGCACCTCGCCGAGGTTGCGCGGGAACGGGTTGAGGTGGCGCAGGTGGGTGTGCGCGACGTCGATGCCCTGCGCACGGGCGGAACGGACGCCGGCGCCGATCGGGCCGTACGTGGAGCCCCAGCCGAGGACGAGGACGCGGGCGTCGCCCGACGGGTCGTCCACGACCAGGTCGGGGATCGACTCGGCCACGCGGGCCACCTTGGCGGCGCGGTGCCGGACCATGCGGTCGTGATTGGCCGGGTCGTACGAGATGTTGCCGGTGCCGTCGGCCTTCTCGATGCCGCCGACGCGGTGCTCCAGACCCGCGACGCCGGGCGGTGCCCACGCCGGGGCGTGGGTCTCGGCGTCACGCGCGTACGGCATGAACGTCTCGCCCTCGCCCGGTGCGGTGGCGAAGTCGGGCTCGATGCGGGGGAGCGAAGCCGCGTCCGGGATCTGCCACGGCTCCGACCCGTTGGCCAGGTAGCCGTCGGACAGCAGCATCACCGGCGTGCGGTAGGTGATCGCGATCCGGGCGGCCTCGAGCGCGGCGTCGAAGCAGTCGGACGGCGACTGGGGGGCGATCACCGGGAGCGGCGCCTCACCGTTGCGACCGAACATCGCCTGCAGGAGGTCGGACTGCTCGGTCTTGGTCGGCAGACCGGTCGAGGGGCCGCCGCGCTGGACGTCGACGACGAGCAGCGGCAGCTCGATCATGACGGCGAGACCGATGGTCTCGGACTTCAGCGAGATGCCCGGGCCGGACGTCGTGGTGACGCCGAGCGCGCCGCCGAACGACGCACCGAGAGCGGCGCCGATGCCGGCGATCTCGTCCTCGGCCTGGAACGTCGTGACGCCGAAGGCCTTGTGCTTGGACAGCTCGTGCAAGATGTCGCTGGCCGGCGTGATCGGGTACGCACCGAGGAACACGGGAAGGCCGGACTGCTGGCCCGCAGCGACGAGGCCGTAGGACAGCGCCGTGTTGCCGGTGATGTTGCGGTAGCGGCCCTGAGCCATCGGGGCCGGCTTGATCTCGTACGAGACCGCGAACGCCTCGGTGGTCTCGCCGAAGTTCCAGCCCGCCTTGAAGGCGGTGAGGTTCGCGTCGCGGATCGCCGGCTTGGAGGCGAACTTCTTCTCGAGGTACGCGGTGGTTCCCTCGGTCGGACGTCCGTACATCCACGACAGCAGCCCGAGCGCGAACATGTTCTTCGCGCGGCCGGCATCCTTGCGGCCGAGGCCGAACTCCGAGACGGCCTCGACGGTCATGCCGGTGAGGTCGATCGGGTGGACCTGGTAGTCCGCCAGCGAGTCGTCGTCCAGGGGAGAGGACGTGTAGCCGGCCTTCGCGAGGTTCCGGCTCGTGAAGTCGTGGCTGTCCACGATCACGATCCCACCGGGGCGCAGCGCCTCGATGTTGGCCGCGAGGGCGGCGGGGTTCATCGCGACAAGCACGTCGGGACGGTCACCGGGGGTGAGGATGTCGTGGTCGGCGAAGTGCACCTGGAACGACGAGACTCCGGGGAGCGTGCCCTGGGGGGCGCGGATCTCCGCGGGGAAGTTGGGGAGGGTCGAGAGGTCGTTGCCGAAAGCTGCGGTCTCCTGGGTGAATCGGTCACCCGTCAGCTGCATGCCGTCGCCCGAGTCGCCCGCGAACCGGATGACAACCCGATCCAGCTGTTCGACCTGCTTGCCGTCGATCGCCAAGGCCTGGCCCTTCTGTGCGTTGTTGCGTTGTTTCCAGCGTAGGCGATGACTTTGGAATGCCGTTGCGACTCCGGGATTTGGACGTATCTGGGCTGGTCAGCCGCCTGCGCGCGCTCAGCGCACGCGGATCCGCAGCAGCTTGGCGCTGCCGGTGAACCCGGTAGTGGGCCGGTAGGCCACCCGGATCTTCGAGGTTCCGCGCTTGGTCGCCTTGAGGGTGAGCGTGGAGATGCCGGTCCGTCTCAGGGCGACGCGGCGGGTCTTGCCGCGGTAGGTGACCGTGGCGACGCCCGTCGGGGTGGCGCCCGGCGCGCTGACGCGGAGCTTGACCCGCACCTTGCCGCCGCGCTTCACCGAGCGCTTGACCTTCGCCGCCATCCGCGTCGGGGCGGGTCCGACGGCGACCGTCGGGGCGGACGTCACGCTGCCCTGGAGATGGCCGTCCTTGTCGGCGAGGACCTGGAGCGAGACCTTGCGACCGTAGTCGGCGGGCCGGAGAAGGTACGACCGCCCGGTCTCGCCCTCGATCGGGGCACCGTCGCGGAGCCACGCGTAGGTCGTGCGGGTGTCCGCGACGTCCCACGTCACCGGGCCGGCGGTCAGGACTCCGCCGACGCGGGTCGACCCGCTGACCCGAGGGGCCCGGGTCGCAGCGGGTGCCCGCCTGGCCGCGACCTCGACGGTGGTCGCTCCGAGGGCGGAGGCGGTCGACGCACCCTCGTCGGCGGCGACGGTCTCCAGCGTGGGCGCCTCGAGGGACGCCTTCCCGGGCTTCAGCGTGCGGAACGTGGCAGTCGCGAGGGTGGCGCTGCCGCTCACGCCGGCGTCGGTCCCGAGACCGGTGTGGACCACGTGCAGCGACCCCTCTCCGACGATCCCGAACGTCTTGCCGGGCTTGTCCGTGGCTGCGGACTCGTCGACGTACGAGAGGAGGGTCGGGTCGTAGGCGAGCCTCAGGTCGTACGCCTGGACCTCACGGAGCCCGTCTGCCGTGACGGTGACCGTCACGGTGTCGCCGACGGTGACCGACGGGGAGGACACGGAGACGGCGTACGACGTCACGTCCTCCGCCGACGCGGAGCCGACGGCCAGGCTCGCCGCGACGAGGCTCACCGCGGCGAGGCCGACGGCGCCACCCAGCCAGGCCCTCTTGTGGTGCGTCATGTCAGCTGTGCTCCGAGGGGTCGTTCGTACGGTCCGCCCGATTCTCCCTGACATCGTCCGGGACCGGCGTGCAGTCCCGGACGATGTTGCACGGATCCGACCGGGTCAACGGGCCGCGCGGTGAAGGGGGTGGCCGTGGCCGTGAGGCCAGCCGTGTCCCTTCCCGTGTCCCTTGTGCGGGCGGCGAGGCGGCTCGACGCCGTTGACCGTCGACGTGTCCTTCGCGAAGGTCCAGGTCGCCGCGGCGATGGCGTCGGCGTTCACGTCGAGCGCCCGCGCGTTGACGTTGCCCACCAGCCGGTAGTCCTCGCGGAGCTGGTCGTACAGCGTCTTGTCCTGACCGTCACCGCGCAGGTTGTCGCAGAACGCGTGGTAGCAGGGGTCGTACGAGGCGCCTGCGACCCCGCCGTACCGTGCTGCCTCCTCCTCGGTCTTGACTCCCTCGGCGCCGGTGAACAGGCCGCCGGCCGGGATGCCGACCGCGATGAACGGCCCGTAGTCCGAGCGCCCCGAGAACTCCGTGTCCTGGAAGGGGAGCCCTCGATCGGCGTAGAACGACTCGAACACGTCCTCGATCGCGTCCGATCCCGGCGGGATGGTGGCCGGGTCGGCCGTCCCGCTGGAGTTGTCGCCGTCGTACACCCCGAACATGTAGTTGGGCGAGCCCACCATGTCGAAGTTGAGGTAGAGCGCGATGTCCTCCGCCTCCTCGGGAGCCAGACCGGCGACGTAGTGCTCCGACCCCAGAAGCCCGGACTCCTCCGCACCCCACCATGCGAAGCGCACCGTGTTGTTCGGCTTGGCGTTGCGCATCTGGATCGCGGTCTCGAGCAGCGCGGCGCTTCCGGTGCCGTTGTCGTTGATGCCCGCACCGCCCTGGACACCGTCGAGGTGTGCTCCGGCCATCACCACGTTGGAGTCGTCGCCCCTGCGTGTCTCGGCGAGGACGTTGTAGGCCGAGCGCGTCTCCGCGAGGTAGTCGACGGTCACCGTGACGGTCGCCCCCGGGACAGCGGCAAGGTCCTCGCCGGCCGCGGAGGTGGCGAACACCGTGGGGATCGTCAGCCCGGTCGCGTCGCCGATCATGTTGATGAGAGCCGTGCGGTCGGGCTGGCCCTCGTTCATGATCACCACGCCCCCCGCGCCGGCGGCCTGGGCGTTGAGCGCCTTGACCGCGAACCCGCAGGTGCCTCGTTGCATGAGGGCGATGCCGCCGGGCTCGAGGTCGGCGAAGTCGGAGGCCTCGCACCCGCTGGTGTTGCTGTTCGGGGGGAGACCGGCCGCGGGGACGACCAGGTCGATCGGGGTGAGCGGCCCGGTCGCCGTCCCCTCGGGGCTTCCGGTGTCGAAGGAGTTGCGGAGGAAGTCCGTCTCGTTGACGAACGTGCGTGGCTGCGGGCCGACGCGGACCAGGGCGGAGTTCTCCTCGGTGTAGTCGAACGTGAACTCCTGGACCTCAGGGTCGTAGCCGGCACGTCGCAGCTTCTTGACGACGTACTGCACGGACGCGGCGTACCCCGGTCGCCCGGCGGCGCGGTCTCCGTACTCGTCCGAGACCTCCTGGAGCTCCTCGAGGTGGTCGAGCACGGCCTTGACCTTGACGGCACGGGTGATCTTGTCGACCGACCGGTCGTCGTGGTGTCGCGGGCCGGCAGCCGCCGGCGCGGCGCCGGCGGCGACGAGGGTCGCGACCGCCACCCCTGCGAGGACGGTCGTAGTTCTCTTGCGTGTCACGTGAACGAGCCCTTCCTGTGAAGTGCTCGGCCCCCTGCCCGAGACCGCCGAACGGGACGAGCGTAAGCCGAACCGCGCTCGTGCGCTGCCTGCTGACGCGCCGCTCAGGCGTGGGGCGACGACTCGCGGACGCTGGTGTCGCGTGCCGCGATCATCGCGCGGACGCCGTCGAGCGCCTCCCTGATCGTCGTGCCGTAGCCGTCGTGAGGGAGGACCTCGATACGTGCCGCGGTGTGCGCGACGTGAGCCTCGGCGTCCTCGAAGCGGCCGAGCCGCCGGAGCACGTCGGCGAGGTTGAGGTGCAGCGACGGGAAGAACCCGGCGATGGCGAGGGAGGAGTGGTAGGACCGCGCCCGCTCGTCGCTCGTCTCGTGCGCTGCGGCGAGTGCGCGCTCGTCCCAGACGAGCTCCTCCTCGACCCCGGGGGTGACGTCGGCGACGTAGTGGGCGATCACGCACCGGTGGAACGCGTCACCGTCGTCGCCGACCTGCGCCCAGAGCGCGAGGAGGTCGGCACGGGCGCCCTCCTTGTCGCCCTGGTGTCCACGGGTGACCGCCTCGGTGACGGCGGCCATGACGGGGTCGGGAGCGGGGGCGGACGCGGCTTCAGTCATGGCCCCGAGCGTACGAGAGGGCGGGGACACGATCGCGTGTCCCCGCCCTCCCCCAGGTCGTGCTGAGAACGACTAGCGGACCCTCAGCGTGATCGGCCGGGACACCGAGCGCTTGAACGCCGGGTGCTTGGCCACGTACGTCGCCCGGATCTTGTGCTTGCCTCGCTTGAGCTTGGTCGAGGACAGCTTGAGGACGGCCTTGCCGTTCTTCACCTTGACGGTCTTGAGCTTCTTCTTGCCGTCACGGAAGACGACCTTGCCCTTGACCGGACCCGCCGCGACGCGGACCTTCGCGACGAGCCTGGCGCCCGAGCGGCCGTAGCGGGTCTTCTTCGGCGTGACCTTGAGGGACACCTTCGTGCCGACCTGCGCGACGCGGACGCCGGCGGTGCCGCGCCACAGGGCGGGCGAGCCAGGGCCCTTGCGTCCGGCCACCTGGGCCTGGACCACAGCCCCGCCGTCGGCGACGGCGATCCGGTACGAGGCACCGGTGGCACCCGGGATCGGCTTGCCGTTGCGCATCCACCGGTAGGTGTACGAGGTCGGTCCGCCGGTCCACGAGCCCGCGGTCGTCGTGAGCACGCTGCCGCGACGGTTCGAGCCGCGCACGACCGGAGGCGCTGTCGAGAACGAGAGCTTCGAGACGTCGAGGATCCCGGTGCCGCAGTCGGCAGTGGAGCAGTTGGTGCGGCCGTTGCTCAGCCGCGGGAAGGGCTTGACCGCCCAGCGGAGGGCGTGCTCGACCGTCGCCGGGCTGTAGGTCCCGTGCGACGAGATGAGCGCCGCGGCGGCTGCGACCGCGGGGGCGGCCATGCTCGTGCCGGCCTGCTCACCCCAGGCGGGTCCGCCCGGCGTGGTGGTGCCGGTGTTGACCGTCGACAGGACCTGGCTGCCCACGACGGCGTCCCCGCCGGCGGCCGACAGGTCCAGCGCGGTGCCGAAGTTGGAGTACGGCGCCCACCGGCCGCTCACGGTCAGGCCGGCGACCTGCCCCACCTTGTTCGTGGAACCCACCGTGACGACCCCGGCACAGTTGGCGGGCGAGTACGACCAGGCGTTGCGGTCTTCGTTGCCGGCGGCGACCACCACGACGGTGCCGCGCGCCCGGGCGACCCGGATCGCGTCGCTCAAGACGGCGGGGCAGCTCGGCGAGTAGCCGGCGATGGAGAGGTTGAGGACGCGCGCCGGGGTGGCGTTGCGGGGGAGGCCCGGGACCTTCGCGCCCGATCCCCAACGGACCGCGGCCGCGATGTCCGACATCGTGCCGCCGCAGCGGCCGAGCACCCGCAGGTGCTGGATGCGCACGCCCGGTGCGTTGCTCGCCACGCCGTACCCGTCGTTGGCGCGGGCACCGACGATGCCGGCGACGTGGGTCCCGTGCCAGCTGCTCTGCCGAGCGGGGACGCCGGCGGCGCACTCGTTGGCGCCGTTCCAGTCGCCCTGGTCGGCCGGGTTGGAGTCGCGCCCGTTGCCGTCGCGCGAGCGCCAGGAGTCACTGACGAAGTCCATGCCCGCGACGGTCTTGCTGTCGAGGTCGGGATGGTTCGAGCGACCGGTGTCGACGATGCCGACGACGATCCGTCCGGTCGTGGACGGCCACGCCGCGAACGCCTGCGACCCGTAGGTGCCGTGGATGTTCCACTGCTTCGACCACTGGGGGTCGGTCAGCGGAGGTGCGGCGGCCGGCAGGACCACCAGGTCCGGCTCGACGCTGGCCACGCCGGGAAGGTCGGCGAGCTCGGCCGCGGCGCTCTTCGCCTCGGCGAGCGAGGTCGGCTCGGCGAACGCCAGTGCCTCGACGCCGTCGGTGACGGGGGTCGTCGCCGGTGCGGTGTCGACACCCTCGGCCTCGACCACGCGGCGCGCGGCGGCGACGGTGGGGCGGGCGCCGGCCTCGTAGGTGATGACCAGGCCCGCGGCGAGCGGCGGTGGCGAGGAGAGAGGGGACTCGGTGGTGCCCCGCGGTCGGGGCTCGTCGGAGGCGTAGGACGGTGCGACGGCAGCGAGCACAAGGCTTGCGCCTGCGACCAGCGCGCACACGCGGGGGATTCGTGACATGCGGCTAAGTGTGGCGGGTCCAGGGGTCGCCGCGCCGCCCGGTGGCGCGCCGTCACGAAGCGTTCCGCCGGGTCCACCGCGTACGCGCACCACGGGCGCGTGACCCCCTAGACTCAGGCGCATGTCCGACTACGCCGACTACCTCGCGTCGTACGCCTCGGTGGCAGCGATCGTCGTCGTCGGGATGCTCGTGGCGGCCGGGATGCTGGGGGCCAACCGATTGTTCCGACCGGTGGTTCCCGACCGTGCCAAGCTGCTCACGTACGAGTCCGGCGTCGATCCTGTCGGCTCGGGGTGGGCCCAGAGCAACGTGCGCTACTACGTGTACGCCTTCCTCTACGTGATCTTCGCCGTCGATGCGGTGTTCCTCTTCCCGTGGGCCGTCGTGTTCGCCGCGATCGGGTGGCAGGCGGCGGTCGAGATGGCGGTGTTCGTCGGGTTCATCGCCGTCGGTCTGGTCTACGCCTGGCGCAAGGGGGTGCTTACGTGGACGTGAGCCGCTCCTCGGTCGACCTCGGGGTCCCGACGCTCCAGCGCCTCGACGCACCCGAGCTCGGCGTCGGGTCCGCGCTGGCTCCGCGACCCGTGCGCTACCTCCTCAACTGGGGCCGTCGCTACTCCCTCTGGGTCTTCAACTTCGGCCTCGCGTGCTGCGCCATCGAGTTCATGGCCGCGTCGATGGCGCGCCACGACTTCATCCGGCTCGGCGTCATCCCCTTCGCACCCGGACCCCGCCAGGCCGACCTGATGATCGTCTCCGGCACGGTGACCGACAAGATGGCGCCCGCGATCGAGCGGCTGTACGCCCAGATGCCCGACCCCAAGTACGTCATCTCCTTCGGGTCGTGCGCCAACTCCGGCGGCCCGTACTGGGACTCCTACTGCGTCACCAAGGGCGTCGACCAGATCATCCCCGTCGACGTGTACGTCCCGGGCTGTCCGCCGCGGCCCGAGGCGCTCCTCCAGGGGATCGTCACCCTCCAGGACAAGATCGCGGGGGAGGACCTCGCCCAGCGCTACGGCCGTACGGGCCTGCGGCGCTCGCTGTCGTCGCTGCTGCGACCCCCCGTCACTCCCGAGCAGGACGGGTAGCCGTCGTGGGCTGGGCCGACGACGTGCTCGACCTCGGGCGCGCGATCGCGGGGGACCGCGTGAGCATGTCCGAGGAGTTCGGGCAGCGCACGCTCACGGTGCCCGTGGGCTGGTGGCGCCCCGTCGTGACGATGCTCCGCGACCAGGGCGGCTGCCAGTTCTTCGACTGGCTGAGTGCGGTCGACGGCGCGGGCGCCCCCGGCCCGTACCCGGACGAGCCCGAGCTCGCCGGGGGGTTCCGGGTCGTCTGCCACCTCGCCGCGCTGTCTCCCGGTGTGGGACGCACCGCCGTGCGCCACCTCCTCGTGCAGACCCACCTGCCGCGGACGCAGCCCGCCCTGGACTCGATCGTGGGTGTGTACGCCGGTGCCGCCTGGCACGAGCGGGAGACGCACGAGATGTTCGGCATCGACTTCCGTGGCGGTGTCGAGCTCGAGACCCTGCTCCTCCCGGACGCGTTCGAGGGGCACCCCCTGCGCAAGGAGTTCGTGCTGGCCTCGCGCGTCGCGAAGCCGTGGCCCGGCGCGAAGGAGCCCGGCGAGTCCGAGCACGACGTCGCCGCCGACTCGTCGCCCGGCCGCCGTCGCATGAGACCGCCCGGCGTCCCCGACGCGGAGCAGTGGGGTCCCCGTGAACCCGGCTCCGCCGCCCCTGACCCGCTCGCCCACGCGACCGCAGGCCCTGCGTCGGGCCCCGCGCGGCCGCGTCGTGCACGCCGTGCCTCGCCGCCACCGGAGACGTCGCCCGAGGCGTCGACCGAGTCGTCCCCCGAGGATCCGGCATGAGCGACGTCGCCGACCTCCTCCTGCGCTGCGGGCTCGTCCTCGTGGCGTTCCTGGTCCTCCCGCTGGCCGTGGGACAGCTCGAGCACAAGACGATGGCGCACATGCAGTCGCGGGTCGGCCCGATGTACGCGGGCGGCTTCCACGGCTGGGCGCAGCTGGTCGCCGACGGCGTCAAGTTCGTCCAGAAGGAGGACGTGACGCCGCGCGCCGCCGACCGACCTGTCTTCGCGCTCGCGCCGGCGGTCGCCCTCGTCCCGTACCTCGTCGTCCTCTTCGTGATCCCGCTCGGACCGAGCCTCGTCGGAGCCGACCTCGACCTCGGGCTGTTCTTCGCGCTGGCTGTGATGAGCGTCGGCGTGCTCGGCACCTTGATGGGCGGCTGGGCGAGCGCCAACAAGTACTCGTTGCTCGGCGGTCTGCGGACCGCCTCGCAGCTGATGAGCTACGAGCTGCCCATGGTGCTCGCGGCGGTCTCGGCGGCGATGATGGCCGGTTCCCTCTCGCTGGTCGCCATCGCGCAGGCGTGGGAGTGGTCGTGGCTCGTGTGGCAGCTCCCCGCGCTCTGCGTGTTCGTGGTGGCGGGCCTCGCCGAGCTCCAGCGCCCGCCCTTCGACATGCCGATCGCCGATGCCGAGGTGATCCTCGGGCCCTACACCGAGTACGGGGGCATGCGGTTCGCGATGTTCCTCCTGGCGGAGTACGCCGGCATCGTCGTCCTCGCGGCGCTCACCGCGACGTTGTTCCTGGGCGGGTGGCGCGGCCCCGCCTCGGACGAGCTCGGCTGGCTGTGGGTGCTGCTCAAGACCTTTGCGGTGGCGTTCTGCGTGGTGTGGTTCCGGGTCGCGTGGCCCCGGCTCCGCGAGGACCAGCTCAACGCCCTGGCCTGGAAGCTGCTGGTGCCCGTCGCGCTCGGGCAGCTGGCCCTGACGACGGTGGTGGTGCTGGTATGACCGGACACGACGGAGCGGACAAGCGGCGGACGGCCCGAGGGGCCGGGCTCCTCAAGGGCCTCAGGGTGACGTGGCACAACCTCACGCACCGCGCCGTGACCCAGCAGTACCCGGACGTGCTCCCGGAGCTGCCGCCACGCTCGCGCGGCGTCATCGCCCTGCAGGAGGAGAACTGCACGTCCTGCATGCTGTGCGCCCGCGAGTGCCCGGCGTGGTGCATCTACATCGACTCGCACAAGGAGACCGCGCCGCCGGCGACGGAGGGCGGTCGCGAGCGCTCGTTCAACGTGCTCGACCGCTTCGACATCGACTACTCCCTCTGCATGTACTGCGGGATCTGTGTCGAGGTGTGCCCGTTCGACGCGCTGCACTGGTCGCCGGAGTTCGAGTACGCCGAGCTGGACATCCGTGACCTGACCCACGACAAGGACCGGCTCCGGGAGTGGATGTGGACGGTGCCTCCGCCGCAGCCGCTCGACCCGGCGGCCGACCCCCCGAAGGAGATCGGGGTCGCGGAGAAGGCCGCCCACCGCGAGGCGGAGAAGACCCACCGCGAGGCGCGTCCCGCGGAGCCTCCCGCATGACGGCGGTCACGGTGGTCTTCGCCTCTCTGGGCCTGGTGACGCTGGTGTCGGCCTACCTGGTCGTCACCAGTGACCAGATCGTCCACGCGGCGCTGTGGCTCGTCCTGACGCTCGGCGGTCTGGCGGCGCTGTTCGTCCTGCTGGCAGCCGAGCTCGTCGCCTGGGTGCAGGTCCTCGTCTACGTCGGTTCGGTCGTCGTGCTGCTTCTCTTCGCGCTCATGCTCACGCGCGCCCCGACCGGGAGGGGCTCCGCCACGGCGACCGCGAACCAACCCCTCGCCGGCGTCGTCGCAGCCGCGACGACCGTGGCGCTCGGTGCGGTGATGTGGGCGGGCTTCGGAGGCGAGGTCATCGACGAGGACGCCATCCGGGTCGGCACCGCGGAGCGGCTCGGCGACGCGATCTTCCGGACGTGGGTGCTGCCCTTCGAGGTGCTCTCCGTGGTGCTCCTCGCGGCGCTGATCGGTGCGATCGTCCTCACGCGCAGGGGTGAGCGCTGATGCCGCTCATGCTCCCGTTGACGGTCTCGTGCGGACTGTTCGGCCTGGGCCTGTACGCGGTGCTGGCGCGGCGGCACGCGGTGATGGTGCTGCTCGGTGTCGAGCTGATGCTGAACGCCGTGAACCTCAACCTGGTCGCGTTCGACACCTGGTGGGCCGACACGCTGCACACGGGCCAGTCGCTCACCCTGTTCGTGATCGCGCTCGCGGCGGCAGAGATCGGCCTGGGGCTGGCGATCGTGCTCGCGATGTTCCGTACGGTCGGCAGCGCCGACGTCGACGGTCAGGAGCGTGCCGCCCCGCTGCTGCCGGACGGCGGTGACGAGCTGTGAGGCGTCGCGAGTCCGCGCCCGCCGTCGCGATCACGGCGCTCCTGGCACTCTGTGCGGCGGTGGTCGCGTTCCCGCGCCTCGGCGACCGGACTGGCCCGTACGGCGAGCCGGCCGGGGTGCAGTCGACGCTGGTCGACGGTGGAGAGCTGCTCGGTGTCTCGGTGACGTTCTTCGTCGACCACCTGAGCGCCGTCATGCTCCTGCTGGCCGCCGGTGTCGGCCTGCTCGTCCAGATCTACTCGGTCGCCTATCTCGCCGGCGACGCCCGCTACCGCGCGTACACCACGATCATCCAGCTGTTCCTCGTCGCGATGGCCACCGTGGTGGTCGCCGACAACCTGTGGATGCTGCTGGTCGGCTGGGAGGTCATGGGCCTGTGCTCGTACCTCCTCATCAGCCACCACTGGGAGCTCGCCCCGGCGCGGGCGGGAGCGGTGAAGGCGTTCCTCCTGACCCGGATCGGCGATCTCGGCCTCCTCGTCGCGATCTTCGGCATCGGCCAGACGTTCGGGACGTACGAGATCACCGAGGTCCTCAACGCGATGGCCTCGCCGGGCGCTCCGGACGGCCTGACCTGGATCGGGCTCCTGATCGTCCTGGCGGTCGTCGGCAAGTCCGCGCAGTTCCCCCTGCACACCTGGCTCGCCGACGCGATGCCAGGCCCGACACCGATCAGCGCGCTGATCCACGCGGCGACGATGGTCGCGGCGGGCGTCTTCCTGGTCGCGCGCCTCTACCCGGTCCTCGCCGCCTCCGCCGTGACGATGACGGTGCTCGCGGTTCTCGCGTGCGTGACGATGCTCCTCACGGCGCTGTTCGCGCTCACCTCCCGGGACCTGAAGCGCGTTCTCGCCTGGTCGACGGTCAGCCAGCTGGCGCTGATGTTCGCCGCGCTGGCGGTGGGCGGGTACGACGCGGGCATCGACCACCTGCTGTCCCACGGCGCCTTCAAGGCGCTGCTCTTCCTGGCGGCCGGGTCGGTCGCCCACGCCGTCGGCTCGACCGCCCTGTCGGAGCTGGGCGGGCTCCGCACGGTCATGCCCTGGACGTTCGTCACGGCGACGGTCGGGTTCGCGGCGCTCGCGGGCGTCGTCCCGACGGTGGGCTTCTTCAGCAAGGACGCCGTGATCGAGGCGGCGTGGCACGGGATCGGCCACGACGCGCCGGTCGCGCCAGGGATCGCGGTCCTCGTGCTCGTGGTCGCCCTGGTGACCGCGGTCGTCACCGCCGTCTACTCCTTCCGTACGTGGTGGACGACGTTCTTCGTCGCGCCAGGCGCCCGTCCCGTCGAGCGCCCGACCGTCGCCGGGCGGTCGTACGAGGCGCCGCCGCTGATGCTGGGTCCGCTGGTCGTCCTCGCGGCCACGAGCATCCTGCTCAGCCTGGCGATGCCGCTGCACCTGCTGACCGGTCTCGTGACCACGGTGCTGGTCGCCGCTGCAGGCTGGTGGGCGTGGCAGTCGGTCGCCGCCGGGCGCGACCCCGCCGACGTCCTCGGGGTCGCCCGCCCGCTGTTCGACCGTGAGCTCGCCATGGACGTCGCGTACGACAGCGCCGGCACGGCGGCCCGCAGCGCAGGCGACGTGGTCGTCGCGACCGACCGGGACATCCTCGGCTTCTATCCCCGCGCCGCCGCGTGGGTCACCGTGCTCCTCTCGAAGGGGTTCGCCCGTGCTCAGTCCGGCAACGCCCAGACGTACGTCACCGTGCTCGCCGTCGGCGTGCTCGTGATCGCGGGTCTGGTGGTGGTCCGATGAACGGCCTGGTCGTGGCGCTCGCGCTGCCGGCGGTGACGGCCGGGCTGCTCGGGCTGCTCCGGGGCATGGTCACCGATCGCGTCGCCGCCCGTGCGGGCCTCGGCGCCTCGGTCCTCTCAGGTCTCTTCATCCTCGGGGCGTGGCTGCTGCACGATGGTGGCGGCTACGCCTCCGAGCTCGACGTCACGTGGGTGCGCACCCTCGGCGTGCACTTCCACCTCGGCATGGACGGCATCTCGTTCCCGCTGCTGCTGATGACGACCCTGCTGTCGGCGCTGGTCTGCTGGGCGCTCGTCGACGACCCGCCGGTCGGCGACAACGCGACGCCGGCCCTGGTCGCCCTGGTGATGGTCGTGCTCTCCGCGGCGATCGGGGTGTTCTCCTCCCTCGACCTGCTGCTGTTCTTCGTGTTCTTCGAGCTGGCGCTGATCCCCATGTGGTTCGTGATCGCGCGCTGGGGCGACCCTCACGACCCGGTCGGGCGCCGGGTCGCGGCGACCCGCTTCCTCCTCTACACCGTCGTCGGCTCCGCGTTCATGCTCGTCGGCTTCGTGACCGTCTGGGCTCTCACGGGCACGCTGCAGATCCCCGAGCTCGCCGCCCGTGCGGACGTGCTCGACGGCGGATGGGCGCTGTTCGCGGCCTGCACGATCGCGCTCGGGCTCGCCGTCAAGACGCCGATCTGGCCGTTCCACCTCTGGCTCCCTGACGCCCACGCGAAGGCCCCGACCGTGGGCTCCGTCCTCCTGGCGGCGGTGTTCCTCAAGCTCGGCACGTACGGCTTGCTGCGCGTGCTCGTGTCGGTGCTGCCCGGCCCCGCACGCGATCTTGCGCCGTGGCTCGGCGTGCTCGGCGTGGTCGGGATCGTCCTCGCCGCGCTCGCGTGCCTGCGCCAGACCGACCTCAAGCGGCTCATCGCGTACTCCAGCGTCGGCCACATGGGCTTCGTCGTCCTCGGCATCGCCACGCTCACCGACATCGGTGTGGCGGCCGCGGTGTTCGCCAGCGTCGCGCACGGGGTGGTGACGGGTCTGCTGTTCTTCAACGCAGGGTCGCTCAAGCGCCGCTTCGGGAGCGCCGAGATGTCCGTGCTCGGCAGGGGCCTGTACGCGCGCATGCCGGCGTTGGCCGTGGTGCTCGTGTTCGCCGCGTTCGCGAGCCTCGGTCTCCCGGGCCTGGCCGGGTTCTGGGGCGAGATGATGGCGTTGCGCGGCGCGTACGAGGCAGCCGCCGAGGCTGGAGCGGGTCTGGTCCCGGCGCTCGCTGGCGCCCTGCTGGTCGCCGCGCTCGTCGGCGTGCTGCTGACGTCGGCCTACTTCCTGCGACTGATCCGCCGTACCCTCCAGGGCGTGCCCACCCCGCACGACGCCGACCTCGACCTCGACGGGTCCGAGCGCGGCATCGCCGCCGTTCTCGTCATCGCCGTGCTGATCCTCGGACTGGCGCCGGGGATCGTGATGGGCGTGGTCGAGCCGAGCATCCCGGCGATCCTGGGGAGCGGACGATGACGCCGGGGGCCGTCGACTGGGCCTCGGTCGGCGTGCCGCTGATCGTGGCTGTGGGTGCGATCGTGGCCCTGCTCGTCGACGCGTTCTGGCCCTCCGGCGGTTGGCGCCGCCAAGGTGTCGTGGCCGTCGCAGCCCTGCTCGCAGCCGGTGCGTGGCTCGCCGACACCGGCTCGCACGGGTGGCTCGTCGCCGGCTTCTCCTGGGTGCTGCTGGTCGCTGCGCTCGTGGTGGTCGTCGTCGCCCAGTCGCTCGAGGACGATCCCGCGATGCCGGCGGGGGAGTCGACGTTCCTGCTCCTCTCGGCGACCGCGGGCGCGCTGACCCTTGCCGCCGCACAGGACTTCGTCACGCTCGTCGTCGCCCTCGAGCTCCTGTCGCTCCCGTCGATCGCGCTGGTCGCCATGCGCCGCGACCGGCGTGGTGCGGTGAGCTCTGCCTGGACGTTCTTCCTCGCCTCCGCCACCGCGACCGCCGTGACGCTGATGGGGCTGTCCCTGCTGTACGGGCTCACCGGCACGCTGACGTACGACGGTGTCCACGAGGCTCTGCGGGCGTCGGAGGCGCCGGTGCGGGTGAGCGCAGCCGTCGTGGTCCTGGTCCTGGTGGGCCTGTTCTTCAAGGTCGGCGCCGTGCCGTTCCACCTGTGGATCCCGGACGCCTACCAGGGCGCCACGATCCCCGTGGCGGCCTTCTTGTCGGTGGTCTCCAAGGGCGGGGCGGTGGCCGCGCTCGTCGTCGTGCTCGCGCACCCGCTGGTTCCTCTGCAGCCACGCTGGGACCTCTTCGTCGCGATCGTGGCGGCCCTGTCGATGACCGTGGGCAACATCGGGGCGCTGGCGCAGCGCGACGTCGTCGGCATGCTGGCATGGTCGGCGGTCGCCCAGGGCGGTTTCGTCCTCGCCCCGATGGTCGCGCTCGCGGTGCGCGCCGACGTCGTGCTGACGGCACCGCTGCGCTACCTGGCCGTCTACGCGATGGCGACGCTGACGGTGTTCGCGGTCGCAGCGGTCGCGGCACGCCGGTTCGGAGGGACCTCGTACGCCCACCTGGCCGGTGTCGGTCGACGCGACCCCGTCCTTGGCGTCGCCCTGGTCCTGGGCCTGCTCACGCTCGCCGGGTTCCCGCCCGCGGTGATCGGCCTGGTGGCGAAGTACCTCGTCCTCCAGCCGGTCGTCGTCTCCGGGTACGCCTGGCTGGCCGGGATCATGGCGGTCAACGTCGCGCTGGGGCTCGTGTACTACCTGCGGCTCGTCGTGGTCGCCTACGCGCCGGCCGCCCGGGTCACGGCGGGGGACGGGGCACCCGTCACCAGCGTCCGCGAGGGGCGAGGGGCCCGGCTGGCGTACGCGGTCGTGGTCGTCGGCGCCGTGGCGCTCGCCGCCACCTCGATCGCGCCGTCGCTGCTCCTCGGCGCGCTGCCCTGATCGTGTCCGAGCGTCGCCGGGACGGACGGCGTGGCTAAGGTTCCGATGTGCCCGAGGACCTGAGCGTGACCATCCACACCGACGGAGCCTGCCTGGGCAACCCCGGCCCGGGCGGGTGGGGCGCCGTGCTGCGCTACGGCGACCACGTCGCCGAGATGCACGGCGGCGACCCCGCCACGACGAACAACCGGATGGAGCTGATGGCCGCCATCGCCGCGCTCGAAGCCCTCACCCGGCCCGTCGTCGTCGACCTGCACACCGACAGCAGCTACGTCCGCAACGGGATCATGACCTGGGTGACGAAGTGGAAGACCAACGGGTGGCGGACCGCCGCGAAGCAGCCGGTCAAGAACGAGGACCTCTGGCGCCGGCTCGACGAGGCCGCCCAGCGGCACGAGGTCCGGTGGCACTGGGTCAAGGGCCACGCGGGCGACCCGGGCAACGAGCGCGCCGACGAGCTCGCCGGCCGCGGCGCGCTCGAGGCGCGGGGCGACGCGGCGCCCTAGCGGTAGTTGACGAACTGCACCGCGAAGTCGAGGTCGGCGCCCTTCACGAGCGCGATGACCTCCTGAAGGTCGTCGCGCTTCTTGCTCGTCACCCGCAGCTCGTCGCCCTGGATCTGGACCTTGACGCCCTTCGGGCCCTCGTCGCGGATGATCTTGGAGACCTTCTTGGCCTGCTCCTGGGTGATGCCCTCGGAGAAGGTGCCGGTGATGACCGACTCCTTGCCGGACTGCTTCGGGTCGCCGGCCTCCAGCGTCTTGAGGGACACGCCGCGCTTGACGAGCTTGTCCTTGAGCACGTCGAGCACGGCGAGCGCCCGCTCGTCGGCGTTGGCCTTGATGACGATGTCCGTCGAGCCGCTCTTCTCGATCGACGCGCCGGTGTTCTTGAAGTCGTACCGCGTCGAGATCTCGCGCGCGGCCTGGTTGATCGCGTTGTCGATCTCGGCGTGGTCCAGCTTGCTCACGATGTCGAACGACGAGTCCGCGGCCATGATGATCCTCTCGGTCGTGCAGCCGGTCACCCGATTTCGGGTGCGCTGGAGCGCTGCGCTAAAGTCGTGCTGTTGCTCGCGCAGAGTAACAACCCCCTGGCAGGTTGCCCGAGCGGCCAATGGGAGCTGACTGTAAATCAGCCGGCAATGCCTTCGCAGGTTCGAATCCTGCACCTGCCACGCTCGACGAGCCCGGATCCCGCTTGCGCGGGGCCGGGCTCGTCGCCGTTCCGGCCGTTGCTCGTCTCAGCGCATCGCGTCGAGCACGGCGGCCGTGAAGGCGTCGGCGGAGACGGCTGCCGGATCCTGTGGTGCGCCGCCCATCCGTACCGCCACGATGCCCTCCGACGGCACGACGGCGACGATCTGGCTGCCGAGCCCGAGCGCCCAGAACGCATCCTTCGGAGCGCGCGGTGCGAGCCGTCCGTCGGCACGCACCTGCCCTTCCGTGCCGCCGCCGGTCGCGGTGCGGGTGCCCAGCACGGGACCCTTCCGGTTGACCCACCACAACAGCCCGTACGCGGCGTTGAGCCGGGACGAGGAACGGCCCGTGGCCTCGGCGACGTACTCGGGTGAGACCACCTGGCGGTCGCCCCACCGTCCGTCGCGCATCATCAGCAGCCCGACGCGCGCGAGGTCGAGGCACGGCGCGTTCACGCCGGAGAACATCGTGGTGTTGCCTGCCGCGTCCTCGCCCCACGACGTCTTGGACATGCCCAGCGGCTCGAGAAGCTTCTCGCGGGCGTAGTCGACGGGCGTGCGCCCGGTGGCGACGGTCAGCACCTCGTCGAGGGTCTGGATCGCCGCGTTGTTGTAGCGCCAGACCGTGCCGGGAGGGGCGTCCTGTGCGAGACCGATCGCGAAGGCGGTCTTGTCCCGCGCGGCGAGG
>Ga0233385_1000306_pt1 | contig 27002 bp, 31 predicted proteins | sample ElkDunMinimDraft_16_FD_191543 | JGI IMG/M metagenome (GOLD analysis project Ga0233385, IMG submission 191543) | Fecal eukaryotic communites from dung pellets of Tule Elk in California, USA - Elk Dung G36 | ecosystem: Host-associated > Mammals > Digestive system > Large intestine > Fecal | place...
CTTCGGCTTCCCACCGGTCGAGCCGGAAGGCGATCTCACGACCTTCAGCGACTGGCTGAAGGCCTACGAGCGCTTCAAGGCAGCGTAGCGCTTGAAGGGAGTTCCGGCTTCGGCCGGGGCTCCCGCCTAAACTGGCATCGGGGCAGATGGAAAACAGATCCACCTATTGGCTGGTCGCGCCTTCGGCGCTGATCTTCGCGGTTCTCTTCATCGCGCCGATGGCGTTCTTCGTCCTCGTCAGCTTCTGGCAGGTCGAATATTTCGAGCTGAACACCGAGCCGACGATCGGCAACTACCGCGACGTCTTCGCCAATTACTGGCATGTGATGAGCTTCACCGTGGCAGTCGCCACAGCGACGGCGCTGCTCACCACGCTGCTCGGCTTCGCATTCTCCTTCCTCGCCCGCTTCCGCGCCGGTGAATGGGCGCAGGTGCTGCTCTTCATCGTGCTGATCACGCTGTTCGGCGGCTACCTGATGAAGATCTACGCGTGGAAGACCATCCTCGGCAACGAGGGCGTGCTCAATTCGGCGCTGATGGCAATGGGTATCATCTCCTCGCCGATCACCTCGCTGCTCTACAGCCCGCAGGCGGTGGTGGTGACGCTGATGCATTTCAGCCTGCCCTTCGCGGTGCTGCCGATCTACGCCTCGATGCGCGGCATCTCCGATAGCGAGGTCGAGGCCGCTCGAGACCTTGGCGCCGGACGATGGCCGATCCTCTCCACCGTCATTGTGCCGCGCTGCCAGAGCGGCATCGTCGCGGCCTTCAGCTTCGTCTTCCTGATGGTCGGCGGCGACTACGTCACGCCGCTCCTGGTCGGCGGCAAGCTGACCATGATCGGCAATCTGATCGCGCCGCAGTTCGGCGCGCAGTTCAACTGGCCGCTGGGTGCTGCCATGTCGATCGTCATGCTGATCGCGGCGGTGGTGGTCATCTATCTCTTCCGCCTGCTGGTCGCGCTGTGGAGCCGCCAATGAACGCGCGGTCCAACATCGTCTGGGGCATCGTTGCGGTTGCCTTCATCGTCTTCCTGCTGTCGCCGATCGTGCTGCTGGTCGTGTTCTCCTTCACGTCCCGCACGCTGACCAATTTCCCGATCGAGGGCCTGTCGCTCCGCTGGTGGCAGGAGATGATGGTGACCCGCCAGTTCTGGCCGGCCTTCGCCAACAGCCTGATCATCGGCCTCTGCGTCGCGCTCGTCTCGGCGGTCGTCGGCACGCTGGCGGCGATGGGGCTGGCGGCGATGCCGAAGCGCCGCGCGTCGATCATCATGGCGCTGCTGACGCTGCCCGTCATGCTGCCGCCGCTGGTACTGGGCGTCGCGCTGCTCTCCTTCTACGTCACCATCGACCTGAAGCTCGGCCTGCCGACGGTGATCCTCAGCCACGTGCTCTTCGCGCAGCCCTTCGTCATCCTCATCGTGCATGCCCGCATGGTCAATTTCGACCCCCGCGTCGTCGAGAGCGCACGCGATCTCGGAGCCACGCCGCTGCAGGCCTTCTTCACCGTCACGCTGCCGATCATCCGCCCGGTGGTGATCGGCGCGGCACTCATCGCCATGGCGCTGTCGATCGACGACTTCATCATCACCTTCTTCACCATCGGCACGGGCAATACGCTGCCGACGCTGGTCTGGGGCATGATCCGCACCGGCCTGACGCCGGCGGTCAACGCCATCGGCACCCTCATCCTGCTGCTCACCATCGGCTCGACGGTCATCGCGCTGCAGCTTACGCGCTATCGGGGCTGAGGCGATGGCGGGAAGGCTCGAGGGAAAGGTCGCGCTGGTCACCGGCGGCGCGTCGGGCATCGGCAGGGCCGGCTCGATCCTGATGGCGCGGGAAGGCGCTAAGGTGGCCGTCGCCGACATCGACGCGGCCCGAGCCGACGCCGTCGTCAAGGAGATCGAGGCGGCCGGCGGCGAGGCGTTTGCCGTAACCGTAGACGTAAGGAATTCCGCTTCTGTGCAGGCGATGGTCGCGGCCGCGGTCGAGCGGTTCGGCCGCATTGACGTGTTGTTCCACAATGCCGTGTCGGTGCCGCTGGTCAACAAGCAGGACCGTCGCATCACCGAGCTGCCGGAAGAGACCTGGCACGCCATCGTCGGGCTGGTGCTGACCGGCACGTTCCTGACGGCGAAATACGTCGCGCAGAAGATGCTGGAGCAGCACTCCGGCTCGATCATCCTCACCGCCACTGTCGACGCGCTGGTCGGCCAGGCGGGGCTGGACGCCTACACGGCGGCGAAGGGCGGCGTCGTTTCCATGACGCGTTCCATGGCGGCCGGCCTGTCGCCGGAAGGCGTGCGCGTCAACGCGATCTGTCCGGGCTTCGTCAAGACGCCGCACCAGAGCGTCTTCCTCGACGACGACAAGGAGCGCGCGGCGATCGAGTCGCTGCACCTGATGGGCATCATGGACCCCGAGGAGGTCGCGGCCTTCGCCGTGTTCCTTGCCTCGGACGAAGCGCGCTCGATGACCGGCGGCATCCATGTGGTCGACAGCGGCTACACCGCCTTCAAGGCCAATATCGACCCGGCGGCGGTGTTCAAGCGCTGATCCGCCGATTGAATTCAGTCGTGCAGGTCGCGCGGAATGGCCGGGCCGACGGAGTAATCGCTGAAGGTGACCTTGAAGCCGGCGCGCTGTGGCGAGCAGCACATGACGCCGACATCGACGGATGCCGTGGGCGGCAACCAGGCCAGCCGCGCCGGCTTCCATCTATGGTCGGTGACGTCGAGATACTGCACGCGGATGGCCTCGCGGTGCCGGGTCAGGCGTATCCTCACCTTCTCGGCGGCGGGTATTTTGATCAGCGACCAGTCGGAAACGTTGTTGGTCACGACGGTCGAGAAATACATCACGCCGTCCGTGTATTCGATGCCGGCCTTGATCCAGTGCGATTCGCTGAGCCGGACCATCAGACCGGCCTGGTCGTAGAGGACCTCGTAGCGACCTTCGACCGTCACCTCGGCGGTAAAATCGCCGGCGACAGGCGCATGAAGGAAATGGCCGTTGTCGCGCCAGAAGCCGTAGAAAGTCTCGCGCCAGAAGTCGGTTTCCGGGCCCGTCTCGACATGCAGCGCGCCGCCCTCGAAGGCATGTTTCGGCGGCGGGTTGAGCCAGGTGTGGGCGTCGAGGCTCATGCCTTCCGCCCTAGCTGCCTTGGAAGCCGGTCAGCACGCCGACGGCGTTGATGCCGATCTCCTCGACGGCATAGCCGCCTTCCATGACGAAGAGCGTCGGCAGGCCGAGGGCTGCGATGCGCTTGCCGATCTTCGGGTAATCCTCGGTCTTCAGCTTGAACTTGCTGATCGGGTCCTTCTCGAAAGTGTCGACGCCCAGCGACACCACGACCACGTCCGGCCGGTAGGCGACGACTTTCTGGCAGGCGTCTTCTAGTGCTGCGCCCCACTGCTTCCAGGCGGTGCCGAAGGGCATCGGGTAGTTCACGTTGAAGCCCTTGCCTGCGCCTTCGCCTGTTTCGTCGGCATGGCCGAGGAAGAAGGGGTATTCGACCATCGGATCGCCATGCAGGTTCAGCACCTGCACGTCCCCGCGGGCGTAGAAGATCTGCTGGGTGCCGTTGCCGTGGTGATAGTCGACGTCGAGGATCGAGACGCGCTTGGCGCCCTGGTCGCGATACCACTGCGCCACCACGGCGGCGTTGTTGATGTAGCAATAGCCACCCATGAAGCGGTCGCCGGCATGGTGGCCGGGCGGACGGCAGAGTGCGAAGGCCGAACGTTCGCCACCCCGCACGAGGGAGGCCGCCGTCAGCGCCACATCGTAGGACGACTTGATCGCCTTCCAGGTTCCCTCGACGAAGGGTGCGCCGCCGTCGAAGGAATAGAAACCGAGCAGCGCGTCGATCGTCTGCGGCCGGACATCCCCGCGCAGTCCGCGCGTCGGCCAGGTGAAGGGCAGCGCCGAGCCGTCGCGGCCGGATTCCGTCCAGAGCGGCCAGACCGTCGGCAGGAAGTCGAGATAGTCCCGCGCATGGACGCGGGCAGCGGCCTCGATGTCGTGCTCGGCCGGCGGCAGGACGGGGCCGAGGCCCTCGCTTTCAACCCGCGCGCGAATGTATTCGGCACGAGAAGGCATCTCGAAGCCGGGCACGATCGACCCGCCTATCAGTTCCATCGTGCCCGAATGTCCGGCGTGGTGCGGCGAGTAGATCGTCTTCATGAAAATCCCGCTCCTGAAAACTCTGACATCTGAAAGCCGGGCGAACCTAGCCGCGCTGCCCAAGACTGTGCAAGCGCCTCCGCGACGGATTGCCAAGTTGCGTCCGTTGTGCTGACCTTTGCACGGCAGGACGCCCGCAGAGGCTCCGCGGGGCAAGAGTATCGAGGCGGCGTGGCGGTTTCGACAGACAAGGCGGCAATAGAAGCCCGTGGAGTGAGCAAACTCTTCGGCTCCGGCGAGCAACAGGTGGCCGCGCTCGACAATGTTTCCGTCTCGGTGCGCGAGAACGAGTTCTTCACGCTGCTCGGGCCGTCGGGCTGCGGCAAGACCACGCTGCTGCGCCTGATTGCCGGCTTCGACTTCCCCAACAGCGGCGAAATCCTGCTTTACGGCAGCGATATTGCGCCGCTGCCGCCCTACAAGCGGCCGGTCAACACGGTGTTCCAGAGCTATGCGCTCTTCCCGCACATGACGGTGGCTCAGAATATTGGCTTCGGGCTGGAGATGCTGGGCAAGCCGAAGAGCGAGGTTCAGGCGCGCGTCGCCGAGATGCTGAAGCTGGTGCGCATGGAGAAGCTCGCCGAACGGCGGACCAGCCAGATCTCCGGCGGCCAGCAGCAGCGCGTGGCGCTCGCCCGCGCTCTGGCGCCGCAGCCGAAGGTGCTCTTGCTCGACGAGCCGCTCTCGGCGCTCGACTACAAGCTGCGCAAGGAGATGCAGATCGAACTGAAGCGGCTGCAGGGGGAGACCGGCATCACCTTCATCTTCGTGACGCACGACCAGGAAGAGGCGCTGGCGATGTCCGACCGCATTGCGGTCATGTCGGGAGGCAAGATCCTGCAGGTCGGCTCGCCCTGGGAGATCTACGACCGGCCGGCCGAGCGCTTCGTCGCCGACTTCATCGGCGAGACCAATTTCCTCACCGGCGAGGTGAAGTCGGTGCAGGACGATTCGGCGGTCGTCTTACTGGCTCCCGGCACCGAGATAGGCGCGACCTACCCGGCCGGCGCGAACCCTTCGGGCCGCGTCACCGTCGTCGTCCGCCCGGAGCATGCGCAGGCGGTCGAGCCGGGCGCCGGCCTGCTTTCCGGCGCCGTCTCGAACGTCGTCTATCTCGGCACCGACACGCACATCCATGTCACGCTCGACGACGGCACGCCTTTCGTCGTGCGCCAGCAGAATGCGCGCAGCGGACCTTGCGGCCACGAAACCGGCGACAAGGTCGGCATCGCGGTCAGTCCGGGCGTCGCGCAGATCCTGAAGGATTGACGATGGCGGTTGGCGCGCAAACGGCGGAGGCGAGGGCGCGCAAGGATGTCGCCGACCGCTGGCTGCTTTCGGCGCCGGCGCTCTTCATCATCTTCATCGCGGCGATCGGCCCGCTGTTCATCGTGCTCGTCTATTCCTTCCTCGCGCCCGGCACCTATGGCGACGTGAAGTGGGAGTTCTCGTGGGACGGCTGGACCTCGGTCCTGTTCGAGCGCGACATATTCGACGAGACGCTGTCGCTCGCCGATGCGCATCTGACGATCTTCTGGCGCTCGGTGAAGCTGTCGCTGATGACGACCGCCATCACGCTGATCGTCGGCTTCCCAACCGCCTATTTCATCGCCACGCGGCGCGAGCGCGACCGGGAGATCTGGCTCTTCCTGATCACCATCCCGTTCTGGACGAACTTGCTGATCCGCACCTTCGCGGTGCTGGAGATCATCCGCAACGAGGGCATCGTCAACAACATCCTGATCGGCGTCGGCCTGGTCGACCGGCCGGTGCAGATGCTGTTCACCGACTTCGCCATCATGCTCGGCATGGTCTATGTCTACCTGCCGCTGATGGTGCTGCCGCTCTATGCCAGCATGGAGAAGCTCGACTTCCGCCTCGTCGAGGCCGGCTACGACCTCTATGCAAGCCGCTTCAATGTTCTCAGGCGCATCATCTTCCCGCTGGTGAAGCCCGGGGTGATCGCCGGCTCGATCCTCGTCTTCATCCCCTCGCTCGGCGCCTATGTGACGCCGTCGATCCTCGGCGGCGGCAAGAACCTGATGATCGGCAATCTGATCGAGCTGCAATTCGGCCAGGGCCGCAACTGGCCGCTGGGGGCCGCGCTTTCCATCACGCTGATGGTGATCGTCATGATCACGCTGCTCGCCTATGTGCGCAACGCCGGCGGCGGGGAGCGGCACCATGGCTAGGGCGTTCTCCATCCGCAGCCAGCCGGGCTTCACTGCGATCGCCGTCGCCTGCTTCGTGGCGCTCTACGCGCCGATCCTCATCCTCGTCTTCTATTCCTTCAATGCCGGCACGTCGCTCGGCAACTTCGAGGGGTTTTCGCTGCGCTGGTTCGAAGCGGCGTGGAACAACAGCGCGGTCATCGAGGCGTCGATCCGCTCGCTGCAGATCGCCTCGGCGGCCGCGATACTTGCGACGACAGCGGCGACGATGGCGGCGCTCGCCACCACCCGCACGGCGCCCTATCGCGGGCTGACCTTCAAATACGCCTTCATCAACCAGCCGCTGATGGTGCCTGAGATCGTCACGGCGGTTGCTCTGCTGATCTTCTTCTCGCGCGTAAAGGTCTTCACCGGCTACTCCGGCCTCGGCTACCTCATCCTCGCCCACACGGCATTCTGCATCCCCTTCGCCTATCTGCCGATCCGGGCGCGGCTGGAAAGCATGGACCTGACGCTGGAGCGCGCCGCCGCCGACCTCTACGCCACGCCGTGGCAGGCCTTCCGCCGCATCACCCTGCCGCTGCTTTGGCCCGGCATCCTTGCCGGCCTGATGCTTGCCTTCGTCATCTCGCTCGACGACGTGGTCATAACCAACTTCGTCAAATCCGGAGGACAGGACACGCTGCCGACCTATATGCTCGGCCAATTGAGAAGAGCGATAACGCCTGAAATGAATGCGATCTCGACCGTTTTCCTGCTGCTGTCGGTCCTGATCGTGACGCTGTTCTTCTTCATGAGCAGGAAACAGAGCTGACAAATGGGAGTCAAACAATGAACTGGAAGACCTCTGCCGCGGTCGTCGGAGCCGCGTTGTTCGCCTCGAGCGGCCTCGCCAGCGCCGCGGGCGAACTCAACATCTACAATTGGGGCAATTACACCAGCCCCGAGGTCATCAAGAAGTTCGAGGAAAAGCACGACGTCAAGGTGACCATCACCGACTATGATTCGAACGACACGGCGCTCGCGAAAGTCCGCCAGGGCGGACACGGCTTCGACATCGCCATGCCGTCGCAGACCTTCGTGCCGTTATGGATCAGCGAGGGGCTGGCGCTCGAAACCAATCCGGGCCAGATGGAGAACTTCAAGAACGTCGCGCCCGAATGGGCCAATCCCGACTTCGACCCCGGCCGCAAATACACCGTGCCGTGGGCGTGGGGCACCATCGGCGTCGTCGTGAACACCGATGTCTACAAAGGTCCTTCCGACAGCTGGGGCATCGTCTTCGACACGCCTGACGAGTTGAAGGGCAAGGTCAATGTCGTCCCCGAGATGAACGACGTCCTGTTCGCCGCGACCAAGTTCGTAGGCGGCAAGCAATGTGCCGACGACAAGGAGACGCTGAAGAAGGTGCGCGACACGCTCGTTGCGGCAAAGCCGAACTGGATCGCGATGGAATACGGCGTGATTGAGAAGATGGGATCCGGCGACTTCGCCGCGTCGACCGACTGGAACGGTTCGGGCCTGCGCCAGCGCCTGGCCAATCCTGCCGTCAACTTCTTCTACCCGAAGGAGGGCTACGGGCTGTGGAGCGACAACGCTCTCGTGCTCAAGGACGCCAAGAACGTGGAGAACGCCAAGCTCTTCCTGAACTTCATCATGGACCCGGAAATCGCTGCCGGCCTGTCGGCGTTCCATCGTTACGCGAACGGCATCGCCGGCTCGGAGAAATTCATGCCGGAAGACATGAAGAACGCTCCCGAGGTCATCATTCCGGAGGAGGTGAAGGCTAACGGCGAACTCCAGGTCCTGTGCTCGCCCGAGCTCCAGGAAATATACACCAAGATCTGGACCGAGCTGCAGAAGTGAACCGAAGGCCGGCCCGGCGGACACCTGCCGGGCCGGCTTGCAGCAAGTGCGGACCGACGGCCGCCCGCGGCGCTTCCGCGAAAGACATTCCCCATGACCACCTTGCCTGAAGACAGCTTCCGCGGCCGCTACGGCTTCGCGCGCGAAGACGTGACGCTCGCGACCTGGCGGACCGCGCCTTACATGCGCTGGAGCTTCGCCAACGTCGCCGAACTGGTTCCGAGCGCGGCGATCGAGGCGGCGCCCGGCCGGTCCGAGCCGCCGCTTGCCGATGCCGGCTGGCTGCTCGGCGAGAAGGTCGAGCTTTCCGGAGGTGGCACGACGGTCCGCGCCTTCCTCGAAAGCTGCGACACCGACGCATTCGTCGTGATGAAATCCGGCAGGTTCGTCGCCGACCATCACGCGCCGCTCGCTCGCCCCGAGGATCGACACATCGTGTTCTCGATCAGCAAGTCGCTGACCGCCATCCTCGCCGGCACGCTCGAGGACGAAGGCAGGCTCGATCCGGCCGCCCCCGTCACCGACTACGTGCCGGAGATGGCCGGTTCCGCCTATGCCGACGCGACCGTCCGGCAGGTGCTCGACATGAGGATCAGCGTCGCCATCGAGGAGACCTATCTCGACCCGCTGAGCGCCTATGGCCGCTACCGCCGCGCCATGCTGTGGAACCCGCCGCTGCCGGGCGAGGAGGCGGAAACGATGCTGGGGTTCCTAGCCAGCCTGGAGAAGACGGAGGAGCCGCATGGTGGGGCGTTCCACTATCGCTCGCCCAATTCGGACCTGCTCGGCATCATCGTCGAGCGCGCGGCCGGCCAGCGCTATGCCGATCTCATGCGCGACCGGCTCTGGAAGGGCGTCGGCGCGCATTCCGACGGGCTGGTGACGGTAGACCGCGCCGGCACGGCGCGCGCGGCCGGGGGCGTGTCGATGACAGCGCGCGATCTCGCCCGTGTTGGCGACATGATGCGGCTCGGCGGCATGGGCGCCGGCGGCCGCGTCGTCTCGGAGCGATGGGTGCGCGACACGCTGGAAAAGGGCGACCGTGGCGCCTGGAAAGCGGGCGACTTCCCGCATTTCTTCAAGGAGGGCAGCTACCGCAGCAAATGGTATGCCAGCGGCCTGCCAGGCGGCGCCTTCTGCGCCATCGGCATCCACGGCCAGTGGCTCTATGTCGACCCGTCGGCCGAGATGACGATCGTACGGCTCTCATCACAGCCGCTGCCGGTCGACGATCCTGTCGACCTCGACTGCCTGCGCCTCTGCGCCGCGATCGCCGAGAGGCTTCGATAGTCCGTCGGTCGTCTCCGGCCCGTTGACGGTGCCTCCACCGGCAGCGGCCGAGGGCTATGTTGTGCGCATGGGCGGTCCGTGCGACACCAAGCCCATGAAGAAGATCGGTTTCCTGTCGTTCGGCCACTGGACCCCGTCGCCCCAGTCGCAGACGCGGTCGGCGTCGGACGCGCTCCTGCAATCGATAGAGCTCGCGGTCGCTGCCGAGGAACTGGGCGCGGACGGCGCCTATTTCCGCGTGCATCACTTCGCCCGCCAGCTTGGCTCGCCGTTCCCGCTTCTGGCGGCGGTCGGGGCCAGGACCAGCCGCATCGAGATCGGCACGGCTGTCATCGACATGCGCTACGAGAACCCGCTCTACATGGCCGAGGATGCGGGTGCGGCCGACCTCATCGCCGGCGGGCGGCTGCAGCTCGGCATCAGCCGCGGCTCGCCCGAGCAGGTCATCGACGGCTGGCGCTATTTCGGCTACGCGCCGCCGGAAGGCCAGACCGACGCGGACATGGCGCGCCGTCATGCGGAGGTTTTCCTCCAGGTGCTGAAGGGCGAGGGTTTCGCGGAACCTAACCCGCGGCCGATGTTCCCGAACCCGCCCGGTCTTCTTCGCGTCGAGCCGTATTCGGAAGGCCTGCGCGAGCGCATCTGGTGGGGCGCCGCCACCAATGCCACAGCGGAATGGGCGGCGAAGCTCGGCATGAACTTGCAGAGCTCGACGCTGAAGTTCGACGAGGGCGGGCAGCCCTTCCACATTCAACAGGCCGAGCAGATCAGGGCGTTCCGCGAGGCATGGACGGAGGCGGGGCATGAGCGAGAGCCCCGCGTGTCGGTCAGCCGCAGCATCTTTGCGCTGGTGAACGATCTCGACCGCGCCTATTTCGGCCGCGGCGAGAGCGCCGATCATTTCGGCTACATCGAGCCGGAAAAGCTCGCCGTGTTCGGACGCAGCTATGCCGCCGAGCCAGATGTGCTGATCGAGCAATTAAAGGGTGACGAGGCGATCGCCGAGGCCGACACGCTGCTGCTCACCGTGCCCAACCAGCTCGGCGTCGACTACAACGCGCATGTCATCGAGGCGATCCTGAAGCACGTCGCGCCGGGCCTCGGCTGGCGCTGACGGCCAGCCGCGGGATGATGGCGGAGCCGCGTCCGCTCTGAAGCGCGACGGGTCCCGGCGCGCCAGGACCCGTCGATGTTTTCGCTAGTCGTGCAGACTCAGCGCTGTCCGCCCTTGCGTCCAGACTCGGATGCCCGGTCGCGATCCTCGGCAAAATTGCCGCTGCCGCCGCGCTGTCCACCCTGCTGGCCGCGCTCGCCGCTTTCAGCCTGCTGCTGCTGCGAGCTGCGCCGCTTGGCATCTTCGTTCATCTGGCCGCGCTGGCCCGACTTGCCGTGTTCCTGATTTCCGCCTTTGTGGGGCATTGTTCTTCTCCGTGGCTTTTGGCCCACGCCCACGGAGTCCAACGCCCTGGAATGCGATGTGTTCCTGATCAGGTATGATTCGGGTTGACAGAGGCGCGCTCGGGCATCAGGCTAGGTTGCGGGCATGCTCCATCAGCACCTCCCGGTTATTCCCATAGCGCTTGATCAATTCGCGCGCCTGCTCCTGAGTGATGCCGGCCTTATCGGCCAGATAGCGAACCTCGTAGTCCTCGCCGCCTGCCACGCGAAGCCGGTCGCGCTTGTCGGTCTTCGATTTGTCGTCGGGCATGGTGTCCTCCTATGCTCCGATGGAAAACCGTCGCCCCGCCGTTTTAGTTCCATGCGTGCGGCGCCTGCTCCTTCCTCCGCCGTCTCAGCCCCGGAACCAACGACAGGACGGCGCATTCTTGTGGCGGCCGGCAAAAGGCCTGCATCGCATGGAGAGAACAATGCCAGCAAAGAAAGAAAAGACCCTCGAGGATCTGTTCCTCGATGGGCTGAAAGACATCTATTACGCCGAGAAGAAGATCGTGAAGACGCTGCCGAAAATGGCCAAGGGCGCGGAGTCCGAGGAGGTCGCGGCCGCCTTCGAAAGACATCTCGCGGAAACAGAGACACAGGTCGAAAGGCTGGAGCAGGTGTTCGACCTCCTCGGCAAGGCTGCCCGGGGAAAGACCTGCCCGGCAATCGACGGCATCATCGAGGAAGGGTCCGAGATACTCCAGGAGTACAAAGGCGTTCCGGCGATCGACGCCGGCCTGGTGGCGGCTGCGCAGGCGGTCGAGCACTACGAGATCGCCCGCTACGGCACGCTTATCGCTTGGGCCGAGCAGCTCGGAATGAGCGAGGCCGCCGAACTCCTGAAGAAGACGCTCGCGGAAGAAGAGGCGACCGACGAATCACTGTCCAAGCTCGGCGAGGGCGGTGTCAACGAAAGGGCGTTGCAGGAAGCTGCCTGACGCGTTGCCGAGCCCGGGATGAACAGCTCCTGTTCGTCCTCGCGGACTTTTCTTTCCAAGCCGCCGGGGTTCTCCATCACCCTGGCGGCTGTGCCGTTCGGGGAGAAGCCAGCGGCGATCTCGCCGAGGCGCGTTAGCCAGGTAAGGGGTTCCGCCGTTGGTGGAGCTGAGGAGGATCGAACTCCTGACCTCGTCATTGCGAACGACGCGCTCTCCCAGCTGAGCTACAGCCCCGTCCGACGGATGGCGCATTTATCGACCAGGCCCCTCGCCTGTCAAGCATTGTGCTTGCATGCCTAGCCAACAATCCTGTCTTGCGTGTCCCGGCCCTTGCCGCTCCGCCGGGCAATGGCTAAATGTCGCGAGTTCATAGGAGACCGGCATGCTCGCCCTCATCAGAACGATCGACCTGGCGCTCTACCTCTACTGGTGGATCATCATCGCGTCCGCGATCTTCTCGTGGCTCTACGCCTTCAACGTGGTCAACCCGCGCAACCAGTTCGTCGGCACGGTCGGCAACATGCTGTTCCGCCTGACGGAGCCGGCGCTCAGGCCGATCCGCCGCTTCATGCCCGATCTCGGCGGCATCGACATCTCGCCGATCGTGCTGCTCCTCATCATCTTCTTTCTCCGCCAGCTGCTCTGGTCGACGATCGCACCGCTGGTCGTGTGAGCCCGCCCGGCTGCTACAGGACGCGGCCGGACGGTCTAGACCTCTTCGTTCGGCTGACGCCGAAAGCCTCGGCCGACGCCATCGACGGCGTGCAGGAAGCGGCGGACGGCTCCGTGCATCTCGCCGCGCGGGTGCGCGCCGTGCCGGACAAGGGCGCGGCCAACGCCGCGCTGGAGAAGTTGCTGGCTGACCGCCTCGACATGCCGAAGCGGGCGGTGAGCGTGGTCGCCGGCTCGACCTCGCGGATGAAGACCGTGCGGCTGACGGGAGACGCGGCGGAGATCGCACAGGCCGTGGAAGCGGCGATCCGGCTGGAGAAACAAGGCAAGGCGCGGTAGCCGCATCCGCCGTCGGAGAATGCGGGGCTGCGGCATTTACCAAATCGCCGGCGACCGGGCGGCCGCCGGCGATTTCGTGCCGACTTCAGCGACGGCGAGAAACGACTACTTCTTCGCCCGCTCGATCGCCTCGGTGATCATCTTCTTTGCGTGGGCGGCGTCGTACCAGCCCTCGATCTTAACCCATTTGCCGGGCTCGAGGTCCTTGTAGTGCTCGAAGAAGTGCTGCACCTGCTGCAGCGTGATCTCGGGCAGATGCTTGTATTCGGTGACTTGCTCGTAGCGCAGCGTCAGCTTGGGCGACGGCACGGCGATAACCTTCTCGTCCTGGCCGGCATTATCCTCCATCACCAACACGCCGATCGGACGTACGTTGATGACGCAGCCCGGCACCAGCGCGCGGGTGTTGCAGACCAGAACGTCGATCGGATCGCCGTCGCCAGAGAGCGTGTGCGGCACGAAGCCGTAATTGCCGGGATAGCGCATTGAGGTGTGCAGGAAGCGGTCGACGAAGAGCGTGCCCGCCGCCTTGTCCATCTCGTATTTGATCGGCTCGCCCCCGATAGGTACCTCGATGATGACATTCACGTCGTCTGGCGGGTTCTTGCCGGTTGGTATCGCTTCGATGCGCATGCACGTCCCTTCATGTGGTGGGCGATGGAATACAGGCAGGCCCGGCCCAGTGCAATGCGGTCCTGCGAGATGGCTGAAGCGGCAAAACGCCATGGCATTTTCAAGGCGCTACCGGCTGGCTGCGTTTGCCGCTGCGTCATGCGGCGAGGCGATTCCGTGCATCGCGGCCGATCGTCCTGGCGCGTTTCGCGCCTTATCGGGCCTCTTGGGGAGTTGGGAGCGGCGCTTGTTCGCGGGCCCTGAAACCTGCCGCGCAATCATGCGAGCCTCCGGTCGGAGCCCGTCGACGCGCGCAGGGTTCCCCGCCTGGCGCAGGTATGGCCGCACACTCAGGTTTTTATGATGGGCAAGCCCGGGATCAATCCCAGACGAAGGCGACTTTCCTCAGCGCCTTCTGGTCGAACACCTCGACGCCTTCGGCGATGTCGCGGCCGCCCGCACCTTCGTAGAAGGACAGCGCGCCGCCATTCTCCTCCAGCGCCCAGACCACCAGGCCGCGCAGGCCGGAATCGGCGAGCTTCTTGCGTGCAGCGGCGAACAGGCGGCTGCCCAGCCCGATGCCCTGGTATTCGGGGCTGAGATAGAGTTCGTAGATCTCGCCCTGCTGGGACAGTTCCCGGGCGCGGTTCCTGCCGATCGTGGCATAACCCGCCAGCTTGCCGCCGATCTCGATGACGAGCACCGTGGCGGAGCGGCGGATGGCGTTCGCCCACCAGTCGGGACCGCGGCGGTTGATCATCTTGGTCAGCGCGCGATGCGGAATGATGCCGCAGTATGCGCCGCGCCACGCATCGTGGTGGACGTCCGCTATCGCCGCGGCGTCCTTCGGTTCGGCCTTCCTGATGTCGATCGTCAACGTCTTCATGATTTGTTAACCATAAACGTTGGTCCGACTGCGTGGCAAGCGGCTGCGAGCATGATCCTGAATCGCGTGAAGCGCCATCCCGCCAAAAGTGCAAGGGGTGCGAAAGCCGCTACCTCAAACGGATAGGGGGTCAGATTTCCACGAGGTGGTCGTCGAGCTCGTTCACGTCCTCCGTGCCGACCGGGAAGTGTTCGGCGAGAAGCGCCCCGACCTCGGCCACCGCGGTCACGAAACCGTCGGCCAGCCGTCCTTTCCCGGCGTCGTCGAGCAGGCCGGCGACGATCGAATCCCATAGGTCCTGCGGCACCTTGGCGTTGATGCCGGCGTCGGCGACGATCTCGGCATAACGTTCGGCCAACGAGACGAAGATCAGCACGCCGGTCCGCCTCGTGGTCAGGTGGACGTTGCGCGCCAGGAACTGCTTCAGCGCGTTGTCGTGCGCGCGCATATATTGCCAGCGCCTTGGCGCCAGGCGGATGCGCAATCCGGGCAGGAGATAGACCAGGGCAAGCGCGGCCGCGACCGCCAGGAGCTGGGCACTGACGAAGACCGGCAGGCGCATGGTCAGCCACCACATCTCCATCAGGAAGGCGACGCCGAGGCTGATCACCATTATCGAGACGATGAGCGCCATCGCTGCGGAGAAGAAATAACCGTCGCTGCGACGCGCCACCACGCAGTAAATCTCGCCTGCGGTGTTCGCCTCCGCAGCGCGGATAGCCTCCGCGATGCGGGCATGATCCTGTTCGGTCATGGTCTCGCCTGCCATCACCAGCTCCCCGACGATCCGCCGCCGCCCGACGACCCGCCGCCGCCAGAGAAGCCGCCACCGCCGCCTGACCAGCCGCCGCCTGACCAGCCGCCGGACGAGCGGCCACCGGATGAGCGCCCGCTCGCATTGTAGTTGAAGGTCATGCCGAGCCATTCATAGCGGCCCGGGCCGAGCTTGCGGCCATAGACACGCGGCAGGACCGCCATGGCGAAGCCGCCGAAAAAGATCGTCGCCCACACGATGAAGAACAGCACCACGATGACGGTGTCCGGATCCCAGCCGTCCGTCCGCTCGTTGCGCTCGGCGCGCGCCTCCAGTTCCTCGGCATTGCCTTCGAGCACCATGATGATGTCGTCGACCGCGCCCGAGATGCCGCCGGAAAAATCGCCGGCGCGGAAGGCGGGAACCATCGTATTCTCGATGATCAGCCTGGAATGCAGGTCGGTCAGCGTGCCCTCCAGCCCGTAGCCGACCTCGATGCGCATCTTGCGGTCGTCCCGGGCGACGAGAAGCAGGATGCCGTTGTCCTCGCCCGCCAGGCCGAGCTGCCAGGCGCGGAACAGGCGGTTGGCATAGGGCTCGATCGCCTCGCCGCCGAGGCTCGGGACGGTGGCGACGACGATCTGGTCGGAGGATTTCTGCTCGAATGCTTCCAGCTTTTGCGCCAGCGCCGCTTCCGCGGCGGGGTCGATCAGCCCGGCATCGTCGACGACGCGTCCGGTGAGAGCCGGCAGGTTCTGGGCGACCGCTGCAAGCGGAAAAAGGAAGAGCACGACGAGGAAGGCATGGGCAAGGATACCCGCTGCCTTCGACATCGGGGGCGCGACAGGGCGCAACGTCTCGACTCCCCGCGGGCCGGCCGATCACCCACCCTGTTTCTGCTGCGTGCCGAAGTCCACCTTCGGCGGCTGCATGGCGTCGTCGGCGACGGTGAAGTTCTGGAACGGCTCGTTGCCGAACCAGAAATTCCACAGCAGCGACGGGAAGGTGCGGAGCGAGGTGTTGTAGACCCGCACCGCCTCGATGTAGTCGCGCCTGGCCACCGCGATGCGGTTCTCGGTGCCTTCGAGCTGCGCCTGGAGGGCGAGGAAATTCTGGTTCGCCTTGAGGTCTGGATAGTTCTCCACCACCGCGAGCAGGCGGGACAGCGCGCTCGTCAGGCCGGCCTGGTTTTCCTGGAAAGCCTTGAATGCGTTGGGGTCGGACAGCATCTCCGGCGACACTGTCACCTGCGTCGCCTTGGCCCGCGCCTCGACGACACCCTCCAGCACATCCCGCTCGTGCGAGGCGTAGCCCCTGACCGTCTCGACCAGGTTGGGGATCAGGTCGGCGCGGCGTTGATACTGGTTCAGCACATCGCTCCATGCGGCCTTCGCCCGCTCCTCCAATGTCGGGATGGTGTTGTAGCCGCAGGCGGAAAGCAGCGGCAGAAGCGCCAGGACGAAAAGGGCTGGCAACAGACGAAGGGCTGACAGTCTTTGGGAGGCGGACATGGGAGGTACCCCTCAGGTGGCGATAGAACCGTCGACACATCTAGCACGACAGGCGACCCGAGTGACAGCCGCGGAGCGGCGGTCCAGGCCCCGACGTACCGTATGGAGCCATTTCCTGCGCTTTTGCGCGGCTCCTGTCGGAAAGCGGTTCCCACTTTTTCGGGAATTGCTCTACAAGCGGTGCGGACTGGAGAGTTGACATGGCGGACGACCGGGACAGCGAGCGGAGGGCCGAAGCGCGGCGCATCCTCGAGCGTGTGTCGCAGGAGGACGCAACCGGCGGCCATTCGGCGATCGACCGGGCAACAAGGCGGGCGCGCGATCACGTCACCGCCGCCGATGTGGACCGCGACGACTGGGTGGAATATTGGGGCACACGGATCGGCAGGACGCTCGGGCTTTTGCTGCTCGCAGGCGTGATCGTCTGGCTCGTGCTCTATCTCGCCCGAAATGCGTAGCTCGGAAATCGGCAGTCTCGGAATGAATGGCAGTGCATTGGAAACACAGCGGGCGGTCATCGTAATTTCAAGCCATGTGGCGCGGGGCTCCGTCGGCAACCGCGCCGCGGTCTTCGCGCTGGAGACGCTCGGCCATCCGGTATGGGCGGTGCCGACGGTCGTGCTGCCCTGGCATACGGGGCACGGCCCGTCGACCCGCATCGTGCCGGACCCCGACCAGTTCTCGGCCTTCATCAAGGACCTCGAAGGCGCGCCGTGGCTGGGCGAAGTCACTGCCGTGCTGTCCGGCTACCTCGGCAACGCGCGCCAGGCGGTCGACGTCGCCGCGCTGGTGCAACGGGTGAAGGCGCAGAACCCCAACGCGCTCTACGTCTGCGATCCGGTGATGGGCGACGTCGGCGGGCTCTACGTGCCAGAGGCGACGGCAATTGCCATGCGTGATATCCTGCTGCCGCTCGCCGACATCGCGACGCCCAACCGCTACGAGCTCGAATGGATAGCCGTAGAAAAGCTGGATGATCTGCGCTCGATCGTTGCCGCCGCGCTCGACCTCGGGCCGCCGCGCATGCTGGTCACCTCGGCGCCGGGGATGATGGCCGGCAGCATCGGCAATCTGCTGGTCACCGAAAGCGAGGCGCTGCTTGCCGAGCACCGGCAGATTTCCGGCCCGCCGAGCGGGATGGGCGATCTGACCGCCGCCGTCTTCCTGGCGCGGCTGATGGCCGGCCAGCCCGACGCCAAGGCGCTGCAGACGACGACCGCCACCGTCTACGAGATTCTCGCCCGCACGGCCAAGCGCGGCGGCGACGAGCTGCAACTCGAGACCGACGCGCGCAGCTTGTCGCATCCGATGGCGATGGTGCAGTTCCGCCACCTCACCCATCCCGGCAGGGACCGGCGGGCGTAGGAATGTCGTGCAACGTCGGGGTCGACGGTTGTCCCGGTGGCTGGATCGCGGTCTGGCAGGATGACGGCGAACCGGCGGTGCTGGTGTTTCCGGCCTTTGCCGGGCTGATCGCCGCCTTTCCCGAGGACGCGATCATCGCCGTAGACATGCCGATCGGCCTGCCGGAGTTTTCCGGGCAGGGCGGGCGCGGCCCCGAAGCGCTGGTGCGGCCGCTGCTCGGTCAGCGCCAGTCGAGCGTCTTCTCCATTCCCTCGCGCCAGGCCGTTTATGCGGAAACTTCGCCCTTCACCACAGTCGCCGAATGGTACGCCGCGCATCGCCGGGCGAGCGAGGTTGCCGTCAGAACCTCCGATCCGCCGCGCGGCGTATCGATCCAGGCTTTCGGCATCTTTGGGAAAATACGCGAGATCGACACGCTGCTGCGCGAGCGGCCCGATCTCGCGGAGCGGGTGATCGAATCGCATCCCGAGGTCGCCTTCATGCGGCTGAACGAGGGGGCGCCCATGGCCCTGCCGAAGAAGGTCAAGGGCATCGTCAACCCGGCCGGCATGGCCGAGCGCAAGGCGCTGCTTCGCCGGCATGGCTGCGAGCAGGCATTTCTCGACCGCAGACCGCCAGCCGGGGCGAAATCGGACGATTTCCTCGATGCCTGCTGCATGATGCTGGTCGCCGGTCGCATCCGGCGCGGCGAGGCCGTCTCCTACCCCGATCCGCCCGGCCGCGACGCCCACGGAATCCCTGTCGCCATCCGCGCCTGATCCGACCCTTGTTTTGTCGCAATTCCGGACGGAAAACCGGCTTCCACTTTTCCTGGAATTGCTCCCACGTTGCAGTGCGAAAATTTTTGCAGTTAATGTCCTGCCATGGCTCATCTCCCCGAACATCTCCTCACCGGCTACCGCAACTTCATGAGCGGCCGATATCCGGCCGAAAGCGGGCGCTACCGCGAGCTTGCCAAAGAGGGGCAGGCGCCGGAGACGATGGTGATCGCCTGCTGCGACTCCCGCTCGGCTCCCGAAGCGATCTTCGACGCCGGTCCGGGCGAGCTCTTCGTCGTGCGCAACGTCGCCAATCTGGTTCCTCCCTACGAGCCGGACGGCGAGTTCCATGCGACCTCGGCGGCGCTCGAATTCGCCGTGCAGAGCCTCAAGGTCAAGAACATCGTCGTCATGGGTCACGGCCGCTGCGGCGGTATCAAGGCGGCGCTCGACACCACCGCGGGTCCGCTGTCGCCCGGCGATTTCATCGGCAAATGGATGAGCCTGATCGGTCCGGCTGCCGAGACCGTGTCGAGCAGCACGCTGATGACGGCCAGCGAGCGGCAGACGGCGCTGGAGCGCATCTCGATCCGCTATTCGATCGCCAATCTGCGCACGTTTCCCTGCGTCAGCATACTCGAAGGCAAGGGAAGACTGACGCTGTCGGGCGCCTGGTTCGACATCTCGACCGGCGAGCTCTGGGTAATGAACCGCGAAACGGGCGACTTCGAGCGCCCGGAAGAGACGGTTACGGCCTGACTTCCGGTCGCAACGCCGCCGGACGACAGTCCCACTATTCCAGCAATTGCCGTCAGCGCATCGGGATGGTCGGCTCCGGCAGTGTCCGCCAGTAGAGCCAGGCCAGGACGGCTGTAACGCCCATTGCGGGAATCACCGTCGCCATGGCGACGACCGGGTCGCCGATGATTGCCGCGGCGATGCCGCCGGCCAGCCCGCCGCCCATCTGGAAGAAGCCGTTCATCGAGGCCGCGGCGCCCGCCATGTGCGGATAGCCGGCAAGTGAGGCGGTGGTCATCGCCGGCATCGTGAAGGCGTTGCCGAAGACGAAGATGCCGACCGGCAGCATGACGCTCAGGAAGGTTGGCTCGAGCAGCGAGAGACTCGCCGCGCAGGCGAGCGAGCCGCAGGCGATGAAGACCAGCCCGATCGGCACCAGCCGGTATGCGCCCATCCTGCGCATCATCCGCCTGACCACCAGCGAGCCGAAGAAGAAGCTGCCGGACTGCATCAGCATGCCGAGGCCGAATTCGGTCGGCGTCAGGCCGGCTTCGTCGATCAGGATGAAGGGCAGGATCGTCGCCAGCGCGTATATCGCACCGATGCCGCCGCCCAGAACGAGGCTGCACATGGTGAAATAGGGATCGGTGAGCAGCTTGCGGTAGGACCGCATCAAGGCGGCCGGGTGGATGCGGCTGAGATCCCGAGCCACCGTCTCCACCATCGAGAAGCGGACCACCAGTATTATGACGACGCCGGCGATCAGCATGAAGACGAAGATCGCGTGCCAGCCAAAGAGGGTGAGGGTTATGCCGCCCAGCGTCGGCGCCAGCGCCGGGCCGATGCCGAGGATCAGCCCGATCAGGTTCATGATGCGGGCCGACCTCTCATTGGTGAAGAGGTCGCGCACGATGGCGCGCGAGATCGCCACGCCCACCGCCGCGCCGACGCCCTGGAAGAAGCGCGCCAGCACCAGCAACTCGATCGTCGGCGCCAGCAGCGCCGCCACCGTCGCGACGAGATAGATGGCCATGAAGGCGAAGGTGATCGGCCTGCGCCCGTAGCCGTCGGACAGCGGGCCGCAGACGAGCTGGGCGAAGGCGAAGCCGGCGAAATAGGACGAGAGCGCCATCTTCACGGCAGCCTCCGTGGTGCCGAAAGCGCGCACGATCTCCGGCATCGCCGGGGTGAACAGCGCCATCGAGACGGGTCCGATGCCGACCAGCAGCGCGCCGATGATCGACACCTTGCGCTCGCTCATGACCGGAGCTTTCGCCGGCAGCGGCTGGGTCATGTTCATTCGGCGTCGTCCCCGCGCGTCGTCTTGCCCCTGATCGCCGTCAGCGTGTCGCGCACGATTTTCAGTTGTTCAAGCAGACGGTTCCAGTCCTTCTCGGGGATTTCGCGCGCGGCGTCGGCATGGAGCGCGGCCGCGATCGGCCTCATCGCATCGAGGACGCCGTCGGCGGTGGGGGTGAGGTGCACGAGCTTGGCGCGCCGGTCGGTGGGGTCGGGCCGGCGCTCGATGAGGCCGGACGCTTCGAGCCGGTCGAGATGGGCCGAAAGCGTCATCGCCTCCAGCCCCATGCGCTCGGCGAGCACGTTCTGGCGCACCGCGCCGGCGCGCGCGGCGTGCGCCAGCGTGCGGCGCTCGCCGGAGGTGATCGTGATGCCGGCTTCGCCCGTCCGGCGGTCCATCTCGGCGAGCAGCAGCCGCGAGAGGTCGGTGACGATGAAGCCGAAGCTGTCGGGATCGACGTGATTGTGGGACACGGGTGAAATTGTAAGTCTGCCTTATAATAAGCTGCCGCTATTATCCGGCGATCTATGCGTCAAGATGGTTGCGAGGCACAAGGCGCGCGCCTACATCGGGTTCCAGTCCTGCCTCAGCGACCGGAACCATCATGTCCAAGCCCGTCGACCTCGATCGTCATCCGCTCACCCATTGGGAAGGACCGCTCGGCCTGCCCGATTTCCCACGCATCGACGACGAGGGTTTCGGGCCCGTCTTCGACGCAGCACTTGCCGCGCATCAGTCGGACATCGACGCGATATCAGGCAATCCCGAGGCGCCGACGATCGAGAACACGTTCGCGGCACTCGAACTGGCTGGCGATCCGCTCGACCGCGTCTCGTCGGTCTTCTGGTGCAAGGCAGGCGCCAACACCAACGATACGATCCAGGCGATGGAGCGCGAGATCGCGCCGAAGATGTCCAGGCATTTCTCCGCCATCTCGATGAACGAGAAGCTGTTTGCCCGCATCGACGACCTCTACCAGCGGCGCGCCACGCTCGGGCTCGATGCGCAGACGCTGCGCCTGGTCGAGAAAAGCTGGAAAAGGTTCGTCAAGTCGGGCGCCAAGCTCGATGCGGAAGGCAAGAAGCGGCTTGCGGCGATCAACGAGGAGCTTTCGTCGCTCGGCACCACCTTCAGCCAGAACGTGCTCGCCGACGAAAAGGAATGGGTCATGTTCCTCGGCGCGGACGACCTCGCCGGCCTGCCCGATTTCCTGAAGAGCGCCATGGCGAGCGCGGCCGAAGCTCGGGGACGCAAGGGCGAATACGCCGTGACGCTGTCGCGCTCGATCTACGAGCCCTTCACCACCTTCTCGGAGCGCCGCGACCTCAGGGAGAAGGCGTTCAAGGCGTTCATCGGCCGTGGCGAGACGGGCGGTGCGACCGACAACGCCGGGGTGGTGAAGAAGATGCTCGCCCTGCGCGCCGAGAAGGCGCAACTGCTCGGCTATGAAAGCTACGCCGCGCTGAAGCTCGACGATACGATGGCGAAGACGCCGAAGGCTGTGTTCGAGCTGCTCGAGCCGGTCTGGGAGAAGGCGCGCGCGAAGGCGGCCGCCGACGAGGCCGAACTGCAGGGGCTGGCGGCCGCCTCCGGCAGCAACGAAAAACTCGCCGCCTGGGACTGGCGCTTCTACCAGGAGCGGCTGCGCGCCGAGAAATACGCCTTCGACGAGGCCGAGCTGAAGCCCTACCTGCAGCTCGAGCAGATCGTCGCCGCCTGCTTCGACGTGGCGACGCGCCTCTTCGGCGTCAGCTTCGCCGAGAAGGGGAACATCCCGGCCTGGCATCCCGACGTGCGCGTCTTCGAGGTGCTGAACGCCGACGGCTCGCGGCGCGGGCTTTTCCTCGCCGACTATTTCGCAAGGCCGTCGAAACGCTCCGGCGCCTGGATGAGCGCGCTGCAGTCCGGCTACAAGCTCGGCCACGGCTCCAGCCCGATCATCTACAACATCATGAACTTCGCCAAGCCGCCGGAAGGCGAGCCGGCGCTGCTCTCGCTCGACGAGGCGAAGACGCTGTTCCACGAATTCGGCCATGCGCTGCACGGCATGCTGACGGAGGCCTACTGGCCCTCGCAGTCCGGCACGTCGGTGTCGCGCGACTTCGTCGAGTTGCCGTCGCAGCTCTACGAGCACTGGCTGACCGTCCCCGAGGTGCTGGAGAAATACGCCCGGCACTACAAGACGGGCGAGGCGATGCCCAAGGCGCTGCTCGACAAGATGCTGGCCGCCAGCACGTTCGATGCCGGCTTCCGCACGGTCGAGTTCACCTCCTCGGCGCTGGTCGACATGGCCTATCATTCGCAGAAGGACGCGCCGGCCGACCCCAGGAAATTCGAGGCTGAGACGCTGAAGAAGCTTGGCATGCCCTCGGCGATCGTCATGCGCCACCGCACCCCGCATTTCGGCCACGTCTTCGCCGGCGACGGTTATTCGGCCGGCTATTATTCCTACATGTGGTCGGAAGTGCTCGATGCCGACGCGTTCTCGGCCTTCGAGGAGACGGGCGATCCGTTCAATCCTGATCTCGCCGCGAGGCTGAAGAACCACATCTACGCTTCGGGTGGCACGGCCGACCCGGAAGCGCTCTACACTGCTTTCCGCGGCAAGATGCCGACCCCCGACGCGATGATGGGGAAGCGGGGATTGGCGTGAGCGCTATTTAGGATAGCAGGCGAGCGGAATATCGGGCCAAACGGCCGTGTCGCACCCGTTTATGGCCTGCTCTCGCTTGAACGAGACGCTGGTCGGCCCGGTCACCATCGGGTCGACCCCGTAGGGCGCATCGAAAAAGGCTTCCTCGGCGTCGGTCTGCACGGCGAGCGCCACCGGAGCGGCGATCCGTCGCGTGTCGGTCGAGTGCGCCACGCTGACGGCAAGCACGGTGGCCAGGACCGCCGTGCTCGCGGTCGCCCGAAAAATCCTGGAAAACGCCATCGTCATGCCCGTTAACTTTTCCAGCGCCGGAACGATCCGCAGTGGTTAGCGAATAGTTGTCGCAGCCAATGGCTAATTTTCGGTAACCACGCGCAGCAACCAAGGCCCTTTCGCAACTGCGAAAAAACCTGTATGAGCCGCGCAAACCGAACTCCGCGGCGCCGGCAACATGCGCTGCAGCACCCCCGAGACCAGATCATGAATCTTAGAAACATCGCGATCATCGCGCATGTCGACCATGGCAAGACCACGCTCGTCGACCAGCTCCTCAAGCAGTCCGGCTCGTTCCGCGAGAACCAGCGCGTCGCCGAGCGCGCCATGGACTCCAACGACCTCGAGAAGGAGCGCGGGATCACCATCCTCGCCAAGGCGACCTCGGTCGAGTGGAAGGACACGCGCATCAACGTCGTCGACACGCCCGGCCACGCCGACTTCGGCGGCGAGGTCGAGCGCATCCTGTCCATGGTGGATTCGGCGATCGTCCTGGTGGACGCCGCCGAAGGCCCGATGCCGCAGACCAAGTTCGTCGTCGGCAAGGCGCTCAAGATCGGCCTGAGGCCGATCGTCGTCATCAACAAGATCGACCGGCCGGACGCCCGCCATGTCGAGGTGGTCAACGAGGTGTTCGATCTCTTCGCCGCGCTCGACGCCACCGACGAGCAGCTCGACTTCCCGATCCTCTACGGTTCGGGCCGCGACGGCTGGGTCTCCGAGAATCCCGAGGGTCCGAAGGACAAGGGCCTGGCGCCGCTCTTCGACCTCGTGCTGAAGCATGTGCCTGCGCCGACCGTGCATCCCGGCCCGTTCCGCATGATCGGCACCATCCTCGAGGCCAACCCCTTCCTCGGCCGCATCATCACGGGCCGCATCGAAAGCGGCACGCTGAAGCCGAACCAGGCGGTCAAGGTTCTCGCCCGCGACGGCTCGCTGGTCGAGCAGGGCCGCGTCTCGAAAATCCTCGCCTTCCGCGGGCTGGAGCGCCAGTCCATCGAGGAGGCCCACGCAGGCGACATCGTCGCCATCGCCGGGCTACAGAAAGGCACCGTCGCCGACACCTTCTGCGACTTGGCCGTGACCGAGCCGCTACAGGCGCAGCCGATCGACCCGCCGACCGTCACCATGTCCTTCATCGTCAACGATTCGCCGCTGGCCGGCACCGAGGGCGACAAGGTCACTTCCCGCGTCATCCGTGACCGACTGCTCAAGGAAGCCGAGGGCAATGTCGCGCTGAAGATCGAGGAATCGGCCGACAAGGATTCATTCTACGTCTCCGGTCGAGGCGAGTTGCAGCTCGCGGTGCTCATCGAGACGATGCGCCGCGAAGGTTTCGAGCTTGCCGTGTCGCGGCCGCGCGTCGTCATGCAGAAGGGCGAGAACGGCGAGTTGCTCGAACCCGTCGAGGAAGTCGTCATCGACGTCGACGAGGAGCATGCCGGCATCGTCGTGCAGAAGATGAGCGAGCGCAAGGCCGAGATGGTCGAGCTGCGTCCCTCCGGCGGCAACCGCCAGCGGCTGGTCTTCCATGCGCCGACGCGCGGCCTGATCGGCTACCAGTCGGAGCTCCTGACCGACACGCGCGGCACGGCGGTGATGAACCGGCTGTTCCACTCGTACCAGCCCTACAAGGGCGATCTGCCCGGCCGCACCAACGGCGTGCTGATATCCAACATGCAGGGCGAGTCGGTCGCCTACGCCATGTGGAACCTCGAGGATCGCGGCCCGATGGTCATCGATCCGGGCGTCAAGGTCTACCAGGGCATGATCATCGGCATCCACTCGAGGGACAACGATCTCGAGGTCAACGTGCTCAAGGGCAAGCAGCTCACCAACATCCGCGCCGCCGGCAAGGACGAGGCGGTTCGCCTCACCCCGCCAATTCGCATGACGCTGGAGCGCGCGCTGGCCTGGATCCAGGACGACGAGCTCGTCGAGGTGACGCCGAAGACCATCCGCCTGCGCAAGCTCTATCTCGACCCGAATGAGCGCAAGCGCTTCGAGAAGCAGAAGATCAGCGGCGCGGCTTAAGCCTTTTCAGGGAAAAGCCTTTTCAGGGAAAACGGTCTGAATAAACTCCGTTTGGCGCGTGCCGAACGGAGTTTTTTCATGCCGAGCCGCATCTATGAACTGTTCGCCGAGGCGATGGCCGCGAAGAAGCCGCTGATCTGCATGTACCACGGCCATCCTCGCGCCATCTGTCCGATTATTCTCGGTCATACCGATGGTGCCGAGAAGGCGCTGACCTGGCAGTTCGAGGGAAGCGGCAGCCGCGGGGCGGTGCGCGGGCAATGGAAATGCCTGTCCCTGGCGGAGGTGAGCAACGCCGAGATCATCGACGGGCCGTGGCGCTCCGGCGGCGAGCACAGGCAGTCGCAGACCTGCATCAAGGAGGTGGACCTCGATGTCAATCCCGACAGTCCATACAATCCAAAACGGCGGATCGCGACGCCACGCTAGTCAGCTCGATGGCTTGATCCAACCATGCCAAGCCGGGGTCGGCCTCCGCGCTGGCCCGTGAGATAGGCCGCACTGCGCCCTTGGCTTCGTGACCGCAATTCGATCTAACCGCTGGCGCTGCCGGACCGAACCCCCGTGACCCACAAGAACGCCGCGCCTCCCGTGCTTCCCATCCTCATATGCCTGTTGGGTGTGTTCCTGCTGTCTGTGATGGATGCTGCGGTCAAGGGACTTGTCCTCGCCATCGGCGCCTACAACGCGCTTCTCTGGCGCAGCGCCTTTGCCAGCCTCGCGGCGGGACTTGCCTGGACCGCGACGGCGAAAACCCGGCCCGACGCCAAGGCGCTCCGGCTGCATGCGCTGCGCGGCATCGTCGTCAGCTTCGTGGCGCTCGCCTTCTTCTGGGGGCTCGGCCGCCTGCCGCTCGCCGAAGCGATCGCGCTGTCCTTCATCGCGCCGCTGGTGGCGCTATTCCTGGCCGCCATGCTGCTCGGCGAGCGGATCGGCCGTTCCGTCATCGCGGCGTCGGTCATCGGGCTCCTCGGCGTCGTCGTGATCCTGCTCGGCAAGTTCAGCGGGACCTACGCGCCGGACGCGCTGCATGGCGTCGTCGCGATCATCGCATCGGCCATCCTCTATGCCTACAATCTGGTGCTCACCCGCCGTCTGGCCTTGATCGCCAAGCCGGTCGAGGTCGTCTTCTCCATGAACCTGACGGTGCTGGTCGTGCTCGGCCTTGCCGCGCCCTGGCTCGGTGTCTGGCCCGCCGCCGACCAGTGGGCG